>SMVB01004283.1_pt1 | contig 13915 bp, 9 predicted proteins | sample 2456461 | NCBI WGS metagenome assembly SMVB01 (sample SAMN11095934, study PRJNA526329) | marine sediment metagenome | biome: Marine sediment; feature: Surficial sediment; material: Deep marine sediment; isolation source: Hadal surficial sediment | place: Pacific Ocean | collected 2014-05 | depth 0-1... | reverse complement strand
CGCGGCCTCCTGCTGCTCGACCGCCTCGGCGAGCACCGGGACATCGATCGTGTGCTCGATGAGTTCCGCGACTCGCTCGTCCTGCGGCGACGCCTCGACGACATCTTCGATGTGCGGGGTCTCGGGGGTGGGTCGTTCCTCGGCCATCGCCCCGAGTGTAACTGAGACTGGGTGGCACGGTTGAGCCCGCGAAGCGGGCTCGGCCGTGTGAACGTGAGCTCTTGCCCGGGAACACGGCCGAACGAGCTGCGCTCGCTCAACCGTGCCACCCGCTATTTTGGCCTACGGCCGGAAGTCCAGCTCCTCGACTTTTCCGAGCACGGCCGTCGAGACGTTTGCCAGGTGCGATGATACGCGTTTGTAGTGACGCGCCAGCAGAGAATACGCGACCGCTTCGTGCGTCTGAATACTCTGCTTATCGCCGAGCAGTTGTTCGATCACACTATCACAGCTGTCGCCGATCTCGTCGGCAGTCTTCAACGCGGCCTTGGCCTGGTCCGGGTCGGATTCCCGGAACCCGCGTCGCACGGTGTCAAAGAGTCCCTCGACACGCGTACGCACCGCTTCGAGCGGGTCGTGGTAGCGGGCGATGTGGAAGTCGTCCTTGTAGCACTCACCGACCTCGTACACGTTCTTGCAATAGTCACCGATCCGCTCGGCATCCTTTGCCACGCTCATCAGGACCAGGCTCGCGGCCACTTCCGAGCCGGGGTTGATGGTGAGATGCCGGACGATCTTGCGCCGGATGGAGCGGAGCAGGTTGTTGATGGACTTGTCGCGTGAATAGATCGACTCCTTGACATCCTCCGCGGCCGTTTCGCGTTGCAGCACCGAGTTGGCGCGGAGGAACATCCACTGCGCGTGGTCGAGCATCTCGTCGAACTCAGAGAACGCCTTATCGAGCTCGACGCCGGACTTGAATGCGGAAAAGAGTTGCTTGAACATCATCTTTCGTCCTTACGGTACAGGCGGCGCCGACCTGAAGAGTTCGGTAATCAGCAAACCGGTCAAGGGAATCACGAAGAACACCATCACGAGGAACAGGACGGCGTATCGCTTCGAATCGGCGGCGAGACGTCCGTACCAGGTCGCCAGGCTCAGAGGCACGACTCGTAACGGGTACCAGATCAGGATCCCGCAGACATTGAATAGTACGTGAGAGGCAGCGACGGTCACCGCAATGGCCTTTCCGTCACCGGTTGCGGCGGCCGCGATGACGCCGGTGACGGTCGTGCCGATGTTGGCCCCCAGCATGAATGCGAACACGCGACGAAGTGTGACGGCACCGGCACCGGCCAGGGGCACGATGAGGCTCGTCGTGATGGAGCTGGACTGCACGAGCACCGTCGTGACGGTTCCGACGACACCCGCCATGAGATCGTTGCGGAAGAAGACCGATCGGAACAGCGCCTCCAACCGGCTCAGCAATGCGCCGCGGAGGTTCGTCATCAGCATGACGAGCGAACCGAACAGCAACAGCAACCCGACGATCGCGACGGTCAACGCGATGGCAACGGGATTCGAGAACAGGAACTCCGCGCCGGCGTTGACGAGCTCGACAACCGGCTTGGTGATGATCTTGATGGGGCTGTCGGGTTTGCCGGCGGTCTCCAGTCCAAGGCCGCTGGAGATCGCACCGGCCATACGGGCGAGCGGGTGGAAGAGCCACTCGATCGGAAACAGGACGCCCACGCTCAGCAGGTTGAAGATGTCGTGTACCAGTGCCGCCGTGAACGCCCGCCGGAACTGACGCCGGATCCGGATGTTCGCCAGCGACACCAGGATCCCGGTGACGGAGGTACCGATGTTGGCGCCCATGACCGCGAAGATGGCCGCGTCCAGGTGCAGTGTCCCTGACGCCGCCATCCCGATGATCAAGGTCGTGGTGAACGAGGAACTCTGGACGATGGCCGTGAGAAACACGGCCGCCATCAGTGCCACGAAGGGGTTGTCCGCGAGACCGAAGAAACGATCGATCCAGACCTGGCTCGAGTCGTCGTTCATCAACATCTTCAGGCCGCCGCCCATGACGTTGATGGAGCACAGGAACAGGTAGAGGAAAACGCCCGCGTAGATGCCGCGCAGCCACCCCGGTATCGTGCCTTTGCCGTCGGACCTTGTCAGCGAGTGATCGGTTGCGCCGGCCATCCAAGCCCCAGGTGCCACAGATCTGGCCAAGACCCCGCAGCCGCTCCGGCCGGGGCTCGGATGATATCGTCGTTACGAAGCCATGCCCGTCATAGAGGTCGACAATTTCGAGGATCCGCGGCTCGACGACTTTCGCAACATTCGCGACCGCGATCTGAGGCGTGACGGTGCGTTGTTCGTCGGCGAGCAGGCACTGGTCGTGCAGCGGATGCTCCGCCAACCGGGCGTGACCCGATCCGTGCTGATCGCCTCCAACTGGCTGGACCGAATCGCCCCCCTGGCAGCCCCCGAAGTTCCGGTCTATGTGACCGAGCCCCCAACCATGAAGAAGGTTGCGGGGTTCGACATCCACCGGGGCGTACTGGCGATGGGCTACCGGAGGGCCGTCGAGCGGTCCGCGCTCCCCGACGACCTGCTCCGGCGCGATCCGCTGACGCTGCTGCTGTGCGAGGACATCGCCAACATCGACAATATCGGGATGCTGTTCCGCAACGCCGCGGCGTTCGGTGTCGACGGGGTCCTGCTGAGCCCGTCCTGCCACGACCCGCTGTACCGCAAGTCACTTCGGGTCTCGATCGGCCACGCGCTGGACGTTCCCTTCGCCCGCAGTCGTGACTGGGCGGTCGACCTGGCGGACCTGGCCGGTCGTGGGATCACCCTGATCGCCGCGGCGGCCGACAGGACCGCCGTGGCCATCGACACGGTCCCGCCGCCGCGTCGTGTCGCCCTGGTTGTCGGCCAGGAGTTCGATGGTGTCGCCCGGAAAACGCTCGACGCCTGCGATCACGTCGTCCGCGTCCCGATGTCGCCCGGGGTGGACTCGCTCAACGTGGCCGTCGCCGCAGCGGTGTGCCTGCATCGGTTCAGCACCGGGGCCAGGGCGTAGTGTGTTTCACGGTGACTGCGGCCGGTCCGGCAGAACCCTGCGAACCTTGATGCCCAGACGCGTGCCCTCGCCCGTCGGCACGACCTCGTCGGTTTCGAACCGCGGCAGCCGCTCGACACACGGACGCTTGCCCAGGTACGTCTCGTGGATGATCTGGGCCGCCTCCTCGACGTCGTCGGTCAGGTGAAACAGGTCGAAGTCATCGGGGCTGATCGTGTGAAACCGCTCGTCCATCACCTCGCGGACCCAGCTCAGGAAGCCGGACCAGAAGTCGGTGCCCACCAGGACCACGGGGAATGGCACGATCTTGAGCGTCTGGATGAGCGTCAGCGATTCGAGAGCTTCGTCGAGCGTGCCGAAACCGCCGGGAAAGATGACGATGCCGTTGGCGTACTTCACGAACATGACCTTGCGTACGAAGAAGTAGCGGAAGTCCAACTCAACGGTCTGGTAGGGATTGGCAACCTGCTCCCGCGGCAACGAGATGTTGAGCCCGACCGAAGCCCCGCCCGCTTCGAACGCACCCCGGCTGGCGGCCTCCATGATGCCGGGGCCACCGCCGGTGATCACCGCGAAGTCACGCTTCACCAGCTCGGCCGCGCAACGCCGGGCCATCTGGTAGTACCGGTCGGTCGATGGCAGCCGCGCCGAGCCGTAGATGCTGACGGCCGGTCCGAGGGCGCCGAGCGTCTCGAAGGCTTCCACGAACTCGGCCATGATGCGAAAGACACGCCACGACTCGTCGCCGCGGACGCCGTTGTCAGCCCGTTTCGGCATGGGTGGTCTCCTGGGAGATCGATCGTAACGCGGAACCGCGAACATCGCTTTTTTCATGTAAACCATTACGGACAAACACATTACAACGAATGATTTGAACCCGGCAGCAAATGTTGGTAAACTGGCGGTTCCATGCTAAAAACTATCTCCTCCCCACGGCGAAAGCGGACCGCCAACGCACGCCCGACCGACATCACTACCTACGCAACTGCTGTTCGATACCTGTCTGAACGGGTCAACATCGAGCGTATGCGGGTGGTGAGCTACGACGAGGCGACCTTCAAGCTCGACCGGGTGCGGCAGCTGCTGGAGGCACTGGGCAACCCCCACGAGCAGATCCGAACCGTGCACATCGCGGGGACCCTCGGCAAGGGGTCCACGGCGGCGATGATCGCGTCGATGCTCCAGGGATGCGGGCACGGCGTCGGCCTTTACACGAGCCCGCACCTGATCGACACCCGCGAGCGGGTCGCGATCAACGGGCAGCTCATCCGCCGCAGCGACTTCACCTCGTTGATGAAGCAGGTGGCGATGGCCGCCGCCAAGCAACCCGACGAGCCGACCTTCTTCGAGCTCCTGACCGCGATGGCGTTCCTGTACTTCGCCCAGGAGGCGGTGGACATCGCGATCATCGAGACCGGTCTCGGCGGTCGACTCGACGCGACGAACGTGATCACACCGGAGGTCACGGTGATCACGCAGATCGACTACGACCACAAGAAAATCCTCGGCGACACGCTGGCGAAGATTGCCACGGAGAAGGCCGGGATCCTCAAGCGTGGTGTTCCCGCGCTCACCGTCGAGCAGGACCCCGAGGTCGAGGCGGTCCTTCGCAAGACAGCCGAGGAACTCTCGGCACCGCTGCGTATCCTCAATAAGGACATTGAATTCAGCTGCCGGTTCGGCACCTCGGACAACCTCGGACCGCACACGCGGATCTGCGTGCTCACCGACACCATGCAATTCATGCACCTGCCGGTGCCGTTGCCCGGCGAGCACCAGGCGATCAACTGCGGCCTGGCACTGGCCACCATCGGCGCGCTCAAGTCGTCAGGGTTCAACTGCGACGAGGTGGCACTGAACGAAGGGCTCGCCCGCACCGTGACGCCCGGTCGCATGGAGCTCGTCTGGAAGCAGCCACGAATCCTCATCGACGGCGCGCACAACCCGGCCGCCATCCGGGCGTTGATGCGGAGCGTCGGCGCGTATGTCCCGTACGACTCGATGATCTGCATCTTCGGCTGCTGCGAGGACAAGGACATACCCGCCATGCTCAAGGGGCTGACACTCGGCGGCGACAAGGTCATCTTCACCAAGGCCAAGGGCACGCCACGTGCTACGCCGCCGGAAGATCTCCACCGGATGTTCTCCGAGGTCAGTGGCAAGATGAGCCAGGTCGCCGCGACCCTGCCCGAGGCGCTGGACCTGGCCACGCGAGCCGTGGGGCGCGACGACCTGATCTGCATCACGGGCAGCTTCTACCTCGCCGGCGACGCGAAGAAGCACCTGGAGCAGCTCGCTAGCAAGCGCCAGTCGGTGTGAAGCACCCGCATCGGTACAACACGCAGCTCGCCAACGCCATCGAGACACGCTGGCAGAAGCACTGGGCCGAGCAGGGCACGTTCACCATCGGCAACCCGGGCGACGCCGGCTTCGACGCGTCACGGCCGAAGCTGTACTGCCTGGACATGTTCCCGTACCCGTCGGGCGTGGGCCTGCATGTCGGTCACCCGCTCGGGTACATCGCGACGGACATCTACTGCAGGTTGAAGCGGATGCAGGGGTTCAACGTCCTGCACCCGATGGGCTTCGATGCCTTCGGTCTTCCCGCCGAACAGTTCGCCGTCGAGCACGGCGTGCACCCGCGCAAGACGACCGAGCGCAACATCAGCAACATGGTCCGCCAGCTCAAGACGCTGGGGCTCAGCTATGACTGGTCCCGCGAGTTGGCGACGATCGAGCCGGACTACTACCGGTGGACGCAGTGGATCTTTCTGCAGCTCTACAAGTCGTGGTTCGATACCGAGCGTAACGCCGCCCGCCCCATCAGCGAACTGGCCGAGAAGCTCGACGCGGACGGCTCCTTCGATGGTCTGGACGAGATCAGACGCGCCCAGGTCCTCGACAACCACCGCCTGGCATACATGGCCGAGGTGCCGGTCAACTGGTGCCCGGCACTCGGCACGGTGCTCGCCAACGAAGAGGTCACCAACGATGGTCGCAGCGATCGCGGCAACCACCCGGTGTACAAACGCCCGCTGAAACAGTGGATGCTCCGCATCACGGCGTACGCCGAGCGGCTCGGCGACGACCTGGAGTTCGTCGATTGGCCGCAGCCGGTCAAGCTCATGCAACGCAACTGGATCGGTCGCAGCGCCGGTGCGCTGGTCGACTTCCGGGTCGACGGCCATCTCGACGCCGTCATACAGGTCTTCACAACGCGACCCGACACGCTCTTCGGCGCGACCTACATGGTCCTTGCGCCGGAGCACGGGCTTGTCGAGCAGTTGACGAGCGACGCACAGCGAGCCGAGGTCGAGCAGTACCGCCGCGACGCCGCCAAACGCACCGACATCGAGCGTATGACCGAAGCCGGCGGTGGCGAGAAGACCGGCGTGGCGACCGGCGCGTTCGCGATCAACCCCGCCTCGGGGCAACGCATCCCCGTCTGGATCGCCGACTACGTGCTGACGGGCTACGGGACCGGCGCCATCATGTCGGTACCCGCACACGATCTGCGTGACTGGGTCTTCGCCCGGCAGTTCGACCTGCCGCTGCGATTCGTCGTCGACCCGCCGCGGGACTACGAACCGACGAGTGAGGAGGCCGCGCTCGGGTTCGAGCACGACGGCCGGACCGTCGTTCCGTACTGCGGTCGTGGAACGGCCGTCAACTCCGCCAACGACGAGGTGTCGCTCGACGGTCTGCCCACCGCCGAGGCGACCAGGACCATCACCGGCTGGCTCGAGGCCGGCGGTCGCGGGTGTTACAAGATCCAGTACAAGCTGCGTGACTGGCTGTTCAGCCGGCAGCGGTACTGGGGCGAACCGTTTCCGATCCTGCACGGGCCCGGCGGGCAGACCGTCGCCGTGGACGAGTCGGAGCTTCCGGTGTTGCTGCCGGAGATGGACGATTTCTCACCAAGCGCAAGCGACGATCCCGACGCGCCGCCGCAACCGCCGCTGGGCCGCGCGCCCGACTCGTGGCGGTTCGTGGATCGCGACGGCGTCCGCTTCGAACGCGAGCTCAACACGATGCCCCAGTGGGCCGGGTCGTGCTGGTATTACCTGCGTTTCATCGACCCGAAGAACAACGATCAGATCGTCGGCGCCGAGGCTGAGCGATACTGGATGGGTGATCACGGCGTCGACCTCTACGTCGGCGGCGTCGAGCACGCGGTGCTGCATCTTCTTTATGCGCGGTTCTGGCACAAGGTGCTGTACGACCTCGGTCACGTCTGCACGCCCGAACCGTTCGGCCGACTCTTCAACCAGGGATACATCCAGAGTTATGCCTACCGCGACGCCCGCGGCATGATCGTGGCGGCCCAGGACGTGGTTGACGAGAACGGCACACCTGCTGTCGAAGTGCAGGACCGGACGGACGCGAAGTTCTTCCAGGACGGCGAGCCCGTCAAACGCGAGTACGGCAAGATGGGCAAGAGCCTCAAGAACGCCGTCAGTCCCGACGAGATCTGCGAGCAGTACGGGTGCGACACGCTACGTCTCTACGAGATGTACATGGGACCGCTGGAGGCCAGCAAGCCGTGGAGCACGCGTGACATCATCGGGCCACACCGGTTCCTGCAACGTGTCTGGCGACTGGCGATCGACGAGCAGACCGCCGCGCTCAAACTCCGCGACGAGTCGGGCGACGGTGTGGAACGACAGCTTCACCGGACGATCGAGCGGGTCGGCCGCGACATGGATCGTCTCGCGTACAACACGGCGATCGCCGCCATGATCGAATTCGTCAACGCCGCAACGACCGCCGGCGGGCTGACACGCGATCAACTCGAACGGTTCGTGCTGGTGCTGTCACCGGCGGCGCCGCACATCGCCGAGGAACTGTGGTCGAAGCTCGGCCACGAGTCGTCGCTGGCCCACGAGCCGTGGCCGACCTACGACCAGTCAATGATCGCCGAGGACCAGGTCGAACTTCCAGTGCAGATCGGCGGCAAGGTGCGTGGCAAGGTCACCGTACCCGCCGACGCCGACGCGGCGCAGATCGAGCAGGTCGCGCTCGCCGACGGCAAGATCAAGGCCGCCCTCGCCGGCAAGACCATCCGCAAGGTCGTGGTCGTACCCGGCAAGATCGTCAATATCGTCGCCAACTGACTTCGCCAATGCGCCCGAGCGTTGATCACAGCCTTGGCGGCCCGGCGGTGCATTGTGGTGAAGGTGGCGTCTGATCAATCCGCGCGAAGACCAGGCTGCGTTTTGGCAGTTGTTCTTGATAATGGTTAGGGTTCTGTTAGGATATGCGAGGTCAGTCGTTTTGCCCTTGAGATCGCCTATCGGGGAGGATCCAGATGATTGCAGGATGTACGGATGTCGGGGCCCGAGCGGGTACCAGGATGACGGAGGATGTCCATGGGCTCGCGATCGAGTTGCGCGGCGGCCTTTCCGCGGCGGAGGCGGACAAGCGTGTCGCCCAAGCCCACCGCACGGGCGATATCGGTGCGCGGGCCCTGTCCTTCTACCTCGCGGACATCGCCGATCGCGGCGTGTACCAGCAACTCGGTTTCCGAAGCATCGAGCACTACGCCCAGGCCCGGTACCACATCAGGCCGTCAACGACACGCCGGTATGTCATCGTCGGGCGCGCACTTTTGGAGCTGCCCGACATAGACCGAGCCCTTTGCGCGGGCCGCCTCTTCTGGTCGCAGGTGCGAGAGCTCGTTCGCATCGCGGTCCCGGAGACCGAAGCCGAGTGGCTCGAGTGGGCACTCGGCCGGTCTGCGCGCGAGATTACCGCCCAGGTGAGCATCCGGCGCAAGGGCGAGCGGCCGACGGACCCGGCGCGTCGTCGGATCCGCACGGCGTCGTTCCGGCCCGACGGTCGCATGACCGCCTTGCAGTGGGAGAAGTGGAACACGGCCCGCGCGAAGCTTGAGGCGGAGCTTGACAGACCCGTCACGGACACCGAGATGATGGAGCAGATGGCCGACTTGCTGCTGAGTACGCGTGCAGACGGCAGCGTCCCGGGCCGTATGCCGGTTAACGACGCTCACTACACGGTCGTCACCGTCCACGACGCCGCGACCGGGACGACGTCGGTTGTGACAGAGGCCGGGCTCATCGAGATCGACACTCCGGACACTCCGGATTCTGACCTGAACACCGGCCCGGAGACTCGCATCGAGGATCGCGACGTCCCGACGTCGCTGAAGCTCCGCCGGGAGATCCTCGCCCGCGACTGCTACCAGTGCCTCATCTGCCACGGCCGCCGCAACCTGACCGTCCACCACATCCAGTGGCTCATCTTCGGCGGCCGGACGATCCCGGAGAACCTCATGACCGCCTGTGACGGCTGCCACGGCCTGATCCACGACCGGATGATTGTGGTCTGTGGATCGATCGCTGGTGGTTTGCAGTTTCTCGATGCCGAGGGCCGGGACCTGCGGGCCCTCGGGTCGTCGGCGCGCGAGGTGGTCGAGAGCATGGTTCTTGTTTCACGTGAAACAAACGCCGTTCCTGACCAGCCAGATGCTGTTTCACGTGAAACAAGACCGCGAACACTGGCGGCGCTGGTCGGGCAGCGAACGGCGGTGACCAATCTCCGCCGGGCCGTGCGGGCGGCGCGTGCGCGGGGCGAAAACGCGCCGCACATGCTGCTGACCGGACCACCGGGACTCGGCAAAACCAGCCTCGCCCATGCGATCGCGGGCGAGATGGGCGTGTCGCTGCAGGTCGCCAGCGCGCCGCTGGTCGGCGAACCGGAGCAATTGCTCCAACACCTGGTGTCATTGAAGAATGGCGACATCCTCTTTCTTGACGAGATCCACCGGCTGACACAACGCGTCACCGAGACACTCTACGAGGCGATGGAGGACGGCACCGTCAGTCACTTGGGCGAAACCCGCCGACTGGCGCGGTTCACGGTGATCGGGGCAACCACAGACGAAGATCTGCTCCAGCCCGCCTTCCGCGACCGGTTCACCGTGCGGCAGGACCTGGAGTATTACCGCCAGGACGACCTCGCCGAGATCATTCGTCGGGCGACCGATCGCTGGTCACTGGAGATAAGCCGCGACGCCGCGTGCAAGATCGCATCTGTTTCACGTGGAACACCCAGGGTAGCGCTGGCGCTGCTGCAAGCCGTCCGGGACGAGGCCCAGTTGCGTGACCGGAGGGTCATTGACCTCGGAACCGCATCGGACGTCCTCCGATCTCTGCAGATCGACGACCGGGGTCTGTGCCGTGTCGAGCGCGAATACCTGGAGGCCCTGCGCGTCGCACAACGACCTCTGGGCCTCGGAACACTCGCTGACAGACTGGGCAAAACGAGAGGCGCCCTGCAGACCGTGCACGAGCCGTTCCTGGTCAGGTCCGGGCTGATCGTGCGAACGCCGCGCGGGAGAGTACTGGCTGCCTGACCGAATCGTTCGCGATAGCCGCAAGGCCCTGCGTCGAACCGGCCGATGTACTCAGGCGGTTACCCGTGAACCGGGCTCGCAGAGGTACCTATGGCCCTATTGACACTTCCGTTGTTTCTTCGGGCGGGGTTCCTGGCCGCGGTGATTGCCCCGGCAGTCGGGCATGACCTCCAGGCCCAGAACGACCCGGACAAGCCCGACACCGGCGACACGAATCTCCACTTGGCGATCGTCCGTCATCACTGGCAAGCAAAGATCGTCGAGAGCAACCACGCCGCGCTTCGGCCGGGCTCGGTCTACGACATGATCACGTACTTCGAACAGAACTTCGGTTTCGCCCGACCAACGTTCAAGTACCGGTTCCTGGACACCGGGCTCGGCACGGCGGATCCGTTGTACCCGCTCTATCAGAGTGGGTTCCAGGCGGGTTGGAGCCAGCTGCTTCCGGCATTCTTGTCCAAGAAGAACCGGCATCTCGATCATTTCTCCTCGGTTCAAACACCGGAAGGATGCCGGGTGGATGCGGTCTACCTGGTGAGACACGTCGATGACTTTCCCGACCGATATCACCTGGAGCGCGCCGAGGGCTGTACGCTCGTCGACATCGCATTCAGTCATTACACGAGGCTCACGCCCGATGCGCAATGCGGCCGTCATGTCTCCCACGAACCCGATCCGGATTTCGATCCGCTGACGGCGCTGAAGCCGTTCCTGAAGGACTTCACGACCCTCTCGGACATCCCGCCCGCCCTGTTGAGCAGGTACGAGGCCAAGGTCAGCGTCCTCAAGCCAATCAGCGAAGAGTTCAGCCGAACCGCCTGGCCACGATACGACGAGACGTACACGCTGAAGAAGAATTCGCTGTGGTATTACCCGGACGCGTACGAGGAAGCGTACGGAATACGCGACCCCCGACCGCAACTCGACCTGGAGTCCCTGGAGCTGCCCGAGCACTTCGTGATACAGGTTTCCGATGCGGTCCAGGAAGCGTTCGGTCTCCGGCAGGTCCTGGACGAGAGCGACTTCGGGAAGTTCCTCGACGTCATGAACGGTCACCCCACGCCCGGGTTTGATCCGGCAACGGAGCCCGGCAACGACGCGTTCAGCGTGGACCAGGTCACCGCAAGCAACTTCTACACTTCGGGCCTCGAGATCACACCCATCGAGACGGCGGCCCAGGACATCTCCAACCCGGATCACTACAAGCTTGTGGGGATGGTCGCGCGACCGTACGAACCCGAAACCGACATGCGGTGGACGGGCACAAGGGTCATTCCACAGGTTCGTCTTACCTACCAGCTCATGGACCCACTCGATCACGATCGACCGTTCGAGCAGGTGTACCTCCACCTCATCTGGGACATCGTCGACCGGTACGCACCAAGGCCCGAGCGCGACGCGGAGCATCGCAGCTTCCTCGGTGCGCTCGATAACCGGACGTCGGTCCGGGAGCACGATCCACGGCGAACCGATGCGGTCACCGCGGACCTGATCCGGAGGTGTATCCGCCGGCCGATCCAGACATTGGCAATGAGTTCATCGCTGACCGGGATCTGGGTGTTCGCGAACCTGAGCCGGTCCTTTGACCCGGACCGCCAGCTCAGCGCAATGCGGATCGTTCGCCAGGGCATCGACGTGGGGTACTACTCGACGGCCTACGACACCGATCTGTTCAGGCAGGAGATGAACCGAAGCAAGGGCGAACGAAAGGAAGCGCTCAAAAGGTACCTCGATGATCTGACACCCAGGTTCTATCGGGACCCCCGTCGAATGAACCCCCACACCGTCAACTTCAATCGCATCACCTGCGCACAGTGCCATCAGACGGCGGCTCGTGACGGCGTCCACCTGACCCTCAACGACGGGCTGGATCGGAGAATAACCTCTCCGGTGCGGGCATCCGAGTTGATCTACCGGGAAATCGACCGCCAGTTACGCAGCAACGCGGACTACTGGGACTGAGAATCTACCGGTACTGCCTTTCTCTGGGCAATCTCACGGATTACACTCGGTGGTCAATGGTCCTGCAAGCCACATGGTGCGAGTTGTGCCGCTTCGATGACCTGGTCCTGGCGCGTGCCGTTGCCACATCGATCGCCTCCATGGAATTCGAAGTTCGGTTGTGGACGATCGACCGCCCGCCGTACATCGTGCAGGTCGACAACGTCGATGTCAGTAGCCTCGCCGATGTCCTGGACGAGATCATCGATGAGCAGCGTGAGTTCGATCGAATGCTCGCCGACCGGAGCCGGGCGGTGCGCCCGCTGCGGATCATGACCGTGGTCACACTGACGGGCGCGGCGGAACTCGCCCTGATCCTGGCGCTGATGGACTGGTGAGCGAACACGCTGCCTACCCCTGGGCCGTGGACGACCCGGAGCCGACAACGCTTGTCGCGTTGTGGCCGGGCGACACACCCCCCATGATGACCGAGATCACGGCCGCGCTTGCCGCGCTGTTGGGCGACACCGTGACGGTCGTCGACGAAGGATCCACCGCCGACCCCGCCATGCTGTGGTCGGCGATCGTGGAGCTGCCCGGCGTCGAGACCGAACTCGCCCTGTGGTCTGAACCGGCGGTCGAGCTCGCCCCCGGCGAGTTGCAGGACCCCGCCGCCGACGCGTGCCGATGGATCGTCGGCTTCAACACGGTGCTCGACCCCGCCGACCCGCTCGCGCACTACACGTTGTTGATGCGCCTGCTTGGCGGCATCTGGGATGAGATCCCGGCCGTGCTCGACGTCAACAGCGAGCGCTGGTATCCGCGGGCGGCGCTCGACGCGACCTTTGACGCCGACCACGAGCCCACCGCCGCGGTGCTGTGGATCGTCCACGTCAACGAGCCGGCGGACGGGGCAGGTGCGGCGCGGATTCGAACACACGGGCTGTTCCGGTGCGGTCTGCCGGAGCTGGATATGCCAGAGGTCCCTGTCGCGCTTGTCCGCGCCGGTGTGGAATTGCTCGACACGATTGCCGGCCGTATGCTCGAGACGATGCTGCCCCCGCCAGGCGAACCGTTCGCCGTCGGGCCCGATCTCGACGTGACGTTCGAGCTACGGCACGACCAGGATCCGGACGACCCGTCCATCGACGTCGTCATCGCCGTGGTGCGCTCCGAGGCGGTCCTCGAGCGGATCGCCGCCGGCGACGGCGCTTACTTCCTGTCCAGCCACGAGACCGACCGTCTTGCCTCGCAGGCCCGGGCCGCGTGGCCGGCGCTCAAGGCGGTCCCGGTCCCTGCGGTCCAGGTACTGCTCAAGGCCGGGCTCAAGTCGGACGGCACCGAGAACGATCGCGAACACCTGTGGTTCTCCGTGTTGCGGTTCCAGGACGACCGCGCGGAGGTGGAGCTTCTGCACGAACCGATGAGCGTCGCGATGAAACCCGGCGACGTGGTGTGGATCGAACGTGACAGCGTCTCGGACTGGACCGTGGTCACGCCCCAGGGGCGTTTTGGGCCCGCCCAGGCAGACGAGATGACACGCGTCGTCGCGACACTCGACAATG
>SMVB01262711.1_pt1 | contig 13916 bp, 14 predicted proteins | sample 2456461 | NCBI WGS metagenome assembly SMVB01 (sample SAMN11095934, study PRJNA526329) | marine sediment metagenome | biome: Marine sediment; feature: Surficial sediment; material: Deep marine sediment; isolation source: Hadal surficial sediment | place: Pacific Ocean | collected 2014-05 | depth... | reverse complement strand
TCCGGCTTTTCAGAAATAGATGCCTAGGAATCGATCCTTAACTGATTGTTTTGTAAATGAAAAAACTGGTAGGCGCGATTGGAATCGAACCAACGACCTCTACCATGTCAAGGTAGCGCTCTAACCGACTGAGCTACGCGCCTAATATCAAGCTTGTAATTGTTATCTGTTATTTTTAGTTGGTATTGTCACTTCCGGCCGGCACCGCTTGCACGGATTTGTTCTTATCGTTGTCCGTAGCCAGGTTGCCGGGTCGCGTATCATACAAGAATCCGCTCGGCCGCAGAGGGCGCGTTTTACCCTTCTGTGACAGTTAGTTAGGGTGGTGTGGGGTTGTGCCTGCGAAGGCATAAGCAGTAGAATCCGCGTCCTGCTGAATAGCGGCGGTTGGACGAAGGGCGAATGGTCGAGCGATCCTCAAAGGGGAGGGTGTCGTGTCGGCCTGCTATTTTTACGCAACTGATTGTTATTGATGGAGAACGCCTATTAAAAGAGGTGGTGCGAAGCGCGTCGAGCGGTCCCTGTTGAATGAGGAGATCATGGCTCGAAGCGTGAGGTTGATCGGCGCCGACGGAGGTCAGGTCGGTGTCGTTTCCCGGGACGAAGCTTTAGACGAAGCCAAACGATCGGGTTTGGATCTGGTGCTGATCGCACCGGCAGCCGAGCCACCAGTCGTCAAGGTAATGGATTACGGCAAGCATCTTTTTGAGCTGAAGAAGACTAAGGCCGCTCAGAGAAAGAAGCAGAAGCAGATCCAGGTCAAGGAGATGAAGTTTCGTCCAGGCACCGAAGAAGGCGATTATCAGGTCAAACTACGCAACCTGGTTCGCTTCCTGGAAGACGGAGACAAGGCCAAAGTGTCGTTGCGGTTTCGTGGTAGAGAAGTTGTTCATCCGGAAATCGGTATGGAGCTCATGGCACGAATCGAGAGCGACCTCGACGAGTATGGTGTGGTCGAAGCCGCGCCGAAGTTCGAGGGACGGCAGGTAGTGATGGTTCTTGGCCCCCGAAAGAAAAAGAAATAGAGCGTTAACGAATAGAAAATTGCGAGTTAAAGAATCATGCCGAAGCTCAAAACGAGTCGCGGTGCGGCAAAACGATTCCGTCGTACTGCGAAAGGTTTCAAACACCGTAAGGCGGGTCGAAATCACATCCTGACGAAGATGACCTCGAAACGAAAGCGTCAACTCCGGGGTCTGCAGGATGTATCTGCTGCGGATGCGCCGCGAATCAGGCGCATGTTGCCCAAGAAGGCGCGCTAGGAGCGCGCTAGGAGCGGAGATAACCAATGCCACGGGTCAGAAAAGGCGTTGCGTCCCGGGCGCGCCGTAAAAAAATTCTAAAGCAAGCCAAAGGCTACTACGGGGCGCGAAGCCGCACCTTCAAGATTGCCAAGCAGGCGGTGATAAAGGCTGGCCAATACGCCTATCGCGATCGTCGTCAGCGCAAGCGCCAGTTCCGCGCGCTGTGGATTGTGCGTATCAATGCTGCTGCACGGCTGCACGATATGTCGTACAGCAAATTTATCGATGGCCTCAAGAAGGCGTCGATTGACGTTGATCGAAAGGTTCTGGCCGACCTTGCCATGCACGAGAAAGAAGCTTTCGCGGTACTGGCCGGGCGCGCCAGACAGGCGCTGGCTGAAGCAGCTTAGCCACGATCCCTGGCCGGATCGCGAAGTCTTGAGATTACAGCCGTCTTCTGGAGGCCGCCCTGGGTGCCCTTCTTAACGGCGTCGCATTGTGTCGCGAACAAAAAGGGAAGGGACTGGCAACAGTGCTTCCCTTTTTTCGTTTGAGATTGAGATGGACCTAGAAAAGATACTGCAGGATGCCGAGCGTGCCGTTGCCAAGGCTGCCGATGAACGCGCGCTGGATGACGTTCGCGTGCGCTTTCTTGGCAAGAAAGGCGAGCTCACCGCGTTGTTGAAATCCCTGGGTAGCCTCGATGCCAGCGGACGTCCCGCCGCGGGTGCCGCAATCAATGCAGCCAAGCAACAGGTGCAGGAGTCGATCGCCGAGCGCAAGTCTGCGTTGGGCGCGCACCAGATGGCGGCTTTGCTTGCTGAGGAAAGCCTGGATGTGACCCTGCCCGGTCGTGCTCAAGGCCGGGGCGGGCTGCATCCCGTGACCCAGGCTATGCAGCGCATTGAAGAGATCTTCATGGGGGCCGGGTACGACGTTGTTTCGGGCCTGGAGATCGAAGACGACTATCACAACTTCGCTGCGCTAAACATTCCCGAACACCATCCCGCACGAGCGATGCACGACACCTTCTATTTCGGAGATGGTACGTTGCTACGGACCCACACCTCGCCAGCCCAGGTGCACGTGATGGAACAGCAGGCACCGCCCATCCGGGTGATCTGTCCGGGACGCGTTTATCGCCGTGATTCGGATCTCACCCACACACCCATGTTTCACCAGGTGGAAGGCCTTGTCATCGACCGGGGCATCAGCTTTGCCGACCTCAAAGGCACGGTTGTGGAGTTCATTCGCGGTTTCTTCGAGCAGGACCTCGAAGTTCGATTCCGGCCATCCTATTTCCCGTTCACCGAACCCTCTGCCGAAGCGGATGTGCAATGCGTGCATTGCCTTGGCAAGGGGTGTCGCGTGTGCAGCCAGACCGGCTGGATGGAAATGTTGGGCTGCGGGCTCGTCCACCCGAAAGTGCTTGAGATGTCGGGCATCGACAGCGAGGAATTTTCCGGATTCGCTTTCGGCATGGGCGTGGACCGATTGGCGATGATGTTGTACGAAGTGGACGACTTGCGAATGTTCTTTGAGAATGATCTGCGCTTCCTCGAGCAGTTCGATTAAGGGGTTGCCATGAAATTCAGTGAAGCATGGTTGCGCGAATGGGTGGATCCCGATATCTCCCGGGACGAACTGCTCGAGCAGCTGACTATGGCGGGCCTCGAGGTTGACGGGACCATGCCCGTGGCGGGCGATTTTTCCGGGGTTGTGGTGGCGGAAGTTGTATCGGTAGATAAGCACCCGGACGCCGACAAACTGTCGTTGTGTCAGGTGAGCGACGGTGCGGATACGTATCAGGTCGTTTGTGGCGCGCCCAATGTACGGCCCGGATTGATCGGTGCGTTTGCACCGGTAGGCGCGATTCTGCCCGATAACTTCAAGATCAGGAAGGCGACGCTTAGGAACGTCGAATCCCACGGTATGCTCTGCAGCATGGCAGAGCTTCGGCTGGGTGATGAGGGCGATGGTATCATCGAGCTGGGCCTCGCCGATCGGGTCGGGGAAGACTTGCGCAGGGTGTTGCTGCTGGACGACATCACGATCGATCTGGACCTCACCCCGAACCGCGGCGATTGCCTGAGCGTGCGGGGCCTCGCCCGCGAAGTGGGTGTGCTGAACAACCTCAGCATTGAAACCCGCGAAGTGATGGCGGTGGCCGCGGTGGTTGAAGATACCTTCGGTGTGGAGCTTGAAGATCCGAGCGGTTGTCCGCGCTACCTCGGGCGGGTGATCAAGGGTGTGGATAACTCCAGGCCGAGCCCGTTGTGGCTGACCGAGAAGCTTCGTCGCTGTGGCATGCGCAGCATCGATCCCATCGTGGATGTCACCAACTTCGTCATGTTGGAACTCGGGCAACCAATGCATGCTTTCGATCTGAGACAACTCTCTGACAAGATCGTGGTTCGGCGCGCGCGAACGGGCGAGAAGCTCACGCTGCTGGATGGCCAGGAAGTCGAACTCGACGGAGAGACGTTGCTGATTACCGACGGCAAGGGGCCGGTGGCGATTGCCGGCGTCATGGGTGGTGATCGAAGCGGCGTACAGTCCGACACCGCGGATGTGTTTTTGGAGAGTGCATTCTTCGCCCCGCTGGCGGTTTCCGGTACCGCGCGCCGCTACGCCTTGCATACTGATGCTTCCCATCGCTACGAGCGAGGCGTGGATTTCAATCTGCAGCGTACGGCCATTGAGCGCGCGACCCAATTGCTGCTGGACGTCGTGGGTGGCGAACCCGGTCCGGTGACCGAAGCGGTTGATCCGGACACGTTGCCCACCTCCCCCGCGGTGAACCTTCGGCAAACCCGTCTGAATTCGCTTCTGGGCGCAGACATCGACGCCATTGAAGTCGACGAAGCGTTGCAACGTCTCGATTTTCAGGTGCTAGACCGCGACCACGGAGCGGATGGGGTGACGTGGACGATCAAGGCGCCAAGCCATCGCTTTGACATCAGCTGCGAAGCCGATCTGGTGGAAGAGGTATGCCGGATCTATGGCTATAACAACATTCCGAGTCGTCGGCCCGTGACCGATCTCAAGCTGCGTCGAATTCCGCGCCAGACGTTGCCTGTTAGCGAGCTTAAGCGACACCTTGCGTCAATGGGCTATCACGAGGCGATCACCTACAGCTTTGTCGATCCGAAGTTACAAGATCTGTTGGCACCGGGCGTGAATGCGCTGGCGTTGACCAATCCCATGTCCTCGGATCAGTCGGTGATGCGCGCCAACCTGCTGCCGGGATTGATCGATGCTCTGCGCTTCAACGTTGCGCGTCAGCAGGATCGGCTGCGGCTTTTTGAATTGGGCTTGAGCTTCGTGCCTGGAGAAGTGGTCCAGCAGAAACTCATGTTAGGTGGCCTGTTGTGGGGGAAACGCTATCCGGAGAGCTGGAATCAGCCCGGTGATGACGTCGACTTTTTCGATCTCAAGGCAGACGTCGAGCGTTTGATCGGATGGATGGGTGAACAGGTACGCTACGAAAAACGCACGGACCCCATTCTGCATCCGGGTCAAGCTGGATCGGTGCTGCTCGATTCAGACGTTGTTGGGCGCTTTGGACGCCTGCATCCTGAGATCGAGCGCAACCTTGATGTGCCGGGTGAGATATTCGTTTTCGAGTTGGAGGGCGCGGTGGCGCTGCGTCGGGCGAGCCACCGCCACCGGCAGGTGTCCAAATATCCAAGCGTACGCCGCGATCTGGCTTTGGTCGTGAATGAGGCGGTTACTGCGGCGCAAGTAGAAAGTATATTGCGTAAAACTTTGGGGGATATTCTGGTGGACTTCAGATTGTTTGATGTATATCAAGGCAAAGGTATTGATTCTAATGAAAAAAGTCTGGGTGTGGGGTTGACGTTACAGGATTCATCCGCCACCCTTACCGAGGAGGACATTGGCAACTACACAGGCAAAGCCGTTGACGCATTGGCCCGCGGGGTGGGTGCCAGATTGCGTTGAAGCTCGGATCAAGCGGGCGTAGAGATGCCAGGTACAAGATTACCGACACACTAGCGCGGCAATGACAGGGAGGCTCGGCTACGTGGCTGCTTTAACAAAAGCGCAGATGGCTGATCGATTGTTCGACGAACTGGGGCTCAACAAGCGCGAAGCGAAAGAAATCGTCGAAATGTTTTTTGATGAGGTCCGGGTCTCGCTGGAGGCTAACAAGCAGGTCAAAATTTCCGGGTTCGGCAACTTCGATCTTCGCGAGAAGCGTGAACGGCCTGGTCGCAATCCAAAAACCGGGGAAGCAATTCCGATCACGGCGCGCCGGGTGGTGACTTTTCGTCCGGGTCAAAAGCTCAAAGCACGAGTGGAAGCGTATGCTGGAACCCAGCCAGAGTGATGAACTGCCCCCGATTCCGGGCAAGCGATATTTCACCATTGGCGAAGTGAGCCTGCTGTGTGAAGTGAAGCCGCACGTGTTGCGGTATTGGGAGCAGGAATTTCCCCAGCTCAAGCCGGTCAAGCGACGCGGCAATCGACGCTACTATCAGCGCCAGGATGTCATCATCATTCGTCAGATTCGGGGGCTGCTCTACGATCAGGGATTCACCATTGGCGGCGCCCGACAGCGCCTTGCTGGCGACGATGCCAAGCAGGATCAGACCCAGTTTAAGCTGCTTGTGAAGCAGATGATCGTCGAACTCGAGGATCTGCTGCGGGTTCTAAAAGCCTGAGCCCGAACAGCGTGAAACAAGCCGATCAGGCGAATGTGAGATCCGAAGCTCTGCGTCCGCGAATTTGTCGTCGCTCGTCATCCCTATGGGCTCTCAACGGCAACCCGAAATCGACGTCGCGTCGAAAGTCGATCCGTCGGTCTTCATAATGCCGGTAACGGCACTTGCACATCGAACCTTTGGTGCAATCGGCTAGCGGAAGATCAGGCGCGTCGTGGGACAGAAACCGTAATTCTCCAAGTTTTTTTGCCGCGCCACAGGCATTGCTTGCAGAGCGGATTGAGACTGCGTGAAATCCACCTACCACGGCTGCGTCCTTCTTTGTTGTATTTATGGGAACACAGCATACCGAAAAACAACCCCGGAGAGAATCATGACCCGACAAACCGATGAACGGCCCCCCCGCGGCACGGGATCGAGTTCCGTGCGGGTCGCCATCGTGTTGTTTCTCGGTACGCTCGTGTTGTTGTTTGTGATGGGGGCAATTTGGCTGTTCGTTCGCGTTGAAGCTCCCGGGTCGGCCTGGCTGCGCCAGGAGGTTCCGCTAAGCTTTGTCGTCTCTGGGCAGCAACTCTGTCTCCGCGAGCGAAGCATCGTGGTTCTCGATCACGATCAACGGACCGTCATCGGATAAGCTCACCTCGGCATGGGCCGGAAGGTCGGCTTTATCGATGAGAACTCCATCAAGCAACGTACCGTTGCGACTCCCCAGATCTTCGATGATCCAGACTTCGTCGACATAGCTGATCTGCGCATGACGCCGGCTGACGGATCCATCTGCAATGCAGATGTCGCTGTCGGGATGGCGGCCGATGGTGAGATTGTTGTTGAACACCCGGGTGATCGTCTTGCCGCTTTTCTGCCAGGAGATACTCAGGTGCGGTCGACCACGACCGATCAGGGTGGTGGGGGAGTCCGGTGCATCCCCGCTGTCGATCACCACGCCCTCTGGCCGGACCTCAAACGCCCATGCAAGCACCAGGACAATGGGAAAGCCGAGAAAAAGGCTGACCACCAGGAAGCGCACGCCCCACTCGGGCACACCGAAGGTCGGAAGCAGCTCCGCCGCCCCCAGGGACAGGCCCCAGATGGTGACCAGATACAGGCTTCCGACGCGAAATACTTTTCGTCGTTTCAGCTCGCCAATCGTCCTGCTCATCCGGGTGATTGCCGATCGCATCTAGCATAGCCTCGTGACCGGTTGGTCTAGTCTACGCATGTATCGAAGCGGCGCAACGGAGTCGGTTGGTCAGCGCCGGGGGCTAGGATGGGGTTGCGATCACGCGCCCTGATATGGGTTCGAACAACACCGCACTGACGCCGCTGGTATCGATCGCATCGCTCATGTGTATCGAGCCCTCGCGCACGGCGGCACCAAGCGCATCGAGTGCGGCCTGGGGATCATCGGTTTCCATTTCGTAGATCGCAAGATACCGATGTGAGCTTGAACCTGCTATTGGATCGCCCTTGGCCGCAAAGCGCTGGGCGGCGGTAAAGCCGTTTATCTGCAGCACTTCGCCGAGGTGCGTGTTGTTGTACCAATCGTTGTATTCATCGTCGGCGCCGGTCGTTGCGTTGGACTGGACGACAAGAATGAACTTGCTCATGGCTACCCCCGTTCGGTGGATTAATGCGTTCAGCTGTTCGACGTATATTCGCGCGCTGCCTGGCGACCGGCGAGGCGTCCGAACACGATCGCGTTGGCGATGGAGTTGCCGCCGCCGATGTAGCGATCGCCCAGCACGCCGCCGGTGGTTTCGCCTGCTGCGTATAGACCTTTGATGACGCGGTCACGTTGATCAAGTACATGCGTATTCGCATCGATGCGCAAGCCGGTAGAGGTCAGACAAACGATGGCGGGCTTGATCTCCACCGCATAGAACGGCGGCGTAAGAATCTGTTTCATCTCGTTGGGCTTTTTGAAAAACATGGAGTCCACGCCCGTTTGTACGTCGGCATTGTATCTATCAATCGTAGCTGTCAGTGATCCAGGACGAATACCGCACTTTGCTTCCAGCTCCTCGAGCGAGTCCGAGCTGATAACTTTACCGGCATCGACCTGTGCATCCAGCACTTCGGTTACCCAGTTCAACGAAATTATTCCTGCCGCAAAGGCGTCTTCGTATTGCTCGTTCGGCTTCGCTTCGCGCTTGGCCACGTCGTCGAATATGGCAAAACACGAACCTCCCGTTTGAGCTTTAACGACGCCGGACATGACCGCGTATTCTATCATTTCGTTCACAAAACGCCGGCCTTCGCGGTTTACATAGACCAGCCAACCGGGCACGTAGACTTCCAGTTCCTTTTTGAAGTTCGGTGTTGTCAGCAGCAACCCGCGATTATGGCCAACGATGTCGGCGCCGGCAGATTCCCCCAGAGCCAGGCCGTCGCCAACACAGTGTGGGTTGCCGATGTACCAGGTCCAGTCGCCGTGGACGGCGGCTTCGGGATAGTGCTTGTTGAGAAGATGGGGATTGGCGCCGAACCCGCCGCTGGCGATCACCACGGCTGGGCTGTGTATATGCTGGTCTTCAAGGCGCACGCCGCAAACACGGCCGTCCTCGACAATGAGACGTTCCACCCGGGTCTGCAGGGCAACATCGATGTCGCGCTTGTTCACTTCGCGATCCAGCGCGGCGCCGATGGCCGCACCCATACCGGTCGCGGCGTGACCGCGCGCAACGCTTTCCACGCCTGAGCTGTAAAGCGCCGGCACGGCAAATTCCACACCCAGCTCGATCAGCCACTCCAGACCCTCGGCGGCGTGATCACTGAGCGCGCGTGCAAGAGAGGCTTCCACCCGATACTGATTGAGGGTCATGTAGTACTCGAACATGTCCTCGGCATTATCGTTCTCGATTCCGGCGGCGCGCTGTACGCTGGTCCCGGCGGCGTAGTAGACCCCGCCCGAAAGGGCGGTCGAGCCGCCGAGTTTTTCGTCGGCCTCCAGCAGAGCGACCTTCGCGCCGGCATCGTGGGCTTCGATGGCCGCGCACATGCCCGCGCCGCCGCCGCCGATCACGATGACGTCGTAGTCTGTCGCGCTAGGCATGCTCGCGCGTCCCCCCGAGATAAAAGCGGCAGGGTGAATGATGGAGAATTCGCGCGCTATTGCAAGAACGCGCTTGTCGGGGCAGGAGGCAGCGCAACGAGCGATGGCTGCTCAGGGTCCTATTGCGAAACGGCCTGGGTCGTGTTCTTAGCGGTGAGCATCGCCGGTGTGGGCGCATGCAGCTGTTGGCGAACGTACTGAATCGCCAGGAACATGCAGTAGTCGCGTGCTTCGAGCAACACACCATCGGCGTTGTAGTAAGTCTTTCTCGCTGGGTTGGTCGGCAGCGAAGAGCGGCACGATTCCGCAACGGCGGTTTGTCGTTGCGTTTCCAGTTGCCTCAGGTAGTCCGACGCGTACTCATCGGACGCTGTTGCGTGGCAGCTGAGGAGCAAGCCAAGCATGAAGATTCTCATAGTTCGGTCTCTGTAAAGAGCCCACCATTCCCATTGTGGAAGCGCTATGTTAGGGATGTATCTGCAGGGAAAATGTGAAACACGCCACATCGTTTGCGAAGCATTGACGGTGCCGGGTGTCATCAGATAGCAACGATCAGGGGTAGCAGACATGACCAAGGTGACGCGCGCGCAGGCCATCGCAAAGCTGACCGGCCCGGGACAGACTTACGAACTCGAAGAGATTGTGTTGAGCGGCGCCACCTGCCGGGCGTTCAAGCATGCGCCGCGCTCCTTGCGCGAGGTCTATGCCGAGACGGCGAGCGATGCAACGTTCTTCGTTTACGCCGAGGAACGATTGAGCTTTGCCGACGTCTACCGCCGCTCCAGCCAGATCGCCACACTTCTCATCGACCACTACGGGGTACGCAAGGGCGATCGTGTTGCCATCTCGATGCGCAACTATCCAGAATGGATTCTGACCTTCGCCGCCGTGACTTCCATCGGCGCCATTGCCGTGTCGATGAACGCGTTGTGGCAGTCGGAGGAACTCGAGTACGGGCTCGTCGATTGCGGTGCGAAGGTGCTATTTGCGGATCAGGAGCGTCTGGACCGGCTGGCGGGTTGTTCCAATACCCTCGATCTGCACGTGATCGCGATCAGGCCTACGCAGGCGAACGCGGGCATTGCAGTGCTGGACGAGCTTCTGGCAAACGTCCCAGCGAACCTCGTAGGGAAACGGGGCGCAGCACAGATGCCGGCGGTGGACGTCGGCCCGGATGATGATGCAACGATCTTCTTCACGTCAGGTTCCACCGGCCACCCCAAAGGTGTGGTTTCGACTCACCGCAATCTGATCACCGCGTTGATGTCATGGGAGCTGGACGCTCAATGTGCGGCCTTGGTGCAAGACCTCAAACCACCGGACCTTGCGCATCAGCCCGCCGCATTGCTGGCCGTTCCGTTGTTCCATGCCACAGGATCACACGCGGTGTACCTCATGTCCTACCGCACTCAGCGCAAGATCGTCTCGATGTACAAGTGGGACCCGGATCTGGCCGCGGAACTGATCGAGCGCGAGCACATATCGTCGTTTATCGCCCCGCCGGCAATGACCGGCGACCTGGTGCAGGTGGCTAGGCGAACCCACCGCGATCTCAGCTCGCTGCTCAGCGTTGGCGGCGGCGGTGCTCCGCGCGCGCCGGGTCAGGTCAAGGACATCGGCGACTCGTTCGACACCGCGCTGCCGAACACGGGCTGGGGCATGACCGAAACCAACGCCATCGGAACCGGTATCGGCGGCGCCAACTACCTCGATCGGCCGGCAAGTTCCGGGCAATGCTCAGCGGTGCTGGATCTGAAGGTCGTTGGTGAAGATGGCCGGACATTACCAACGGGCGAACGCGGTGAGCTGATGGTCCGCGGCACTTCCATGTTTCGCGGTTACTGGAACCGGCCGGAGGCCAACGCCGAATCTTTCGTCGACGGCTGGTTTCGCACCGGCGACGTCGCTTATCTGGATGACGAGGGATTTCTGTTCATCGTCGACCGGATCAAAGATCTGATTATCCGGGGTGGCGAGAATATTGGCTGTGGCGAAGTCGAAGCCGCGCTGCTGATGCACCCGGACGTGCTCGAAGCCTCCGTATATTCCGTTCCCGACGAGCGTCTGGGGGAGGAAGTGGGCGCCACGATCTACGCCAGACGCGGGCTGGACATTGATGATCTGCGCGAGTTTCTCCTGCAGCACGTGGCCAGGTTCAAGGTCCCGCGGTATATCCGAACCTCTGAAGAACCGTTGCCAAGAATCGCGGCTGGCAAGATCTTCAAAAGGCAGATTCGCGAAGAGGCGATCGCGGCACTGGGCGGTTAAAGCGCGTTAAGCCGCGATCCACAGATCAACGTTCACACCGCGAGCAGCCCCTTGCATGCCCGCGCCAAAATCAAGTGTCCTAGAAGTCGTATTGCACTTCGAGCCCCCAGGTGCGTGGTGGGCTCACGGTACCGAACGACCAGATCCCGAGACTGTTCCGCACCGCGTCGTTGCCGCTGTACCCGGCCGGGGCTGTTCCCGCAGGAAGTGAGCTGGCTGGCACGAAGCTGGTCCCGACATCGAGCACGTGCAGCAGATACTCTTCGTTGCTCAGGTTTTTGCCGTACAGCGACACCCGCCAATGCTCGCCGACCTCGAGATGCACCGATGCATTGAGAATGCCGAATGAATTGATGAAGCTCTCGGCGGAGTTGTTGCCGGAGGCAAAGTAGTCGTCGCGCCAGCGGTAGTTGATCTTGCCGATCAGGAAGTTCGAAGAGCTACCCAATTGCATTTCGTACATGGCGCCGATCACATAGTTGTGCTTCGGTGTGCGACGCAGCTTCAACCGCGTTTTGTCGATGGTGCCCGTGCGCGTGCAGGGATCGGCCACCGTACAGCTCCCGGAGAGAAACGGGATGTCGTAGTTCTTGAACTTGGCATCGAGATAGCCGTAGTTGGCATTCAGCGTCAGCCCGTCGATCGGAATCCATCGCAGCTCCAACTCGAAACCGTTGATCTGAGTTTTGCCGACGTTTTCGACGATGGTCACGGTCCCCGCACCACCGAGCGCCGGAAACACCACCTCTTCCTGCTTGTCCGTATATTTGGTGAAGAACAGCGCGGTGTTGAGCATCATCCGATCTTCGAGAAACGTGGACTTGAAGCCAAACTCGATGCTCTCGACGTTTTCGGGCGCGTAGGGGCCGTGGTCGAACGCGTTGGTGGAGCGGCCGTTGAAGCCGCCGCTGCGGAAGCCTTCGGTGTACGAGGCGTACAGCAACGCACCGGTCTCAAACTGATACGACAGCGCCACCCTGGGCGTGAAGTCATCCCACGACTTCTTGCCGGTTTGTGGGATCAGCGCGCCGGTTTCGGGGTCGGTATACACGTTGGAACTGTTGGCGATGGCTTCTGCCGGGCGTTTGCCGTCGCAGTTGCCATACAGGCCGGTGCCGGGAACGATCGTGGGATCATAGATTCGCGCATCCTGTGGACCCACGCCGATCCCGCCACAGGTGTCTTTCTTCTCATCGATGAAGCGCCCGCCAACGGTGAGGGTAAGCGCATCGGTGATGTTGAACTCCACCTGGCCGAAGATCGACCACGACTCGGTCGTCTGAATCTGATCGAAGCCGTTGGCGACTTCGATCGCCTCTCCGGGCGGCAACCCGAAAAACAGCGGGGTGAAATAGGTTTGCTGATTGATCTCGTAATTGCGATCCCAGTAGAACACGCCAAACACCGATTTGAGCCGTTCGCTCCAGTCGGATTCCACCCGCAGCTCCTGGCTGAACTGCTCGTTTGTCTGCGGACGATTGGTGTAGAAGAGATCGAACGTGTAGCCGTCGAACTCCTGAATCGCTTCCTCGTCAAAATCGCGCCATCCGGTCAGCGACACCAGCTTGTGGTTGTCGGCGAAATCCCAGTTCATCTCGAGGATCGCGATGTTGGTGTTCAGCTTTGCGGGTTGGAAGCGTGTCGTGCGGGTGTCGCGGTGAAATTTGGTGTCGGTGTACGGGTGGTCGCACGACGTTGGATCAAACAAGCACGCCGGTTGACCCGTGATGGTAGTGGCCGCGTCAGGATTTAGATTCACCGACTGACTCAAGCTGGTGACCGGTCGCGTGTCCGTATCGGACTCGTCGCGGTTGTAGCTGAGCAGCGCGTCGAAGCGGTCGTTCGGCGTCCATTGCAGCGCGATTCCGAAGCCGATGAAATCTTCATCGCCCTCGTCTTTGTCGCGCTCGATGTTCTCGAAATAGCCGCCGCCGTCGAGCCTGACAAAGCTGACCTTGGTGGCGAGCGTTTCGTTGAAGATGGCCGGCAGGTGCAGCACGCCCTTGACGTCCAGACGGCCGTAGCTGCCCGCGTTCACTGCGATCTTACCGCCCAATTCGCCGCGTGGCCGAGTGTGGCGGATGTTCAGCACGCCACCGATGGTGTTTTTGCCAAACAACGTGCCCTGGGGACCGCGCAGCATTTCCACTCGTTCCACGTCCCACAGGTGCATGAGCGAGCCCGTTCCGGTTCCGATGTATAGCCCATCGACCACCACGCCAATCGCGGGGTCGAAGGATTGCTCAACGTCGTCCATGTTGATGCCGCGCGACATGAACGAGATGGTGCCATTGCCAAGAACGGGATCGATCATGATGTTCGGTGACATGTCCTGAATGTCCTGCAGATCGCGCGCAATCGTACGCTCGATGCCGACTGCGTCCAGCGCGCTTACCGCAATGGGTACGTCGCTCAGGTTCTCTTCGCGCTTCTGCGCAGTGACCACGATCTCTTCGATGGTGGTGGCGATTTGCCGTTGAGCAGCATGGCTGCTAACCGACGCAAGCATGATGAGGAACGCGGCGGATAAGGGTATTCCGGCAACAACGCCGGGCACCGCGCGAGCGGCTAATCGATTCATATCTCCTCTCCCGAGACTTGATGGGCGAGCGGCAATGTACACGAGCAACTGTCCGTTGCAAGCCGGCGCAGCGTGGGCGCACATTC
>SMVB01110562.1_pt1 | contig 13924 bp, 8 predicted proteins | sample 2456461 | NCBI WGS metagenome assembly SMVB01 (sample SAMN11095934, study PRJNA526329) | marine sediment metagenome | biome: Marine sediment; feature: Surficial sediment; material: Deep marine sediment; isolation source: Hadal surficial sediment | place: Pacific Ocean | collected 2014-05 | depth 0-1... | reverse complement strand
TCCTCGCGATCGATCCCTTCGGCAACCTGATCAGCAACATCGGGCGCGAGCTGGTCGAGCGCTTCGAGCACCCCGCGGTCAACGTCGGCGGTCAGACCTTTGCGCTTTGCAGCAGCTATGCGGCGATTCCACCGGGTGACTACGCAGCCCTGATCAACTCCTTCGACACGCTCGAGATCGCTCGCTCCCAGCAGAGCGCTGCAGAGGGACTCGGCGTCGGCCGTGGCGCCCCGGTCGTCGTCTCCGAAGAAGCCCGCTGAACTCGAGACGAACCCCCGCGCCTGGGAAGTAGAACGCGCGCTTCAACCTCTCAAGCAACTCGGAACAAGAACGCCGCTTCAAACCCGCGAGCAATCCGGAACAAGAACGCGCGCTTCGACCCTTCGGACGAGCGACTTCGAGCCCCATTCTTCGATGCCTCCAGCATCCGACGTCGCCCGGCGCCTGAATTTCGCCCCGAGGGGAAGGATCAGAAAATAAAAAGGTAAAATGTATATTTTACCTAAATTTACTTGACTAGTATACAAAATATACTCTAAATATTCGGAAACGCCGGAGGTTCACACGTGAAGATTCACCGCAACGTCGTCGAGTTGGACGCCATCGATCGCGGCATCCTCGAAGGGCTGCAGGACAACTGCAAGCAGTCGCTGGCGGTATTGGGGGAGAAGGTCGGGCTGTCTGCGCCCTCGATTGTGGACCGCATCCACAAGCTCGAGGAAGCCGGCGTGATCCGCGGTTGGGCGGCGCAGCTCGATGCGCGGCGCATGGGCAAGGACGTCACGGCCTTCATCGGTGTTTCGACGGACCGCCCTGCGGCGATTCGCAGCGTCGGGCGCGAAGTGGCCCTGATCGACGAAGTGCTCGACTGCCATCACGTAACGGGCTCCCACACGCTGATGCTCAAGGTGAAGACCCGAAGCACGCAGACCCTCGAGGGCCTGATCGACCGTGTTCGAGACCTCGATGGGGTGACGCGCACCGAGACGATGATCGTGCTCTCCACACACATCGAGCGCTCGCGCATCTCGCTCTCGGAAGAGGCAGATGCCGACGACGACTCTGCCGCGCACCACCCGCGGCGGCTGCGCTCCGCCAGTTGACTGCGGTGATCAAGGAGGAGCGGCTGCCATGCATCGAGGGAACGCGCGGCCGCACGGAGGGCGAGAAAACCCGCGTCCGCACAGACAGGGACTCTACGATCCCGCTCACGAGCGCGACGCCTGTGGTGTTGGCTTCGTCGCGCAACTCAAGGGCGAGCGATCCCACGACCTGATCGAGAAGGGGCTCGTGGTACTCGCCAACCTCGCGCACCGGGGTGCGTCCGGCGCGGATTCCGATTCGGGGGACGGGGCCGGCATCCTGATCCAGCTTCCCGATCGATTCCTACGCGCCGAGGCCGCCCGCGAGGGTTTCGAGCTGCCGCCTGAGGGGCGTTATGCGTCGGGCCTGGTTTTCCTCTCCGGAGATCCCGATCTGCGTGCGGCCCAGGTCGGCGATCTCGAGTGGTTCACGGCAGCAGAAGGCCAGACGCTGCTGGGCTGGCGTTCTGTGCCCTGCGCGCCCGATGTCATCGGGCGCATTGCGCGCGAGCGGATGCCGGTGATTCGCCAGATGTTCATCGGCGCCGCCGACGCGCTCGATCAAGATGCCTTCGAGCGGCGTCTCTACGTGATCCGCCGGCAGTTCGAAAACCGCCAGCAAGATCGCGACGCGTTCGCCTGCGTTCCGAGTCTCTCGAGTCGCACGTTCGTTTACACCGGGATGCTGCTCGCGACACAACTGCGCGCCTTCTACCCAGACCTATCGCAGCCCGCACTGGAATCCGCGCTGGCTCTCGTTCACTCGCGCTACAGCACGAACACTTTTCCCGAGTGGGATCTCTCGCAGCCGTTCCGGTACCTCGCGCACAACGGCGAGATCAACACCGTCAAGGGAAATCGCAACGCCATGCGCGCGCGCGAGGGCACGCTGGAGTCCGCGCACTTCGGCGCCGATCTGGCGAAGCTCTATCCCATCCTGCGCGAGGGAGGGAGCGATTCGGCGCAGCTCGACAACATGCTCGAGTTCTTGTGTCTGAACGGGCGCGAACTCGCGGAAGCCATGCTGATGTTGATTCCCGAAGCTTGGGAGAACCACGCGCAGATGGATCCCGCGCTGCGCGCTTTCTACGAGTATCAAAGCTTCCTGATCGAGCCCTGGGACGGGCCCGCTTCGATCGCCTTTACCGACGGCAGGCAAATCGGCGCCGTGCTCGATCGCAACGGTCTTCGCCCTTCTCGCTATGTCGTTACGCGGGACGACCTGGTGATCATGGCCTCGGAGGTCGGTGTGCTCGACGTTCCTGTCGAGGACGTGGTGCTGAAAGGGCGCCTGCACCCGGGAAAACTCTTCATGGTGGATCTCGAACAGGGGCGGATCATCGACGATGCGGAGATCAAGGCCCGCTACGTCGAGCGGCGACCCTATCGCGAGTGGGTCGATGCGCAGCGCGTGAAGCTCTGCGATCTCCCACCCGCATCGGCGGTGGGCGAGCCGATGGGCCCCGAGCGGCGCTTCCAGCTCCAGCAGACCTTCGGATACACATCCGAGGACCTCAAGTGGTTGCTGGCGCCGATGGTGTCGGGCGGGAAGTGGGCGATTGGATCGATGGGGGACGATGCTGCGCTCGCGTGCCTCTCCGACCGCACGCGCATGTTCTACGACTACTTCAAGCAGCAGTTCGCCCAGGTCACGAACCCGGCGATGGACTCGATCAACGAGGCTGCGGTGATGTCGCTCTACTCGACCCTCGGCGCCGAGAAGAATCTCTTGACCCAGACGCCCGAGCACGCGCGCATGCTGCGCTGTGCGCGGCCGGTGCTGACCGACGAGCAGCTCGCGAGCATCCGCGAGATCGATCTGCCGGGCTTCCGCGCACAGACCGTACCCATCCTCTTCGCAGTGGATGCGGGGGGTGCGGGCCTGCGCGACGCGCTGGACGCGCTGTGCCGAGACGTCGCTCGCGAGGTGCGCGGCGGCGTGAACCTGGTGATTCTCTCCGATCGCGGAGTCGACGCCGAGCGGGCTCCGATCCCGATGTTGCTCGCGACGGGGGCCGTGCACCACCACCTGGTGCGCGAAGGGCTGCGCACCCAGTGCGGAATCCTCTGCGAGACCGGTGAGGCGCGGGACGTGGCGCACTTTGCCCTGCTGATCGGATTTGGCGCGGGCGCGATCAATCCCTATCTGGCCCTCGCGACCGTCGAAGAACTCGTCCACGAGGCGGCCTTCGTGCCCGAGGAAATCGACGCCGACACGGGAGTCCGCAACTACCTCGCCGCCTGCGACAAGGGTTGTCTCAAGACGATGGCGAAGATGGGGATCTCGACGCTGCAGAGCTACCGCGGTGCCCAGATCTTCGAGGTCGTCGGGCTCGATCGCGATCTCGTCGACCGTTGTTTCACTGGGACCGCATCGCGCGTCTCTGGTGTGGGTTACGACGTGATCGCCGAGGAGTCTGCGATCCGCCACCGCCGGGCCTTTGCGGGCGACGCCTACGTGTACCCGGAGCTCGACCCGGGCGGCCTCTACCAGTGGCGGTCGCGGGGCGAGCGCCACGCCTTCAACCCCGACACCGTTGCGTTGCTCCAGCACGCCGTGCGCGAGGACAACTACGAGACCTACCGCGCGTTTTCGCAAGCGGCCGATACCGAGGCCGAGCAGAGCTGCGCGCTGCGCGGACTCTTTCGCTTTCGCTGGTCGGAATCACCGGTCCCGCTCGAGGACGTCGAGCCGGCTGCGGAAATCGTGAAGCGCTTCTGCACCGGCGCCATGTCCTATGGCTCGATATCGCTCGAGGCCCACCAGACGTTGGCCATCGCGATGAACCGAATCGGGGCGCGGAGCAACACCGGAGAGGGTGGTGAGGATCCGGCGCGCTTCGTTCCGGAGCCGAATGGAGACTCGCGGCGCAGCGCCATCAAGCAGGTGGCGTCCGGCCGCTTCGGCGTAACGAGTTGGTACCTGGTCAACGCCGACGAGCTGCAGATCAAGATCGCCCAGGGCGCCAAGCCAGGCGAGGGCGGCGAGCTGCCGGGATACAAGGTCGATCAGACGATCGCCAAGACGCGGCACGCGACGCCCGGCGTGGGCCTGATCTCCCCGCCTCCCCACCACGACATCTACTCGATCGAGGATCTCGCGCAGCTGATCTACGACCTCAAAAGCGCCAACCGCCACGCGCAAGTGAGCGTGAAGCTCGTCGCCGAATCCGGCGTGGGCGCGATCGCGGCGGGTGTGTCCAAAGGGCGTGCCGACGCCGTGCTGATCTCCGGCCACGACGGTGGCACGGGTGCTTCCCCGCTCGCATCGATCAAACACGCCGGGGTTCCGTGGGAGATCGGTCTCGCCGAAGCCCAGCAGACGCTGGTGCTCAACGACCTTCGCGGGCGCATTCGGGTGCAGGCCGACGGCGGCTTGAAGACCGCGCGCGACGTCGCGATCGCCGCACTTCTCGGCGCCGACGAGTTTGGCTTCGCGACCGCGCCGCTGGTGGCGATGGGCTGCATCCTGATGCGCGTCTGCCATCTGAACACCTGCCCGGTGGGGATCGCAACACAAGACCCCGAGCTGCGGGAGCGCTTCGCGGGACTGCCGGAGCACGTCGTGCGCTACTTCTTCTTCGTTGCCCGAGAACTCCGCGAGATCCTCGCGCGGCTCGGCTTCCGCAGCGTCGACGAGATGGTCGGTCGCGCGGATCGTCTCGACCTGCACGCTTCGGTCGACCACTGGAAGGCGTCCGGGGTCGACCTCTCCGAACTGCTGCATCGGCCCGCTGTTTCCCACGCGATTCGCAACGTGACATCCCAGACCCTGGCGGCGGAACTCGACGATGTCCTCGATGCGACCCTGATCCAGCGCGCCGAGGCTGCGCTGACCCGCGGCGAGCCCGTCGAGATCGCGCTTCCGATCCGCAACGTCGACCGCGCGGTCGGAACCCTGTTGGGTGCAGAGGTCTCTCGCAGGTACGGAGCGGAAGGATTGCCGGACGACACGATCCGGTTGCGCTTCGAGGGCTCCGCGGGCCAGAGTTTTGGCGCCTTCTGCACCCGCGGCATCACGCTCGAGACCGTGGGCGACGCCAACGACGGCTGCGGAAAGGGGTTGTGCGGCGCGAAGCTCATCGTGCGCGTTCCCGAGCGCTCCCTCTTCGACCCGTCCAAGAACATCATTACGGGCAATGTCGCACTCTACGGTGCGACCTCGGGCGAGGCCTATTTCCAGGGCGTTGCGGGTGAGCGCTTCTGCGTTCGCAACAGCGGTGCCGATGCCGTGGTCGAGGGTGTAGGCGATCACGGCTGCGAGTACATGACCGGTGGTCGCGTCGTGATTCTCGGCCGGACGGGCCGCAACTTCGCTGCCGGGATGTGCGGAGGTTTCGCCTACGTGTTCGACATCGACGGCGATTTCGCCGAGAGGGTGAACCCCGCTCGCGTCGATCTCGAGCGCCTGCAGCTCGAAGATCTCGAAGTCGTGCAGCAGATGATCCGAAAACACCACCGGTACACGCGCAGCGAGCGCGCCCGCGAGGTTCTCGACAAATGGGAAGACTGCGCGCCGCGCTTCGTGAAGGTCCATCCGAAGGATTTGAAACTCGCGCTCGCGTCACGGATCGAAGCAGGGGTCGGCGATGGGTAAGGCGACGGGCTTTCTCGATTTCGCCCGGGAGGGGACACGCTACCGGCCCGCCCACGAGCGCGTGCAGGATTGGAATCAAGTTCAGCTCGATCCGCCGGTCGAGCAGGTGCGCGATCAGGCCGCGCGCTGCATGGACTGTGGCATCCCCTTCTGCGTCAGCGGTTGCCCGCTCGGAAACGTCATCCCCGATTGGAACGACCTCCTATATCGGGAGAAGGGCGAGGACGCACTCGTCCGCCTCCATTCGACGAACAACTTTCCCGAGTTCACGGGCCTCGTGTGCCCGGCACCCTGCGAGGCGGCCTGTGTGCTCGGAATCAACGACGACCCCGTCGCGATCAAGCAGATGGAGTGGGAGATCGTGCGCAGCGGCTGGGAACGGGGCTTGATCGAGCCGAAGCCTCCGGTCACGCGCTCGGGTCGCTCGGTGGCCGTGGTGGGTTCCGGTCCCGCCGGCTTGGCCGCCGCGCAGCAACTCAACCACGCGGGTCATCGCGTGACGGTCTTCGAAAAGAACGAACACGTTGGCGGCCTGCTCCGTTTTGGAATCCCCGATTTCAAGCTCGAGAAGGGGATCGTCGCTCGCCGCGTCGAGCAGCTGGAACACGAAGGCGTGGCCTTCCGGACGGGTGTTGACGTCGGCGTGGATGTCTTGGCGAGCGATCTGCGCCGCGACTTCGACGCCGTGCTCTTATGTCTCGGCTCTGAGCAGCCGAGGGACCTTCCGGTAGAGGGCCGCGGGCTTTCCGGGATCCACTTCGCGATGGATTTTCTGGTTCAGCAAAACCGCAGGATCGCGGGTCGCTGGTCGGTAGCCGCAGAGGAGATTCTCGCGACGGGCAAGCACGTGGTGGTGCTCGGTGGTGGCGACACCGGCTCGGACTGCGTCGGCACTGCGCTGCGGCAGGGTGCGAGATCCGTCCTCTCGATCGAACTGCTGGAGCGGCCGCCCGATGAGCGCTCGTCCACGACGCCCTGGCCGCAGTGGCCGATGATCTACCGCACCTCGAGTTCGCACGCAGAGGGCGGCCATCGTGAATTTGCGATGCTCACCCGGGGATTCGCGGGCTCGGGAGGTCGGGTGAGGTCACTACACGCCGTACGGATCCAGTTCGGCGAGCCCGACGCGTCGGGACGCGCAGCGATCGAGGAGATCCCCGGCAGCGCATTCGAGATACCCGCCGATCTCGTACTGCTCGCGATGGGCTTCACAGGCCCGGCCCCCACGGCGCTGTTCGAGGACCTCGGCGTTGGGTTGGACGAGCGCGGAAATGTTGCCGCCGATTCGCGCACCTTCGCGGCCCGCGAACCCGGTGTGTTCGCCGCGGGCGACTGTCGCCGCGGCCAATCGCTCGTCGTCTGGGCCATCTGGGAGGGTCGAGAGGCCGCGCGCGGGGTGGATGTCCATCTCATGAACGAGTCGCATCTGCAGTCACGCAACGCGCACGTTTGATAGACGCAACGCGCACGTTTGATAGACGCAACGTGCACGTTTGATAGGCGCAACGTGCACGTCTGATAGACGCGGTGCGCACGTCTGACACCATCGGCGGCGCTTCCAAGATCACGCGCGCTGGTGGAGGCTCTTCCGCAGACGCCCATCGAGTGGAGCCCCGAGCTGCGCTGCGTTCTTGGGCAGGCCTGCCTAGGATTGCGCCACCCGGCCCGCGTGGGCTGCCCCGGTTCGCCATGCGGGTGCATTCCGGGACGCGAGAGCCCCGTGTCGATTCGGAACGGAGCTTGCACAGCGGTTAGGCGATGGACATCGATCTACAACTTCGCGACCTCGAGAGACAGGCGCGCGAACGCAATGGGGGGCGACCCATCCTCTTACGAGATTGGCTGGATCTCGCCGAGGCCTGGCGGATCGCCCAGGCCCTGCGCGAAGCGCGCGGGAACCGCAGCGCCGCCGCGCGTGGTCTCGGAATCGGCAGGCGCACGCTCTACACCAAGATGGAAAAGCTGGGCCTCACGCCGGTGTGGATGGTCAAGACGACGCTCGCCACGCTGCATTCCGAGGAGCGCAGCGCGCGGGGCGTGCTTCCGGAGCCTGGTCGCGCTCCCGCCCGAAGCGTTCGCCGCTAGCAGTCCTTTGAAGAAGCCTGGCGACCGAAGGCCTTTTCAATGGCCTGCTAGAACCGATAACTGAGCTCCAAGCCTCCCACGACCTGCTCAGACTTCACAAAATTGCCGTTTTTGTTGATGAAGACGGAATTGCTGTTGCCCCCGTTGATCGTGACCGCGTCGTATCGAACCTCGGCCTTGGCGACCAGGCTCTCGTAGACCGTCCAATCGAGTGTCCCCGTAATGCCCCAGATGTCGGTTCCGGTGCCCGCACCGCCGGCGTCCGCGATTCCGAAGAGCTGATCGTGATCCTCGAGCACCTCGCCGCGGAGCGCGAAGCCGAGCGTATCGGTGATCCCGACGCGGCCCGCCAGCGCGAGACCCCATCCGTCCGGCGATGCGCCCGCGAACGTCGAGTTGTCGGGCGCCCACTTGTAGTCGAAGTTCAGCCACGCCGAGAACCGCTCACTCGGATCCCAACTCGCCAATAGATCGAGGGTCCCCGTGGCGCTGTTGTTCATCGTGGTCGAGGCACCCCACTGCAGTGACGTGCCCACCGAGAACGTGTCGGTCCCGTAGCTCACGGTCACCAACAGCGATTTCTGGTTGTTGTTGTCCGGAGAGGTGCCGCAGCAGTCACTGTTGTTGACAGCGCCGATGGCCCATGAAAAGTTTCCGACGTCTCCATCGAAGATCACGCCGTAGTGGGAGATCGGCTGGAGCAGGTTGTAGACATTTCCGCGTGTGACGTTCCAGTTGTAGACGGTCTGGGCCACTTCGGCGCCCAGCAGTGTGCTGAACTTGCCCGCGCGTAGCCTCACGTCGCCGAAGGGCAGCAGGTACTGCACGTTGGCCTCGTAGAGGTGGAAGGAGCTTGCGGAATCACCGCCTGGGCGGGCGCTCGGCCCCCCGAGCTGCGCGGCCGTCAGGCCGTAGAGCATGTCGAGCCGGAAACCCGCCCGGCTCTCTGGCGTCACCGGCTTCTCGATCTCGAACCAGAGCTGGTCCACCTGGAAGGAGTTGCTGTCGGGGTGAAATGGATAGAAGGTTCCCGCCGCCCCCTGGTTTGCGGTGGCAAGCGCGCCTTTGGGCGGGTCGTTGAAGTTGAACCACCAGCTCGTGGCCACCCAGCCGCCGATCTCGATCGCGCTGAAAAAGGGATCGAGGTTCGAGACAGCCTCTCGCTTGGCCTCGCGCTCGTGGGCCTCGGCGATCGCCTTGCCCTGGGCTTCGAGCTGCTCTGTCTGCGCGTCGACCTGCTGCCGAAGGCCTAACACGAGCGTCCTCATCTCCGCGAGTTCGCTGAGTTCCGCGTCGCTCAGCTGGTCTGCGTTCGCCGCGACGGCGCAGAGCAAAATCCACCCCGCGCCGAGTGCCCACCACACGGTCCGTCGTTTCATCACCTCGATTCCTCCATTGGGATACACGGCGCGTCTGCGCCACGCGGCCGCGCGGCGCGGTCTCCCGGCGCACAAAGCAACAGCCGTGCCCAATCCTCGTCGAGTGTGCCGACTTCCGCCCAGACTTCTGCGCGCTCGCTCGGGTGGGCCGGAGTTCGCACAGCCCGGTCGGGCGTTGTCGTGAGGTGTGCGCGAGCCGCGGCTGGCGGGTGCCCAGCCCGTGCACAAGCGCTGCTCAATTAACGGGCAAAACTCGACCGGACGAGCCGCTCGATTTGACCGCGTTGTGGGGGAAAGGGGCCGGTTTGGGCCGAATTCGGCACTTCCCGGTCTGTTGCGCCCGGTGCGCGCGTTTCACTGAATTGGCATGGGCGTTGCTCTAGGACTCGGGCAGCGTCGCCCGGCAATCAGAACACCCAGGCCCGGAGCGCGAGAAATACGCAAGGGAGCGTTGCGCCCGATTCACGCCTTCGGAGGAAGATCGAACCATGAAGCACATCGCACCCGCGTTGGTCCTGGCCGGTGGCCTGTTCCTACCGATGATCGGCCTAGCCGAAGACGGCGTCTCTCCGGGCACCTTCGTCGCCATCGATGGTGCTTTCGTTGCGAACGACAACGGTGCTTTCGTTGCGAACAACAACGGTGTTTTCGTTGCGAACAACGTTTGGATGATGCTGTGCGCTGGCCTGGTGTTCATCATGCACCTGGGTTTCGCGACGCTCGAGTCGGGCCTCACCCGCGCCAAGAACACGACGAACATCTTGTTCAAGAACACTTTCATCGTGTCCATCGGCATTCTCACCTACGCCCTGGTGGGCTTCAATCTCATGTACCCGGGAGACTTCAACGGCTTCCTCGGGTTCGCAGGCGTGGGGCTCGGCGCCGGCTACGACGCGGCGGCCAGCACGCCCGCATACGCGAACGGTGGCTACACCTACTGGACGGACTTTCTGTTCCAGGCGATGTTCGCCGCGACGGCCGCCACCATCGTTTCGGGCGCCGTGGCGGAGCGCATCAAACTCTCCTCCTTCATGATCTTCGCCACCATTTTTGTGGCCGTGGTCTACACGATCGCGGGATCCTGGAAGTGGGGCGGTGGCTTCCTCGACGCCATGGGCTTCTACGACTTCGCGGGCTCCACCCTGGTGCACTCGGTGGGCGGTTGGGGCGCCCTGGCCGGCGTGCTGCTGCTCGGGCCGCGCCTGGGCAAATACGTGGGCGGCAAGATGCACCCCATCCCCGGCAGCAACATGCCGCTGGCCACGGTGGGTGTCTTCTTGTTGTGGTTCGGGTGGTTCGGTTTCAACGGTGGCTCGGTGCTGAGCGCCGACCCCGCTCTCACTTCGTTCGTGCTGGTCACCACCTGCCTCTCGGCTTCGGCGGGCGCCGTCGTCGCGATGGCCACCTCCTGGTTCGCGTTCGGCAAGCCCGACCTCTCGATGGCCCTCAACGGCGTGCTCGCAGGGCTGGTCGGCATTACCGCGGGCGCGGATACCGTTGGCATCACTTCTGCCGTGATCATCGGCGCCGTCGCCGGCGCGTTGGTCGTGGGCTCGGTGATGTTCTTCGACCGTGTCAAGATCGACGACCCGGTGGGCGCCATCTCGGTGCACCTCATCTGCGGCATCTGGGGCACCCTGGCAGTTGGGATCTTCTCGACCAATGCGGAGCATTCCTTCCTGGTGCAGCTCGTCGGGGTTGCCTGCTACGGCACCTTCACCTTCGCCTCGGCGTTGGGCCTCTTCGCCATCCTCAAAAAGACGATCGGGATCCGTGTGAGCGAACAGGAGGAACTCGAGGGACTCGACCTGGGCGAACACGGCATGCACGCCTACGACCTCGGCGTGGGTCCCGGTTGGCAGGAGCAGCCCCCGGGCCGGGCCGTCCGGTCGCTCGTGGCGGCGCCGCCGAAGCTCGCCACCAACGAGAACGGCTGAGCGGGGTCGGTGCCCGTCTGCTAGACGGGACCGAACAGGCTCCGCCGCCCCAAGCGAAGCCGAAGGATTCGTCGGCTAACTACCGCCGATCTGCGCGAGTAGAGCGTCTCGCTTCTCGATCATCAACGACTCGTTGTCGGCCTCGACGTTCAGCCGCAAAACGGGTTCGGTGTTGGAAGGTCGCACGTTGAACCACCAATCCGGGTAGCGAACCAACAGTCCGTCGAGTTGCGAGACGACAGGAGCGTTCGCGTACTCCGATCGGATTGCTTCGAGAATGGTTTCGATGTCGCTCACCCGGCGATTGATCTCTCCACTCGCGAAGTAGCGCCTCAGCGGGGCGACGATTTCGGATAGGGGACGATCTTCCGAGGCGAGCAGGTCGAGCACCGCCACGAATGCGGCGACGCCGTCGTCTGCGACCAGCGTGGGCGAGAATCGAAAGTAGAAGTGTCCCGAGAGTTCGCCCGCAAAGATGGCGCCGACCTCGCGCATCTGCGCCTTGACGAATGAGTGTCCCACGCGAGACATCTCGGCCACGCCGCCCGCGGATTCGATTTCCTCCGCCGTGGTGCGGCTGGAGCGCAGGTCGTACAGCACGCGCCCGCCGGGGTTGCGCGCGAGCTGCCGCCTGGCGAGCAGGCCCGTCATCAGATCCGAGGGAACCGGAACGCCCGTCTCGTCGACGAAGACCGCGCGATCCGCATCTCCATCGAATGCGACTCCGAGATCGGCTCCGGTCCGACGCACCGCGGCCACCAGATCGCGCAGGTTCTCGGTCTTGAGCGGGTCGGCTTCGTGGTTTGGGAAGGTTCCGTCCGGCTCGAAGTAGAGGCGTTCGACTTCGAGATCCAGGCGTTCCAGCAGCGGCTCCAATCCGACCGAAGCCATGCCATTGCCGCAGTCGATCGCGACCTGGAGTCTCGGGCGTTCGCTCCCCACCGTGAGAACGTGGTCGACGTAGCCCTCGCGAACGTCGACAGATCGAATCGTTCCGCGTTTCGATCGAGGCGCCTCGTTCGCGATTCCAGCCGAGAGTTTTTCGATCTCGAGCAGCCCACTGGCTTCGCCGATCGGGATGGCGTGTTCCCGGCAGATCTTGAAGCCGTTGTATTGAGCCGGATTGTGGGAGGCGGTGACCATGATGCCCCCGCCGGCCGCTAAAGTCTCCACCGCGTAGTAGAGCATCGGCGTCGAGATGAGCCCGAGGTCTACGACGTCGACACCTTCGTCGTTGATGCCCCGCACGAGCGCTTCGAACATCTCCGGCGAACTCCGCCTGGCGTCTCGGCCCACGGCTAGCGTGGCCGCCCCGATGAAGCGCGCCGCCGCGCGTCCAATGCGATGGGCGCACTCCGCGTCGAGTTCGTCGGGCGTGATGCCGCGGATGTCGTAGGCCTTGAAGATCTTCGCCATCGAGGTCGTCAGCGGGTCGCTTTGGATTCGTCGGCTGAATTCCGCGCGATCTCCGCGTCGATGACCTCCGAGAGTGCCTCGAGGCTCAGCGCGCCGTGCATGGGGATTCCGTTGATCATGAAGGAAGGCGTCCCCGATATCTGGAGGCTCTCTGCGGCTGCGAGGTCCGTATCGACGATCTGCTGGGTCTCTCGATTCTGCACGCACTGGCGGAACGCCTGCATCTCCAAGCCGAGTTCGGACGCGTGACCCTCGAGGTCTTCGTCCGAGAGCGCGCGGTTGTTCGCGAAGATCAGATCGTGGTAGCCCCAGAAATTCCCCTGCTTGTCCGCACAGGCGGCGGCTTCGGCTGCGGCTTGCGCGCGCGAGTGAATCCTGTTGAGGGGGAGGTTCCGGAACACGAACCGCACCTGGGTTGGGTACTTGGCCACGATCTGCTCGATCGCCGGCAGGACGCGTTGGCAGTACGGGCACTGGAAGTCGCTGAATTCGACGATGGTCACGACCGCATCGTCGGGCCCCTTGGAGGGTCCGATCGCCTCCACTTCGACGCGGGCGGGTTCGAGCAGGATTTCCATCTCGGCCTGGTCTCTGAGGTCGGCGATGACCGTCACGACGCGTTGCTCCGTCATGTAAGCGCTGATCTGATCCCTCATTTGGTCCAGGTCGCGCCCGCCCATCTTTTCGATGTTCTCATCGAAGAATGCGGCGATCTCTTCTTCCGAAACTTCGCCTTCGGCCTCGGCCTGTCGATCCAGGTACTCCTCGGGCGAAAGGTTTGCCGCGGAGGCGGCGTTCTCCAGAATCAGCTCGTCGATCATTCCTTTGAGGTTGCGCGAGCGCACTTCGTAGAGCGCCGCCGGGTTGCGCTTCGAAGTCGCTTCGCTGAAGAGTTCCTCTTTGATGTAGGTATCGAGTTCGCCGATGGTGACCGTTCGACCGTCGAGGGTTGCCGCCACCGCTGAACTCGCCGGCCCTCCCGATCCGTCGCCGTGAGGTTCGTTTTGGCTGATGTGCTGACAAGCGAGGCCGGCCAACAGGGCGAAGCCGATCGCGGTCGTGCGTAGCTGACACTTCATCTTCAGAACTCCGATTTTTGCGATGGGTGATCAATGGACGTCGTATCGGGGAATTTCGTTCCGGAACTGTAGTATAGACAGCCCCCCGCCTCTGTCGGAGACGCGCATGCAGTCCCCGCTCTCGCTGCTGGACGGATTTCAACTCCCGCTGGAGGGAGGGCGGCTGTTGCTGAGGGAGAAGAGGCTCTGGGCACTCGCGGCGGCGCCGATCGGTTTTTCCCTCTTGGCCTTTGCGGTGGCGGCCTGGCTGCTGGCCAGCCATGCGGGCAGGCTCTATGAATGGGCGACGCTCTGGATGCCGGCCCTCGAAGCCGCAAGCTGGGTTGCGTGGCTGTGGGTGGGTCCCGCG
>SMVB01420772.1_pt1 | contig 13925 bp, 14 predicted proteins | sample 2456461 | NCBI WGS metagenome assembly SMVB01 (sample SAMN11095934, study PRJNA526329) | marine sediment metagenome | biome: Marine sediment; feature: Surficial sediment; material: Deep marine sediment; isolation source: Hadal surficial sediment | place: Pacific Ocean | collected 2014-05 | depth... | reverse complement strand
ATCGTCGTCGATCCCAAGCCCGATGGATACGCCCGACCCATATTCGAGCAATGTTCGCTCAACCTCCTGCTCGCTGCCCCGGTTGAGCTCGGTTCCTGCATCCAATGAGGCCGGACTTGCATACCAGAAATTATCGAACAGGCACTGCTGGGGATCGTCAGGGTGAGGCCGGGCACGCAGGAAATGAAACCCGTCGGACCACAGCGATACCGCGAAGTTCGGAAACAGCGTGTAGTGAAACGCATCGGTGAACTGCTCATCTGGCACTCGCGCATAATGCTCAAATCCACGACTCGGACCAAGACGGCGCTTCGCCTGTTGTAGTGCCTTACGGGTATCTTCAGGCTTGCTCTTGAAATCTTCCGGGTCGAGATCCCAGTAGCGCAACTGGCTTGCGAGTGGTTCCAGGATGTTGCCGTCTTTGTCCGTGGACCCCACCCCGTAACCCCCTTCCATGATCATCCGGTTGTGGCCTTCATCAGCAAGATCAAAACGGGTTTCTTTGAAATACGTATTTATGTGGCCGCGAATCTCTTTGCGATTAGTTTCGGTGGTGGCACCCATGTGAACTGTGGGGACATGATAAGACTCGTTGAAATTGTCGAGCACCACTTTCCAGTTGCACGGCAACCACATACTGTTAGCCAGGGTTCGCTTCCAGGTGTGGAGATTGCGCAGTGCCCACTCGTCCCAGATAGGCCCGAGATATTCCTTCAGGCTCATACACTTTGGATCCATGTTGACCCAGACGAACCCTGCAAAAGTCTCGCAGGAAAGTTCCGATAGCCGAACTTTTCCACAGGGATTACCTTCCGGAAAATCGTCCTTGTCCGGCGCGAAATTGAGCTCACCATCCGGCAGGTAAGCCCAGCTGTGATATTTGCAGACGAAACGCTTGACGCTCCCTTTGGCGTCTTCTACCAACGGATTCCCGCGGTGCTGGCAGACGTTGTAAAATGCCTTAACCCCGCCGTTGGTCTGACGTACCATGAGAATCTCTTCTATCCCAACGGGTTCCATCTGCCAGTCACCAGGATCTGGCAATTCCGACTCCCGGCCAAGCAACAACCAGACCTTGGTCCACATGCCTTCCCACTCCTTCTCGAAAAACTCAGCGCAGGTGTAGCGGACGCCCTCAAGTAGCGACCCGCGCATTTGCTGCTTCGGGTAGTCCTTGATGTTATAAGTCGGGGTGTTTTCTGACATGGTTGACTCCAGGTGTGAGGGTGTATTTTGCCACGCCGCCAGTCCGGACGCACCGTGAAAAGGCCGACTACCTCAGGAGCCGCGGTCATCTGTTAGAGTTGGGTTATGACATCCACTTATCTACGACAGTACTGCATAGGCTGGTCGCAGATTCGTCGAATGCTCGCTGGGCCGCCTCGACGAAGCGCGCGCAGCGATACCACAAGGGCTATTATTTTACCGGCGGTGGTAGGTTACCCCCACGAGGCCAAAGGCGAAGGTATTTTTGCCTACGTCACATTGATGATCGGCGACGATCGAGACCCGCAGGAGTTGTTGGGCGAACTCATCGACTCTGTTCGCACCGAGATTGGTCCCATCGCTAAACCCGACATCATTCAGTGGGCGCCAGGGCTGCCGAAAACCCGCTCCGGCAAGATCATGCGGCGCCTATTGCGTAAGATCGCCTCAGACGAACTCGACAGCTTGGGAGATACCTCTACGCTGGCAGACCCGAGCGTCGTTGAAGAGCTGATCGCGAATCGGCAGAACCGCTAAGCGTTCGGAGTTAGTTTCTGCTCAGCGAGGATTGGATATCTAGCGCACGCTAATGCGGAGCGGGTCGAGAATCCGCTCGCGGCCGTGTGTCAGGCCGCCGCTGCACACCCGTTCGCTGGCGGGCCCGCGATTGTCGTTGCAGGTCCGCACGTCGCTGCATGCGCTTCAATGCTTTTGCCCTGTCCCGTTCATTCATATCCTTAAACTTACGGCGCAGCACCTTCTTGCGTTCGGCGGGCAGAGATTTAAAGCGTTCGAATCCATCGCGCATACGACGCTGTTGTTTTGGTGTCAGCTTACGAAACGTCTGCCACCGCGCCAGCAGTCTTTGGCGGCTATCCACGTCAAGATTCTGCCAACGTTCAAATCGCTGCGAAATCTCAGCGCGCTGCTCACCGTTCATGTTCGACCAACGCCTGGCGCCTAAAGCCAGACGATTTTGACGCTCTACATCAAGTTGGTCCCAACCTGACCTGTATTCGGACAACACAGACTGCTGCTGTTCATCGAGTTTTTCCCATGTTACGCCGAAGGCTCCGCCACTCAAAAAAATCGACGAGAGCGTTAATAAGAACAGAAGATAAAATGGTCTCACGGCGATACCTCCTGACCACTCATCGACTTAGTCTCAACCGCCTGGGAGGAACTCGCGTGTTCTTCGACGACAATTGAGACGTCTGCATCGGCTTCGGGCAAATTATCCAGAAGATCCAATGGATCGATCCAACGCCCTTCGTCATCGACAAGAGTGCCCAGATAATCGAAGAACGATAGTTCGTCCAGCAGGGGTTGTATGTCGTCCTCGGCGGCGGCAGAACTGGTTAGACAGACAATGCTCATCAAAATCCCCGCGCTAACCCGACTTCGGTAGTTCATCTGTGTCTTCCATAGCAACCATCCAGGCGACAAATTCCAATTCCTGTAAAAAATCCGCTTCCTGGGCGGCGGCGATTTCTCCGTCATTCAATCGTGGAAACGCGCCGTCAGGTGTAGACATTGTCAGCGTCACACCCACCACTAAAACGAAGGCGGCAAAAGCTGTCGCCGCGAAGCCGAAAAACTGCGGCCACACAATGCGGCCTTCACCGGTCGTACTTTCGGCTCGCGCAACAGCCAATCTGCGGGAAGCTTGCAACCGCTGTGAAACTTCTGCGGGCACATCCAGTTCGGTTTCTCTCAGCCGTGCACCCGCCGAAGCTGCTAGATTATCGAGATTCGGATCTGTTTCAGTCATCTTGAAATTCCTGTAATTCTTCCCTTAGTGCATGCACCGCCCTCGAATAGTGCGTTTTTACACTGCCTGTACTACAGCCCATCGCGCTGGCTGTAGTTTTTACATCCATGCCTTCCCACGCACGGAGCATAAAGGCTTGTTGTTGCCGTGCAGGTAAGCGGGCCAGGGCCGTGCTAATGCCCACACCCGCGCCATGCATGCGCAGCCGATGTTCAGGGGTATCTTTGTCAGGACCAATCGCAAGCTCCAGCGGATCAACTTCGCTACCATCTAGCGACGGACCCAACCAGCCGAACAATCGCCTGCGGATGTTGGATGAGCGATGAAAGTCCGTAATGCGGTTACGCAGAATGCGATAAAACAGCGGTGGCCACTGATCATGTGGTTTGCCCGCATATTTACGAGCCAGTGTCAGCATCACATCTTGGACGATATCCAATGCGTCTTGCGGATTTTTTACCGTTACCATCGCCATCGCATACGCCCTCTTCTCAACACCACTCAAAAAAAGATTAAGTTCAACAGCTGTTCCCATACAAATCCCGCGAAGCTAGACAGAGCCCACACGATGGTGGGCTCTGTTTCGGAGCGGAGAACAAAGATTACTCCTGGGCAGTGTTCGCACTAAATACAAAGCCAGCACGTCCGGTGGTTAATTCGGCTGAACTGATATTGTACTTACCCTGAGCATTGATGCGGTGCAATAGACGCCCGGCATCCAATTGGCTAATGAGTTCATCGACGAGGTCGTTGAACGAGCGGTATACCCACAGCTCATCTATGCCACGGACTTTTACCGCGTAAACACCTTGTCCTGAATCGGGCGCGAGCAATGCAACCTCTTGCAACTCATCAATGAATGCACGCGGCACACCTCGCACGCTCAGCGATCGCCGGGCTTCCGACAGGTCGACATCTATGCGCTCAGGCGCAATACTTGTAAACGGTGTTGGTGTGCCATCTTGCCAGCCAACTTGCAGGAACGCCGCGCGGATATCCGTCTGCACGTCAATGATAGTACGCGCCAGGTAATCCTCAGGCGCAGCACCAAACGCATTAATCAAACCGCGAACGCGAACCAGATCACCACTGATAATGCTGGCCAATGGCAGCAAACCCGTCCTTATTTCGTAGAAAGCAGCATCGGCATCAAACTCGGGACTCATACCGGTACCGCTGAAGTCGAACGCAGCCGCGCGTCGGCCATTCAGGAAAAACAGGTCAACAGCCAATGGATCTACCTGCACGACCTCCGCCGTCAGCTGATTTATCTGCATCCTCACACGGCTTGCAGCCAACGTCTGGTCATCTAGAAATTCACCCCAGGCCAGCACACGCTGCCCGACGGAAATGCTCTCGGTAGTGACGTTGGCATTGTCCAGACCAGGCGCAGACACGCTGGTGGTATCACTCAGATTCACCATAAAGGTACCGCGGAACGCATCTGTACCATCTGCAAATTCAAGCTTTGCTCCGCGTACGGTCAACACATTCCCCGCTCGCGATGCCACCACACCTCTAACAACATCCGCGTTGTCCCATGGCACGGAGCTGCCGGCGATGACAATCTCAGCCGTCATCCCAGCAGCGGATATTCTGCCGTTGGCGACTATCGGTGCCTGGTCCGCTAATTGATCAATCGCCTCCAAGCCTTCACTGCCGGTGTATCCAATCCCATCAACTTCGTACTGCGTATCGCTGTTGACTGTCAAAGTGAAGCTACCGAATTGTCCGCTACGGTGGCGGAACGGTCGAACCAGCATATCGATCTCATTGGCGCTCAGGTCCACACCGTTAACAACACCGCGCACACGATGTTCTCGGTCGCTTTCGAGTTCAGGGGTAGCCAGCAAAAACGGCTCTACCACGACCTCTAAGGGCATGACTGTGTAGTTCACTTCGTTAGAAGCAGCTAAATCGAAATCCAGGCTAAAGGCCGCGGGCACTCCGAAAGCAATGCGAATCACGTCGTTGGTGCTCAAGTTTAAACGTAGGTCCATAACACCCAAGCTATTGCCTTGATCGTCTACTGGATTTGCAGGTTGCGAGTCTCCATTTTCGTCCTGCAAAATGATTTCCGCCGTGGAGAAATCCATGCGAATCGAAACAGATTGGTACACGCCCACCGGTACAGTCGCTACCGTGAGAAATTCCGTCACGTCGGTCAGTTCAGCAAAGTCGATACGCGTAGACAGCGGTAGTGTTTCCACTATATCGCCATTGTCGCGGGTCAGCGTTAATGACTGTACGTCGATACTGTATTTGAGAAAATCACCCGGGGCATCCGTGATGCCGACAAAAAGTTCGCCCATTTGTGGCGCGCTCGATATCGGCGCGGCGGGGTCAGATCTGCTACTACTGCCGCCACCACAGCCTGGCAATATCAGCAACGCCGCCAATAGTGGTAATAAAAAATGGATGTTGGACAAACTCTGCAAACAACCTGTTAGACGCTTCAGGTGAAGCGGATTGGTTTCTTGAAACATGTCGTATCTTCCTAAACTGCACTCGTAGTTAGATAAACGACCGAACAAGCATTCGGTTGACTTGTTTACATATTCATTACAATCAGCACGCACAGCTCAGCGGTAATTGGCTTTACCGTTCATTTGTCTTGAACAGACAAGGCCACCCCATCTAAGCCGGGATCGGCAGCGCCCCGTAGAGCCCCGTCCACCACCTCGATCGCATGCACCGCGGCGATGCCGAACGAGGCGGGCGAGCGGACCGCCTGGTAGCCTGCTTGCTTAAGCGGTTCGACCACATAGTCGGGGATGCGATGTGTCGAATACAGTGGGTTGATGCCAGTAGATCTGGTAGCGTGCCGCTGTACGTCATGCGCGCAAAGCCTTGCCTGACATGGGTGGCACTCGTCCGTACATCAGCAAGCATCTTCTTGGCGTCGTAGAAGCTGCCGTCCTTGATGGTGTTCACAATGTCTTTGCTCAGTGGCATCTCGCGGCAACAACTATCTAAAAGCGGCTACCGGCGACGACTCGACACCCGTACAAGCGAGCTTTCTACCTGCCTGCGTTGTATCCGCCAATGTACCACTTTCATGGCGTTGTCTAACCAGCGGATCGACGCCAGAACCGCACTGTCTTGGGGTTTAGTCGATGCGTTAGTCAGCTAGCCGGGCTTTTACCACGCGTCGTAACAGCTTGCCGGTATCGTTGTACGGCAATTCATCCCACACTTCCACCAGCTGCGGCACGCGTGAACTGCGCATGTGCTCTTTCACGTAGGCCTGTAGCTCCGCAACATCAATGGTTGTACCTTTCCTAGCCACCACAGCCGCCGCCACACCCTCGCCCCACTGTTCATCCGGGACACCGACAACCGCAGCATCCTGAACAGTGGGATGGGTCAACAGCACATCTTCAATCTCACCCGGCGAGAGGTTTTCACCACCTCGGACAATGACATCATCGGCCCGGCCTTCCAGGAACAGATAACCTTCTGCATCCATGCTGCCCGCATCACGAGTGGCAAACCAACCTTCATCATCGACCACGGAACCGCGGCCTTCATATTCACCAGACACCTGATCGCCGCGCACATAGATCTCACCACGCTCGCCCGCACCTAGAATTTTTCCTTCGTCATCTCGAATCTCGATTTCTACACCAGGTAAAGCCCTGCCTACGGAAACCAGGCGGCGGCGTTCGACATCGTCGCTACTGGTCTGGGCTGTGCGGTGTTCATCTGGACCCAGCACAGCGATGGTTGAACTGGTTTCGGTTAAGCCATAAGCATTCGAAAAATCCGTGTCAGGGAAAAGCACCATGGCCTTTTCGATCACGCTGAGTGGCATCTTGCCGCCACCGTAGGACAGATTGCGCAGATGCGGCATGCCGGCATCTGCCTCACCCTCCAACGCGTCCACAATGCGCGCGAGCATGGTCGGCACAACAAAAGCGGTAGATACATTGTACTTTCGTGCGAGACCGATCCAACTATCGACATCGAAGTTGGCCAGTTGCACAACATGGCGCCCGGAGTAAACAGAGCTCAACACCGCAGCGATACCGGCAATGTGATAAGGCGGAACACAAACCAACGCAGCTTCGCTCTCATCCGCACAAGCGAACTCCACGGAACTTAAAATGTAGGACACCAGGTGTTTGTGCCGCAACACCGCTGCTTTGGGTTCGCCGGTGGTGCCACTGGTAAACAACAGCACCGCCACGTCTTCCGGGTCCATGGACCACTCGCCCTCAATGTCATCGGTATGCAAACTGTCATCGACAAAAGCAGTGGTCTGGATGGACACGACATCCGGTAGAGCGCCGAGAGTCGCCATGCGTTTTTCTTCAGTGACCAGATAGGCCGGAGTCACACGCAACAACAGCGCTTCGATCTCAGGGTCTGTGAGTCGGTAGTTCAATGGCACATAGGGCACACCGGCCCAGGCGCTGGAGAACAAGCTGATCGGCGTGCCTAGATTACTGACATCCAGCTTCACCAGTCGTTGCGCCTCACTGGCGCGGATACTGGCGGCGCGACTGCGCGCTGCAGCAAACAACTCCGCATAAGTCATCGACGCACCGGAAGTACCGTCTGTGAATGCTATTCGATCAGGAAACGCACTACTGGTCATTTCCAGCAACATCATAATGTTCATAGCAGTCTACGAATCAGTCGGTTTTAGGAAGTTTCTTGGTGTCTTTTTGCAGCAGCAAGTCGCCACCCACCGCGAGGCTGCCTGCGCCTGCTTTTACACACAGCACTTCGAGGCCTTCATCTTCGGTAATGTAGCGTTTGCCGATCACAATGCCGACAGCGTGGTCTGCGTTCATTTCCGCAGATTGGGCCTCTTCCCCCGCCGCAGTCATCGGTGCACCACCACAAGTCAGCGCAATATCTCCGCCGTGTGTCGCCACAACCATTATCTCGCCGTCGCACACCGCGCTTTTCAAACGTGCACCTGTTTTCAACTCTGCCATTTGTCTCACCCCTGTCTGCTTCTAAAACAATACCGTGATTCTAGGTCTATCAGCGCTTGTTGACAAAGGCTGAGAGGAATCAGTTTACTAAGCTTCAAATATAAAGGGGACTAGACCATGAAAACAGGCATATCTATCGGTTCGGCGTACTATAACGGTGAAGACTGGGATCAACTGGTCGAATACACCATGGCTGCGGACCGTCTCGGCGTAGATCAGGCCTGGTCAGCAGAAGCCTGGGGCATGGACGCTATTGTGCCGCTGGCTTATCTAGCGGCAAAAACGGAAAACATAAAGCTCGGCACCGGCATCCTGCAGATCAGTGCACGGGTGCCATCGATGATCGCGATGACCGCGCAAAGCCTGGATACCGTCTCCAAAGGGCGCTTTATTCTGGGACTCGGTGTCAGTGGACCTCAAGTTGTTGAGGGTTTACACGGTGCCGCCTTTGCCAAACCCCTGTCGAGGTTACGCGAGTGCGTGGATATCCTGCGTCTCGCTCTGGCTGGCGAAAAGCTCGCCTACGAAGGTGAACATTACCTGTTACCGCGCCCCGGCGGCGAGGGTAAAGCGCTGCGTTTGTCACACCCACCGCGACCCGATCTGCCCATTTATCTAGCCACTTTAGGACCTAAATCCTTACAGATGACCGGCGAACTGGCGGATGGTTGGCTCGGCACCTGCTTCCTGCCTGAACATTCGGAGGTATTTTTTGATGATTTGCGCGTGGGTGCAGACAAAGCAGGTCGCAGCCTGCAAGAACTCGACATTCAGGCCGGTGGCTACTTCGAGATAGGCGAAAATGTCGAAGAGCTCATCGCCGCACGCAAACCAGCGATGGCGTTCACCCTGGGCGCCATGGGTTCTCCAAAAACCAATTTTTACAATGACGCCTACTGCCGCGCTGGCTTCGAAGACACTGCCAAAGAGGTACAAAGCTTGTGGATTAACAAGAAGCGCGATGAAGCCATCGCTCGAGTCCCGGACGAGTTGGTACTGATGGCCAACATGGTCGGTACAGAAGAAATGGTAGCCGAACGTCTGCGCGCATTCAGCAATGCCGGTGTTAACACGATACGCCTGAGCACCGGCGGTGAAACCTGGCAGGAACGCACCGCCGCGCTGGAAGTGGCTATGGATTTGATCAAGCGAACGGAAATCTGAACTGGCAAGAGCGACCGGTGACTACACTTACTGCCATGATCCGTGAGACGAGATGTCGCCTGTCGTTAGTGTTTTTTCTTCGATGACTGAACACTTCCGACCACGGCATGCGGCGCGCGCGCTGCTGATTGCTGAACCTGAGCAGCGGGTGCTGCTCATCCACACCATGATTCCAGACACAGATACCTTGATCTGGCTTGCGCCCGGAGGTGGTCTGGAGAGCGGCGAAGACCCTCTGACCGGGTTATACAGGGAAATTTTGGAAGAGACCGGTCTGCTTGTGACCGAGGCACGTGGTCCTGTCTGGCATCGGCAACAGAAATTCCATTTGCACGGCGTCGGTTACGATCAATTCGAAGAATTTTATGTGGTATCGACACCAATGTTTGAGCCCGACAACAGCGGCAACCCGGCCGCAAATGAAAAAGATATTTTCCGCGGTTTTCGCTGGTGGTCAGCAGCAGAGATAAACGCCGCAACGGAGGAAATATTTGTCCCTCTAACCTTCGGTCGGCATTTCAGTGCGCTTCTAGCCAACGGAATTCCGCCGCTGGCGTTGGACGTCGGTCGTTGAATCGCCGGGTGTTCCGCGCAAGCGCCTCGGCGGTTTCGACTTTACAGTTTTTTGCTGGCGCCCGGGTCGATAAGCTGACCCTGCAATCGCTCATGTTAAACCCCGGATTGACTGAACGCAGGCACGTATTCAGCCACGCCATCTACATCCGCCAGCGCACCGTCTATCAACTCAAGATGCATGAAAGCAGCGATGGCGACCCTTTCAGGTAGCACCTCACCACGTTCTCGAATCAGGTCGACCAGACGCGCTTCGTCGTCTTGTTCAAATGCCAGCTTAACAATTGACAGCAGTCTAGCGCTCTGAGCAAGGCATACTCCAGCGCAGATTATTTCTCGGTGGTGACATCCTCTATTGCATAGAGCGCTTCAAGCCCGGCAATTGTTCCAAGGGTGTGATAGGTGGCAAATAACGATTTCAAATCCATCTGTGTACTGCCTTTTGTTTGAAAATCACCATAGGCTGCCTGCACCGCTTGTACCGCTGCCACCTGGGCAGTAAACGGATCGATCAACAAGTTCCAGCCCGTATCTCGCCACGTATCTGTATTAACATTGTCCATTGCCGTAATCGTCGCCAGTGCTCCGTTCAATTCCGCGCGTGCCTGTTCAATCTGCTCACCACCATCGGGCATCATCATCAACACATCGGCACCGGCTTTCTGGTAGGCACGTAAACGATCCAGGGCGGCATCGAAACTCTCATTTTTTACCGCTCCGGTGCGGGCAATAATGAGAAAATCATCGGCGCTACGGGCGGCAACTGCCTGCTCGATTTTCTGCACCATGACTTCGGTTTCAACCAGATGTTCTATACCGCGATGATGACTTACCCGTTTCGGGGCAACCTGGTCCTCAATTTCAATCGCCACCGCGCCAGCTTGTTCGATCTCCCACACCACCCGCGCCACATGCACCGGGTCGCCGAACCCTACTCCGACATCAACAATAATCTCAAGATCACAACGCTGGGTGATGCGCCGCGTCGCATCGGCAATTTCAGTCAGGGTCAGCAGCGCCTCACTCACGGCGTAGCTATAACCCAACGCACCACCACTGATGTAACCCCAGGTAAATCCAGCTTGCTCGGCAATGCGGGCCATCAACGGGTCCAAGCACAGCGGCGCAACGATGGGTTTATCTGCCCGTAGTAATGTCTCTAGCGGTTCCTTCTTGGCAATTTCCATAAATGAGCCTTTTTCAATGTGGTGTTTGTCCCTGATTGTCTATTAAATCGCTTCATTAGCGGAGATAGGAGGGAAATATGTCACTACTGACCGACGAGCACAAAGCCTGGGTGGGGACAACGGATGAGCCGATACGAATTGAGATCAGTCGCCGGGACATTCAAAAATACGCAGCGGCCACGGAACAGCAGCAAAGCAAATACATCGACGGCGATGAAGCGCCGCCAATGTTTATCTTTAATCTCTTCAGCAACATTGCACCTCTCGCCGAATTGCGCACGGACGGACTGGCCCGCGGTGGTCCAAACGGGCCGAAGTTGCCTCTGAAAAGAATCATGGCAGGCGGCACCGAGATCCAACAACAACGGCCGATTCGCGCCGGGGACATACTGATAGGCACGCGCCGGGTGGTCGATATCTATGAGAAGGAAGGCAGTAGCGGACCGCTCATCTTTACCGTGCGTGAGTTGGTTATTACCACCGAAGATGGCACTGCGGTTATGGCAGAAACCCAAACGAGCATCGCGAGGTAGCAAATGAATATTGCAGATCTGAACGTCGGGATGCAGTTGCCCAGCAGAGAGCACACAGCAAGTAATGTCAGCCTGTTTCTCTACAATGCTGCCGTGTGGAACCCTCACCGAATCCACTATGACGAAAGCTACACCACCGAGGTAGAAGGTCATCCCGGCATTGTTATAGACGGGCCGTTGCAAGGAGACTGGCTCAGCCAGGTGGCACTGAACTGGCTGGCAGAGCAAGGCAGCTTGCAGAGCTTCAGCTACTCTAATCGGCGCGCGTCCTATCTGGGCGAGACCCTGACCAGCGGCGGCCAGATCAGCGCCATAAATAACGACACCAACGAAGTTGAGCTAGCGCTTTTTATCAAGAATGCAGACGGTGACATCATCACCCCGGGTACGGCGGTGGTAGTGATCGGCACATAACCGCTCGCAGAAAAAAAGCCCGGTCAATGACCGGGCTTTTAACTCAACGAGAGGACTGCACGGTTACTCTTCTCCGCCCGCCACTTCAGCTGGCGCTTCCTCTTTGTTCAACACACGGAAACTTATCGCACCAAATAACATTTCATCCCAGGACTGCCGGCCCCAAGGCACTTCTCTGGTCGCATCCGGATTGGCAAGGTTGCGTGTCGAGTTGTCCCACCAGGTGCGATGGGTAATCTTCGTGCCTGCAGGTAAGAACTTTGGCTCTTTGAACTGATAGCTCGTCTGCCAGTTGAAGTCGTAGCGCGGCACAGAGAGCAGTGTTTCGGTTCTGCCGTCCGGATATTCCGCTACAAATTCAGAGGCTTTGCCACGAAAGTGTGAGTGCGGCAGCATGCTGTACACCAGCACATCATTCGGCAACACCCGCTCCATCTTCTCAGCGTGATTAGGCGCACCCGCAGGAATCTTGATGCGTGTGTTTACAAAAATCATGCCTTCCATCTTGTACTTCGGTGGTTGGTCATATAGATAGATACCCATGCGTGAAACATCGCTGACCGCCTTGCCGGAAGGGGTGTAGTGCATTTGAAATTCAAATGTGGCATCAGCCGGCAAGAAGGTGCCGGTATCATCAGGAAACTGGCGAGCTACCGCACCGGGTACATAGCCACCTAAGCCACCACCGCCGCGGCGGGCGAGTCGACCTGCGCGGGGGCCTTCAGTTTCCAGCGTCCCAAACCGGGTGATAACATGATGAAGCACACTGCGGTCGCCGGGAATAATTTCCGACGCACGCACCCAGACATCTTTGTTCAGCGGATTGTCGACCATTTTATATTTGTATTCGACGACACCGGTGGCGGGCACGTCTTCTGTCGGAATCTCGATAATGACATCCGGCTCACCAAGCGCCCACACAGGGTAACTTCGTGTTGCTAACAAAGGATCTTCACCTTCGCCACGCGGGGCACCCGCTTCGACCCAGTGAACCAGGGTCTTTATCTGTTCGGCTGATAAGGAACGATCATTTGAGAAATCACCGTAATGCGGGTCTGCATGCCAGGGCGGCATGCGTTGAGTGCGCACGACTTCGCGGATCATCAACGAAAAGCCACGGATCATGTTGTAATCAGTCATTGCCCATGGACCGATACCGCCTTCGCGGTGACAGGTCACACAGTTCTGTTTCAGCATCGGTGCGATTTCGTCACGGTAGGAAATTTTGGCGTGTTCAGAACGCAGTTTCAGCTCCGGGAAGGCTACCGCACACCCTTGTACGTCTGTTTGCGTCTCAGCAACCGTCTCACCATCCAGCATTTGCGCTAATGCAACGGCACCCCCTGTTGCATTTCCGCGATAGGCCAGGGACCAGTTGCTTGGGTCGATCACCAGCATCTCGCCTGTGGTATCGAGCATCAGCGACTCACCTATAATCTGCGTGACGTCCATGAGCACCGGTACCGTCACACCGGAATGCTGGGTATCCGCGCGGATCACGTCGCGTTCATCGGATGAATTGATCATCATGAACTCCACGCCGGCATCAGCATACTTTGCCTGCAACGCATTAAATGCAGCTACGCTATCATCATCGCTGGCACAGCTACTGCTGTGAGACATCAAAACAAAAGCAGGGGCGTCGGCAAAATAGTAGAGTTCATGGGAGCTACCCTGACTGTCGAGCAAGCGGAAATTTTCAACCCGCTCAGCCGGGTTCAGCGCCAGCACTGAAGCCGCACCAAACACACATAGGATTCGTAACATTGTTTGCAATAGAAACATCTTCCCTCCGTTGATGTAGAACGCAACGCCAGAGCATACCCTGGGTTGTCAGGTCCAACAAGCAAACACCTTTAGAGTGGTCATCGACAAAGTATCGCGCTCAAACACCGATCAACTCTCCAATACCGCCGAAAAAGTCCCTGCGTATCCGCTCGGGTTGACCGACAAGTTGCCGTTCGAACACTGCCACCGCATCGTCACTACCTTCGACATGCGGGTAATCGCTGCAAAAACACAGTAGTTCCGGCGGCACTTGATCCAGGACCGGTAGGATCGGCTGAGCGTTTGGCAGCGGTGACACCCGCACCTGCCGTTGCAGATATTCAACCGGCGCAAGGGGTAGGGT
>SMVB01378247.1_pt1 | contig 13928 bp, 14 predicted proteins | sample 2456461 | NCBI WGS metagenome assembly SMVB01 (sample SAMN11095934, study PRJNA526329) | marine sediment metagenome | biome: Marine sediment; feature: Surficial sediment; material: Deep marine sediment; isolation source: Hadal surficial sediment | place: Pacific Ocean | collected 2014-05 | depth... | reverse complement strand
TTGTAAGCCAGATTGTATAATCTCTGCAGCAAATCCATCATTACTATTTGAATCAATAATTGAGCGTAAAAGATTAAGACTTTTCTGATTATCTGTCATCACTTTGGTGTTAGAAGAGAGTGAATTATTAATCACAAATAAAAATAAAGATGATATAAAGTAGGTGAAATCAATTTGTGAAAGAAGAGCTATTAAAACCTTTATATTATCATATTCGGCAATTGCAGGAATTACGATTACATTACTAATTCCTCTTTTGCTCTGCCATTCAATATTATAATCCTTTAAAGCATTCTTATTTAAATATGTGATTACATTATCCGGTAGGTTTTGCATTCGCTACGAAGTTCTTTTCGATTAAAGTTAAAATCCGGTTATAATCATTACCATTAAACCAATTAATATTAACACCTTCACGTTCCATTTTTCTGAACCAGGTCATCTGCTTTTTTGCAAAATTGTGTATTGCACTGTTCAGCTTTTGAAACATATCATTAAAGTTTAAGTCGCCGAGCAGATATAGACTAATATATTTATACTCCAATCCGAAAAATGCCAGCTTATCGTGAGTAATACCAATATTTAAAAGATTACTTACTTCTTCAATCATCCCCTCATCAAATCTTTTTTTCAATCTATTGGTTATGCGTTTTTTTATTTCGCCTCGTTCATATTTAATTCCAATGTTCAATGATGAAATCGAACCGTAAGCCTTGCTATTATTTTTATTATCAGTCTCTTCAATTAAGATTGCTTTTATTATTCTTTCTTTATCAATCAGATCAGTGATGTTATGCTGTTTTGGTTTTAAACTTAATAGAGTTTTTCTCAGCTCTTCTTCAGAAAGACTATTTAACTCATTTATTTTTTCTTCTGAATTATCTGCCCGTTTTAATTTATAATTCTGCAAGATTGAACTTAAATATAAGCCTGAACCGCCAGCAAGAAACGGAATTTTCTCTTTATTTTTGATCTTTTCAAATTCCTTGTAAAAATCCATTTGGAAGTTATACAGGTTATACTCCTCGGTAGGCTCAGCAACATCAATCAGATGAAACGGAACAGTATTTCCATCGATGACGTAATCAGTTAAATCTTTACCAGTACCGATGTCCAAAAATTTATAAACCTGCCGGGAATCCGCTGAGATAATTTCACCATTTAATTGGTTAGCAAGATGAGCCGCTAATTTAGTTTTTCCTGTAGCAGTTGGTCCAAGGATTGTAATTAATTCGAATTTCATATGTTTATAATTTCTTGTTTTTGTCATATGGAACTCGTCTCATAACTTCATATGCAGCACATAAACATTACTATTATTGTTTACTCTGTATCGGTAATAATTGGAATGTGGATTGTGAAAGTAGTGCCCTCATTTATTTCACTTGAAAACGTTATTTGTCCTCCGTGCAAATCAATAATTTTTTTGGTGATAGCTAAACCAAGTTTGTTTCTCCCCTTACTTTCAGAATAACCGTTTGTGAAAATTTGATCTTTACCCTCCTCCGGTATTCCTTTGCCCGAATCCCTCACATTTATTTGCAAGTAACTTTCATTTTTATCAGTACTTATAAATAATTTACCATTCGCTTTCGTCACATCGCAACCATTTTTAATAATCTGGTATATTGCCATGAAAAGTTTACCAGGGTCAATATTCACTTTTGCATCATCGCAGGTTTTCTTAAACAGATTTACGTTTCTTGAATCGCAATATTCCGAAAGTAGTTCTATAATACCATCCAAATACGAATTAATACTAACTTTTTCAAAACTTAATTCGAAATCAATTTTATTATAATCGAAAGTTGATTGAATAATATCCCAAAATAAATTTGCCTGTTTTTCAAGAAGTGATATTATACTTTTCACTTTCTGAGAAAACTCACCACTGCTTAAAAGAGATGCATAGCGATTAATTATATAGATGGGAATTAAAATATTTTCTGTTAAGAATTTCGCAATATGATCATTTGCATGTTGTTTTTCTTTCTCAATTAATTGTTCATGCTTCTTGCTTCTTTCAATTGCAATAGCAGCTTGTTTTGTTATTAACTTTAACTGTTTGATTTCCTCATCAGAGTAGTTTTGATTTTTACGTGCTAATTGAATGACGGCAAGAATTTCTTCTTGTTCATTTATCAACGGAAGATATACTATCTTCTTTAAGCCGGCATTTCCGGGCTGGTCGATTTCTTCTACGAAACGGCTATCCTCACCAGGGTTTTCGAAATTAAGAACTTTTCTTTGCAGGGCGCATGTTCCGGTAAGCCCATCGGAGGATTTATATTGAATCTCTTTTATTTTTTCATTATCGTTAACGAACTTTCTCATTTCACAGGCAATTTCATTTATTCTGTATATTTCACCAGCTTCAGATGATGTTAAGTCCTGGAATGTTTTTATGATGGAATCTGTTGTATCGTATAGTGTTAACTGAGTATGGATAACACTTATGCGTTCATATAGACTTTGAAAATTAGTATGCTCAGTTTTATTATCAGGTTCAGGAACTTCTTTTTTCTTTTCTTTTATAGCAACAATGCTTTCTCCTTTTATTTCAGAATTGTCGAGAAGAGCAAAATGAAGATTATTTTTTTCAATCTCCTCAATACTAGCATCGGCAGCATTAATAGGGACCAATTCTTCTGTATGGATTTCTTCTTTGATAAATTGGGATATCATTTCCATTTTCATATCATTAACGTTCTTATTCTCGCTCTCTTTCTTAGACTCCGGAAAATTTTCTTTATGTGTTACAGATGCTATAAATGATCTCGGTTTTATTGAATTTGCAATATCAAATTGGGTGCTGGAATTGATGTGGATTTCTGAAATTTTTAATTCTCCAAAAGATTCAAAGTTCTTTTTAATCGCAGGTGATTTAGCAAAAAAAGACTCTAAATCCTTTTTTTTAACTACGTATAAGAGACAATTATTAATAGCAACTGCAGATGAATTTCTACGAGTATTATCAAATAGTTCTTTTTCCCCAAAGAAATCATTAAATATCTTATTGCTAATATAGTTGTGGGAAGGGAACTTTATTTTAACAGAACCGCGCAGCAATAAATATAGTTCATTTGTATCGTCGCTGGTCTGATAAATCACATCTCCTTCATTTATATTTAATAAATTATTCGGATTAATTAGAGAATCAATCTCTGAATCACTAACATCGCTGAATATTTTATTCATTCGTATTTCTTTAATGTTTTTGTTTATCGTCATTATCTCTTTTGAATTATTTTTTATCCAGTTTAATCAAATTTTTACATCACAATTTAAGCCAAATCTTAAACTTTTTCATTCGCAAATATAAAACAACTTGAATGAATGAAAAAAAAGATTTATTAAAGGCACTATAATATGCAAACATTTTGCACTAATTTATATATTATAATTTAAAACTCAACAGAATCTAATTTTTATCCCTTGCATCAAACCTATGGAAGAAAAAGAAATAATAAAAAGAGCTCAGTCGGGTGATAGGAAAGCTCTTGCTAATTTAGTGAAGATTCACGAACAGACTATTTATAATTTTGCATTTAAAATTTGCCGGGATAAAGATAAAGCCGAGAATATTATGCAGGAAACTTTTTACAGTATGGTAAAATCACTGCATCAATTTGATGGAAAATCAAAACTCTCTACCTGGCTGTTCAGGATAGTATCAAACCATTGTTTGATGCTTGCCCGGAAAATGAAAAATCGCCTGTTTGTTTCGTTTGAGGATGATGAAAATGTATTTGAAGAAAAATATGCCGCTGATTGGAGTGCATTGCCAAATAAAATTACTGAGAATGAAGAGTTAAAAGTTATATTAGATAATGCAATTAAAAAATTGTCGCCCGATTATAGAATGATATTTCTTCTTCGTGATGTTGAAGGATTTTCAACTGAGAAAACAGCAGAAATTGCTAATTTGTCTGTACCAGCAGTTAAATCAAGGCTCCATCGGGCCCGAGCATTTTTAAGAAATGAGTTAAGCAAATCATTGCAAAAATGAACGAAAAGATAGTTGCCTGTAAAGAGGTTATGAATTATATTTGTGAGAGTCTTGGTGAAGACCTAAACTCCGAGAAATGCATCGCAATAAAAGATCATTTAGATGAATGTTCGGATTGTAAAAGTTACTACAAGACGGTTGAAATTACAATCGATTGTTACCGCAAGTATAATGTAAAAATGTCGAAAGATGCACACGAGAGGTTAATGAAATTTCTTGATCTAAATGATTGTGATTAGCAAAACCGGATAATAAGAATAGCTCCTAATTATATTATCCCTCGAAATTAAATTAAAACCGGTGATCAGAATCAGATATGGAAAAAAAGCTTGAGGAGAGGCTAATTAAGTAAATCAGAAAATATTTTTTTCATATTCAATTCAGTTGAAACGATTAGAATACTAAACCCACAAACAATAGTTAACAAATTAACTATTTATTTATAAATTCTACAGGAGATTTTATTATGCCGATTTTTGAATATCGTTGCTTTGATTGCAATTCAACATTCGAATTACTTACCAAAGGTGATAATAAAGAAGATATAATATGTCCTGAATGTCATTCATCAAAAAGTAAAAAATTATTTTCAGCATTCAGCACATCAGCAAATAGTTCATCTTATTCTGGAGATAGCGGCGCCAGCGGAAACTGCAATATCGAGACCCCGGTTTTGGGAGGATGTGCAAATGGAATGTGCAGTGTAAATTAACTCTGATTGAAGTTAAATGAATTGACTAAAATATCTGATATACAGCATTCTTTTATCCGCTCCATTTTTATAGGATATATTCAAAATACTGATGATAAATCTATCACAAATATTGATTTAACAAATATTTTTAGATGACAATAATATTATAAATTATGTTATTGTTAATTCAATTATTTATGGTAATAATATGTTTGATTGATGATTGATAAAGAAAAAATAAATATTAAAAAGAGAAAAAAAAGAGTTCCTCTGCCACAAAAACCGCCTAAAATTGAGAAATCCAAGAAGACTTACAACAGAAAAAAAGAAAAGGACAAACAACGAAAAAATAAGGGAAAATAAAGCAAGATCATCACACCAACAACTCTTCAAACCAAAATGGATTGGGGTTTTTATAATTAACTCGTTTTGAAATTAAATTAATAAGAAAAACAAATTCTTGTTAATAGCGCATATAAAAAAGTAGCACGATAATTGCTTTTCACCTAAGAAATGTTAATGAAAGCATCCAATCTTATAATTAAATATGGTATAGTCTAAATAATGCCTAATAATAATTGATTTGTATAATTATAATCCTTATTTTACGAATCAAATAATAATATGCTCATAAAAAAATAAGGCAATAAATGCTCGACGAAATAGACATTAAGATATTAAAAACACTTCAGGAAAAAGGCAGAACTAAAAGAAATCAATTAGCCGAAAAAGTAGGGCTTTCTGTTCCTTCGGTTAGTGAAAGATTAAATAAACTTGAGGAACACGGTATTATTGAAGGTTATTATGCAAAAGTTAATAAACAATCTTTTGGTCTGGATATTATGGCATATATTCACGTGGTTATGGATTCTTCCAAAAACTATAAATCTTTGATATCTCATGTGGACAAAATGCCTCAGATTCTTGAATGTCATTCTGTTCTTGGCGAAGGATCGCATTTACTAAAAGTTGTTGTAAGAAACACAGAGGCACTTGAAAAATTATTAAGTGAAATTCAAACCTGGACAGGTGTGACCGCAACTAAAACAACATTTGTACTTTCAACAATTAAAGAAACAACAGCAATCAATATTTAATTTAAAAAAATAGGATGATAAAATGGCAAAAACAGTTTCACCCGAAAATAAGGTTCTTAACTTTATTAAAAGTAAAAAGATAAAGTTTGTTGATCTTAAGTTTATGGATTTCCCGGGACAGTGGCAGCATTTTACTGTGCCGACAAGCCAGATTGATAAAGATTCGTTTGATGACGGATATGGTTTCGATGGTTCATCAATTCGCGGCTGGAAAAAAATAAACGAAAGCGATATGCTCATAATTCCTGATGCATCAACTATGTTTGTTGATCCGTTTGCAGAGGCACCGACAATAAGTTTTATATGTGATGTTTATGAACCAGCAACAAAGGAAAAATATTCACGCTGCCCGAGAAACATTGCACAAAAAGCTACAGCATATTTAAAAACTTCCGGTCTTGCCGATACAGTTTACTTTGGACCGGAAGCGGAATTTTTTGTTTTTGATGATGTGAGATATGATTCACAGCCGAATCATTGCTTCTATCATGTCGATTCCGTTGAAGGAAGTTGGAACAGCGGGAAGGAAGAGAATCCAAACTTAGGATACAAACCGCAATATAAAGGAGGATATTTCCCAGTACCTCCAACGGATTCATTAAATGATTTGCGTAATGAAATGGTGCTTAAATTAATTGATTGCGGTATTGATGTTGAAGCACAGCATCACGAAGTTGCCAGCGGCGGGCAGTGTGAAATTGATTTAAAATTTGAATCGTTGGTTAAATCCGCAGATCAATTATTAATGTTTAAATATATTGTTAAAAATACAGCTAAGCTTCGCAATAAAACTGTTACTTTTATGCCCAAACCAATTCAGGGTGATAACGGAAGCGGAATGCACGTGCACATTTCATTATGGAAAAAAGGGAAACCATTGTTTGCAGGGTCCGGTTATGCAGGTTTAAGTGAAATGGCACTTTATTTTATCGGTGGAATTTTAAAGCATGCAGCATCCCTGTTAGCGCTTACAAATCCCACAACAAATTCGTATAAAAGATTAGTCCCTGGATTTGAAGCCCCGGTGAATCTTGCATACTCACAGTGCAACAGAAGTGCAGCAATAAGAATACCTATGTACTCAGCAAGTCCGAAATCTAAAAGAATTGAGTTCAGATGTCCAGATCCTTCGGCAAATCCTTATCTTGCATTTTCTGCATTAATGATGGCCGGATTGGATGGAATAACAAACCGAATTGATCCGGGTGAACCATTGGATAAAGATATATACGATCTTCCTCCGGAAGAATTAGCAAATGTACCTTCTACACCGGGATCGCTCGAAGAAGCAATTAAATCTTTAGCAAATGATCACGAATATTTATTAAAAGGCGATGTATTTACAGAAGATGTAATTGAAACGTGGATAAATTATAAGATGGAAAAAGAAATCAAACCAATGGCACAGCAGCCGCACCCATTTGAGTTTGGGTTGTATTATGATGTTTAGTTGAAAAGATTAGATCGCTAGATATACCATCCGGCAAATGCCGGATGGTATATCTGAAATATTTAAGTTAAGAGCCGCGGTAGAAAATTCTCTCGTGGCTCTTTATTTCCATTCTAATTTATAAAGAGTAACAGTTCTTGGTTTTGAATGGTTAATGCCAAATCCCGGTAGTCTTTTTTCGAATAAATTTTCTATTTTTATTTCTTTTGGTAAAATGTTTTCCGGTTTATAGTCTTCTCTTAAAACAATATAATCCGGTTTTTTTGCCATCAGGTAATCATAGCTGTTTTTGAAATTAAATCTAGTGTGATCAACGAGCCCGGCAAAATCATAAATTTTTGCTCCGGAGTAACTTCCAATTATTCCCACATCAGTTAATGCAACTGAGGTTTTTTTATCACCGGAATCTATTTTAATGAGAGATGCTATTTTTTTATAAGTGTTTTGAAAACCATCAACAAAATCATCACTTGCCGGTTTAACAACTTTGAATGTTATGAAACCATAACCAAAAATTATTGTGAATAAGTAAATTATAAGGATTGTACTTTTAGTTTTTTCACTAATTTGGTTTTTAATAAAATTAAATATTAGAGCAACAATAATGATAATAAAAGGTACCAGCATTAAAGAATATCGTGAAATAACAGTTACATCCTTCAACAAATAAAAACCATAGAATCCTGCGATCCACAGTACGGGTAAAATTAAATTTTTTTCTTTAAGTATAGTTAACAAATCATGATACTTTCCGGCATTATTTTGTTTTCTTCTGCCAATAAATATCAAGGCAATGAACAGAGTAATTAGCAAAATAAATTCTGGCAAGTTACCGACCGCGAAAAGTTTCAATGTCCTTATTGCATACTCAAACCCGAAACTTGTTAAGCTGCTGCCGGCTTTGTATAAATATGTATTCGGAATGATAGAACCAAAATAATAATATGCAAACAATAACCATCCTGATAGTATAATTATAGTAATCAGAGCAGATGTAAATAATTTCTTCCATGTTATTGTATGTGTGAAAGAATTGTAAAAAATAAAAATTAAATAAAATCCCAGGAATTCCGGTCTTGTAAGAATGGCAAGTCCGAACACAAAACCTCCAATATTCCATTTAAATTTATTTGTGCTCTTATAAAACAAATAATAAATTGAAAGTAAAAGACTCATTGAAGCAGTCACTTCCATACCCGATAAACTCCAACGTAAAAAGAAAGGATTGAGTGCGAGCGATAATATCGCAGCATAAATAATTTTTATGTTTATGTTTGCTTTTGATAAAACGATATAAAGTAGATATACAGTTGAAAATGTGAAAACTAAGCTTAATAATCTAACAGCTGTTTCAGGAGAAGTAAATAACCTCGTTACTATTGCTCCAATGATAACCCACATTGGAGAAGTTGTACCATAAGTTTTTGTACCCGCAAATGAAAACCCTTTACCACTGGATAAATCTTTAATAAAACCGATATGAATGAAAGTATCATCCCCGAGAAAATTTGGATATAACAAATAGGCAAGGAGAATACTTCCGAACCCAATGAAGATTACGATTATTTTATGAGCTTCAGGCTTCGTACTTTTTTTTAAGTTTAATAATGATAAATTATTATGAATTCGGATTGTAATCTAAAAAAGTCCTAAACTAAATTATACCTCACCCACCCATCAAAAATTAGCTCACTCACTTACTACAATGTTATTCGAGTACCAAAGACCACTGTTCTTCTACCAAAATAGCTGTCGATCCTTGATCTGATTGAGTAGTCTCTATCGTAACTATATCCAAAAATGTTATTGATATCAAGAATATTTATTCCTTCTACATAAAAAACTGTAAAGTAATTTTTGAATAACTGCGTTAAATAAGTAAGTCGCAAATCCAGCCGCTGATATGTTGGATAGCGTGCGGAGTTTTTCTTTCCGTAAACCGGTTCATAAATATCGAGATCAGGAATATAGTTTGAACCGATAACAGGATCGAATGGTCTTCCGGTTGCGTATTTGTAGTTTATACCTATGTGAAAAGATTGAGTGATATTGTATTTTGCGATTAAAGTGAAATTATGTGTTATATCGAATGAACTTGAAGTTAGTTCATCAAAATCCATCCACATTCTTTTTGTATTTATAAAGCCATAAGATATCCAACCGTCAATCAATCCAAACAAATTCCCTTTAAACATTACATCGATTCCTTTTGCAAATCCGTAACCATTATTATTATAGTTTAGCACATCATCTTCTAATGGAAGATTGGTGTAGTCTTTATAATAAGCTTCAATTCTGAAATTCGAATCATCATTTATTTTGTAATTCAATGAAGCGATATAATGTGTTGCACTCATCGCATTTAGATTTGGATTTCCATCCGATGAAGAGTATAACCTTGGATCGGGATGCTGATGAAATATTCCCCACCCAACATTTAAAGTAAAATCAGAAGTAATTCTATAACCAAAGCTAACCCGGGGATCAATCCATTTTAATGAAAGAGGAGAGATCACATCGCCTCTTAATCCGCCAATGAAGTAGATGTAAGGATTACCAAACAAATTAGATAATTCTATTTCAGTATATGCGCCGCTTCTCGTAATATCAAAACCCGCATCTATCACTTTACCATTAGAGTTATTTCGAAAATCAAAATCTTCTGAAGGGATTATACCTTTATAATTTACATCGCGGTATTCAATTTCGAAACCCGCTAATAATTTAAAGGAATGGGTAAAAATTGTTTCAGTATCGCTGCGTAGTTTTAATCCGCTGTCTTTTCTGTTAAGATCAAGAATTCCAAGTTTCCATCTGCTTTTATAATCTGTGCTTGATATACTTGTTTTAAGCACGGTGTTATAGAATAGAATATCGGTTATTTGCAGGTTGATGAAATTACTGTTTGATGCACCGTTAAATTCATCAGTATAACCGGGCTGCTTAACGTTCACACCCTGTTCATCTTTTGCCACAGAAGCGAATATTTTTATCCTGCCGGTGTTTGAATATTTATAAATTAAAGAAGCATTTGCATCTGAAGAAACTGGCAGTACTGTGAAATTATCCAAACCTCCGTTTAGCCAAAATATTGGTTTTGTAAAACTTTGGCGCGCACTAAATCTCAAACCAATTTTTGAATATGAAATTGGAATCTGCCCATAGATTTCGGCACTTGCGAGTGATAAACCCAAAAGAAATGATTGTACTTCAGGTTCATTTTTAGTTGTAAGTTCTAACACGCCGGATAAAGCATTCCCGTACTTGGTAGAAAATCCACCGCTGGAAAAATATATCCCTTTTATAGTTTCAGTATTTATATTCGAGAATAATCCACCGTAAGCCGATTCATAAGTGTAAGGATGATAAAGTGATGCCTGATCCAAAAGGGTGATAGTTTCATTTGGATCGCCCCCCCTTACATACAACTCTGCACTTTCAGATACTTGTGTAAGCCCGGGTAATGTTTTTAATGATTGAAAAATATCCGCGGCACCACCGGGAGTTGTAATCACATCCATTGATGTCATCACTACTCCGTTATCTTCCTCGGTCCCGTAAGAACTTGCAGTAACTAAAACTTGATTTATTGTTAGAGTAGTGCTATTTAATACGATTGTCATCTTCGCTGATTGAATAGTGTCTAAATTTATTTCATCCCTATATTTTTTATATCCAATCAGACTTGCAATTATCATAACTTTTCCTGTTTTAGATGTTGTGAATGAAAAACTACCATTTTCGCCACTCATAGAACCGTCAAATGAATCCTGAATAAAAACATTAACATAAGCAAGTGCATCGCCCTTATAATCCACCACTGTTCCTTCAATGGTTTTGTTCTGGGCGTTAAGTCCTTTTTGTGTATAACATAACCCAATCAACAAGAGAACAGATAATACTTTGAAGTTTATTTTCATTTCTGCAGCACCAATATTTTATTGCTCTAATGATTTAAGGTTTTCTTCTGCTGAAGGTAACAGAACATTTTTAATCCATGAATAATCCGGCTCAATCCCTAGTGCTTTATTATACACTTCAACTGCTGTTGAATATTCTTCTAATTGTGTATAGGTAATTCCAAGCCAGGCGAGTGCATCAAAATAACCCCATTCAATATAGTCCTCATCTTTTTTGCCTGATTCAAATAACTCTATAGATTTTTTAAAGTAAGCAAGTGCCTTAGTTTTGCTTCCGCCAAAGAATTCAGGTGTGTTTAGTTTTGATATTCCTGCCTGCAGTAATACTCTTGGATTGTTTGGATCTATTCCCAAAGCTTGAGAAGTTAGAGCTACGTTTTGTGAACCAAGAGATGGTCCTAAACTTGGATCACGAGAAACCTGAATACCATAAACAGTTCCCAACAGTGAAACTAGTTCAGCATTGTTTTCGTTTTCTTCCAGCAGAGACTTTAACTTTTCAGTTGCGGATTCAACATAATTTTTAAATTGTAAGTTATCCTTCTTTTTCATGTGATATACTGCAAGCCGGTAATCGGTATATGCTAAAAAATAATGTGCGAAAAAATTTTCATTATCAGCAAAAGATGCCCGTTCAAACAATCCACGGGCTTTCCGGTAAGCGTCGTTTTCGAAATAAATATCCCCTTCGTTAACCAGTTTTTTGCCCTCATCAATTAATACCTCTGCCTGCTGTGCGTATTTGATAGATATGCCGCCAAATACAAATACCAAGATGAGTAGAATTGTTTTTTTCATTTTATCCTCCGTAAGTTTTTAAATAAAAAAATATTATTAACTCGCTTTATGCAAATTGTCATTCTGAATCCTGATTTATCGGGATCAGAGTGACAGAAATTGACTTCTGCATCAGACTCTTAAATCGTAGGTTAATGTTAATTAACCGATATATTCATTATCATTTCGGTTTGCTCGAAAAGAAATTTTGCATCGTCGTAATCAGCAGGACCGAATGTGCCACGAACATTGTTAGAAAAGCCGTAATCTTCTGTAGGAATACCAAGGAAGTTTGTATCGAGTTCACCATCCATATTCTCATCGTGAAATAGTTTTATTGCGTATTCCCCAACTGGTAGTTCCTCAAATGTGTATTCGGCTTTTCTATTTTCAATTTTAACCTTCATCCCGATAAATGCCGGATTATCGCTCTCATAGTTTTCTCTTGAGTTTGAAACAGTAATTAGAACTTCACCATCATCATTTTCTAATCCTGTTATTACAATAGTTAAGCTGCCTGTATTTTTATCCTCTTCGGTTTGAGCTAAAGCAAATTGAAAAATTATTAGAACGAAAAAAGTTATAATTGATAATTTCATTTGTGATTCCTTTATAATGTTAAAAGTACTTTGTAAATCAAAGTATTTAGTTAAAATTTTTTATTTCTTAATTAATTTCTCCAAACGCTCCACGTACATTTCAAAAGCAGTTCTCCCTTTTTTTGTAAGCATATAACGGGAGACAGGTTTCCTGTTTTCAAATGATTTACTAACCGCAACATAGCCGCTTTCTTCCAATTTTTTTAAATGAGTGCTAAGGTTTCCGTCTGTAGCATTAACTTTTTCCCTTAGAAAAGTAAATTCTGCCTCATCCACAGTAACAAGCATAGCCATAATAGCAAGACGAATACGAGAATGTATTATTTCATCAAGTTGTTGATAATTAAAATCGTTCATTTACTCCGTAACTATTCTCTCTTTTTTGAATTCTCTATATAAAACTAGTCCGGGAATTACCTGGAAAAGTATCAGCATACCAATCATTACTAAAAGCGTTTCTAGGTTATGCATAAAAAACATTGCAATAGCTCCACCCCACCATCCAATAGATAAATAAGAAACCCAGGATTTACCATACAAAACTCCACAAACGAGGAAAGCGGTTCCAAGAAGCACTGCAATTAGAGGACTAATAAATACACCATGATAAGCACCCGAAACTGTTCCAACAAAACCAAGAATTGTGGCTGATATTCCAAAAGCAATCCAAACTGCTCCCACAATCTTTCCGGCAAATGTTTTAACTCTTCTTTTTCTTTCGTGCCTTATCTCAGTAACTATTGTATAAGTCCATCCGAAACCAATTAAAGCTGGCCAGAACCAACTAAGAGATGTTTCCCATCCTTGTGCTACTGAAAAATATGTAATCAGCAATCCGAAGGAAATTAATAAACCCCAGAATATTGTTGCCTTACCATCATCAATCAATATTTTCCGGCTGTCTGTCATTACCTTTTTTATAAAGGCAAGTTCTTGCTGTGCGTCTAAATCAGTCATTTTCTTCCTCGTTTAATAAAGTACTTTGGATTACAAAGTAAAGATAGTAATTGTTTTCTAAGTTGTCAAGTAAAAAATTAAAACTGTTGATATTCGGAATTATTTAATTATAAATTGTATGATTAGGAGGATTTGAATTTAGCAATCCATTCTTTCCAGATTTCCGGTTGATAGCCAATTGTAACTAACTTGCCGTTTCTAACAATTGGAGTTCGGAATAGAAGTGGATCGTTTAACAATTCTTCTTTGGTATTGTAAACCATAAACTCAAGATTTCGCTTTTTAAACTACTTGCTTTCTTTTGCCAATAAGTCCTCAACCGGAATCGCGCGGGAAATGTTCTCGAGTTCAACTTTTGAAACACCTTTAATATTCAAATCTCTAAAATAAAACTCAAAATTTCTTTCTTTAAAGAACCGTTCTGT
>SMVB01424440.1_pt1 | contig 13930 bp, 14 predicted proteins | sample 2456461 | NCBI WGS metagenome assembly SMVB01 (sample SAMN11095934, study PRJNA526329) | marine sediment metagenome | biome: Marine sediment; feature: Surficial sediment; material: Deep marine sediment; isolation source: Hadal surficial sediment | place: Pacific Ocean | collected 2014-05 | depth... | reverse complement strand
CCTGGGGTCCGCGCAGTACTTCCAGTGCCTGCACATCGAAATACTCGGTTTCGAACAGCCGCGGGCTGACAATAGGCACCTCGTTAATATGGATACCCACACCGGCATCACCCGAGGCAGCCACCAGCGTGTAGCCAATACCGCGAATCTGGAAATTGGAGGTGGTGAAATTGGTTTTGGCCACTGTCACATTGGGGGCCGCAAAGCGCAGGTCGTGAAAAGAGGTGATCTGCTTTGCTGTCAGCGCGTCGCTGTCAAAAGCGGTAACTGCGATGGGCACATCCTGTGCTGACTCTGCGCGTTTCTGCGCGGTGACGATGACCTCTTCCAATTGGGCGTAGACGGTCGACGACAGGCTGGCCAGTGCTACGGCGGCAACAATCGGGCGTAAGGTATTGCGGTTGAACATAGAGCTTTCCTCATATCACTTATTAGATTTATGGGCGTGAGATTAACACAACCGCGGAAACAAAATAGTGTCTACTATGTGACACCATCCTTGGGGAATGCCGCGAGGGTCGCCCATAGCCTCTGTTTTTTTGGATGGAAATCTAGAGGTCGATGACGGTGGAGCGAACCTGGGCGCCGCCGTCTACAATAAGGTCCTGGCCGGTGATGAAGGAGGCCCTGTCGGAGCATAGATAGACGACTGCATCGGCGATTTCCTCGGGTTCGGCCAGGCGTCCCATGGCGTGAACATTGAGCACTTTTTGTTTCAGTTCCGGCATTTTATCCAGGTACAAATCCATGCCGCCGGTGCGGATGCCGCCCGGGCATACGGTGTTTACCCGCACCCCGCGTTTGGCGTATTCGGTGGCGGCGGATTTACTGAGGTTGATCACGCCGGCCTTGGCGGCGGCGTAGACTGACTGATGGGGTTCTCCTTTGGTACCAGAGAGTGACGCTACATTGACGATGGCACCGCCGCCGGACTCTTCGATGAAAGGAAGCTGGGCCTTCATGCACAACCAGACGCCCTTGAGCGTCACGTTCATGCAGTTGTCCCAGGCCCGCTCTGACATCTCGGTAAAGGGCAGGTTTTTGGTGCCACGTGCGCCGTTATTGGACACTGCATGCAGGGCGCCATAGGCGCTGCGCGTGGCCTCGATAACGTTTTCTATGTCTTGTTGGCTCGACATGTCGGCGCGAACAAACAAGCCTTCGCCCCCGGCTGCTTCCAGCTCAGCCAGAGATTTGCGGCCACCCTCTTCATTAATATCGGCGATGACCACGGTCGCGCCGGCTGCCGCGAACGCCAGCACGGTCGCACGACCGGTGCCGGCGCCACCGCCCATGACCAGCGCAATTTTGTTTTTCATGGCCGTTCTCCCCTGCCTTTTTCCAGCACTTTTACGCGCCGCTGCTCGATGATTGCAGCGCTGACCAGCTTGGCCGACTCAATGGCTTTGGCTTCTTCCCAGGGCATTGCCTCGTTCAGGGGCATTGAGTAGCCCTCATCGATCAGCGGCTTGTACTGCTTGAGAATATGGGGCACGCAGGCGCACATGTTCTGCGCCATTTCTACGGCCTTGTCCAGCAGCTTATCGGCGGCGACCACGTGGTTCACCAGACCCCACTCATAAGCCTGCTGGGCGTACACCGGCGCCCCGGTAAAGGAGATTTCCTTGGCCCGCGACAGGCCAATCAGGCGCGGTAGCTTTTGGCTTAGGCCCCAGCCGGGCAGCATGCCGACGCGGGCGTGGGTGTCGGCGAAACGGGCGTTCTCCGAGGCAATCAACACATCGCAGGCCAGCGCCATCTCAAAACCACCGGTGATGGCATGACCGTTAATCGCGCCAATAATGGGCCCGTCAAAGGCTGCCATTGCCCCGGCCAGGGCATTATTCACTTCCTCGGCAGCACTGTGCGAATGATCAGAGCCGAGTTCCTTGAGGTCAAACCCCGCGCAAAAAGCGCGACCATTACCGGTAAGAATGATGACTCGCACGTTGTCATCCCCGGTGCACTGTTCAAACACGGCGACAAATTCCTTGCGCAAGTCGCGGGACAGGGCGTTCATTTCGTCGGGGCGATTGAGGGTGACTATGGCATAGCCCTCGTGTTTTTCCAGTAAGACCAGGCTCATGATTGTTCTCCTAACAATGAAGGTGCAGTCAGCAGCTGCAGTTCCCTGGCGATCGCTGGTGCTCGCAACACGTCATTGGGTTGCCATTCTTCAAGCGGTTCATTTTCGGCCAACCAGGCGACCACGGCGGCGATTGCTGAGGGTGTGCAGGGCTTGAAGCGCTTCAATATTTCCACATCGATACCCGCCGCTTTCATCACTTCGGTGATGACGGTACCGGGTTCCAGGTTAAATACCCGCAGCCCGCAGCCTGGATGTTCAGCGCGCAGGGCACCGGCCATGCGCCCGAGGGCAGCCTTTGATGAGGGGTAGGCGAAACCCCAGCCACCTTTGTCAGCAGCGGCTGGTGGGTCTATGAAGGCGGTCGCAGAGAGCATGTTAAACACGCTACCGCGGCGTCGCTCAAGCATGCCGGGCAAGAAAATTTTAATCAGCGCAAGCGGTGTATAGACATTGCCCTGGTAGATGTTTTGCAGTTGCGCCCTGGTGACCTCGAGTAGGCTTTCCTGATTGCCAGTACCCTGGTAGACAGCATTGTTGAATAGCAGGTCTACCCGGCCGAAGTGGTCCAGCGCGGCCTGGGCGGCCGTCGTCATGGAAACTTCATCGGTGATGTCGCCTCGCAGACACAGGGCTTCGCTACCGGCACGGCTAACCGCGGCAGCGGTTGCCTCCAGGCTGCCGGCCAGGGCGGTGGCGCGGCCGATATGATCGTGGAGCTCGCCGTCGGTGAGGGTGCGGGCGGTGATAGCGACCTTGTAACCCAGCCTTGCCAGCGCCACTGCCGATTCCGCGCCGATACCACGGCTGGCGCCGGTTATAAATGCGACCTTGTCAGTCATGCATGGTCTCCCTGGGTGTCTTGTAGCAGAGCTTGCAGCCCGGCAAATGTTTGTTCCAGTTGTTTCTTGCCGGCGATCGCTTCATATTGTTGCCACACGATATTGGTGGAGTGGGTCAACTCATTGATCAGCCCGCGACCCTGGTCGGTAAAATCGATTAACTTGGCCCTGGAATCGCTGGGGTCTGGCCGCCTCTCCAGATAGCCGAGTTCCTCCAGTTCGTGCACGATGGTCATCATCGACTGTGGCCGAATACCGGCGGCCTGGGCCAGGTCTACACTGCGGGAAGCACCGTGCTGGCCCAGATGCAAAAATATCACCCGGTGGCGGGAACCTATCCCACTCACGCCCCGCTCCGCCAGATCTCGATCCAGGCGGCGCTGAAAGTCTTTGCCGGCCAGCATCAGAATTTGGCCTATTTGATGAGTTTGTAATTTGGTCATTGCAAAATCTATATAGTAAGTTAAACTTATTATCAGTTTAGCTGTTTATTAACGTGAGTCAAGGGGGAGCGTTCATGTTCCAGGTATTTGCAAATTGTATGGAGACCATGGGCCCCGGCGAGGTGGCGGAACGCGCCGCCAGAGCTGAGGCCATGGGCTATGACGGTTTACAGGTGCCCGATGCCGTGCACGACGGTTTGCTGATATCTGCCATGGCACTCAATGCAACGGACAAGCTGATAGTCGGCACCTCGGTGTTATTGGCCTTTCCGCGCAGCCCAATGATTACCGCCATCGCATCGTGGGATCTGCAAAAAATGTCGGGCGGACGTTTTGAACTGGGCCTGGGTACCCAGATCAAACCCAATATTGAGAAGCGCTACTCGGCGCGCTGGGATTCACCAGTACCGCAGCTGCGCGAGTATATACAGGCCCTTAGAGCCATCTTTCACAGCTTCCAGACTGGCGACCGCCTCAACTTTGAAGGTAAGCACTATACCCTCACCAAGTTACAGCCCTTCTTTAATCCCGGCCCTATTGAACACCCGGCGATCCCTATCCTGGCCGGTGCGGTGGGTCCGGCTATGACCAAAATGGTGGGCCGCATTGCCGATGGGATGATTACCCACCCTTCTAATTCCGCGCCGGAGTATGTTCGCGAGGTATGTCTGCCCAGATTGCAGAGCGGCTTTGACCAGGCCGGTCGCGATGGCAGTGATTTCAAACTGGTGCTGGGGCCGCTGACCGCCACCGGTAAAGACGAACAGACCGTTGTGGGTGAATGGGAAAAACAGCGCAATATGCTGGGGTTCCTGCTCTCCACGCCCGCCTACTGGCCCAGCCTGGAGCTGTTTGGCTGGCTCGACAAGGGGCAGCAGTTGCTCGATATGACTCGCGCCGGCAAATGGCAGGAAATGCCCAAAATTATCACCGATGAAGTGCTGGATAAGCTTGTGCCGCGCGGTACCTACGACACTATCGCCGCCGTGTTTAAGCAACGCTACGCCAATTTGACTCGCCGTATTACGTTCCCTATGCCCGATGACCCCGCCGATGACTACTTGGCGGCAGAGGTCATCAAGCAGTTGCAGCAGGGATGACAGTTCTGGCAAATTCATCGAATTAGGTGAACTGTCCCCCGAATTACATGTCGCAGTTCAAAAAATGAACCCTAAAGCCTTGCTCCAAAGGCCGCCAGGGTAGAGCCGCCAACGACCAGCACCGCACCCAGCCAATTCAGCCAGTCCAATGGTTCAGTCTGTATAAAACCCGGGTAGAGAGCATTGCTCAAGAATACGAAAAACAGGGTCAGCAGCGGGGCGATGGTAATGACGGCGCTGACACTGCTGGCTTCCCAGTGAGTCATCGCTAAACCAAAACTGCCGTAGGCAATAATAGTATTGAATGAAGCGAACACCAACATAATTAGCGCAAGCCCATCGAGTTGCAGGATTTGGCCGGGGGACGCGGCTGGCAAGAAGCAGAGCGCGCCAGCGATATAGATCAACAGTAGCAAGTCGTTGGCGTTGACATGTTTAAGAAGATATTTCTGCGCCAGTCCATAGCCAGCCCAGGTGACGGCGGCGAGTAAGAGCACGAACAATCCGAGCAGATAGCTCTCATCAATGCTCGCCAGAGCACGCAGGCGGTGATGGAAAAACAGTAGAAGGCCTATCGTGAAGGCTATCACCCCGAGCCACTGCGGCGCTGAGAAAGGCTCTTTGAATATCCATACGCTACCAACTAACAACATCAGGGGAGCCAGCTGGATTAAAATCTGTGCCGCCTCGGCGGTGGTGTGGTCAAGGCCAATCAGGTAGAAGATATAATTCGTCAACAGACCGGCGACAGCAAGCGCGGTGAACGGCCACAACGGTCGACTGAGCAAGCGCTTGATCGCGCCGCCACTGCGGTGACCATACCAAGCCAGGGCGATCGCCGCAGATATTGAAAAGCGATACCAGGTGACGGTGATGCTATCCATCTCGCCCAGGACGACCTTCAGGGCGATGGGGAGACCACCCCACATAACGGCAGTGACCAGTGAAAAACTGAGCCCCAGCCTCCAGTTACTCGACATCGGCACCGTCCAATATTTTCAATTTCATCTGTCTTCACCCATTAGAGTATGCTACCTCACACCCGGATCATTATGCGGGCGAAATATGAGAGAATGCACTACAATCAAACCAGGTGGGCGCCCGCAGGCGGCAACCGAAAAACTGACAATTTGGAGCTCTTAAGCCATGACAGACTCGACTGAAACCCCCGCGACTACCGGCAGAGGTACCAAGCCTCCCCCCCGCTGGCTCCTGAAAGCGTTCACCAAATTCAACGTGGTGGTCTACCGGCTCTCAGGCGGTCGATTGATGAATAGCTTCAGCGGCATGCCCATCGTTCTGGTAAAAATGACAGGCGCCAAATCGGGCAAGATAAAGACCATCCCCCTAATGCATGTACCCCATGACGAGGGCGTGATCCTGGTCGCTTCCCAGGGTGGCGCACCGAAAAATCCCGTTTGGTATAACAACCTCATCAAGAATCCCGAGGTTGAAATTACGCAAGGAGGCAAAACAAGAAAATTAACTGCCAGGCGCGTCAGCGACGAGGAAAAGGCAGCGCTTTGGCCAACCTGCGTCAAATACTATCCTCCCTACGACGACTATCAGAAGAGTACCGACAGGAACATCCCGGTCTTCCTTTGCGAGTAGAACGTCAATGAGCTAACCGGGCTCTCTAAAGGCACGCCCAGCATGCCGATTCTCTGTGGCTGCCTCCTGGTTTAAGTGCCACTAAGTGCATTCACAACTGCTGTCGCGACCGCGTCAGCGCGACCATATGTCATGTTGTGATTCGCCCCGTCGATGGTGGTCAGTTTGAGCCGTGGAACATCTTCTGCCATCAGGGCGGCACCGGCGTAGGGAACGACTTGGTCGGCAGTACCCCAGATTGCAGAGACAGGGATACCGGCGTCAGCCCCTTCGCTCCGCGCACAATACCCGGTTAAGGGCATCATGCTATGGAGTCGTGTCCTATTTTCGTGGCTTCAGAGTGTTTATCCGGGATTTTTGTCCGGTTAATGACCTCTTACTCTGAAGCCCTTATAAGTGGTGGAGCCTAGCGGGCTAGTCATAACCAATAGATGTTTTATTTAAACCATATAATGGTATATAATAACCATATCTTGGTTTAATTGAGATGGAGCCCTATGTTTATCTTAAGAGGTATCTTGCGCGCAGAGAGTCAGGAGAAAATTCTTATCTACCTCCTCGCCCGAAAGTCTGGTTATGGCCGGGCCATCGCGGAGTTTTATGGCCAGTCACAAAATGCTGTTCAAAAGCAGCTTGCCAGGCTGGAAGAAGATGGAATTGTGGTTAGTCAATTGATAGGTAAATTGAGGGAGTATCAACTAAACCCTCGCTACCCATTTTTGCCACAGCTTAAGGAGCTTCTCAAGGTTGCATTGACCGCCTATCCTGAGAGTATTAAGAAGGCGCTCACCATGAATCGGAGCCGCCCGCGCAAAGCGGGCAAACCTACTATCGCCGCAAGATAGCATCATGAGCAATTATACTAACACTCCCATCGTTGAGCTCGCCGCCATCGTAGCGAATCATCTCCAGCAATATGACATACGCGTCGTGCTCGTTGGTGGTCTCGCCGTTGAGATATACAGCGAGAACCTCTATCTCACCAGAGACATTGATATGGTCAATATCAGCTACGACCCGCCTGCGGCAATTAATCAGGCTATGGCGGCAATAGGTTTCAGTAAACAAGGTCGCGTATACGTCAATGACACCACCGATATCTGCGTGGAGTTTCCCACCGCCCCACTGTCAGTTGGCCAAGAGTTGATCCACGAAACCACTATTGTCGAAGTTGGCTCTGGTGAAATCCCGATCTTACTGGCCAAAGACGTCATCAAGGACCGACTTGTGGCTTATTTTCACTGGAACGACAGACCCTCACTTGTACAAGCGCTGGCCTTAATGAGCAATCACTTTATCGGCACAGAAGAACTCAAGACCTTCTGTCTGGCTGAAGGTAAAACTGGTCAATACAAAATCATTGTGGGGCTATGGCGGAAAGTTCAGCAGAAGAAGCTTTTAACAATGGAGGCCATTGAGGCGTTAGTCATCGAACAAACCGTGCAGGAAATTTAAGTATCTACTTGCGAGAGTTGCCAACTTATCCAGAGGTTGCACACAAAGAAGGCTTAGGGACTGAAAATCGCCTAAGCCTTTGATGTATATGGTGGAGCCTAGCGGGCGGTCTGGCGCTAAACGGCATCGAATTGGGCTACAGTGAACTAGAAGTTGGCCCTCTGGTTATCAGAGCAGCCCGGGATCAGGTGGATGGAGTGAACTGTCCCTCGAATTACCCAATCTCCTAAACGCGGTCGGGTAGCTAGAGCCCATCCACCGCCTTTTTATATACCCGATACCCATGCTGTGGACAACGTCACGCCGGCAGATGTCTACGAAGGCAGGCGAAACGAGATTCTGGATCAACGTGCCGAAGTAAAATCACGCACTATGACCCAGCGAAAAGTGCACAACATGCGATTAGCAGGCTAAACTGGAGAAGCAACTGGCAGAAAAGTCTCTCTTAGAAATAGGGTCAACTGGCCCCATAAGGTCTGACGACGTACAGCTAATAGGTGTGAAAGAAGCCAGTTAGGCTACAGCACTGAAATTCAACAAACTGGCGATAGAGAAGCGGTCGGTTTACGGACTCAGTAAGTTTTCTCGATGTCGAGAACTTCCAAGGCGTGTCTTATCGCCTCCACCCGGGGTTGCATATCCTCCAGTAAATGGGCTTGCGTGGGGATATAAAAGAGATTTTTGTCTAAGCCGTTCAGTGCGACTTCCGCGCAGCGTTCTGCGGAAATCAACTCTAGCTCAGGTGGGGCCATGGAAGGGTCAGGTAATGCTCTGGCCACCATGGGTGTGTAGACAGCACCAGGCAGAAGCACATGCAAATCCAGAGGACCATCTTTTTGATCAATGTGCATCCATTCAAGCGCTACAAGAAGCGCGTGTTTAGTCGCGCCATAAAACGCCATCTTTCCGCTCTTTACGGCTTCAGGAACGCTGAGCGAATTTTCAGACGCCGTTACCATGAGGCGGCCGCGTTGGCTATTTTGTTCAAGAATTTGAGTATAGGCTTGGGCGATCTTTAGGCCCGCATAAAAATTAATCTCAAACAGACGAGACAAGGCTGCGCTGCCGTTCATCTCTTCTTCGATGACACTGCCCCGATGCCCAATACCGGCATTCGAGCAAACAAGATCAAGCCGGTTTGAAACAGCAAAACTTTGTTCAATCAACTTCGCTGCTGCATTAGGGTCGGAAAGATCACACTCAATTGCTAGTCCAGCGTTGCCGGTGGAAACGGCGGTCTCTTCCGCACCAGCAATGTCCACATCCGCGCAAATGACTCGCGCTCCGCGCGCACTGAATGCCGCCACCAATGCCTCACCAATACCAGATGCGGCACCGGTCACCAGCACTGCGGTACCGTCATAATTGATCATATCGTTTGCAATCGTGTTAGTTATTTCGAGGGACGGTTAGACTAGAGCCCATCCACCGCCTTTTTTATATAACCGATACCCATGCTGTACATGTTCTGCGCGAAGACAACAGCTTCATCATCAGTGATTCCGTCAGGTTCAAATTCCCCTGCCCAGACAAATCGGCTCGGCGTTGCGTTGACGGGCTCGACGGACATGGTCGCCCTGTAGGATTTATAAGGGAGCGGCGTTTCGTCGTTGTTCACAATCGAATAGGTGTAGCTAGTATCCGTCTCTGCCTCCAGCCTGTCGATTATTATTTCTCCTTTTCGGAACCTGAGTGTACGCAAGCTGCCGATACCGTCCCCCTCTTGAATGCATGTCTCTGGCGGGAGCCCTGTCCATTTGCTCATGTCCCCAAAGTCGCCTATCAACTCCCAAAGCTGGTTGGCGGGAATATCGAACACTTGCTCAACTTGTGTGTTTGCCATGTATATTTCCAGAGCATTACTTGATTAGAATATTACGCCGAGTGATGAGCAAGTTCCAATAAACGCAGTAACTGCTATGATCTGCGTATACAGATAAAGATGTTAGCTAGAGGGGGTAAGCAGCATGGAAGGTTCCTACTTCAAGAGCATCAGCGCAATTTTTGCGCTGGGAATATTGGTGGGCTGTGGCAATAAAGTGGAAGAAGTTGGGCCACCACCGATCCGCCCCGTTAAGATCTATACGGTTGAGAGCAGCGAGGGGTCCGCGGTGCGACGTTTCCCCGGCGTCGTCGATGCCTCCCAGCGAGCCGACCTGGCATTCCGGGTGGCTGGCCAGTTGCAAAAAATCATGGTGCGGGAAGGTGATATGGTCGACCAGGGTCAGATATTGGCCAGCCTGGACCCCACGGACTTCCAAATTGTCCTGGAAGATCGCCAGGCAACCTTCGATAACGCCAAATCTAACTTCGCGCGTGGCAAAGAGTTGATTGTCGATGGCAATATTTCGCGTACCGACTACGACCGCATGGAAGCCAAGTTCCGCACTTCAAGGGCAGCCTTAAGCCAGGCCAATCAGGATCTGGAATATACCAAACTGCATGCCCCCTTCGCCGGGCGCGTGGCAACACGCATGGTGGAAAACTTCGAGGAAGTGCTGGGCAAGCAAACGGTATTCCGCCTGCAAAACGTTGACATGCTGGATATCAGCATCGACATGCCCGAGTCACTGGTGCGCGGCTTCCGCGGCGGCGACCGGCAAGGTCGCGGCACAGAGGAGAGCCGCCAGCAAGTTTTCGCCAAGGCGCTTTTCGAGGGGCGCAAAGACGAGTTCTTCCTGTCTATCAAGGAGGTGGCCACCAAGGCAGACTCCAAGACGCAAACGTTTAAGATCACCTTCACCATGCCAGCACCGACCCAGTTTGTGGTGTTACCCGGTATGACCACCACCGTGGTGGTGGACTTCTCCAAAATCATAGACCAGCAAGTGGTGACCTGGGTGCCGGTGAGAGCTGTGCAAGCGGACAGCGGCCTGGCGCCCCGAGTGTGGGTGTTGGATGCGGATAGCATGACGGTTTCCAGCCGGGAGGTGGAAATCGGCCGCATGGCGGGCAGCCGCATAGAAATTCTGACCGGACTGAATGCGGGCGACGAAATTGTCGCCGTGGGTGCGCCCTACATGGCCGAGGGCATCAAGGTGACCCGCATGGCCCAGTCTGAACAGGCTATTCCACGCGCAGATGACCCTGCTTAACACCGCTGACCAAAAGGAATAATAGTCCATGAATATCGGCGAATACGCTGTAAAGAGCAAGGTCATCTCCTGGTTGCTTATTGTCATCATGGTGGGTGGCGGACTTAGCGCCTTTGAGGAAATGGGTAAGCTTGAAGACCCGGCCTTCACTATCAAGTCGGCAAAGATCCTCACCCGCTATCCCGGCGCTACGGCGCGGGAAGTACAGGAAGAACTGACCTATCACCTGGAAGATGCCATCCAACGCTTGCCCCAGTTGAAGCGCATCAAAATGTCGGTGTCGCGCCCCGGCTTGTCTGACATCCTGATCGAATTTAAAGACGAGTACAAAGCCGACGACCTGCCCAATATTTTCGACGAGTTACGGCGTAAGATTTCCGACGTCACACCCAATTTGCCACCCGGCGCCATGGCACCGATGGTCATCGATGACTTTGGTGATGTCTACGGTGTCTACCTGGTACTCACCGGCGAGGGCTATAGCTGGCGCGATTTGCACGATACGGCGGACGCCATTAAAAAGCAGCTGGTGTTGGTGCCAGGAGTGCGCAAGGTCACCATTGATGGCGAGCAGGCGGAAGTGGTCTATGTGGACATCTCCCGCGCGCGCATTGGAGAACTGGGTATAGACCTGGCTAGCATTGGCCGCGTGTTGAAATCCCAGAATATTGTGGTCAACGCGGGCAATGTGCAAGTGGGTGACGACTACCTGCGGATTAGCCCCACCGGCGATTTCCAATCGGTGCAGGAAATTGGTGATGTGCTGATCAGTTCCAATGACCGCAAGCTGATTTACCTGCGCGATATTGCGACCATTACCCGGGCCTACGAGGAAGTGCCGAACAAGATCTATTATGTGAATGGCCAGCCCGGATTGAGCATCGGCTTGTCCATGCTGGGTGGCCTGAATGTTGTGGACGTGGGCCAGAGAGTGATCGAGAAAATCCGCGACATCCTGCCGATTATTCCAATGGGTATGAAGCTGGAGGCCGTATACAACCAGCCCGCTGAAGTCGATAAATCCGTCGGTGGTTTCCTGATCAGTGTCGCCCAGGCGGTAGCGATTGTGATCGCCGTGCTGCTGGTGTTTATGGGGGTGCGCGTGGGCATCATCATTGGTGCCGTATTGCTGATAACAGTGGCCGGCACCCTGTTTTTTATGAATATCTTCGGCATAGAATTACAGCGAATCTCATTGGGTGCGCTGGTTATTGCCCTGGGAATGTTAGTGGACAATGCCATTGTGGTGGCCGACGGCATGTTGGTGCGAATGCGGGGAGGCATGGGCGCCGTGGAAGCGGCAGGCGAAGCTGTGGGGAAAACCATCTGGGCCTTGTTGGGCGGCACCATCATCGGCATCCTGGCATTCTCTGCGATCGGCATGTCGCCCGATAATACCGGTGAGTTTGCCAGCTCCCTGTTTTACGTCATCCTCATTTCACTGTCCTTGAGTTGGGTGACCGCCATCAGTTCCACGCCGCTGCTATGCGCGCTGCTGCTTAAAACTGAAGAGGGTGGAGGCGACGACACCGACCCCTATTCAGGCTCGCTGTTCCAGATGTATCGCTCGGTGGTGGCCAAGGCGATCGATCATCGTTGGATAACCATCGGTGGCGCGGTGGGCCTCTTCGTCATCGCCGTGGTGGGCTTCGGCAATGTGAAGAGTGGTTTCTTCCCCGATTCCAGTACGCCGTTATTTTTCGTCGATGTCTGGGAGCCCGAGGGCACGGATATTCGCAAGACCCGCGATGACACCCTGCAGTTGAGCGAGTACATTCGCAGCTTGCCGGGCGTCACCCAGACGGCCACTGTCATTGGCGGCCCGCACCAGCGTTTCACCCTGGTCTACGATGCCAAGGAGCCGGCCAAGGTGTATTCACAAATTATTGTGCGCACCGAAACTCGGGAGCAAATACCCGCTGTCTGGGATGCTGCCGACAACTACCTGCGCACTGAAATGCCCTGGACCGACCCCATCATCAAGGCCTTGCGCATAGGGCCCGGGCGCGACGCAAAGATAGAAGCACGTTTTTCCGGGCCAGACCCGAAAGTGCTGCGGCAATTGTCAGAACGGGCGCAGGAGATTATGCGCGCCGACAATGAGGCCAGGGATATTCGCGATGATTGGCGTTCACCGGTCAAGGTAGTCACCCCATTGTTCAATGAGCAGGTGGGCCGCCAACTGGGGATTAGTCGTGAAGAACTGGGCCAAGCCATGCTATTTGCTTTCGAGGGCGCGCCCGTCGGCACCTACCGCGATGGCAATCGTCTGCTGCCAATTCGCATGCGTGCCGCCGAGTCGGAGCGTGGCGACATCGATAGCATGCGTGACGTACAGGTATGGAGCCCGATACTTGGGTCCTCCGTGCCGGTGTCCCAGGTGGTTTCCGGCTACGAAACCCGCTGGGAAAATGCTGCGATTCGCGGCCGCAACCGAATTCAAACCATTATTGCGTCCTGCAACCCCACGGTGGAATTGGCCACACCTTTATTTGAGCGCCTACGGACGCAAATATCGGCGATGGAATTGCCGCCGGGTTATGTCCTGGAATGGGGAGGTGAATACGAGGACTCGGTGAACGCGTCACTGGGCTTGAGCCAGTCATTACCAGTGGGCTTTATGTTGATGATTCTTACCAGCATCTTTCTGTTTGGCAAGGTCAGACAACCCACCATAATCTGGCTGACCGTACCGCTGGCCATCGTCGGCGTTACTGCCGGTTTATTGGTCACTGGAGGCGCCTTCGACTTCATGTCCCTGTTAGGCGCCCTCTCCCTGGTTGGTTTGTTAATCAAAAATGCCATTGTATTGATTGAAGAGATCGACCAACAGATTGAGACGGGGAAAGAGGGCTACGAGGCGATACTGGACAGTGCGGTTAGCCGTATGCGTCCTGTCATGCTGGCGGCGGCCACCACGATTCTCGGCTTGATCCCGTTGTTGTCGGATATCTTCTTCGTCAATATGTCAGTGACCATCATGGCCGGGCTGGGTTTTGCGTCCATCCTCACCCTGATCCTGGTACCGACTCTTTACGCCACCTTCTTCAACTTCAAGAAGCCCGCTTAACAGCTTAGGAGGGTCTGCTAACCTTCTCCTTGTCACTGCTTCGTGAAAGGATCCACAGAGATAGCACCGAGACTCCGAAAAATCCAGCTAAAAATATCACTGGCATTACCCCATATCCAATGACATGCCAAAATATGTTCTCCATAGTACTCATAATCAGTTCGCTCCTTTGGCTTATTGCCAACCGGGTACATCCGACATGTCGGGCAATTTGTGAGCCACCCCCTT
>SMVB01064218.1_pt1 | contig 13934 bp, 9 predicted proteins | sample 2456461 | NCBI WGS metagenome assembly SMVB01 (sample SAMN11095934, study PRJNA526329) | marine sediment metagenome | biome: Marine sediment; feature: Surficial sediment; material: Deep marine sediment; isolation source: Hadal surficial sediment | place: Pacific Ocean | collected 2014-05 | depth 0-1... | reverse complement strand
TGTTGAATGATCTCCGGCGGAAATCGGTGGTGTTTGTACAGCGATTTGGATATTTTCATCCAGCGATTGTCGCTCAACCGCCATTAACTTGTCAGTACCGTCCGGATAGGGTTTTTGCGCCCTTCACGCCTCTAATCCGAAATTCGTAACGGCGATTCGAATACCTGACGACCAACCAAGTACTTCTTGAGAAAATCTCAACGGTTGGCGACTGCGCATCTATTGAGTGGGTCGGAAGTTCTAGCCGAGGAACGCGGAGCGTTCATCCAAATACGCGCGCTACCTACTCAACAGATTCCTTTGATCAGAAACTGAAAGCTACCTCCAGACCAGCCCGCCGGCGAGCATTTGGATGATCGAAAGAGCCGCCAAATTCCGGCGCTGGAATCACTTCCTCGAGATATTTTTCGTCGGTCAGGTTAAGAGCAAACGCGGTGACTGACCACTTTTCTCCCTGCAGGCCGATGCGGAGATTGACTGTCGCATAGGCATCACGCTTGGCGTTGGAATAGTCGGCGATACCCAGGTCACTGAATGCAAAGTTATCGTGAAACAGCGGTTGAAAGATCGTCGGGCGTAGACCCTCTTGCACAGTGTGGAACCAGGTCTCGCCGATAAATTGCGCATCGACCCGGGCGACAATACTCATCCCGTTTGATAAAGGAAAATCAACATCCCCACCGACATTGATGGTGTACTCAGGTGTATAGGGCGATTCATTGCCAACCGTGTCGGGGCGTGAACTGTTCTTTTTGATCTCGCTGTCAGTAAAATTCGCACCAGCATAAAACCTCAAATTTTCAGTGGCATGGTAGCTGGCGTCCAGTTCGACGCCAAAGATCTCAACTTCATCAATGTTCGAAACCACACGTAGGAGTCCGAACGTGCCAACGAAAAACTCGAAAAATTGCATGTCGTCGACTTCTGTATAGTAAGCGGCGCCGTTTAGCTGAAATCGACCGTCGAGAAAACTGGACTTGAAGCCCAGCTCGAACGCGCTCGAAGTCTCTTCTCTGTAATCATCGGTGATGACCGGCAGCGGCACGCCCAGATCGTCGGCGAAAAAGATGCCACTGTTATTTCCACCATTGATGAACCCAGTGATGAAGATATTGACAGTAGCGGCACTACCCGAGTTATTGAACCCCCCGGCCTTGAAACCGACCCCCCAACTGCCGAATAGTGTCGTATGATCGGTGGCATCCCAGGTGATCGATACCTTGGGTTGCACCTCGGAAAAAGTCTTATTCTTGTCGGGAATCATGCCCGTCGGATTGATCAGGTCGCTGAGACCGGGATTCAGTGGGTCGTCCGGCATACCGTTGAAGTTCAGGTCGATTATCGACTGTGTGACATTGGTCGGCACCAGGCTGGAAACGTCCCGATCCTCATTGTCATAACGCAGGGCAAACGATATTTCCGTTGCGTCGTTGATGTCATATTCAATCTGCCCGAATACCGAAAGGACCTGTGTGTCAAACTGATCATGGATCAAAGATGCGGTGCTGTTTGGGCCGCCTACCTGAAGCAATCCCCGGATCGGACTAACACCACTGTCGGCGTTGAGTGAGACGCCAACCTCGCGGCTGATATCCAGAAAATAAACGCCACCCATCCAGCGTAATCTCTGGTCGTCCGCGGAAGCGAGACGAAGCTCGACACTAAAGTCTTCCTGGTTGCGAATCTGCTCCTGAATACCATCGCAGGTGGTCGGCGTATAAGCGCCCAGGAACGACCCGTTGACGGGGTCGAAGATAAAGCCGACCGGCGATGTGCCAATGAATTGGGGCGCCAGCAGTTCGATTCCAGACGCGTTCAGATCAGTGACCGTTTGCACACACGCCGGATCACTGTTATAGAAACCAAAAGCCGCTGAAGTGCCATCGGAGATCAGATCATTTTCGTTGTTGCTGTAGAGCGCCCAACCGGTCAATGCTGCCCCCCCGGCCAGGTCATAGTCGAATCTGCTGGAAAACTCGAACACTTCCTGGTCGTTGTCGGAAATGATATTGGGCTGAAACAGAAAATCGAAATCGTTGGCGTCCTGGAAGGCCGACGGGTTAGAGAAGGCTTCTGCAAGTACTGGCAGATGAAAAATTGAATTGAAAGTTATGGACGATGCATCGACCTCTCCATAGCGGAATTTCGTGTCAATGCTAAGAGACTCATTGGCGTCCCATACCAGGCGGCCGTTGATATTGGTACTCTCAAACGTATCTACGATGGCAGCGTTATTCTGAAAACTGTTTCTATAAAACCCGTCTGATTCTCGATAGTCCGCTGACAGATTGAAATACAATTGATCTTGTATCAACGGTCCGGAGTAGGATACGACACCGTTAAAAGTATTGTCTTCGGCAAAACTCACCCTGCCGCTGAATTCGGATTCATTGCCTGGCTTGGCGGTGGTGACAATGATTGCGCCGGCCGCTGCGCTGCGGCCATAGATCGCGCCTTGTGGTCCTTTGAAAATTTCAACCTGCTGCAAATTTGTATATTCGCGGTTAAGCGCTGCCGGATTGGTGTGCAGGATGCCATCGAGCACATAGGCGAAACTGGTTTCTGCATCGCGTGCACCATTGATCCCGCGGATATTGACCTGGGTATCGCCCACTTCGGCCGCATTGACCATGGTGACGCCCGGTGTCAGGGCGATGAAACCCTCTGGCCGCCGAATACCAGCGCGCTCAATTACCGATGCGGTCAACACTGTCACGGTGCCCGGAACATCTTGCAGCCTTTCCGATCTGCGCCGCGCCGTGACAATGATTTCCTCGATTTCGAACTGGCCTCCGGCCTGCGCTACCTGCGCCTCGACGACGCTCGGTGACAGCATCGCTGTCGCCGTAAGAGTGAGCAATGCCATACCAATCGTTGGCAAAAAATAATGTCTCATCGTTCTATCCCCCGTTAATGCGTTTCAGCGGGCCCACACCTGCCACGGTTGTTTTCATCCTTCATCCCAGCCATTTGCTTGCTTCCAGAGCCAAGGTAATGCAGTTAAACCGGTTTGAATGAATAGTTGATTTGCAGAAACTGAATAATGGCGTTTTTGTATACAATATTGCCAGTATATACCCGAGGTTGTAAAATGAGTCAATGAAACGTCCTAATATTGTATACAACCGAGGGCTATCGGGCTAGGGGTCCCGCCGATGTTTGCTATGAAAAGCCCGGCGCGCAGCCATCACGTGCGAATGCATCACCGACTCGGCCCAGTCGCCATCGCCGGCCTCAATGGCTTCGACCATTTCCATGTGGTGATGGGCACTGCGGTTCAGATCATCGCTATCGTAGTCGCGAAACGTCTGCATCACCAAAGGTGCGCTTGAAATCGTGGTCAGAGTTGCCTGCAGACGAGCGCTGGCCGCCGCCTGCAACAGGCGGCGATGAAACTGGCTATTGAGGTCGGCGATTCGTTCGAGATAGCCGGGCGAACGTTCGGCCGCTTCCCGGCACTGGTCTTCGGCCAGTCGGCGCAATTGACACACATCCTCGGTGGTCGCCTTGCCAGCGGCCAGACGGGCGCCGTAACCCTCAAGCATCGCCCGTAATTCGAATAAGTCCTCGGCGTCCTGATCGCTCCAGCTAGTGACAAAAGCACCTTGGTGCGGCACAAAACGCAACAACCCTTCCGCCTCGAGGCGTCGCAAGGCCTCCCTGACTGGTGTGCGGCTGACGCCCGCGGACGCTGCAACTTCCTGCTCCGTGACCCGGGCGCCTGGAGGGTGCACACCCTCAATGATGCCGGCACGTAATGTGTTGTACGCCCGCTGTGCCGCTTTCATGATGACAATAATCGCCGTGCCGCCGCAACGAGGGTCGGTTCAGAGCGTGCCACTTGTTTAATTATGTTGGAGTTACTCATCGCTGAAATTGTGGCGGTGCCGCAGGCGCCAGTCCAGTCTGCTGTTTGCAGCGCGCCTTGGACTCACCGACCGTACCGCCAAAGTCGAACAGGCAGGTCTTGTAGCGAAAATCTGCCCCTAATTGTATACAAATCAAGCATCCAGATAACCATTTGTTGCATTTTCTGGACGAAAAGGAGCATGATTGTATACCATTGCTTACTCAATCATTAAAATTTCTACCAAAAAAAATTCTTATCGTATGTCACTGGACAACACACCAGCAGCAGGCGCGCCGACAGAGCGCCAAGCCATAGCGTTGGGAGCGCTGCTCGTCGAACCCTTCCCTGACACTGTCACTGTTGTTGGTGAAGAGGCCTGACTGCTGGCACCGGCACGCCGCGCCACAACAAACACTAAGACCGTCTCCAGGAAACCCGAAGGAAAATATGCACCCACGACCGGAAGCCAAAGGACCATTGACTGACATCAGGGTGATCGAACTTGGTCAGCTGATCGCAGGTCCGTTTTGTGGGCAGTTAATGGCCGATATGGGCGCCGACGTCATCAAGGTCGAGCCGCCCGGCACGGGTGACCCGATGCGGGTTTGGGGGCGAGGAGATTTTCCTCTGTGGTGGACGGTTTGCGCCCGCAACAAGAGATGTATCACCGCCAATCTGCGGCAGCCGGAAGGTCAGGATCTTGTTCGCCGGCTCGTTGCCAAGTCAGACATGCTGCTCGAAAACTTCCGCCCGGGCACGCTGGAGCGCTGGGGTCTCGGTTATGAGGAACTGTCGGCAGTCAATCCCGGCTTGATCATGATCCGGGTATCTGGTTACGGGCAAACGGGTCCCTATTCGTCCCGTGCAGGCTACGCCTCAATTGGCGAGGCGATGGGGGGCATGCGCTACCTGTGCGGGGAACCTGACCGACACCCCAGTCGTGCGGGTATTTCGATCGGCGATTCACTGGCTGCGATTTACGCCTGCATGGGTGCGCTGGCCGCATTGCACCACCGGGAACGAACCGGTGAAGGTCAGGTCATCGATGCATCAATCTACGAATCGGTCCTGAGCATTATGGAGGCAACGATCCCGGAGTACACCGTCAGCAATTATATTCGCGAGCGAACCGGCGCTACGCTGCCGAATGTTGCACCGTCAAATATCTACATTTGTGTTGACGGTGTCTTTTTGATCGCAGCAAATCAGGACACGGTTTTTACTCGATTGTGCGAGGCAATGAGCAAACCGGAATTATCTTTGGACGAGCGTTTTCGCACGCATAAAGACCGTGGCAGCAATATGGAAGTGCTTGATGGCATTATCAGCGACTGGTCTAAAAACAAAACGATTGATGTAGTTGCGGCGCTGATGGAAGAGCATGGCGTGCCTGCCGGCAAATTATACCGTGCCCCGGAAATGCTGGCCGACCCGCAATTTGCGGCGCGTCAGTCGATTGTGGATACACCGACCGAACGGTGGCCACACTTGAAAATGCAAAACGTGTTCCCGAAGATGTCAAAAACTCAGGGCGAGATTCGCTGGCCGGGCGTGGATACTCTCGGTGCACACAACAAAGAAATCTACGAAGAGTTGCTTGGACTTGATGCGGAAAAAATAGAAGAGTTAGAGGGTAAGTCTATAATTTAAGACTGTCCCTGAACACTGTCCGGCCACACGCGTCAGAACAATTGCGTTACCGGCGAAGAACAATGCATCGGCCGCCACAGCGGACCGATTTGATTTAGAAAGTCGGAGGATAGAGTAATGGCGTTTCGTCTTGGAGTTGATGTCGGTGGCACGTTTACCGATCTGCTGTTGATCGATGAGTCTTCCGGCCAGACCTATATGGCCAAAGTTCCATCGACGCCCGAAGATTCTTCAGTGGGTGTCATGAATGGAATCAAGCGTATCTGCGATGAATCAAATATCGATCTCACGCACGTCAATCAGGTCATGCATGGCACGACAGTGGCCACCAATGCGGTACTGACCGGTCAGGGAGCGAAGGTTGGCCTGATAACAACCAAGGGTTTCAAGTACGTATTACAGGTAGCGCGGTCATTTTGTCCCGGTGGCCTCGGCGGCTGGGTGAGCTATGTGAAAGCGCCGGTGTTGGCACCGCTTGAACTGACCATTGAAGCCGATGAGCGGCTCGACGCCGAAGGCAATGTAATAACGCCACTTGATGAGGAAGCGCTGCGTCGCGACCTGACGACACTTGCTGCCAGGAACGAAGTTGAGGCACTTACCATATGTTTCATGAATTCCTACGTCAGTGGAGTCCATGAGATCAGAGCGCGTGAGATAGCGGAGGAGATATTCGACGATCTGCCGATATCGATCAGCAACGAAGTGGTTGCGGAAATGCAGGAATATGAGCGCACTGAGACGACGGTTGTTAATTCCTACGTGAGACCACAGGTCTCGAAGTATGTGCGCAATATGCAGGACTCACTGGAAAATCTCATGGGCGACGATGTCAAACTCGCCATCCTTCGTTCGGATGGCGGGCTGGCGTCAGGGCGCGCGGCCGCCGAGTCACCGGTGAATTTGTTGCTGTCGGGGCCGGCAGGCGGCGTCGCCGGCGCCATGTACTTCTGTCAGCGAGGCGGCTTCAATAACATTCTGACGTTTGACATGGGCGGTACGTCGACCGATGTGGCACTCATCCAGAACGGTCAGGCGCGTGTCAGGCGGGAAACGAGGGTCGGTGACGTTACGGTGCGGGCGCCCTCGGTCGATGTGCGAACGGTTGGCGCAGGTGGCGGGTCGATCGCATTCGTGCCGGAGCTGACCAAGGCTCTTCGCGTCGGTCCAGAATCGGCTGGTGCGGTGCCGGGCCCGGCTGCATACAACGCGGGCGGGGAGCGGCCTACGGTCTGTGACGCGAACGTAGTGCTCGGCTACCTGCCATCGGATGTCAAGTTGGGCGGCGACATGACGATTGATCGCGATTGTGCCGTCAAAGCGGTGCAAACGCTGGCGGATGCCATGAATATTGACCTGATGGCCGCTGCCGAGGGCATCATCAAGATCGTTAATGAATCCATGCTGGGTGCCCTGCGACTGGTGTCCGTCGAGCAGGGTTATGATCCGCGTGATTTCGCGCTGGTCGCTTTCGGTGGCGCCGGACCATTGCATGCAAATGCCTTGAGCATGTTGACCGGTGCCTGGCCAGTCATAGTGCCGCTGGGAGCGGGCGTACTGTGCGCTTATGGTGATGCGACGACGCAAGTTCGGGATGAGGCTTCGCAAACCTACGTGCGCCGTGTCGATGAATTGTCAGTTAAGGAATTTGTTGCGGAACTCGAGTCGCTAAAAGTACGTGCGAGCGTGTCGTTCGAGGCAGACGGCATTCCCGAAGATGAGCAGGAAGTGCAGTACGAGGCAGATATTCGTTATGCGGGACAGGCTTTCCAGCTGTCAATGAACGTGACCGTCGACGATGTCATGAGCCAGGGTCTTGCCGGGCTCACGGATGAATTCGACCGGCAGCACGAGCAACTATTCACGTTTGCGCACGGCAAGGATCACGAAATCGTCATGCTGCGCGCCGTGGTCAAAGCACAGAACAAGGGCATGGCCGAGATTACCGTCGCCGATTCGGGCGCATCGCTTGATGATGCCAAAATCCACGATACAAAATTCTATTACGAAGGCGAGTGGCACGACGCGGTCATTTTCGATCGCGAGAAACTTGGTGTGGGGACGGTCATTCCGGGCCCGGCAATCGTACAGGAAATGGATTCGACCACATTGATTCTGCCCGGTCATGCGGCGACGGTTGATAAAATCGGCAATTTGCTTGTCAACCCGGTCAACTAGGGAGTTTGTTATGCCAGCAACTATTGTTCAAAGCAACTCCACACCGTACAAACGTGTCGAGGTCGATACGGTAACGGTCGATATCATCGAAAATGCGTTACGCAACGTGCGTGAGGAAATGGACGCCGTGCTCTTCAGAACGGCAATGAGCCCCGGCATTCGCGAACAGGGGGACTGTTTTCCGATGGTGGCGAACCGTGAGGGGAAAATGGTGGTCGGACAATTCGGCTCCTTTATTCACGGCTTCATGGAGGCTTACGACGAACCGATCGAAGACGGGGATATTATCCTGACCAACGATCCGTACATGTGTAATGCAGCGGTCTCGCATCTGCCCGACTGGCTCGTGCTGGTGCCGGTATTCAAGGACGGTCGGCACCTGGCGTGGACGGCGATGTTCGGTCACATGTCAGACAACGGCGGCATGGTGCCCGGCTCGATACCTGTCAAGGCCACTTCCATTTATCAGGAAGGCATTCGCATACGGCCGACCAAGCTTTATAAAAAAGGCGAGCTGCAGCAGGACTTGCTCGAGTTGATCCTGCACAACGTCCGCACGCCAGAGTGGAATCGCTTCGACCTGAACGCGTTGGTGGCAGCATGCAGGACAGCGGCGAGACGATGCGTGGAAATGGCCGAACGGTTCGGTGATGACATTTTCGATTCGACCATGCAGATCATGCTGGAGAGAAATTTGCAGGCAATGGGCCAGATCATTCAAATGATCGTCCCGGAAAAGCCGGCTTACTTTGAAGACTATCTCTGTGATGACGGAGTAGGCAAGGGCCCATACAAGATCGCCTGCAAGATGTGGCGTGAAGGATCAACGGTAATTTTCGACTTCGAAGGGACGGACCCGCAAGCAGAAAGTTCGATCAACTTCTATCTGAATGAAGAAATGTTCAAGATGTTCTTCGGCTCCTTCACGATTAATCTTTTCGACCCACACATTCTTTTCAATGACGGCTTCTATGAACTCGTCGATGTGCGTATTCCTGAAGGCAGTCTACTCAAGCCGAAATTCCCGGCGGCCCTCAGTGGGCGCACCCATGCGATTGGCAGGATTTTCGATGTCATGGGCGGTGTGCTTGGACAAGGCGCCCCCGATGCGATGAATGCCGCCGGTTTCTCGGACAGCCCGCACTTGTTTTTTTCGGGCTACGACAAGAAAGGAAAGTGGTTCCAGCTGTTCCAGATCGGATTCGGCGGTATTCCCGGCAGGCCGGTAGGTGATGGCCCCGACGGCCACTCTCTGTGGCCCGGTTTCACCAATGTCCCCAACGAATTTATTGAGGCCTATTTCCCGCTGCGGATCATGCAATACGAGCCAATCGTCGATTCTGGTGGCGCCGGGTTGCATCGCGGTGGCAACGGTCTGTCGGTCGCTTATCAGTTCCTGGTGGACGGCCAGGTTGGTATACATGATGATCGCTGGCTGACCTATCCCTGGGGCGTGCGCGGTGGCGACCCGGGTATGCGCTCAAACAAGCGCCTGGTGCGAAAAGACGGCAGCGAGGAATGGCTGCCGTCAAAATGCGACGGCGTGGATGTCAAAGAGGGCGATGTTTTGTACTTTAATACCTGGGGGGGCGGCGGCTGGGGTGATCCATGTGAACGCGACCCCGCCCTGGTACAGACAGATGTCGCACGTGGCCTGGTCAGTCGACAGGGAGCGGAGCGCTACGGTGTGATCATCGGTGATAAAGGTGACGTCGACCAGGCAGCCACAGACAAACTCAGAAAGAAAATGATCGCCGAACGCGGTGAGCAAGGGCTGTTCAATTTTGGCGGCACCATTGAAGAAATAAAAGCACGTGCCCTGGAGGAGACTCATTTGCCACCACCAGTGACGCCGACGTTTTCAAGCCAGGCTTGAGGCATGCTGATGAAGTGTCTTAAGGCACTGAATTGGTGTTGATATCAAGGACAGATTTTGATGGCAGTTTTAGTATATTGGCCGTATCGCGGTTTAGTTATGTTGCGAAACACCGATTGCTACTGTGATCTCAGGTAAACGATGTGACCCAGGACCTGTCCGCGAATTACAAAAAGGCCTACGACAATAGACTCGGCTTCGGACAACATGCTGCGCTGATTCTGGTCGACTTCGTGCAGGCATTCTTCGATCACAATTGCGCGCTATACGCTGGCGTCGAAGACGCGCTGGCTTCGGCGCTACGGGTGCGCGAGGTTGCCCGTGCGGCCGAGATCCCAGTGATCTATACCAATGTCGCTTATCATGAAGATGGTGCTGATGGTGGTGTATTTTTCAGGAAAGCGCCGGTATTGAAAAATTTTATTGTCGGTAACTCGATGGGCAATTGGACATTGGATTTACAGCCGGCCGACGGCGAATTGGTGATTTCAAAACAGTACCCCAGCGCGTTCTTTGGTACATCATTGGCCTCGACTTTACATGTCATGGGTATCGATACACTTATCATTACCGGTGTGACCACCAGCGGTTGCATACGCGCGACCTGTGTCGACGCGATGTCGCATGGCTTCATACCTATCGTTGTCGCAGACGCATGCGGCGACCGGCACGAAGCGCCGCACGAAGCCAATCTTTTTGACATGAACGCCAAGTACGCCGATGTTGTAGATGAAGCCGCAGCGATTGAATATCTGAAACTTCACGGTAAAAACTGATGGTTATGGATCGGAAAGCATGATGTCGCGGAGAATAAGTATTGTTGAGGTCGGTCCGCGCGATGGGCTGCAAAGTGAACCAGAAATACTTTCGACGCGCAGCAAGGCAAAATTCATAATTCTCGCGATCGAGGCTGGCATAAGGCGATTGGAAGTCGCCAGTTTTGTGCATCCGAAAAAAGTGCCGCAAATGGCGGATGCCGAGGCGCTGCTGGCGGAACTGCCGTTGCGAGACGATGTGTCCTACATCGGCCTGGTCATGAACGAACGTGGCTTGGACCGTGCGCTGACGACGTCAGTACACGAAATCGGCATGGTCGTCGTTGCAACGGATACCTATAATCGGCGAAACCAGGGTGTGCCGACTGACGAGTCCGTCGATGCATGGCTAAAGATCGCGGCGCGCGCCAAAGCGAACGGCAAGATTGCGAACATTATGATTTCGTCTGCATTTGGTTGCCCGTTTGAGGGTGAGGTATCGCCCAGTCGTATTGTCGACATAGCGAAGAGAGTAGTGGAGGCGGAACCCGCGGAACTCGGCATTGCAGATAGTATTGGTGTTGCTGTTCCGAATCAGGTAACTGAATTATTGGGTATGTTGCAGGAGGCGTTGGGCGCGCTCCCATTGCGCTGCCACCTGCACAACACCCGCAATACCGGCCTTGCAAATGCACAGGCAGCCATCGATGCTGGGGCCAAATCGATTGACGCAAGTATTGGTGGCATTGGCGGCTGTCCGTTTGCGCCAGCGGCCACGGGCAATATTCCAACCGACGATCTGTTGTACATGCTGAACCGTTCCGGGATCAAGACTGGCGTCTCGCTGGAGAAGATCATTGCTGCCAGCAAGTGGTTGGAACAGGAACTCGGCCGGGGTGTCCCGGCGATGCTGCCAAAAGCCGGCATCTTTCCAAACGTTGCGGCAGGCACCCGTTAACACGGCCCGCACCGCTTAAAATGGCGCTTGTCGCGATATCGTCAACAGGGGTACCGGAGAGTGTCGATGACTGTTCTGCACTGCGTGCACCACATTAATTTTATCGTCGCTGATATCGATGCCGCGGTAGCGGCCTATCAAAGCATGCTGGGCCTTGGCCCGTTCGAATATGAAGAACTTCCGGAGCGCGGCGTCTCGACTGCGCGGGCCCGGGTGGGGGACATATGGATAGTACTTGTATCGCCGCAGGGCGAGGACTCGATTGCGGGCCGCCATCTCAAGGATCACGGTGAGGGATTTTTTCTGATGTCCTTTGGCGTCGACAATCTGGATCAGGCAATGGCCGAATTCGCGCAGCGGGGCGCTATGCCGATCGACAGTAGAGCGCGCTCAGGTATTCTCGGCTGGCGGGTCGCTGACCTCGAGACAGAAGACAGCCTCGGTGTCAGATTTCATTTGACACAAACAGATTGAATGTGGCGCCCGGCAACTGTCCCTTGAGTGGCTGTTGGGGGGTGTCCCGGACAACCTCCCGAAAAAGTCCCGCGCCTGAGAGCATCGTCAGTGCTAAATTCGGTTAGGTATTGACAAGTTGAGCGGTGTTAAAGCGTAATTGATGGATGAAAAGATCAACCTCGATGCAACAACCTCTGCGATTCCTGGCCGTCATCTTGTTTCCGCCAGAAACCATAGAATTTTCCGACGACGTGCATTCGAGTTCTGGAATTACATTGCAGAGTTCCAGGCGATAGCCGTTCAAATTCGCTTAAGCTGAGTAATTAACTTGTCGATATCGTCACGCCATCTCCTAGCCGTTGCTGCATTAATGCTCCTGGTCGTTACGGCAATAATGTTTCTCCAGGCGGACGACGCAAGCAGAACGTATGCAAGCCCGACGAATAGCACGGACTCTGTGGCTGTTGTTGGTCCGCAGATCGAGCGAGGGAAGTATCTGGCGCTCGCCGGCAACTGCGCTAGCTGTCATACAGCGCGAAGTGACGGCTTCATGGCGGGTGGACTGGCTTTCGAAACTCCTTTCGGAAAAATCTACTCGACCAACATCACGCCAGACGTGGAGACGGGCATCGGCGATTGGACGGGGGAGCAGTTCCTTAATTCGATGCGTCAGGGCGTGCGCCCTGATGGCGAGCATCTGTATCCCGTCTTCCCTTATACCGCTTTTACGAAAGTCACCGACGAGGACGTGGCTGCGCTCTTCGCCTATCTGCAGAGTATTCCTGCAATACGCCAGGAGGCTTCAGAGAACGAGCTATGGTTCCCATTTAATCAGCGTTCGCTAATGTCCATCTGGAAAGCGATGTTCTTCGATGAAGGGGTTTATAAGGAGGACAATGCAAAATCGGCGGAATGGAATCGGGGCGCCTATCTTGTCGAGGCGCTGGCGCACTGCGGAGCGTGCCATTCTCCCAGGAATTACCTTGGCGCCGAGCATTCCGCGATGGCGATGACCGGGGGCGTGTATACCGACAAAGTTCCCAACGGCACCTTGCGTCCCTGGTCGGCTCCGAATCTGACGTCGGCGCCGAGCGGCTTAGGGCTATGGCCGCTCGAGGAAGTTGCAGCGTACCTCAAGACTGGCAGAAACTCGTACGTAGAGACGTTCGGGCCTATGAATGAAGTAATCCTGAACAGTACGCGGCATCTGAGCGACGGCGATGTCAATGCGATGGCCGTCTATCTGAAGAGTCTGCCGCCCAACGAAGCGCACACCAGGGCAACAGCAAAGAACAGCGTTTTGGGAATGGGGCGCACGCTGTACAACTTGCATTGCGGCACCTGTCATCTACCGACCGGCTTGGGCGATGAAGAATCCGCACCGCGCTTGGGCGGCGGCAGCCTGGTGGTACGAGCCAGTAATCCTGCGTCCCTGATCAACGTCATTCTCGATGGTCCGGAGTTGCCCGATCCGCCGCTACCCACCAAGCGGAGGAAGCCCATGGAAGACTTCCGCTATATTCTCGACGATGAGGAAATCGCTGCGCTCGCCAGTTATCTGCGCAGCGCCTGGGGCAACACGGGCGGCGAAGTTACGGCAAAACAGGTGGCCGAACAGCGTTAACAGGCAGCTTGTAGCTTACCCTTGTACGGCGAGCAACAGGTCGTTCCGATGATATAATTTCCGATTCGATTTCCCGGAGGCCACACCGGCTTGTTGACCTATTGCGATAAGTTGCGGATCAGCTCCGCGCCCGGCGGGCGCTTGCTGATTGCGCCTGTTTTGGCGGCAGTCCTACTCCTTGCGGGTTGCTCCAGGGGCCCGGTCGAACCGGAAGACAGTGCGTCCCCATTGCGCGTCCGGCTAATGAGCGGACAACAGTATTCCAATACGATCGCCCAGATTTTCGGTGCCGATATCAGCGACAGCGTGGCGCCGCCGTTACCGCCGCTCACCAGGACCGATGGACTACTGGCTTCGGGGGCGGCGTTCGTCGGCGTTACCGCCGATCAGATACAACAGATTCAGCAGGCCGCCGTGTCCGTGGCGGCAAAGGTCGTAGACGAGCAGCATCGCGATTATCTCATTCCCTGCAAGCCGGTATCAGTGACGGAAGCCGACGCTGCCTGTGCGGCCCGGTTCCTCAGAGAAACCGGGCGTCTGCTGTATCGCCGTCCGTTGGACGAGACACGGATGGCGGAGCTGGTTGG
>SMVB01036405.1_pt1 | contig 13936 bp, 12 predicted proteins | sample 2456461 | NCBI WGS metagenome assembly SMVB01 (sample SAMN11095934, study PRJNA526329) | marine sediment metagenome | biome: Marine sediment; feature: Surficial sediment; material: Deep marine sediment; isolation source: Hadal surficial sediment | place: Pacific Ocean | collected 2014-05 | depth... | reverse complement strand
TATCGCAAGTGTACGCGACCACCGACAGCGCCGACGAGGCGATCGCCGCGATCCGAACGTTGCCCGAACCTTGGTTCGTCTGGCTCGCGTTCAACGCACCGCACAAACCCGTCCACGAGCCTCCCGCGCACCTGCACACCTACGCCCCTCCACTCGTCGGCATACCGACCCTATACCGCGCGATGGTCGAAGCGATGGATACGGAAATGGGGCGGGTCCTCGCCGAGATCGGTCCGGAAGATACGGTGATCTTCCTGGGCGACAACGGCCCGTACGAGGAGGCCATCACCGCCCCACAGGATCCGACCCACGGCAAGGGCACGATCTTCGAGGGGGGCTCCGCGTGCCCTTGATCGTCGTCGGCCTCGACGTCGAGCGCCCCGGCGGCGAGTGCGCGGCGCTCGTCTCCGCCACCGACCTCCTGGCGACGATCGCCGACATCACGGGCTTGCCGATGAGCGCGCCGGACTCGATCAGCTTCCATCCGTACCTGTCGAATCCGGACCGGCCTTCGATTCGGAGAACGCTCTACTCCGAGCATTTCGGACCGAACGGCCCGCCCCCGTTCGAGCATTGGCGGCGTGCCATCCGGGACGAGCGCTACAAGCTCCACAGGGGATCCAACGCCGATCAGTTCTACGACCTGGAGCTCGACCCCTACGAGCAGTCGGATCTGCTCGAGGTCGGGCTCGACGAGGCGCAGAGGGAGCGCTACCCGTACCTCGACCGGCAGATGGTCCTCCTGGTCGGCCGGTGATTTTTCCGTCCGGAATCGTAGGCTCCACCATCCGGTCCCGGTAGCGACCGGGGACGCCGCGCCCGTCCCGGAACCATGGCCCTCGTCCGCTCCCCCCTTTCCGCTTTCCTCGTGCTCGCCGTCGCGTCCATCGTCGGGGTGGCGCCGGGCGTCTCCGCCCTTCAGTCCGAGGGCGATCAGGAGCCCGTGCCCGCCATCAGCACGGTCGACGAGTTGCGCGCCTGGATCGCGCGATTCGGGCGCAAGGGCGGGCCGTGGAAGGGAGCCGATGCGCAGCTCCGCGTCCTCGCGAATCGGCTGGGAGACGAAGTGCGAGAGGAGCCCGATCGAAGCGCGGAGCTCTGCGGGCTCCTGCTCGATCTCGCCGGCTGGAACATCCACCACATCCTCACTCGCGACGACTTCGCGGCAGGGAACCCGCTGAGGGTCGTTCACCGCGCCGGCTACGAGGTACTGCTCGACCTGGTGGCGAGCCGGCCGGGGGAGCGGATCCTGGAGTGGCTGGCGGACGAGGTGCTCGTGCTGCCGGGTCGCCACTCCGCGAGCCGGCGCTACGTGGCCCTCGGCGTGCTGAACGAGTACCGCACGGACAAGGCCCGCATGGCCATGCTCACGATCGCGCGCAACGAGCAGGACGAGCTGCGCCCCACGGTCCTCTCCCTCCTGGCCACCTGGCCCGAGGAGTCGATCGACCTGTTCCTCGTCGGTCTGCTGCGGAAGAAGCACGACCCGAAGCAGAAGCCGCACCCGTTCAACCTCGTCCTGAAGCGCGTGCGGGATTCCGAGGAGCCCTTCGGCCCACGCGCCGCGGACGCCCTCGTCAAGCGTCTCGCCTACATGTTGATCTCGGCGGATTGGCGCGATGCGTCGCGCGCCATCGAGCTCGCGCGCGGGCTGGTGCTCGAGCGCCGCGTGCCGTTGCTCCTGGACGCGCTGCTCACGTGGCACAAGCGCGACCTCCGAGGCGGCGGAAACAAGCGCATCCTGCACGAGATCATCCGCGAGTTGCGCCGCATCTCGGGCCGCTCGATCGGCGAGAATCCCAAGAACTGGATCACCTGGTGGATCGCCTACCGTCAGGGCAGAGTCGAGGTCCCGATCGAGGGCGAGGCGCTCGAAGAGCAGCGCACGCACGCCACTTTCTTCGGCCTCGGCGCGGTCTCGGATCGGATCACGTTCGTCATCGACCACTCGGGCAGCATGCTCACAGAGTGGGGTACCACGGGCCACAACCGCTACGAGGAAGCGATCGAACAGATGACCCGCTTCATCCAGGCCTCCGGAGCGGCAACCCGGTTCAACGTGATTCTCTTCAGCGGTATTCCCGTCCGGTCGAGTCCCCAGCTCGTACGCGCCGACACGGAAACGTTGGAGCTCGCGCGCAGCTCCCTCCTCGCACTCTTCCCCCGGGGGGCTACGAACCTGCATTCGGCTGTCCGGCTCGCGCTCTTCCTCGACGAGGACGGGGACGTCGACGTCGACCGCCTCGAGGCCGACACGATCATCGTGCTGTGCGACGGCGAGACGACGGAAGGGCCCGGTTGGGTGCGGACGCTCTTGGAGCGGGTGAGTGCGGACGCGCGCGTGGTGTTCCACTGCGTGCATCTCGGCAGCCGCGACGACGGGACGCTCCGGCTCCTCGCGGAGGAGACGGGGGGGGAGTACATCCAGATCGGGGGGTAGGACGCACGCTCTCGCGTCTGGGGTGCGCGGCCGGGAAAGCGGTCAGTGGCCCGGGGCGAGTGCGAGCGGGATCAGCCCGTGCATGCGCCAGCCGACTCGTTGGAGCCAGGTTCGGGCACGGGTGATCGGGCGTGGGGTAGGGACGTCGCGCCCGAGTTGCTCGATCCAGCCGTCGAACCAGCGACCCGAGGAGAACGGGTCCGGGATGTCCTTCGCCGCGAAGCTCCCGTGGCGTCGGCCGTTGTTCAAGACGTAGGCGAGGACGTTTCGAACCTCGCGTGGCGTGCGCAGGATGCGGTTGTGGTACCGGTCCGCGAACACCTTGCCCGCCCGGCGCCACAGCTTGTTCAGGGCCTTGGCTATCCGGATCAGAAGACCCTGCATGCCGCGCGTGAGGCTTCGACTGTCCTCGGCCTCGACGATCATGTGGACGTGGTTCGTCTGCACGGAGTAGTGATTGAGGCGAAACCCGAACCGGTCGCGGCCCGCGCGGAAGGAGCGGAGCAGGAGGTCGTACGCATCCCTCTCGCGCAATCCCGGCAGGCCGCGCGCGATCCGCACTGTCACGTGCACGGGGAAGCGTTTCTTCAGCTCTGCGCGCCCGTGATGCGAGCCGCAGGCCGACCCGCTCATCGGCTTCCTCCCGGCACCTCGGCGCCTTCCACCCCACTCAGGAAACTCGAACTCAACTTGCCTGTCTCGCTCGCGACGCACGTGGCTCCTCCGGTTCCTCCAGTTGATTGGGCACATATGCAAGACCGGCCGGGAGTGGGGGGGTTGCACCGCATACGCGCAATACTTCCGATTCACCGCCGACCGCGCCGACCACTCACCGACGGTGTCGGTGAGTGGTCGGCGATCCTGCCTGGAACCCGATTCAGAGGGAGCGATCAACACGCCCCCACGCCCCCCTACTCCAACCGCGTCAAGATCTCCTTCTGGTTCATCAACGTTCGCCGTCAGGACGCGCGGGCCTCCTCCCCGTCCATCCGGAGGTACCGCGAGGACCACGCCGCGAGCACCTCCGCGACGTATTCCGCATCGCGCTTGTCCGAGAGCAGGTGATCCGCGTCCGCGAGCGTCACGAAGCTCTTGAAGCCACGGGCCGCCTCGTAGATCCGGCGCGCGTTCTCGATCCCCACGATCCGGTCGACGGGCGAGTGGAACACGAGCAGGGCGCTGCGAAGTGCGCCGAGTTGTTCCCCCAGGTTGTGCTCGCTGAGGTCGTCGAGGAATTGTTTCTGAATCCGGAACGGACGCCCGGCGATCTCGACCTCGGCCGAGCCCTCGCGCTCGATCTCGGCGACATCGCCGCGCAGGAGGGTGCGAACGTGCTCGGGATCACTGGGAGCCGCGATCGTCGCTACCGCCGTCACGTCCGGCAGTCGTCGTGCCGCGGCGAGGACTGCCGCACCGCCCAGGCTGTGCCCGATCAGCAGCTGCGCAGGGCCGTGGTGGACACCCAGGTATTCCGCGGCGCTGACGAGGTCGTCCACGTTCGACGAGAAGTTCGTGTTCGCGAAATCCCCGTCACTGCCACCGAGGCCCGTGAAGTCGAACCGGAGCACGGCGATTCCCCGCTCGGCCAGCGCGCGGCTGATCCGGCTCGCGGCGGCGATGTCCTTGGAGCACGTGAAGCAGTGCGCAAACAGAGCGTGCGTCCGCGGCATTCCCTCCGGCAGGTCCAACCGTCCAGCGAGGGCTTCTCCCCGGCGGTTCTCGAACACGAGCTTCTCACTTCGAGTGCTCATGGCGCGTCTCTCCTTGTATGGAAGTCGGGTTGTACGGATCGAGGACGCGGGACACCCGCCGCCCTATGCGAACGCGAGCGCGGCGCTCCAGCTCGCGACGACGGCGGCGAGGGCGAGGGCGCCCAGCACGATCTGATCGGTGCCGCCCAGGTGCTGCGGCAGCCGGGTCTTGCCCGCGATCACGCCGATCACCACGCCGGCAAGGAGCCCCGTGACGTGCGCCATCACGTCGGTGTTGTCGCCGCTCGTGCCCAGGAAGCCGAGGAGGAGCGCGCCTCCGAGGAGCGGCGCGAACCGGCGCATGGGCGGGTAGTTCAGCGCGTGCCGGCGCATCCATTCGAACGCGGAGAGCAAGCCGAGCGCGCCGAATACGGCCGTCGACGCTCCGATCGCCGTGTGGCCGGGCGATTGGATGTAGGCGTTCACCAGGTTGCCGAGGCCGCCCGCGAGCACGATGCAGAACCACGTCAGGCCCGCGCCGAGCGTGTGCCCGGCCAACACCGCGAAGGCGCACCCGAAGACGATGTTGCCGGCGAGGTGCGAGACGTCTCCGTGCAGCGTGAGCGACGTCACCGTGCGCCACCACTCCCCGTTCACCACGCCGCCGGCGTGCATCTTGCCGGCGGTCCAGAAGTTCACTCCGAAGACTCCGTGGCGGCCGATCGGATACATGAGGACGAGGATCGCCGCATAGGCGGCGGCGGCCCCGACGCCGCGCGACACGATCGGCGGCGGCTCGTACTTCGGGGGCCAGCCGGCATTCTCCTCCCGGTACCGCTCGAGCTCTTCGTGCGCCGCAGCCACGTGTTCCGGGCGTACCAGGACGCCGAAGCCGCCCGGCACCTGGCGCACCTCGAACGGGATCCCCAAGGCCTGGAGCACGAGCCCGTGCTCCAGGCACTTCTTCCGCGATGCGGCCTGGAAGATCGCGACGGGCGACGGGATGGGCTCCATGGTGGATGGACCGCGAAGGGTGGCGCTCCGGCCGGCTCGCCATGGGCAGGGGCGTGGCTCTCCCGGCGGGATCCTCAGGCGCGCAGCATCGCCTCGAGGCGGTCGAGCCCCATGACCATGTTGTCCATCGGCGGACCGAAGGAGAAGCGCATCCACTGGTCGTAGGGCGACGGCTCCGTCCGCCGCTTGCCCGGGTTGATGTCGAAGAAGGCTCCGGGGACGGTCAGCACCTTGTGCCCGAGGGCGCGGCGGAAGAACGTCATCGCGTCGTCGAAGGGCGCGGGCAGGTTCGCGAGCGAAGCCCAGCAGTAGAAAGTGCCCATCGGCTCCGTGACGAACTCGATCCCCATCGATTTCAAGCGGCGGACCATCAGGTTGCGCTTCTGGCAGAACACCGTGCGCAGCGCGGTCGTCTCCTGATCTGCGCGCGCGGGCTCGAGCGCCTGCATCGCCGCGCGTTGGGCGATGCGCGACGGACCGCCGTCGATGGAGCTCGCCGTGCGCGCCATCGATTCCACCATGGCCGGGGGACCGAGCACCCAGCCGACGCGCCAACCGGGATAGCGGTGGCCCTTCGTGAGGCCGTCGAACACGAGGATCGGGTCGCGGTCGACGTCCTCGACGTAGCGCGCCATGCTCACCGGGCCCGCTGCGGGGACGCACTCTCCGTTCCCATGCGGCTCATGGGGCTCGTAGATGAAGTGGCTGTAGAACTCATCCGAGATGATGGTCAGGCCTCGCTCGCGCGCGAGCCGGGCCACCTGGGCGAGCTCCTCGCCCGCGATGACGTTGCCGGTCGGATTGCACGGATTGGAGAAGACGTATGCGTCCAGCCCGTGGCGCTGTGACGCTTCGCGCAGTTGATCCGCCCCGACGACGAAGCCGTGCTCCCGCCGGCCCTGGAGCGCGATGGGCTCGATCCGGTCGAGGTGCAGGTTGAACATGTCCTCGTAGGCCGTGTAGTCCGGGACCTGATAGCCCACGCGGACCGTTCCCAGCGCGGCCATGGCCCGGGTGAGCGCCAGCCGTCCGCCGGCCGCGACACCCACGTTGGCCGCCGTGTACTGCGAGTCGGAGTCCTTCCGGTACAGGCGGTTCGCGTACTCCGCGATGCGCTCGCGCAGCTCGGGTGTCCCCTCGAGCGGACCGTACGCGCAGTCGGCGGGGTCCAGCTCCACCGCGAGGATGCGCGGCGGCGCGCCCTCCATCGCGCCGACCTCGGGCTGCCCTTGACCGAGGTTGCACCAATCGGGATGGCCGTTGACGAAGCCGAGCTTCATGGCCTCGGCGACCACGAAGATCACCCCCATGTAAGGGACATCGCGGAGCGCGCCGAGGTTGGTTTCGGTAAGAGTGGATTCCGGGTTCACGGATTGTTCGTCGCAGATTGGAGTGCGACAGCGTACCCGGTGTGCGCTCGGGGAGCGCCTCCGGATTCGCTATCCTTCGCGGACTCCCAGCTCGAAACCGAGTGCGCCCCCCGCCGTGAGTATCTCACTATGACCGGACCCCTCGTCGAAGTCCGCGCCCTGCGACGCATGTTCGGGTCGCGGGAGGCGCTCGCGGAAGTCAGCTTCGACGTGCAGCCCGGCACGATCTTCGGCCTCGCCGGCGCCAACGGCTCGGGGAAGACGACGCTGCTCAAGATCCTCGCCGGGTTCATCGCTCCGAGTGGGGGGGCAGCGCGCGTCTTCGGGCTCGATCCCCGCCGCCGCCGGGCCGAGGTGATGCGCGACGCGCGGTTCGCGTTCGCGCCGCCGGCGCTGTACGAATCGCTCACGGCGCGCGAGCACATCGCGCTCCTCGCGAGCCTCGGGGCCGCTCCGGACAGGGGCGGCCGGTCGCGCGCCGTGGCGGTGGCGGCGGCGCTCGACGAGGTCGGGCTCGCAGATAGGGCGGACGACCGGGTCGGGACCTTCTCGTTCGGGATGCGGCAACGGCTCGTGCTGGCGCAAGCGCTCGTCCCGACGCCGCGCCTGCTCGTGCTCGATGAGCCCACGGACGGGCTCGATCCGCTAGCGGTGCTCGAGCTGCGGGGCGTTCTGAGACGGCTCAGGGACGAGCGCGGAGTGACGATCCTGCTCTCCTCGCACCTCCTCGTGGAGCTCGACGAGCTCGTCGACGAGCTGCTCGTGCTCGACGAGGGCCAGACGATCTACTGCGGACCGCCCGCGCGGCTGCTCGACGGGGAGGCCCGGCTCGTGCTCGTGATGGACGATGCGGCGCGCGCCGCCCAGCTCTTCACGCGGCGTGGACTCGCGGCACAGAGCGCCGGCGACGGCGCGCTGGTCCTGGGCGACGGCAGCCTCCCGTTGGCCGAGGCGGCCGAGATCCTCCGCGCCGGCGGGCTCGAGCTGCTCGAGTACCGCGTCGAGCGGCCCACGCTCGAACGCGCCTTGATCGCGCGGATGCAGCGCGCGCGGGACGCTCGGGCGAATGGCAAGCAGGAGCGCGCGTGAGCCGGCTCGAGCTGCTCAAGCTCCTTCGATCGCGACGCCCCATGCTCGCGGCGCTCTCCTCGGCGCTGTTCCTGACGCTCATGCTCGTGGGCTTCTACACGTACGCGCGGAACCACACCCGCGGTGCCTTCGACTTCGGCTACACCTTCGAGAACGAGTCGTACTTCAACGGGCTCACTTTCACCGTGTACTCGTTCTACTTCGGCTTCCTCCTCGTGCTGCCGATCTTCGTCGCGACGGAGGGCAGCGCCCAGATCGCCGGGGAGACGTCCGACCGCACCCTCGGGCTACTCCTCATCCGGCCCATCACGAAGAGCCGCCTGTTCTTCACGAAGGTCGCCGTCTCCGCCGGGTACGCGGTCTGCCTCGCCGGCGGCTTCCTCGTGCTCAGCCTCGGCGTCGGACTGTTCGCGGTGGGTTGGGGCGACCTGGACCTCTACCCGGGCGTCCTGCAGATGACCGACCGCCACCAGCATCTGTCCCAGTCCCAGGCGCTCCTGCGCTTCGCCTTGATCTGGCCGGCGGCGAGCCTCGGGCTCTGGACGACGCTCGCGTTCGCCTTCCTACTGTCGGCCTGGATGAAGAGCGCCGTGAACGCCGCCGCGGTCTCGATTTCGCTGTACCTCGTGATGCACGTCGTGAGCGGCGTGCACTTCTTCGAGGAACTGCGGCCGATCCTCTTCACGAGCTACCTCGCGTACTGGCGGGGTCTACTCCAGGAGGACGTGCCCTGGACCCAAGTCGGCCGGGACGCTGCGAAGCTCCTGGGCTTCGCGTTCGTCTTCCTCGCGCTCGCGCATCGGCGGTTTCGGCTCCGCGAGGAACTCTGACGTGGCCCGGGGGACCCTCATCGAGCTCGGACTGCTCGCGCTCGCGTCCATTCTGCTCGTGCTCGGTTTCGGACTCCCCGAGTCCGGGCCGGACACTTTCGAGTTCGGCCCGCGCCCGGCCGGTGGTCTGCGCGTCGTGACCTGGAACGTCGGGGGGGCGGGCAGTGGCGATGGCCGAGCGCTCGGCGAAGACCACGTTCCCGCCGTCGTGGAGACACTGCGGCTGCTCGACGCCGACCTCGTGTTGCTTCAGGAGCTCCGCGATCGGAAGCAGCTCGAGCGGATCGCGCGCGCGCTCGGCGAGAACGTGCGCTTCGAGGCGATTGACGACGGACCCGACTGCATCGGCGCGCTCGCTCCGCGTGCGCACTTGTTCCAGTTGACTACAGGGGAGTGGGAGGGGCGCCGGCCCTTGGCCCTGCTCGTGCACCCCGAAGTCGGTCCGGCGCTACACGTCGTGGTCCTGCACGCGCACCCCTGGTCGGCGCGGCGCCGCAACCATGAGATCGGGCAGGCGCTCGATCTGCTCGTTCCCGCGACTTTGACGCCCGCCCGCCTGCTCGTGGGGGACCTGAACATCGATGTCGGTCGGCACGGGCGCAACGATCTCTTCACGAACGACGAGCCGCGCGACGTCGCCGCCTACAACTACCTCGCGCGGCACCTGGTGGACGTGGGGGCGGGCAAGGGCCCGACGGCCGAGCCGGATCGGCGGCTCGACTACGTGTTCGCTTCGCCGGAGCTGGATCCGGTCCAGGCCGGTCCGTGGCTCGGGCGGCGGGTGGGAGACATGGATCACCACCCGCTGGTGGCGGACTTCGTCCACGCCGCGGGCGAGTGAGGGGCTGGGCCGGGGCTGGGCCATGCGTGCCGCGGGCCGCCACTCGGCCCCACGCGCCTGAACGGGATACCTTTGATGGTCCCCGCCATGTCGCACAGAAGCCCCAGAAGAGACCACGGACGGGTGCCCGAGCCCTCCCGGCGCGTCAAGCAGCTCCTCCACGAGGTGAACAGCCGCATCGCGCTCATGGAGGTCGTGCTCGGCAACCTGCACCGCAATGCGACCGCCGGGCGGGAGGCGGATCGGGAGCGGCTCAGGAGCAAGCTCTCCGCCTGCTACGTCGTGCGCAAAGCCCTCGAGCGGAGGCCCCTCGGCGAGGCCCGCTCCCTCAAGGAGCTGCTCCAACTGGCGGAGATCCGGCTCGAGCACCGGCGCTTCGAGCCGTTTGGAGCCGTGCAGCCCGACGAGTACGAGGGCGTGGACTTCGAGGACCTGGAGCAGCGCCTGTTCGGCACTTGAGGCGCGTCCGAAATCGGCCCCGCGCCGTCTCCCGCGCTTCGATCGGCCTCGCGCTGTGCGCACCGCCGCGCCCGCGCCGTCTTCCCGTCCCGCCATCCGCTACAATCGGCTCGACTCTATCGTTTCTTTTCAATGGGCGAAGATGCTGGAGACCTGCCGCTCCAGCGCGCCTTTCCGTCACCTAGCGCGAAGGATCCTTGCATGGAGAGCAGGGTGATCGCAGGCCGATACCGCCTCGCCGAGCAGTTCGCTGCCGGTGCCTTCGGGCGTGTCTTCCGCGCGAGCGATCGTCTGACCGACCGGACGGTGGCCGTCAAGCTGATGCCGCCGCTCACGTTCGATGCGCGCGAGCGCCTGCGCGCCGAGATTTCCGCGCTCCGGCTCCTGCGCGTCGCGGGCATCGCGCGGCTCCTCGACGAAGGGCTGGAGGACGGGGAGCCGTTCATCGTGATGGAGCTCGCGGAGGGCGAGCCGTTTCCTGGCCCTGTCGTGGGCGGCGTGTGGTCGGACATCCGTTACGCGACGGTGTCCCTGCTCGAGACCCTGGCGCGCGTACACGCGGCCGGCGTCATCCACCGCGACTTGAAGCCCGGCAACGTTCTCGTCGACGCCGCGGGCCGCACGACCGTGCTGGACTTCGGTCTGTCCGCCGGACGCGCGATCGGCGCGGGCCTGGAGGACTCGGCGGGGCTCACGGGTACGTTGCGCTACGCGGCGCCCGAACAGCTCCGCGGCGAACGGCCCGACGTGCGCTCCGATCTCTACTCGGTCGGCGTCATGGTGTACGAGGCGCTCTCCGGGGCCGTCCCGCACGACGGCCTGCCGTCGGATGAATTCGTCACGAGCCGCTTGCACGGGACCGTGCCGTCGCTGGGCGAGGTCGCCCCGGGCACACCGACCGTCGTGGTGCGCGTGATCGACGCGCTGCTCGCGAGGGATCAAGCGGACCGTCCGAGATCAGCGGCCGGAGTGCTCGCCCAGCTCTCCGGGGAGGTCGCCGCGCTCTCGACCGGTACGGAGCTTCCGCGCCTGGGCGGCGACGAGCTCATCGACCGGGTCTCGGGCGCCGCCCTCGACGGCTCGTGCGTCGAAGTGCACGGGCCCCCCGGGACCGGTCGCACCCGGCTCCTGTTCGAAGCGGCGCGGGCGTTGGAGGAGCAGGGACGGCGCGTCGTGTGGGCGACCCCCGCGGACTCGCCGTTCGGGAGCCTCGCGGCCCTCGCGGAGTGGTCGGATGACGATTGCGAGCCATCGGACCTCGAGGCCGCGATCGAGTCCACCGACCGGTGTCTCGCCCGGGCGCTCGCCGCCGGCGTGATCCTGTTCGTGGACGACCCGGAGCGACTGGATCGGTTCTCGCGGGACACCGTCGAGCGAGGTCGCGAGGGCGGGGTCGTCGTCTCCACCGGGGCTCTCGCGGGCGGCGTGCGGGTCGAGCTCGGCCCGCTGCCGGAGGCGGCGCTGCGCCCGCTGTTCGCCGGCCCTGAGCGCATCTTCCACCTCCGGACCGACGGCGCGCGCGAGCTCTGGGCCCGGACGCGCGGCGTGCCGAAGCGCATCGCCGGTGAGGTCGATGCCTGGGTGCGGGCCGGCATCGCGCAGTGGTCCGGACGCGAGCTCGTCGTCGATCACGGGACGCTCTCCCTGCTCGAGGCGGGAGCGCGGATCCTCCCGCACGGGGGCAGCCCGGGCGATGAGGAGCGCGAGCCCGCGAGCGAGGACCTGCGGCAGCTCGTCGCGTGCATCGAGCTCGCCGCGCCGAACGCGAGCACGAACCTGCTCGCGACCGTCACGGAGGATCCCCAGTGGCTGCTCGAGGCCCAGCTCGATGAGCTCGTCGCCGAGGGCGCCGCGCGGCGCTACCCGGACGGCAGCTACGAGGCGCTCGTCGGCTCGAGCGTGATCGAGTCGTGGGGTGCGGACAGGCGGGCGGAAGTGCACGCGCGGATCGCGCGCGCGCTCGATCCGGGCACGCCCGGAAGGCTCCGCCACCTCATCTCCGCCGGGACCGGGGCCGAGATCGCGGACGAAGCGATCCGGGTCGCGCGCGAATACTCGCGGGAGGGTCGCCTCGAGCAGGCGGTCGCGGCCCTGCGCGACGGCACGCACGAGGCGCGCGTCGGCGGCGACTGGCGCGGAGAGCTCGAGCTGCTCGAGGAGTGGACCAAGACCGCGTCGGGCATGGAGACCTCGCAGTCCATCGATCAGGTGCTCTACGAGCTCTCCCGGACCATGGCGCTGGGGGAGAGCGTTCGCCACCTGGAGGCGCTCCTCCGCGCCTGGCTCGCCACGAAGGAGATGGACGGCGAACGCGGGCGGGCGCTCGCTGACGCCGTCGAGCCGTTCGAGGACGTCGAGCTCGACAACTGCCGGCAGATCGCGCGGGTCATGGCCACGCGGGATTCTCCGCTCGAGGATCAGGAGGCGCTGATCGAGGAGCTCGAGGAGTGGGTCGCGCAGCGCGACAGCGACGAGCTGCGCGCGAACCTCGCGCTCTGGAAGGGGCGGCTCCGATACCGCCAAGCGCGCTACGAGGAGGCGACGCAGCTCTATGCCGAGGCCGCCAAGGGCAAGAAGCGCGTGGCCGGCCGCCTGTCGGCGATGTTGAACTGCGGCTCGGCGCTGCTCGAGACGATGCGCCCGCGCGAAGCGCTCGACGTGGCCAGCGAGGCGCTCGAGCTCGCTGTCGGGTGCCGGCACACCTTCTACATCGGGCGCTCCGAATGGCTGAAGCGCGCGGCGACCTACCGGAGCGGGCTGGAGAGCGAACCGGACCTCGAGCTCGTCGAGGCGATCGGCCGGGTCGGTGATCTCAATCAGGAGGGGCTCGTCTGCGTCAACGAGGCCGCCGTCGCGTGGCGGTCCGGGGACGTCGATCTCGCACGCGAGCTGGCGCTCCGATCCTCGCAGAGCTGGACGATCCTGGGCCACACCATCGCGCTGACGCTGACGCGCGCGTTAGCGATCGCCTGCGGCGCGACAGCGACTCCCGAGGAGCTCGAGGATCTCGCCGTGCAGATCGCGGCCTCTCGCGCGCCACGGATCGAGGCCCAGGCCGCCGCGCTCCTCGTGATGAGCGGCGTCGACGTGCGCGAGGACTGGGCGGCGCTGGTGAGCCGCATCGCCGAGGAGATGCCGCCGGAGCAACACGCGGTCCGCATGGACGTCCTCGCGTTCGACGAGATCCTACGAGCCGTGGGCGGCGTCCGAGCCTCGGGCGGTTGACGCGACACCCTCCCGACCGGGGAAACCCGACCCGGAAGGCCCGAGAGCCTCGCCCCCGTTCCCGCAATTCGGTCGGATCTGTTCTGTCCCTATCCGGGACTCCGCGACCCTGATAAATTGACTCCGAGGAGTCTGGGGTCCGGATGTCCGGCCCCAGGAATCGACCGTCCACCCATTCGATCCAGGAGAGAACAGTGTCCGAGATTCTCACGAACGGAATCACCGAACTCTATCAAGGCCGCAAGCGCGTCGGTCTCGTCTTCCGCAACGCAGGCGGTGCGGAACATTGGGCCATCTCACCCAGCTACGAGAACCCCGGCGCGGCCAGCACTCACATCGTGTCGTTCAAGCGTCCGACGGATCCGAAGATCACGGCCACCACCGCCACGGAATTCCAACGCATCCTCACGGACCAGGACATCTGGGACAGCACCTGGACGTATCTCAAGCAGCACACGCAGCAGGTGACGTACGACGCGAGCTCGACGAATCCGCCGCCTTTCCCCGACTCCCCCACACCCGGTGGGGACCAGCCGGTCACGGCGCCGCAGGGTATCGACATCGGCACGGGCTCGCTGTTCGAAGGCAATCAGGAGGTCGGAGCGCTGTATCGGGACGGAACGGCGACCTCGGTCCAGTGGGAGGAGACCTGGGTGCTCTTTCCCCACTATCCGTCGGACCCGGCCGACAAGGTCGATATCAAAGGGGCGCTCCCCGGCCAGAACTATTCGAACCGTGCCGATTTCCTCGCGCACGTCCGTTCCGAATGGCGCCTCGGGACCCGCGTCTTCACGGTCGCCGCCATGCACTACAAGGGCAACATGCCCACGCCCTGACCTAAGGGCCCGCGCAACAATAACTCCCGATTCTGGACGGCCCTCGCCGCCCCCGGCTGCGTTGCTCCTTCTCGGCGTATCGCAGCGGATACGCGGTCGGCGTCGCGCCTTGCCGGGAACGACGAGTGCTCGCCCAGAATG
>SMVB01085456.1_pt1 | contig 13937 bp, 12 predicted proteins | sample 2456461 | NCBI WGS metagenome assembly SMVB01 (sample SAMN11095934, study PRJNA526329) | marine sediment metagenome | biome: Marine sediment; feature: Surficial sediment; material: Deep marine sediment; isolation source: Hadal surficial sediment | place: Pacific Ocean | collected 2014-05 | depth... | reverse complement strand
TCCGTCCATCGGACGGTGCCACGTACCGCCGGGGAAGTGAGGAGAGCACGAAGGATGGTGAGACCGGGTGGTGCGGTGTGCCGAGTCAGTCAGAGAATCGCTCCGAACGCCCGCCCGACCAGCGCGGTCAATGCCATGGCGAGCGCGCCCCATAACGTGACCCGGGCCGCGCCACGAATCATCCCGGCGCCGCCCGCCGACGCTGCCAATCCGCCGAGCATAGCCAGCGAAACCAGCGATGCGCTGCTCACTGCCAGACTCATCGATGAGCGTGGAGTCGCGAGCGCTACGCCGACAGGTACGGCTGCTCCCGCTACAAACGCGGCTGCCGAAGCGAGAGCGGCTTGGATAGGACGCGCCGCGTGAGTCTCCGTGAGGCCCAACTCATCTCGAGCGTGAGCGCCTAGGGCATCGTGTCGCGTCAGTTGCTCGGCCACCTGCTTGGCCAGGGACCGGTCGAGCCCTCGGTTCACATAGATATCTGCTAGCTCCTGTAGTTCGAAACTCTCGTTCGTTTCGAGTTCATGGCGCTCACGCTCCAGATCAGCCTTCTCCGCATCGGCCTGCGAGCTCACGGATACGTACTCACTCGCTGCCATCGACATAGCGCCCGCCGCCAGGCCGGCCACTCCAGCGATCAGGACTTGGCCGCGGGACGCCTCCGCGGCAGCCATGCCGACAATGAGGCTCGCCGTAGAGACAATTCCGTCGTTCGCCCCGAGGACCGCAGCGCGCAGCCATCCGATGCGTTGGCTGTAATGAGCGCCCGCTCGCCCGGACTGAGTCACTTCCCACTCCGGTAAGCCGGGCGGAAAGCACTTGGCAACGTTGGTGTTCCTCAGATCAGCAAAGATCAAGTACCGCTCATTGCAGGCACCTCTCCTGCGCAACCGTACCAGGGTCGATCATCCGGCTCGAGTTGCAGGCCGATGTTCAACTGGTTCAGGCCCCGATACGTGTCCACGACGGCGAGCAGTTCGAGGATCGCTTGGTCATTCAGGCCACCATGCCGCACCGCGGACATGTAAACACCGATACAGTAATCGCAGCCACTCATGACCGAGACCGTGAGGGCAATGATGTCCTTGGTCAAGCTGTCTAGCTCGCCGGCTCCAGCCATGACCGCCTGGATCTTATTCCAAGAACTCACCAGGTAATCGGGGTCGTTCGCCATCGCCCTGTACATGTTGGGAACGAAGTCGATGCCCAGGGTGCTCTTGATGTCCTGGTAGACTTCTCGCACCACTCCCGATGCCTCATTTTCTTCAACCAGCCTGATGATCGCCATCATGGGCATCCTTTAGTTGGTCGTGCCGAGCAGGATCAGACAGCCTAAGATCGGACGGGCAGCTACGTCGCGATGTGGGGAACTATCCGGTGACGTTGGTAGGGAGTCTTCCCATATGCGGATCGTGGCGGCGCTAGCTGCCATCGATGTTTTTCGTTTCGGACTATGGAGCCGCTGACCTGTGTCTTGGCTCCGTAACCCATAGGCCGTCGGCCGGGGCGCGGGCCTCCGCTCTAAGCACGGCCTCCTGCCAGAGTGAGTAGATCGCGGGAATAACGAGGAGGGTCAGTACCGTGGCCGAAATCATGCCCCCCACCATCGGCGCTGCGATTCGCCGCATGACCGTCGCTCCGGCTCCGTGGCCCCAGAAGATCGGCAGCAGTCCGGCCACGATCGCCGTGACCGTCATGATGATGGGACGGACGCGGAGAACCGCCCCCTGCACAATGGCTTCCCTCAGGGAGGCGACGCTCGCCTCCCTCCGCTTGTGTTCGTCCCATGCATTGCCGAGGTAGAGCAGCATGATCACCCCGATCTCCGCCGCGACACCGTTGAGAGCGATGAAGCCCACTGCCGTGGCCACGGACCAGTTGAAGCCGAGGACGGCCAGAATCAGCACGCCGCCCACGAGGCTGAACGGAAGCGTGAGCATTACGATCAGGGTCTCGCCCAAGCGTCCGAAGTTGATGTAGAGGAGGAGGAAGATGATGAGCAGTGTCGCCGGGACCACCACCTTCAACTTCTCCTTGGCCCGCTGCATGTACTCGTATTGCCCCGACCAGGTAAGGGTATAGCCCGGCGGGAGCTCCACCGCCTGAGACACCATCTCCTGAGCGGCCACGACGTAGGAGCCCAGGTCGCTCTGCTCGACGTCCACGAATACCCACGCCGTGGGGATGGCCTGTTCGGTTTTCACCACCATGGGGCCACGCACGATCCGGATGTCGGCGACCTGCCCGAGCGGAATCTGGGCGACCCCCATGGCGCTACCGCCACCCATCGAAGCGGTCGGCGCCATCCCGTCGATCCCGGACATGGTGGCGGACGTGACCATGTCATCCATGCCGGTGCTCCGGGCTCCGACCGGAATCAGAATCTCCGCCAGCTTCTCGGGCCGGTCCCGAAGCTCCTGGGGATAGCGAACGCGCACGGAGTAGCGCTCCCTCCCCTCGACCATCTGCGTGACGCTCATGCCACCCACGCTCGATGCGATCACCATCTGAATCGTGCGGACGCTGATCCCGTATCGGGCCGCGGCGTCCCGGTCGATGTCGATGTCCAGATACGACCCCGACATGACCCGTTCTCCGATGGCCGACCGAGTGCCGGGCACCATCCGTACGGCCGCCTCGACCTCGATCGCGAGTCGCTCGAGCACGGCCAGGTCCGGACCGAAGATCTTCACGCCCACCGGGGTTCGGATTCCGGTCGCGAGCATGTCGATACGTCCCTTGATCGGCATCGTCCAGGAATTTGTCACACCCGCCATGCGAAGCGCGACGTCCATTTCGTCGATCAGGGCCTCCTGCGTCATCCCCGGACGCCATTCCTCCACGGGCTTGAGCACGATGGTCGTCTCGATCATCGAGAGCGGAGCGGGATCCGTGGCTGTGGTGGCCCGGCCGGCCTTGCCGAAGACGCTCTCCACTTCGGGGAACGTCGCGAGGATCGAGTCTTGAACCCGCAGTATCTGTTGGACCTTGGCGACGCTGACGCCGGGAAGGGTGGTCGGCATGAAGAGGATGGTGCCTTCGTTCAGGGGCGGCATGAACTCCGAACCCAGGCGACGAAGCGGCAACACGGTCAGCATGAGCACCGCCACCGCGCCGGCGATGACCGGCCAGCGGTGGTTGAGCACCCACTCCAGAATCGGACGATAGATCGACACGAGAATCCGGTTCACCGGGTTCTTGTGCTCCCTGTGGATCCGTCCTTGGATGAACAGCCCCATCGTCACCGGGACCAGGGTCAGGGAGAGCAAGCTCGCGCTCGCCATCGCGAGCGTCTTGGTCCACGCCAGCGGCTTGAAGAGTCGACCCTCCTGAGCCTCCAGGCTGAAGACCGGAAGGAACGAGACGGTGATGATGAGCAGCGAGAAGAAGAGCGCCGGACCCACTTCCTGGGTGGACCGCACGACCACGTCCCACCGCTCCTTCGACGTCAACAACTTGGTGTGGAGGTAGTCCCCTCCTTCGTCGCCGGGAATCGTGACGCCCGAAGCCCTCGCTCGTTCTCGCTTCTCGTCGATGGCGCGTTCGAGGTGTTTGTGCATGTTCTCGACCATCACGATCGCGGCGTCGATCATCGCTCCGATGGCGATGGCGATACCGCCGAGGCTCATGATGTCGGCGCCGAGTCCGAGCGCACGCATCGCGATGAACGCCATCAGGATGCCGAGAGGCAGCGTGAGGATCACGACGAGCGCGCTGCGCACGTGGACCAGGAAGATCATCGTGACCAGCGCCACCACGAGCGACTCCTCCAGGAGCTTCTCCTTGAGGGTGTCGATGGCCCTGTGAATCAGGTCCGAGCGGTCATACACGGGCTTGATGACCAGCCCTTCCGGCAACCCGGACTCGATCGCCGCGAGCTTGGCCTTGACCCGGTCGATTGTGGCCAGCGCGTTCTCGCCGTAGCGCATGATGACGATACCGCCGACCACATCGCCCCGACCGTCGAGATCGGCGACACCGCGCCTCACGTCCGGCGCCAGGCGCACCGTGGCGAGGTCCGCCACCCTCACCGGAATGCCGTGATCCGTAGCGCTGACGACGACCCTCTCGATGTCCTCGAGACCCTGGAGGTACCCGAGCCCGCGAATCATGTACTCCCGCTCGGCCAACTCGAGGACCATCGCCCCGACGTCCTCGTTCGACGCCCGGATGGCGCTCATCACCTGAGTCACGGGGATGCCGAAGCCACGGAGTTTGATGGGGTCCACCATGACCTCGTAGACCTGCTCGTACCCGCCCACCGTGGCGACTTCGCTGACGCCGGGCACGGCGGTGAGCTGGTACCGCAGATACCAGTCCTGATAGGATCGCAACTCCGCCAAGGACATGGTCCCGGTGGTGTCGATCAGTACATATTGGTAGACCCATCCGAGTCCCGTCGCGTCCGGACCCAACGAGGGCTGGGCCGCCTCGGGGAGGCGTCCGCGGATAGAGGACAGGTACTCGAGGACCCGGCTCCGCGCCCAATAGAGGTCGGTTCCGTCCTCGAAGATGATGTAGACGAATGACGTACCGAAGAACGAGTAGCCACGGACCGTCTGCGCGCCCGGAACCTTGAGCATCTCCGAGGCCACCGGATACGTGACCTGGTCCTCTACGATCTGCGGCGCCTGGCCGGCGTAGTCGGTCCTGATGATGACCTGAACATCCGAGAGGTCCGGAATCGCGTCGAGCGGCGTATTCCGCACGGCCATCACACCGGCGGCCGCTATGAAGAGGGCGAAGACCAGGACGAGAAACCTGTTCCTGACTGACGCTTCGATGATGAGCTTCAGCATGAGGGCTCCCTACTCCTCGTGGCCTTCGTGAGACGTCCCGCTGCTCTCATGGGCCGTGTTCGGGCTCCATGGACCCCGTGTCGCTCCCGGAGTGGTCCATTCCCTCCATTCCGCCGGCGTCGTCCGCCATGTCGATGTCGCCGGTCATGGTGCCGAGGTTGGACTCGGCGTCCACCAGGAAGGCGGCCGACGAGACGATTCGCTCACCCTCCTCGAGCCCCGAGAGGATCTGCATGTACCGACCCGCTGTCCTGCCCGGCTGGACCTCCCTAGGCAGCAGAGCACCGTCGGCTGCCTGGACGAAGACCAAAGTGCGCTCTCCCGTCGCGATGACCGCGCTGCGCGGGACCACGAGGGTCGGCTCCGTCGGGAGTGACTCCAGTCGAATCTGGGCGTACATCCCGGGCTTGAGCCCGAGGTCAGGGTTGGGCAGCTCCAGACGGACGCGAGCGGTTCTCGACCGTAGCGAGACCGTCGGGTAGACATACGTCACGCGCGCGGCGAAGACCTTCCCGGGGTATGCCTGGAAAGAGACCAGGGCGCCCTGACCCTCCCGCACGAGGGCGAGATCCTTCTCGAAGACGTCGGCCTCGATCCAGACGCGAGAGAGGTCGGCGATACGGTACACGGTCATGCCGATCATGATGCGGTCGCCCTCGACGACGTTCTTCTCCACTACGATTCCGCTCGCCGGCGACCGCAGCGTGAGCGTCTTCGAGGGCTCGCCGCGCTCCTCGATACGACGGATCTCGTCCTCGGGGATGTCCCAGTAGGCGAGGCGGCGCCGAGCGGAGGCCAGAAGTCCTTCCGCGTTCGCGAGCGGCCGGCCGGTCTTGGCTTCACGGACGAGCCGCACCGCCAGGACGAGCTCTTCCTGCGCCGACACGAGGGCCGGGCTGTAGACCTCCATGAGCGGTTCGCCCTCACGAATCGGCGCCCCTGTGAAGTCGATGTACAGGTGCTCGATCCATCCCTCGATCTTGGGGCTGACCGTCGTGAGACGCGTCTCGTCGTATACGACCGTGCCCACTGTCTGGACGAAGCCGGGAAGCACTCTGTGCTCCACCGAGGCGAACGTGACACCGATCAGCCGTGCCGCCTCCACGTCCAGCACGACCGGCTGTCTTTCACCACCACCGGCGCCCATCGCAGCCATGTCGTGTCCCCCCGCCGCCGCGTCGTCGCCCGCGGGCTCGCCGGAGCGAAGCTGATACGTAACCACGAACACCGCCGCCGCGACAATGAACACGGACAGGACGATCTGCTTCTTGTTGCTCATCGTGCCTCCGTAAGGGTAGGTCCTGATTTCGGGAGTGCTCGGCCGATCGCCGACTCGAGCGCGGCGAAGGCCTTCCCGTAGTCGCCGAGGAGCGTGTAGAGCTCCCCTTCGAATTGATTGACTGTCATCTGGGCATCGGCGAGCGTCAGGAAGTCCACGGTCCCGACCCTGTAGGACGAGAACGCCGACTCTACCGTGGCAAGCGCCCCCGGGATGACCTCGTCGCGGTACAGCTCGGCCAGGCTCCTCGCTCTGGACAACTCGGCCAGCAGTTCTCCGATGCGGGCGTCCACCTCGGCCTTACGACCAGTGAGTTCCGCCTCGGCCAGTTGTTCCATCGCGGCCGCCTCGTCGCGTAGCGCGTACTGGCGCGACCCCGCGTGCACCGGAAGACTGAAGCCCAACGTCGCACTGGCCATGCGTTCGGTGCCGGCGCCACGATTTCGCTGCCCGTACGACACGCCGATGGTCAGGTCAGGCCAGATCTGGCGTTTCGCAAGCGCCCACCTTGAGTTGGCCTGGGCCACACCCAGCCGTGCCCGGGCCAGGATGGGTCGACTCTCGTCGGCCCAGCTACGTAGGTCATCGCGATCGGGGATCTCCAAGGGCAGGTCGCCCAGCAGCGGTGACGGCACCGTCGTTTCCGACGGCCGATCCAGCACCCCATTGAGCCTGGCCGCCTTGGCAATGCGAAACGCCTCCATCTGGCGAATGTCGCCGTCGATGCGCGCGACCTCGACGGCGGCCCTGAGCACGTCGGTCTGACGCCCCGTACCGGCCGAGTACATCGCTTTCGCGACCTGCTGGAAGCCCTCCAGAAGCGCCAGCGTCTCCCGCACGACCTCGATCCGGCGGTCCAGCGAATAGAGATCGAAGAAGAGCGAGGAGGCCTGCCCGCGCACGTTCCACCATGCCTCGTCCGCGGTCGCCTGGGCCATCTCCGTGCCATAGGCGGCGACCTCTCCCCTCAGCGAGAGCTTGCCGGGGAACGGCACCCTCTGCCTGAGCTGGATCGATGGGGCCATCGACATGGCCATGTCGGTGTTCAGATCCGGCACGCCGAAGTTCATCATGCCGAGCTGGAGCGTCGGATCGGGTAACGTCGACGCCTCCGGCTCTCGGTAGGCGGCGGCCTCGGCTGCAGCCCGAAGGGCACGTAGGCGGGCGTTACGCTCGTTGGCTATCTCGAGAACTTGCGCGAGGTCGAGGGTCGACCTCTGCGACTGGGCCGCCAACGGTCCCCCGACCGCGAAGGCGGCGAGGGTGATCAGGAGCAGGAGAGATCTCACAGAGCCCCCCACGCGGCTGAGTTGGCACACAAAGCGCACACTGAAATCGGCCCGCAATCTGGCGTTGGTCGAGACCCGACGGAGACGGGTGGCATCAGGGTCCATCGGACGGCGCTTTGGCCCGTCGACTGAGAGACCACACGTAGCTCGCGATCGCGCGAATCTGCTCGTCCGTGACTTGACTTCCGCCTTTGGGAAGCATGATCAGGCCCGTGTCGGTCAGATCCGGACCGACCCCGTCAAGGATTCGCTGAACCAGTCCCTCGAACGTGGCGTCGACGTGAAGCCACTCGTCGTCCGTGAGATTCACCCCCGCGCCCGGGACGCCCCTCGCGTCAGTACCATGGCAGGCGAAGCACAGGCCGATGCTCTTGTACAGTGCCTCGCCGGTCGAAACCATGGCGGGCGTGACGCCCTCCGGAAGGCTCGACCCGGCCTGAGCCGACAGAGCGCTCGCCGATAGCAGGAACGCCATCCCTACGATTCCGGCTGTTCTCATCCCGTCACCCTCCTCGCCCGCTGGGCGTGCGCTCAGCGTCACCCGAAGCGGTCTCGACCGCAGGTTTCGGAGGCTCCGATAGGGCGGCTGCATCGTCGAGAATCGCCCGAAGGGATTCGGGGATCATCATGGTCACACCTGCTGCCGACGCCATACCTGCCCCGGTCTCGGGGAGGTTGGTGGCCTGCAGGAAGGCCAGGACCGCTGCCGCGTGAGACTTCGACATATTCGCTCGAGCCCGCATGTGAGCGACGATCGCCATCCACTCGCGATCCGTGCGTTCACTGCTAGGGCGAACGTTGTGACAACGTGCGCAGGTCGTCGAATAGACTTGGGCGCCCTGCCCGATCAGGCCTGGATTCCCCTGTGACTGGGCCTGAACGGGGAGCAGGAGAGTCAGTCCCGCAGCCAGGCCAAATGCGCTCAACTTGTTCATGATTTGCTCCTTATAGTTCCGATTCAAAACCCAAAGGCCCACTGGATTGCGAACTCGTCGCTCCGACCTTCATGGATCTCCCACGCGACCTTGAGGGGCACCGTCGGGTCGAGCCAATACACGAGTCCCAAGGCCAGCTCGTTGTGTCCGTCTTGCACCGTCCCGGCGTCGACAGTGGCGTCCTCCAGGCGGCCCCACCTCACGACCGGCTCCCAGGAGCCGACACGGTAAGAGCTCTGTACGTACAGGCCGGTCTTGATCAGGGTGCTGAACTGATTCAGCTCCTGGAACTCCTGCCAAACCCGAGCGCCCTCCGCCCGCACCTCCAATCCTCCCGTCCGCCACTCAGCTGATAGGGCGGCCGCGTAGAAATCGAGATAGTTGTCCGCGTCGTACATCGAGTGGAAGCCCGACGCGTACATCTCGAACGCCCCGCCGTTCACCACGCCGAGCCTGCCGCCGAGCATCTTGTTCTTGTTGTTGTCGCTGAAGGCGACGCCGAGCGCGACCTTCGGGGCGACCAAGGTCACCAGGTCGGGATCAGCTTCATGGTCGTCATGCCCATCCCCGGCTTCCGCGGCGATGCTGGGGCCCTGGGTCACGTAGCCCGAAAAGTCGAGGGCCCATGACGTACCCATCGACTGCGTCCAACGCATCATAAATCCGGCGTCGGTGAGAATCGGTAGAAGCGCTCCCTCCGCGACCCCGCCGTGGCCGTGACCGAATAGAATCGGGGCCGTCGGGAGCTTGTTGATCCACGACGGGTGGAGCCGCTCTCCAAAAACGCCGAACGGGACGAGGAACTTCCCTGCGATCAGCTGCACGTTCTCGAACCCCAGGTAGTCGATCTGGGCGTATTCGAGCGTTGTGCTCGTGGCGGCGCCGCTCAGACCGAACTCGAGCTCGGCCTCGAACAGAAAGTCTGAGCCTTTGGTATATAGGAGCACCGGACTGACCGAAACGGTGAAGTCATTGCGGTAGCTGCCCTGGGTAACCCCTTCGTACGTCGTGGTACCGTAGCCCGCCATCAGGAACCCGCTTTGACTTTGGGCGTTCAGCGGTGCAGCGAGAAGGCTACAGAGCGCTGTGGTCCAAGCGACGCGTCGGTGCAAGCAGTTCATTGTGTACCTCGCTTTTTAGTGTTCGTGGGAAACCGGAGCGCTAAACTCGGCATGCCGGTCCACGCCCATGGCGTCGGTGAAGTGCAGTTCGAAGTGGGCGGTCCCCGCTTCCAAGAGCGTGTGCTCGGCACCATACTCCCCCGCCTCGTGCTCGTGGGCTGCATGTTCCTCTACCATTCCGTTCGCATCGGTGCACGCGATATCCGGTGCCAGGCCTCCGACTGCGTGGCCGTGGGCATGGGCGTCAGCGCTGGCCTCCAGCACCCAGAACGTCACCTCGGCTATCTGACCCTCGAGGAGGTGACCGGGGAGGGTCTCGAACTCGACGATGTAGTCGCCAACCTCCTGATGGATCCGCTCCACGTGCAGGCGCTCCGTCGTCTGGTACAGGGTCAGAACGTCCGTGCTGCCGGTGACCTGTGCCGTCACGCGCGCCTCGTATTCACCGCTACTGAAGAACATCATTTCAGCCGAGAAGTGATCTTCGTGCGGGGCGAGCTCGGTCGCTTCCCACTCCGTCTCACCTTCGAGACGCACCTCGACGGAGATGGTCGAGAGGTCGGTGAATGCCCCCGGCTCGTCGGAGTGCACGGTCACGTCAACCTCGATCGTGGTGAGCGTCGCCAACTCGGTCACTGCGAACTCGAGGTCGGCGTGCAGGTCTTGAGAGAGTTCGGGGGAGGTGGGATTTGCTCCGCATGCCATGAGCAGCACGCTCGCCGAAGTGATTGCCGCTAGGGCTTTCGCGGGGGGAACAGCCAGCGTGAATGTGCTTGAGCGCTGCATCTCTATCTCCGTATCGTTGGGCGACTGGAAGGCATCGCCTCGGTGTTGTTTTCCATCTTCGTACCAAAAGGTGCGTGAAGCAGTAGCGGGAATCTGTCCGGCGCAGACTGAAGCGCCTGTCGGGATAATGCCGGACGCTAGTAGGGGATTTCCCGACTAGGTCGGACCGTCCGCCGGCTCAGGTCTTACGATCGGCTAGACGTAGAGCCGCTCGAGCGGTTCTAAACGTCCTTGAGGAGGCCGACCCTGAGCGCGAACCGCACGAGCTCGCTGCGGTGGCTGAGTCCGAGCTTCTCCATGATCGGGGATCGGACCAGGCGGTCAGTTGCAGGGAATCTCCCCACAGGCCTCTCGGGGGATTTCCCGACGGCCCCGAAGCTGAGACACCGGTAGTATTCAGCTGCGAATGGAGGGGCCGAACACCAACGGGGTCGGGATCCAGCACTCCACCCGTCTCCGCTGGAGGGGCTCCCAGGTTCCGTCGGAAGTGCTGCGCAGGGGCTTCCGGCGGACCCAAAAATGCGAGGCGTCCTGATGGCGGGAGGGTCACAGGCACCTCTGCATCGGCCCGGTGAAGCGAGAGCTTCGCCGGGCTTTAGTCATCTCGCGACAACGAGACGCGGTGTTCCGACAGCCAAGCAACGACCCAACAGCCCCCCCCGCCATGTGGTGCCAGCAGTGCAGGCAAGAGGTAGTGCTCACTAACGTCCGACCATGGCCCGAAGGCGCTCTCGTGGTCGGCGAATGTCCGGATTGCGGATCCAGGATCGCCGCCCGGAAACCACCCGGCCAACGGGATTGAGGGGATGTTGGCAGGCGCCGAGACCGATGACGGGTTTCGTCTGCTCACGCCATGTCAAAGGCGCGAGCCGCAGGCTTGCGTTAGAGCACGCCGTCCAGTCGAGCAGCCCACTCAAATGAGCGCCCCCCCTGGACCCATGAGGGACCGGTAATTCAACGGGCCAACCGAGGTGGTCCGTCACATGGCGAGAGCCCGCGGGAAGAGGATATTATTCTCAAGGTGGATATGCTGGTGAAGGGTGTCCTCGAACGCGCCCAGGCCGAGCCACAGGGCCTGCCAGGTGTTGCAGGCGTCCGCCGGCGCCTGGTACCCGTTGGTCAGTTCCCGCAGACGCGCCAACGCGTCACCGGCCGAGGAGTGCTCCGCCTCCATTACGGAGATGGGACCCAGGGCCATGGCGCCCTGACCCCGTCGGATCATGGGAAAGAGGATCTGCTCCTCCTTCATCATGTGCTGCTTCAGCTCCGTCTTCAGGGTGACGAACGTCGAGAGCAGTTCCGGGAGCACCTCGGGCTCGCGAGCGCCGTGTACGCGGACGACCTTTCGAGCCATGGCTTCCAGCCGCGGCAGCTCCTCCTCCAGGGGCCGATGATAGGCGGTCAGGATATGGTCGATCAGGTCGTTCAGATCGGCCTCGTCCCAGCGCTCCTGATTGTCGGCCACTTCCGCGAGCTCCCCTCGGATCTCCTCGAGAATTCTTTCGGTGTCTAGGCCCCGAGCGTGACACACGTCCCCGATCGGCTTGCCGCCGCCGCAACAGAAGTCGATGCCGTAGCGGGCGAAGACCCGGGTGGCCAGTGGATACTCGGCCGCGATCCGGCCCACGGGCATGCTGCTCTCGATTTGCATGTCTATCACTCCTTCAACTTGGTGGTTCTGTTGGTCTTCCGGAGGCGAACGACGACGGCGAGCACCCGCTCGGGTTCACGGCCGAGCTAAAGGGTCACTGGCGCCTAGATCGACGACCACGCGATCGCGAAATCGCCTTGAAACGGTTGTCCCGATCACGGCGAAGCAGCTGGTCGCGCTGCGAGCCCTCTACTTATCCGCCGTGCTGCATGAAGAAGATGAGCAGACCAACCATCAGCGCGACGCCGACGAAGAGAGCGAGCATGATGGCTTTGGCATCCTGTCCCGCACCCTTCGTGGACGAACGGCGTGCCAGCATGAGCGCCTGCTGGACCTCGGGTCCTGTGACCGTGGGATGAGCCCCCTCGTACTCCTGGATTACCCGACCGAGGCGGTCGGCCAACACCTGGGTCTGCCCGGACGGCGGCGGCGCCACCGGTGTTACGATCGGAACGAATGACACGTGCCCTCCCGGTAGAAATAGACATTTCCGAAAGTGGCCTCGATCCGCGGAGGTGCATCGATCCGCACCAACTTCTTGTCCACCACACGTGTGCAAACAGCGACGACTTCAACGGCGCCAGCCGGGCTCCACCCGGTCGAGAATCGAAGCTCGATGATTGATATCCAGACCAGGGGACGAGACCAAGGCCCTGGCCCGATAGCCGAGGTCCATGGTGGCCCAGCGGTCTCCGGCCTCCTGGGCCAGGAGCGCAGCGTCGATATAGGTCATCGCTGCGTCGTATGGATCACTCGTAGCCTCGGCGTGCCGAGCCGCCTCCTCCAGGTACAGCCTGGCTCCCTCGAGGTAGCCGATGGCATGGAGGAGATCGGCCTGTATGCGCAGGCACTCGAAGCGCCGGACATCGTCATGTTGCCGGCGGTAGGCGACGAAGCCGTGCATCCAGGTCGCCCTTTCCAAGTCCCCTTTGGCCGAGCTGTACGCTACGGCCATGGCCTCGTCATGCAGCTGATCCAGCTCTGGATCGCTCTTCACCGGACCGTTGCCAGCTTCCTGTCCAGCTACCCCCGGTGCCAGGACCATCGCGAAGCCGGCCATTGAGAGCATGAACAGGCCATGTCGGTGTACACTTCTCATGCGAGTACCCTCCTTTCGTGGCGACACGATCGCTTCCGCTCCCCGAGTCTGAGCAGTGCTGACTCGCCGATGAGCAGGATCAAGCCGTGGCCGCATGTCGTTACTACTCTCTCAAGGGTAGCGAACGAAGGCATGTCGCGATCTCGGGAATCCCCCGTTGCTTCGTGTGGGGAAATCTCCCACGGCGAGGACCACAAGGCTTGAAGGGCCGAGATGCAGTCGGAAGCAGAGAGTGAGCGTACGGAGAGGCATCAGAAGCTGATACCGAGCTGGGCGAAGGCCCAATGCCGGTAGCTTCCTGAGTATCCGAGATTGGCCTCTTGGGCTCCGCCACCCGCCCGGAACGCGCTGTAGCCCACCAGTGCGGTCCCGGCGTCCCCAACCTCGAAGGGAACGGTGAGATCGAACTCCCAGCCGATCTCGCTCTGATCCACGCCATCGCTTGAGGCGAGCCAGAAACGATGCACGGTCGCCCGTAGCGGAAGCGGGTCACGCTGCAACGTGAGGGTGACTAGGCCGTCGATGAGCCCCCGATCATTCGTCTGTGCCGCTGGATCGAGAAAGAGATCCATGAATCCGTAAAACTTGTGATTGGTCGCGTAGAGCGTATTGAACGCGCTGTAGCGACCGTCGGATGGATCGTCATCACCGGACAGCCAGTCCACTCCGAGCTCGATGGACTCCAGCGGCCCCAACGTCCGGATCCAGCCCAGGCGGCCCCCCACAAACCATGCACCGATGTCTTCGGAGCTCGTCGCGCGAAGCTGGGTGCCGAACTGGTACGCTCCCTCGAGGGCGTAGCGTGGTCCCCAACCCACGGCACCCTCCCACTGGCCGCTGATCGTGGTGCGATCTACGTCCTCCGCGTCCAGATACGCCGCATTGAGGTCGTGCAAGAGGAGTCCCTGAAGCGACCCCGCGTCCAAGGAGACACCAAGCAGTGTGTGGTCTCCGAGGCCCGGCGCTGCAGACGGGTCG
>SMVB01056410.1_pt1 | contig 13941 bp, 15 predicted proteins | sample 2456461 | NCBI WGS metagenome assembly SMVB01 (sample SAMN11095934, study PRJNA526329) | marine sediment metagenome | biome: Marine sediment; feature: Surficial sediment; material: Deep marine sediment; isolation source: Hadal surficial sediment | place: Pacific Ocean | collected 2014-05 | depth... | reverse complement strand
GCCAGTGGCCAGTTGGCGCGATGCATCGAGCCAACGGAGTAAACTCCACATTCACCATTCTTGAGGAGTAGCGCATTGATGCGTGTCGCGGCAATACAAATGAACAGCGGCGCTGATGTCGCCGCCAATCTTGCAAAGGCCGATCGACTGCTCGGGGACGCTGCGGCAGACGGCTGCACGCTTGCTGTGTTGCCCGAAAACTTCGCATTGATGCCGATGCGCGGTCGCGACAAGGCGGCGCACGCGGAAGAGGAGGGGGCAGGGCCGATACAGGATTTTCTGGCCGATGCGTCACGCCGCTACACAATCTGGATCGTCGGCGGCAGTATCCCGCTGAAATCGCCTGAAACAGAGCGCGTGTTCGGCGCAAGCCCCGTATTCGACGCCGAGGGCAGCCTGTGCGCCACCTACCGAAAAATTCATTTGTTCGACGTCGATCTGGCCGACAGTGAGGAATCCTATCGTGAGTCTCACTCCATGTATCCGGGCGACGAAACAGTCGTCGTCGCCACGCCGGGCGGCAGCCTTGGCCTGACAATTTGCTACGACCTGCGGTTTCCGGAGCTGTACCGCCAGCTCGTGGATAAAGGCGCAAGCCTGTTCTCGATACCGGCGGCATTTACGGCCGTCACGGGTGAGGCGCACTGGCACACGCTGTTGCGGGCGCGCGCAATAGAAAACCTTGCGTACGTCATCGCAGCTGGTCAGTATGGCGACCACCCGGATCGGCGCTCCACCTACGGGCATTCGATGATCGTGGATCCCTGGGGCCAGATTCTCGCCGAGCTGCCCGCAGGCGATGGTCATGTAGCGGCCGATATCGATACCGCCAGGCAGGAAAAATTGCGAGCCGAGTTTCCGGTTCTTGGCAATCGACGCTTGTAAGGAGATACAGCTTTGAGCAATGCCATTAAGACGATCGATACGGTCATGTCACGCATGCTGGAGCCTGCCGGACTCGGAGAGCAGCATCTGAATCGTACGCTTGGCGATATCATGAAGGGCGGTATCGACTACGCGGACCTGTATTTTCAGGTTAGCCGGCAGGAAAGCTGGTCCCTCGAAGATGGCATCGTTCGGGAAGGCAGCTTCAGCCACGATCAGGGTGTGGGCGTGCGTGCCGTCAGTGGGGAAAAAACCGGTTTCGCCTATTCTGACGAACTGCTGTTGCCAGCGCTTAAAAGTGCCGCACAGGCGGCGCGAGCGATTGCACGACAGGGTGACAGCAAGCGCTTGCCCGCGTGGCAGAGAGACAGTGCCAAAATTCTTTATCCACTCGTCGACCCGACGCTCAGCATCAGCGACGAACAAAAAACTGCGCTGCTGATGCAATTGGACGAAGCGACACGCGCGCTCGATCCTCGCGTGCAGCAGGTCATCATCAGCATGAGCAGCAGCCAGGATCTCGTGCTTGTCGCGGCGTCGGACGGCACCTTGGCCGCCGATATACGGCCGCTCGTGCGACTCAACGTCAGCGTCATTCTGGAGGACAAGGGCCGGCGTGAGCAGGGCTACGCGGGCGGCGGCGCGCGCGCCGATCTGGAATACTTTGTCAACGGCGACCGGCCCATTGAATATGCGCGGGAAGCCGTACGTCAGGCCATTGTTCAGCTGGAAGCCGTGCCTGCACCCGCTGGCACGATGCCGGTTGTACTGGGCGCCGGCTGGCCGGGTATCTTGCTGCACGAGGCAGTTGGCCATGGCCTCGAAGGCGATTTCAATCGCAAGGGAACGTCGGCATTTTCGGGCAAGATCGGCCAGCGTGTTGCATCGCCGCTTTGCACGATCGTCGATGACGGCACGATCCCCAATCGGCGCGGCTCGATCGCAATCGACGACGAGGGCACGCCCGGACAATACAACGTACTTGTCGAGGAAGGTGTCTTGCGCGGCTACATGCAGGACAAACTGAACGCGCGACTGATGGGCGTGAAGCCAACCGGCAATGGTCGGCGCGAATCCTTCGCACACGCTCCTATGCCGCGCATGACGAATACTTACATGCTTGCCGGTCCACACGAGCCTGAGGAAATTATTGCGTCGGTCGACAAGGGCCTGTACGCGCCCAATTTTGGCGGCGGGCAAGTCGACATCACGTCGGGCAAATTCGTGTTCTCGGCGAGCGAGGCTTACTTGATCGAGAACGGAAAAATCACAGCGCCGGTCAAGGGAGCCATGTTGATCGGCGACGGCCCCGTGGCGCTGACCAAAATATCGATGGTTGGCAATGACCTCAAAATGGACTCGGGCGTCGGCACCTGTGGCAAGGATGGGCAGTCGGTGCCGGTCGGTGTGGGACAGCCCACGCTGAAGATCGACGAGCTGACCGTGGGCGGTACCGCGTAAAGACAGCGGCCTGTTTACATAATTCCGACAAGCCTGGTTCGCAGCTCAGTGTGAGAGCTAGCGCACGACATTGAACATATCCTTCGGGTACGGTGTGACCATCCAACGAAAGGACTCGCTCGATGGCATTCGAAAACACAATAACAGAACAGGATATGGACCCGGCCGCGCAGCAGTTCGTGCAGAGCCTGCGACGTGATAACGCTGAATTCGAGCCCGATCTGGTCGTTGACGGTATGTCGGACTCCATCCTCTCGCGGATCTTCGGAATGTTCAGCGGCAACCGGTCCTGAGACCGGCGCGGCACAACAAACCCACATCGGGTACTGGACGAACGGGTGGCGGCTATGGACAATGGTTTGCCCCGGGACATGAGTACAAGACGACATGTGGGTGTCGAAACCAATCTATGAGGGCCTGCCCTATTTTTATCTGCTGGTAGGCGTTGTGTCGTTGTCCGCGTCAATGTACGTGAACCACTGGTATTGGCCCACAATATGTTTCGTACTTGGACTATTTTGCCTGGTCGGCGGTCTTGTCGTACTGCTGAAGCGGCGCGACTCGCGCGTTAATGATCGCAGGGGGCGGTCGGCCTAGCAGTCCAAATCCAGGATCAGGTTCCCGTGTCCGACGCGTCGTCCGCGTCGCCTACATCGTCTGCGCCGCTTGGTTTTGCGACCTCTCTTAAGTCGGTGTACACAATCTGATGCACACCGAGTGATATGACATCACCGTCCTGCAGTCGACGTTTCTTGATCTGTTTCTCGTCAATGAACATGCCATTGGTACTGTTCAGGTCTTCTATCACGCAGCCGTCGTCGTCACTGACGAGTTGTGCGTGGTGGCGGCTGACAAACTTGCTCTTGATATAGATCTCGTTGTCCGGTGACCGGCCGACGATCACTCGCCCCTTCGGAAACGAGTGCACTGACTCAGTTTCACCCTCGGTTTGAACCTCGATTTGAGTGATATGCGAGTCAGCCGCCGTGCCGATCGCGATGTTGCGCACGGCACCGAAAACACCGGTGTTGCTTTCGTGTTCCTGCCAGCCAAGTTCCTCAATAGCTGCTCGCAGGTCTTCGACCTTGACGACTTGTTTGTCGTCGGCAAACGCACACAGCAAGGCAGTGTCGCACAATGTGTTGATCAATCGCGGCACTCCGCCGGCGTAGCGGTATATGACCTCGTAGCATTCCTCATCGAACAAGTCGTCTGTCTCGCGGCCGGCAACTTTCAATCGGTGCGTGATGTACTCCTGTAATTCGATCCGGTCAAGTGGCCCCAAATGGAAGCGCAGTCGTATGCGTTGCACCAATTGTTTCAGCGTCGGGGAATCGAGCGTTTGTCGTAATTCGGGCTGGCCCGCAAGAATGATGCGCAGGACTTTTTCCTTGTGCGTCTCTATACCGGACAACAAGCGAATCTCTTCAAGTACCTTTTTCGACAGGTTTTGCGCCTCGTCGACGATCAGTACGACTTTCTTGCCGTTGGTATACTGCTCGATAAGATACATATTGAGCATGTCGAGCAATTCGACCTTGCGTTTCTTGAAGGGCTTGAAGCCAAATTCCGTGAGCACGGCCTGCAGGAATTGCGTGACGGTTAGCTGAGTCTGCGATACGAGCGCGTAGACAATGTCGTCCCCGATATCGGCCAGGAATGACTGCAATAAAGTCGTCTTGCCGGAGCCAATTTCACCCGAGATGACCACAAAGCCGTCCGCGAGCCAGATCGTGGATTCCATGTAGGCTTTGGCGCGCGCATGCTGCTTGCTCCAGTACACGAAATCCGGATCGGGTGTCAGCCGGAACGGCTGCTCGGTCAGATTGAAATGAGCGATGTAAGACATGGTGAGACAGTCAGTTTACCTGCTTTTTCATCCGCTCGGCTATGCTGAGTGCCCGCCCGCCGGGGTGGACCCGGTCACAATTTCAGCGACGGTTTGCAGCAAGTCGTCTCGCTCCGCCGCGGATGCAGCAAGTACCGTAATATGCCCGAGCTTGCGCCCGGGACGCGGCGTCTTGTCATAATCATGCAGGCTGATACGCTCATCCTCGAATTGACGGGCTGCGGCGGGAATTTCGCCCACCAGATTAAGCATGCCGGCGTGGCCGGAACATGCTGTCGAAGCCGGTGATTGCCCGCTAATCGCCAGCAGATGGTTCGTGAACTGACTGGTGTCGGCGCCCTCTATGGTCCAATGGCCGGAATTATGGACCCGGGGAGCGAATTCATTGGCAAGCAGCGCGTCGTTGCAGACGAATAGCTCCAGCGCCAGCACGCCAACGTAGTCGAGATGGCTCAGCATGCGGTTCATGTAGGCCGACGCCCGCTCGAACAGGCCATGATTTTCGACGGGCGAACGTGAGCTGTGCAGGATGCCGTCGACATGCTTGTTCTGCGTCAATGGCCAGATTGCGACCGCGCCTTGTGCGTTGCGCACTCCGATGATGGAAACCTCGTAGTCAAACGCCACCCATGCCTCGGCGACGAGTGGCTGTTTCCCGAGTTGATCCCACACTGCGTCAATCTGCTGCAGGTCCCGAATGACAACCTGCCCCTTGCCGTCGTAACCAAAACGTCGCGTCTTGATGACCATGGGCAGGCCCAGGTCGGCCGCTGCGGCCTGCATATCCTGTCGCGAATCGATTACTCGATAGCCGGGCAAGGGAATGTCGAGCTCGTCGAAGAGTCGTTTTTCATGCAAGCGATCCTGTGCGATCGCGAGGGCGGAGGGTGGCGGATAGACGGGCACGACGTCGGCAATCGCATGCAAGGCTTCGACCGGCACATTTTCAAATTCGTAGGTAACGACATCGCAGTCAGCCGCGAGCTGCGCGAGCGCATCAGGATCGTCAAAGGCTTTTCGGATTACCGCACCCGTGCTTCCGGCAGGAGGCGAATCCGATGGGTCTATGAAGCGGCATTCGAAGCCCAGATCTTGCGCGGCGGTGCCCAGCATCTGGCCGAGCTGGCCGGCCCCAATAATGCCAATTCGCATTGTCGTGAGTATCAGTCTCTTGGATCAGAATCGGCCAATACACGATTCGTCTGATCCTTGCGAAACTGCTCGAGTGCGCTGGCTATCTCCGTGTCTTCATTTGCAAGAATAGCGGCGGCGAGCAGTGCCGCGTTCACGGCGCCGGCACGGCCAATGGCGAGCGTGCCAACAGGAATGCCTGGTGGCATTTGCACGATGGATAACAGCGAGTCCTTGCCACTCAACGCCTTCGATTCGATGGGTACGCCCAACACGGGGAGTCGTGTCTTGGCCGCAGTCATACCCGGCAGATGTGCAGCGCCACCGGCGCCGGCAATGATCACTTTGAGGCCGCGCTCGACCGCGGTCTCAGCGTATTCGAATAACAGATCGGGCGTGCGATGTGCGGACACAACCTGGATGTCGTATGCGATGCCCAGTGAGTCCAGCGTCTCACCCGTGTAACGCATTGTGTCCCAGTCGGAGCGGGACCCCATGATAATGCCTACTTTTGCGTTCATTCTGAAAGTCTAACCATCCCTGGAGGCCGCGACCAGTGCATCGTGGACGTGGCGAAAAATATTGCGGCGAATTGTGGTTTCGGATCGGTCGCTCGTTGCGCGTTGCAGATCTGCCAGCAAGCTGGCTAGTGCCGCGCTGGCCTGCCCGGATTCTGTTGCGAACGCCTGCAAGGCATCGTGGCCCTCTCGCACCAGCCGGTCGCGCCAGCGTTCGGCGTTGGCGAAAATGCGTTTTTGCCGGCGATCGTCGCCCTGCAAACTGGACAGTAGCGCGTGGATCGGTTCCTGATCAACATCGCGCATGAGCTTGCCAATGTATTGTTTTTGGCGCCGCTTTGCCTCGTGCGACTTCATGCGCCGGGCTTCCTGAATGGCGTAATTCAGCCGCTCATCGAGCGATAAACTGGCTAGCTGTTCATCCGACAAGCCAATCAGTTGTTCGCCAAGATCTTGCAGCGCCGTTTGCATGCGCTTTTTCTGACTTTTGCTGGGCTTTAAATCAGTCACCGGCTAAGCTACTCCGCGGTGCGACCGTTGTTGCGATGGCGGCGCAGTCTAACATGCGAAATCAGGCAGTCTGGACGGATTGAATGAATGAAGTGACAAGCAACGAGTTGCCCGGGACGGAAAAGCTCGAAGAACTGATAGAACTTGCGTTGGCGGAAGCGCGCCGACTTGGTGTCGATCAGGTCGAAGTAGCAGCCAGTCACGACAAGGGGCTGTCGACTACAGTGCGGCTTGGTGAGGTAGAGAGTCTTGAATACAGTAACGATCGCGGCGTCTGGGTAACGGTCTACCGCAACTCCCGCAAGGGCAGTGCCAGCACCTCCGAAACGACACCCGAGGCGATTCGGGAAATCGTTGCGAAAGCCAATTCATTCGCGAAGCTAACCGCTGCGGACGAGCACTCGGGACTCGCCGACGCCGATATGATGTGCAAGGACTTACGCGACCTCGATCTTGATCATCGCTGGGACATCGATGCTGCGGCTGCCATTGAGTTGGCGCTGGAATGCGAAGCAACGGCTTTGTCCTACGACAAACGTATCGACAATTCGGAAGGTGCGACCGTCTCGAGCAATCGCGGTGTGCGAGCTTACGGCAACAGTCACGGATTCGTGGGCAGTTTTCGAAAATCCAGTCACGACATCACCTGCGTCGTTCTTGGCAGCAAGAACGGTGATATGGAGCGCGACTACTACTACAGCAGCGCGCGTGATCCGGCCGATCTGGAAAACGTTCGCTCGATTGGTGAGACGGCCGCGCGACGTACAGTGGCTCGACTCGGCGCGCGCCAGATAAAGACCATGCGCGTGCCGGTAATTTTCACATCCGAAATAGCGCGCGGTTTCATCGGCCACGCGATCGGGGCTATTGCGGGCGGCGCGCAGTATCGACGTTCATCGTTCTTGCTCGACGCGGCTGGTGAGAAAATATTCCCGGATTTCGTCAGCGTGCAGGAACGCCCGCATTTGCTCAAAGCAATTGCGAGTGCGTCCTACGACGCCGAGGGTGTCGCGACCTGGGACCGGGACATATTTTCAGACGGTGTGTTGCAGGACTATGTGCTCAGCAGCTATTCGGCTCGGCGTCTGGGACTTAAGACCACGGCGAATGCCGGAGGCACTCAGAATCTGATCGTTCCGGGCAATGCTGACGATCTTGAGGCGCTGATTGCGGAAATGGGAACCGGCCTGCTGGTCGAAGATTTGATCGGGCAGGGTGTTAACGGCGTTACCGGGGATTATTCGCGCGGTGCCGTCGGCCACTGGGTGGAAAACGGCGAGATCCAGTATCCGGTGAACGAAATTACGATCGCCGGTAACTTGCGCGAGCTGTACAAGCGCATTGAGTTGATTGGCAATGACCAGGATCTGCGCGGCGGCATTCGCTGTGGGTCACTACTGGTCGGCGAGATGACGGTCGCGGGATCGTAGGAGCGGCTTGAGCCGCGACTGATCGGGCCTGAAGGCCCTCCTACGACTTGTTCTAATTCTCGTCGAGGAGATCGGACAAGCTTTTCTCACCGACGGTCTGCGCCAGCGCGTCGTCCAGTTTTGCGCCGATAGATTCAATTTCCACCGACCATGTCGGATTCTGATGCGACCCCGTCTCGCCCTCAACGCGCACGACGTCCAGAATGTCGTTGAGTGAAATGCGAGTCATTTCCCGCCCCGGCTGCAGTACTTCGTTCTCGGTGAGGCTCAGGAGACCACCTTGCTCCAGGCCGGTTGTTATGGGCGCCAATGTTATTGAAGGTATGCTCAATGACGTGCTTAAGTCGGCCATGCGAATCTGCTTGTCCGCATCGCGGAAGGATTTGCCGACCAGAAACATGATGTTGAGCGCAAGCCGTTCGCGCATCGCGTTCGACAAACGCGGCTCGCGACGGCCGATACGAAGATAGGCCGGGTTCTGATGATAAAATGCGAGCTGTGAGCCGATCAGCAAAACCAGCCAGTTCAGATACAGCCATATCAGTGTGATGATGCCGATCGCAAAGCTCGCGTAAATTGCGTCGTTGCGCGTTGAGTTGACGACAAATGCCGCGAATATCATGCCCACGGTGGCCCAAAGAAAGCCGCCTGCGAGACCACCGACGAGAGCCGATTTCAGTTTCACATCGGTGTTCGGCATGTACATGTACAAAAACGTAAACACAGCACCGACGATCAAATAGGGCGTTAACTTGCTGGTGACCGCAATCAGCGGTCCGAGTGCTTCGTTCTGCACGAGGTACTGCACGATGGATTCATTCTGCAGCAGCGTGATCATTCCTATTGCGATGACAATGAACAGCGGTCCGATCAGCAGGACCAGCATGTACTCGGCTAGTCGCCGCGCGAAATTTCGCGGCTTTGTCACGTACCAGACATAATTAAAACTCTCTTCTATTTTTTGCACCATCGAAATGGCCGTGTAAATCAAAAACGCGAGGCCCATCGCGCCGAGCAAATTGCCATTGACGTTGTTCACGATCGTCATTAGCTGATTCGTGATGTCGACGCCTTGCTCCCCTAGCGGTTCCAGCACCACAAACAATCGAGACTCGAGTTGCTTGTGTACGCCCAGGCCTTTGAGAACCGAAAAACTGAACGCCAGTAAAGGGACGATTGACAGCAAGGTCGTGTACACAAGGCTCATTGAGCGCAACGTCAACTGGCCCGACATTACGTCGCGCAGCACGGCGTACAGGTAGCGCAAGACTGTGGCCACGACGCGACCCGGCAAGCCGTATTGGGTCAGCGTGTCGCCCCAGACAAAAGCATCAATTTTTTCAGAGAGGCTGCTACTCATGCCAGCCATTGTACATGCCGCCTAAGCCTCGGTGATACGCGTAATCGCTTCCCGGTACTTATTCGCAGTCTGTCGCAATACGTCAGCGGGGAGGCCGGGACCCGGTGCGGTTTTGTCCCAATCCAGTGTGTCCAGATAATCGCGGACGAACTGCTTGTCGAAGCTCGGCGGGCTTGTGCCGACTTTGTAGTGTGACACGGGCCAGAATCGTGAGGAGTCGGGCGTCAGCAGCTCGTCGATGAGATACATGTGACCGTCATCATCGAGCCCGAATTCGAACTTGGTGTCCGCGATGATAATGCCGCGTTCGAGCGCGAAGTCGGCGGCCCGCTCGTAAATCCTGATCGAGACGTCGCGCACGCTGCTGGCGAGATCCTCTCCAATGAGTTCGACGACCTTGTCGAAACAAATGTTCTCATCGTGGTCTCCGACGTCAGCTTTGTTCGCCGGCGTGAATAAAGTCTCGGGCAATTTCGAGGCCTGCTGCAGTCCGGGCGGGAGTTCGATGCCGCTGGTTGCGCCAGTTTGCAAATAGTCGCGCCAGCCGGAGCCAATCAGATAGCCGCGCACCACGGCCTCGATAGGCAGCGGCTGCAGTCGCTTGACCACGAGTGACCGGGAGCGTAACCGGTCGCACATTTCCGGGTCGGACAGGACGTCGTCGATCCTGAGATCGGTGAGTTGGTTGTCGATGAGGTCCGCCATCATGTCAAACCAGAACAGGGAGATCTTCGTCAGCACTTCACCTTTACCCGGGATCGGGTCCGGCAACACGACGTCATAGGCCGACAGGCGGTCCGAGGTCACGAGCAGCAGGTGATTATCGTCCACCGCATAGATGTCACGGACTTTGCCTCGGGCGATCAGGGGCAGCTCGGGAATTGCGGATTCGAACAAGGCGTCAGCGTCGCGCATGGGTGAACTTTGACTCTGTGGAGATACGATGCGGGCGATGATCGCCGTTAGCTTGCGACGAGGCAAGCCGCGGCGATAGGAATAGGGCGCGGCAACCGTTAGGATCATCCGCTGACCCCAATCAGGCGGTGGCAATGAAAGCCTTGCTCGTGCTCTTTGGCGCGTTCGTCGCCTACCAGGTGTTCCGCAGTTTCGTCGCGGGCTATAAAACCTTCCAGCAGCAGGACGCCCGTAATCCGAGGTTTAACGATGGATTCGCCCGCGCACTGTTCCAGAGCATGGGCTATCTCGCGAAGGTCGATGGTCGCGTGACCGAAGACGAAATTCGCGCGGCGCGCAGCATCATGCACCGCCTTGGCCTGGGACCCGCCGCCGTGCGTGGCGCAATTAATCATTTTAACGAAGGCAAGGAGCCCGCATTTTCTATCCTGCAGACGATGCGCCTTCTTCGCCGCGTCGACGCACGAGCCGCCGAAGAACGAAGAATGTTCGTACGTCTGATTCTTGAGGTGTCGCTGGCAAAAAGTCGTTTGCATCAGCGGGAGCGGGCGGCGATCTGGAGTATGTGCGTCGAACTCGAAATAGGCCGCGTTGAACTGGCGCAACTGGAAGCGATGATTCGCGCGCAAAAAGGCTTTCGGCGTTCTCCGGCCGGTGATGCCGATGCGGCGCGTGTCAGTGCTGCCTACGAATCGCTGGGTATCAATCGCGATGCCAGCAACGATGAGATCAAGAAATCCTACCGACGCCTGATGAATCGTAATCACCCGGACAAGATTGCATCGACCAACCCCGACGCTGCGGTGCTCGCCGAAGCGCAGCGCCGGACGCGTGAGGTACGCGTGGCTTACGAATTGCTCAAGGCACGTCGTGCTATTCGATAGCAAAGCTGTCCGATCGATGTCGGCTCAGGTACATTCAGGTCCCAACACAAGGAAAATACCGTGACCCCGTTGATTGCTCCCTCAATCCTTTCAGCCGATTTCGCCAGGCTTGGTGACGACGTGCAAGCCGTTCTGGATGCGGGCGCGGATATCGTCCATTTCGATGTGATGGACAATCACTTTGTGCCGAATCTCACGATTGGTCCGTTGTTGTGCGATGCCCTGAAAAACTTCGGCATTGAGGCGCCGATCGATGTTCATCTTATGGTTGAACCCGTTGATCGCATCATTCCGGATTTTGCAAAAGCAGGGGCGAGCTACATTACGTTCCATCCTGAGGCGAGTCGTCACGTGGATCGCTCACTGGGCCTGATTCGAGAGGTGGGTTGCAAAGCGGGCCTGGTTTTCAATCCGGCGACGCCGCTCACCTGGCTGGAAAGCGTGATGGATAAAGTCGACATGGTGCTGATAATGTCGGTGAACCCTGGTTTCGGGGGGCAGAAATTTATTCCGGCGGCGCTCGACAAGTTACGCGCGGCGCGCACGCTGATCGACGATAACGGTTTTGATATTCGTCTGGAGATAGACGGTGGCGTCAAGGTGGACAACATCGGCGAGATCGCGGCGGCCGGTGCCGATACCTTTGTCGCAGGCTCTGCTATTTTCGGCAGTGATGACTACGCGCAGACGATCGCTGCCATGAAGGCAGAAATTCAACGCGCTACGTCATGACGGTGAATGGGGTGCTCCTCATCGTCATGGCTCGCTACGCTGCGGTTGGACGGTGCCTACGGCACCTCGCCTGCGGCGCCTGTCGACTGGCTTCGCCGGTCTCGGAGTACTTCCGATGAAGAGCACCCCATTCACCGTCATATAGCCAGCGAGCTGTTCCGACTCCGCCCCGGCGCGATCTAGAATTTTCTATTTGGTCGGGCGCCGTAGACAACAATCGTTTTGCCGCTTGCGGTGACGAGTCCCTGTTCTTCGAGAACTTTCAAAACCCGTCCGGCCATCTCGCGTGAGCAACCAACAAGTCGGCTTAGCTCCTGTCGGCTGACCTTGATCTGCATGCCATCAGGATGTGTCATCGCGTCGGGTTCGTTACAGAGATCCATGATCGCGTGCGCAACACGGCCTGTAACGTCGACGAAAGCGAGGTCGCCCAGCTTGCGGTTGGTTTTATCCAGTCGCGTCGCGAGTTGCGTTGCAAGCTCAAAAACCAGTCCCGGGCTCTCATTCGCTATTTGCCGAAATCGAGGATAGGTCATCTCGGCAATTTCGCATTCCGTACGCGTTCGCACCCATGCGCTGCGCGTCGGTTGTTCGTAAAACAGCCCCATCTCACCGAAGAACTGACCTTTGTTCAGATAGGCCAGCACCATCTCGTTGCCGTCTTCGTCCTCAATCATGACCTCCACGGATCCGTCAACAATGTAATACAGCACATCGGGCAGATCGCCGGCGTGAATCATCACGGTTTTGGAAGGGACGGTGCGTACGCGGCAATAGCTCAGGAAGCGGTTTATCGCCGGTACATCGCTCATGGTCTTAGCATTGGATTGCATGGATCTGTCTCTCATCGCTCAAGCGCCTCTCTTGTAATACAGTTCGCGTAGAAGGGCAAGCTAAGTCCGTGTTTTTTCTATCAAAGACGATAAGCGGTGCTGGTCATGAGCTTGGCAGTTGCCCGCATGAGTAATTTAATGGCCGGCGGTAGTTCGGCAGCGCCGGCGGCGACGGCGTTCTCGCCGTGTTCGGCCTCCTCATCGCGCATGGTTGTGACAATGGCGCGGCTGCGGGCGTCAGCGGCCGGTAACTTGTGCAGATGGCTGTCGAGGTGATCGCAGACCTGGCGTTCTGTTTCTGCGATGAAGCCGAGACTCCACTTGTCACCGATGACACCACTGAGCGCACCCATAGCGAGCGCGCCGGCGTACCAGAGCGGGCTTAGCTTGCTGGGCTTCTCACCCAGTTCATCCAGGCGTTGCTCGCACCAGGCAAGGTGGTCGAACTCTTCATCGGCGGCCTGTTGCATCTTTGCCCCGATTTCGCGGCTGCGCGCGACGATCGCGTGGCCCTGGTAGAGCCCCTGCGCGGCAACCTCACCTGCGTGGTTGACGCGCATCAGTCCCGCGGCGTGCGCAGTTTGCGCGGGGCTGAGGCTGCCTTCGTCAATATCAGCCGCCGGACTCGCACGCGGCGACAAACCAGCCGGAGCCGCGACAGTCCTGAGCGCGTTGCCTATACCGGCAAGTATTCTATCCAGGGGTGTTAGTTCTCGCGGTTGCATCGTTGGGATTATAGCAACGATAATGCGCGCCGATAATCTTAAACCGAACCCGGAGAACACCAATGTACAAGCACAGCCTTTGGGCCCTCATGATGGTGGCGATTGCATTTCCCGCCATGGCGGACGAAGCAGAGGGTCCCTGGTCGGGAAAAGCGACTTTGGGCTACCTGGCCACATCCGGCAACACTGAAAACTCCAACCTGAACGCGGCTTTCGAGGTCGCGTACGCGGCCAACAAGTGGCTCCATGAATTCAGGGCAGCGGCCATTAGCGCCAGCGAGAGCGACTCGACGACGGCCGAGGCCTACGACCTGGGCTGGAGAAGTGAGCGCAATTTCACCGAGACTAACTTCCTGTTTGGTCGCCTGGACTGGCGCAGTGACCGTTTCTCGACCTATGAGAAGCAATTCTCGCAGACCGTGGGCTATGGTCGCAGAGTGATCAGTGGGGACACCCACAATCTGAGTATCGAGGTTGGTGCCGGTGCACGGCAATCCGATCTGGCGGATGGCAGTTCTGAGAGCGAATTTATCTTCCGCGCTGGCGCTAATTATGTCTGGACGCTAAGCGACACATCGAAATTCAAGCAGGATTTGAACATCGAAGCCGGTGAGGTGAACACGTTTCTGGAGTCGGTCACGGCCATATCAGCCAGCCTCGTCGGCAACCTGTCACTGGTCGCGTCCTACACGGTCAGACACAATACGG
>SMVB01170337.1_pt1 | contig 13944 bp, 12 predicted proteins | sample 2456461 | NCBI WGS metagenome assembly SMVB01 (sample SAMN11095934, study PRJNA526329) | marine sediment metagenome | biome: Marine sediment; feature: Surficial sediment; material: Deep marine sediment; isolation source: Hadal surficial sediment | place: Pacific Ocean | collected 2014-05 | depth... | reverse complement strand
TTCGCTGCGCAGCCGACGTCGCACCACGGCCGACGTCGCTTCGCGACGACAACCGTGCCACCCGAATTCGGCGGGTCGTACGAAAGCGAGTGTCGGCCCGGAGGGCCGTACGGAGCGGAATAACTAGTCCTGCTCGATCTCGTTGACCTTCCTGGACGATGTCTGGTCGATCTTCTCCACGTGCTCCTTCGTGAGCTTCTCGACGCCGTCCTTGGCGTCCTTGGCACCGTCCTCGGACAGATGGCTCGTCTTGTCCTTGGCGAGCTTGTCGACGAGCTTGTTGGCGTCGCGACGCTCGTTGCGGATGCTGACGCGGGCTTCCTCGGTCATCTTCTTGACCTGGCCGATCAACTGCTGGCGGCGTTCGGCCGAGGGCGGGGGGATCGCGATCCGGATGGCGTTGCCCTCGGCCTGGGGATTCAGGCCGAGATCCGCGGTTTCCAGGGCCTTGATAATGCCGGCCGAGCTCGTGGGATCGAAGGGCTTGACCACCAGCAGCGTCGACTCCGGCACGCTGATCGCCGCCAGTTCGCGGAGTTCGGTCGGGCTGCCGTAGTAGTCGACCTTGATGTGGTCGACAAGTGCCGTCGTGGCCCGGCCCGCCCGGATTCCGCGGAGCTCCCGCTGGAAGTAGTCGAGCGACTTGTCCATTCGCTCACGGCATTCTCGTAGGATTCCGGCAACTTCCATAGCTTTGATTCCCTGGGAGAGGTCGAGAACACCGCCGCCTCACCGCATGACACTGATGATATCAGCCCACCTCGGCCGTGATCAGCGTGCCGATCCGCTCGCCGTCGATCACCCGCTTGATGTTCCCGGCGGTTCCGAAGTCGAACACGACGATCGGCAGGTTGTTTTCCATGCACATCGTGAGTGCCGTGAGGTCGGTGACCGCCAGCTGCTTCTCGATGGCCTCGGTAAAGGTGAGCCGGCTGTATCGCTTCGCGGTGGGGTCCAGGTGCGGATCGGCGGTATACACGCCATCGACCTTCGTGGCTTTCAGGAGCACGTCGGCGTTGAGTTCGGCGCCCCGCAGGGCAGCGCAGGTGTCGGTCGTGAAGTAAGGATTGCCGGTGCCGGCGGCGAGCACGAGCACCCGACCCTTCTCGAAATGCCGCAGGGCCCGGGCCCGTATGAACGGCTCGCCGACGGCGCGGATGTCCAGGGCGGTCATGAGCCGGCTGTCCCTGCCCCGGCCGACGAGGGCCTCGTGCAGGGCGATGCCGTTGATCACCGTCGCCAGCATGCCCATGTAATCGGCCGTGGACTGGTCGATGTGCCCGCGCTGAGCGAGCTGGGCCCCGCGGACGATGTTGCCGCCGCCGACCACGACCGCGATCTGCGTACCGCCATCGGCCGCGGCGAGGATCTCGTCGGCGATGAGAGCCAGCTGCGTGGTGTCGATTCCCGACTCACCAGGCTTGGCGAAGCTCTCGCCGCTGATCTTCAGGATGACGCGGGCGTAGGGCGACGAACCCGATGACATGAAGGAACTCCAACGGTGGGCAAGCCGTCAAATTGGACAGGCTCACCTGACCGCGGTCAAGGGCGGGTGAGATATGATCAACGATCCACCCGGCCTCTCCTGCGGAGCACCGCTTGCCGAACCCCCAGCACACATCGATCCCGGTCGACCCGTTGGAGGACCAGGTCGCCGAGCTCGAAGCGACCATTCGCGACCTGCAGGACCAGTGCGAAGTCGAGGTCCGGCGGCGTCGGCGGAACCTGTTGCTGCTCGGGATCTCGGCGTCGGCGCTGGTCCACATGGCGTTGATGCTGTACCTGAGCCTCCTTCACCGCGGCCAGCCCCCCGGTCAGGGCGTTCAGCCGGTGGCGATCGAGTTCGCCGTCATCCAGGAGTCCGAGCTCACCCAGTTGCAGGAACTCCAGTTCGACGATCTCGTCCCCGAGGTGCCCTTCGAGATCGATGACCTGTCGGCGCAGGACCCCTCGCTCGACCTCACGCCGGAGGTCTCGGCCGCGGAGCTCGAGATCTCGCAGGCCGGCTCGGTGCCGAGGCTGACCGGCTCCGGCTCCGGTGAGGGGACGACCCTCGAAGGCGGCGGAGCCGGGACGACGTTCTTTGGCGTCAGTTCGCGAGGGACCCGCTTCGCGTACATCGTCGATGTGTCCGGCTCCATGAGCGAGGAGGGCAAGATCGACGTATGCATGAGCCAGCTGGCGCGATCCATCGAGTTGCTTCCCGACTACGCATCGTTCTACATCGTGCTGTTTGCCTCTCAGATCGCCGTGCCGCCGATGCAGAACGGCTGGACGCGAGCTCGCGACGCGACCGTGAGCCGCTTCGTTCGCTGGCTCAACCAGATCGATCCGGGCGGCGGGACCCGGCCGCAGCCGGCATTCCGAAAGGTGTTCTCGATCGAGGAACGCCCGGACGTCATCTTCTTCCTGACCGACGGCCAGATTCCGCCCGACACGGTGGCGGTCGTGGCCGCTCTCAACGGCCGCGGCCGGCGAGTCGCGGTCAACACGATCGCCTTTGGCAACCCGGCCTCACAGGAGTATCTCAAGGAGATCTCCCGCAATTCCGGCGGGGTCTATCGGTATGTGCCGTCGAATGCGTTCTAGAAGAGAACAGGCACGAAGGCACGGAGGCACGAAGGCACGAAGTGGTCTGTCGGTGGCTGCCTGCTGCCTGGTCGTGACGTTCGCGCGGGCCGACGTCGTCGAGCGTCGCGGTGCCGAGCCGGCGGTGGAGGGAACGGTCACGCTGATCGACGACGCCGGTGTCGTCGTGCGCAGCCCCCTGGGTGCTATGCACTTCATCCCGTGGGATCGGGTCCGCAGCGTTCAGACCGACCGGGCCGATCCCACGCTCGCCGCACGAATGAATACCGCCGAGGATCTCTGGCGGGCGCGATCGCGCGTCGAGCGTCACGACACGACGCTGGCGGAGCCGGTGCTCGAACGCCTCTTCGAGAAGTATCAGGGCGCGACGCACGAGACGGCCCTAGTCGTCGCCGAGGGATTGCTGCGGTGTCGAGTGGCGCGGGCCGACCAGGTTCTCGCGGTTATCCCGGCACTCGAGGTGGCCCGGCTTCGCCGCGCCGGCGCCACGACCCGGGCGTACACGACCCTTGACCCCGAATTCGACGCCCGGTATGCGTTGTGTACGGTGGTCGCCGCGGTCTGGCTCCCGTCGCCGAGGCTCGAACTCCTGGCCCACGACCTGGCGGCCTACGACGCCCAGGGTGACGAGGTCGTGGCCGCGCTGGCCAACGAGTACCGCAACGCCGTCCTGCGGACGCTCGGCGGGACGCTGGATCCTGCGGCGACGTCGCTTGAACATCCGGGTATCGAACTGATGCAGCGGCTCAACGCGTGCCGCTCCGAGGATTCCGACACGCGCAGTGCCGCACGGGAGCAGCTTCGCCGCGCGATCCCGAAGATGCCCCCGTGGGCCGAGGCGTGGGCCCGCTACCAGATCGGCGTGTCGTTGCTCGCCGAAAAGGGAATCGGCCGCCGGCAGAAAGGGGCGGTCAGCCTCATCCACCTGCCGGCCCGGTTCAACCGGACCCACCCGTTTCTCGCGGGGCTCGCGCTCGCGGAGGTGGCCGCGGCGCTCCAGAGCGCGGAAGATTCCGCGGCAGCCGCTACGCTTCGCAGTGAGTTGAACAGGATCTACCCCAATCATCCGCTGCACGCGAGCAGCGGCGCACCGGGCGACGGCTGACCCGGCGCGGCAGACGCGAACACGACCATGAAGACGCTGACGTACATACTGGCCCAGACCGGCGACGTTGACGCGGGTTCCACCTGGTGGGACACGATCCAGGCCGGCGGCATCGTCGGATACATCATTCTCGGGCTCAGTACGATTGCCCTGGCCCTGGTGATCATGCACCTCGTGCAGATCCGCCGCGACGCGCTGCTTCCGCCCGACCAGATCGATACGATCGAAAACTTGCTGGCGCAGGGGCGGATCGCCCAGGCGCTTGAATACTGCTACGACCCGGAGGCCGACTCCTACCTGACGCGGATCATGGGCGCCGGGCTCACCCGGTACCAGAAGAGCGCGTTCGGAGCGTTCGAGATCAAGAACGCCATCGAGGAGGCAGGCGAAGACCAGACCGCGCGGCTCTACCGCTCGACGGACGCGCTGGGCGTGATCGGCTCCATCGCGCCGTTGCTCGGCCTGCTCGGCACCGTGCTCGGCATGGTCGGCGCCTTCGAGAGCCTGTCGCGCACGGCGACGCCGAATCACGAGGCGCTCGCTTCCAGCATCAGTCTCGCCCTGGTGACCACGCTCATGGGCCTGATCCTCGCGATCCCGTGCATCACGTTGCACCGGTACTTCGGCAACCGGATCGACGCCTTTGCATCGGAGGCGTCCAGGGAGATCGAACGGTTGGCGCTGCACCTGGAGTCGACGGGGCAGGGCCGGCCGGCGGCGTCCCCACGACCGCGGCCGGGGTCGCGGCCCGACGCGGCGGCCGCCCCCGCCCCCGCGCAGCCGTCGCCCGCACGGAAGACCTCGTCTCCGGGTCCGTCCGGCGGGCCGGCATCGCCGACGACCGGCAAGGGAACCGCGTGAGGTTCACGTCGGCGCCAACCCGGGAGCGTGAGGCGACCGTGGACATCACGGCCATGATCGACGTGGTGTTCCTGCTGATCATCTTCTTCATGACGACCGCGCAGGTCGCGCAGCTCACACACACCGAGATCGATCTGCCGCTGGAGCGCGGCGACCAGCAGGCGACGCCCGACGAGGCCGGCCTCGTGATCAACATTACGGCCAAGGGTGAGATCGTCGTCGCAAGCCGCGTCGTCGGGCTGGCGGAACTGGAGGGGATCGTGCTGGACGAAATCCGCAAGGATCCGGATCGCCCCGCCTCCCAGCTCAAGCTGCTGCTTCGCGCCGACCGGACCGTGGCCGCTTTGTACCTAAACCGCGTGGTGCGCCTGCTCGAGTCGCTCGGCGTCGGGGCGGCCCGCCTCGCGACGGAGGTGCCGAGGTAGCCGTGCGGATGCAGCGAAAGAAATCCCGGCGCCGCGCGACCCTCACGCTGAACCTGGCGAGCATGATCGACGTCACCTTCCTGCTGCTGCTGTATTTTCTGGTGACGACCGTGCTGGCCCGCCCGGAGGACAGGCTCAGTCCCACGCTGCAGACGCGATCGGAGAGCGCTGCCGGGCCGACCTCCGATTTCCAGCCGCAGATCGTCGACGTCCTGCGTCTCGACGGTGAACCCGCGTTCCGGCTCGGAACGCAGATCTTCCGGGACAAGGCGTCGTTGACGGCGGCGTTGAGGCCGCTTCCGAAGACGGCGGGGCTCTTCGTGCATGTCTTCGACGACGCGCCGGTGGGCATGGTGGCGGCGGCGCTCCAGGCCGGCAGGGATGTTGGTTTCGAGCAGGTGACGTATGTGCCGGCGGAGTAGGAAGAAAGGCACGAAGGCACGGAGGCACGGAGGCACGAAGGGTGTGGTTGTCGCGTGCGTGTTGCTCGCCGTCGGCGGTGCGCGGGGGGACGACGTTGCTGCTTTCCTGGAGCAGCGGGGGTTGAATCGACTGCTTGCCGTGCACCTGGAGACGCAGTTGGAGTCCGTCGGCGGTGATGCGCGCGAGGCATTCGTGCTGCAGTTGGTGAATATCTACGCGAGGCTGCTGGAATCGACCGACGACCCGGCGATGCTGCGGAACCTCCAGGAGCGCAGCCGCCGGCTGTTGGCATCGGCGTCGGCGGGCGTCGGCCAGGAACTCCGGTTGGCGCTGTTGCGCGGCTCCTACCGCGGCGCGGAGAAAATTGCCGAGAGCCACCGGCTGCGTCAAAGCACCGACCGGGACGTCGAACGGGCGATCGAGACGCTTGCGGAGGTCATCCCCAAGCTCAACCGGCTGCGGAACCAGATCAACAGTCGCGTCAACCAGGCGGAGCGACGGCTCATGCGCACCGGCGGCGACGATGCGCGGGCGCTTGCCGACGAGGCCGAGGCGATCCAGCGGCTGCACACGCAGTGCACGTTCGTCACGGCCTGGGCGCTGTACTACCAGTCGTGGCTCAACGACCGCCCGGAGAACGCCCGCGTCGCCGAGGCGATGTTCGCCGACCTGCTTTCGGCGGAAAGCGCTCGGCCGCGGCCCGATGAGATCTCCGTGGACTTTCGAGCGTTGGAAGCAATGGCGCGATCGATCCTCGGCATGGCCTTGTGCAAGTCGATCACGTCATCGTCGGCCGTGGCGATGTCCTGGATCGAGCTGCTCGAACACCCCATGACCTACGAACCGATCCGGGAGCAGACGCCGATCTGGAAGCTGGTCATTCTCTTCGAGCACGGGGAATACCTTGCTGCCGGGAGGCTGCTGGACTCGTTCGGCGCGGACGACGAGCCGGTGCCGCTGTCGTGGATCCGGCTGGCGGCGGTGCATGCGCTCGAGGCGGAGCACGGCAGCCGGGCGGCGGCTGACCTGGCGCGAGTGGCCATGACGACGCTGGCGGCTCGCGGCGAGTTGCGGGCGGTCCTGGATCTCGCGGGGCGGTACGGTGTCGAGTCGCTGGGAACGTCCGGCTTCGCGTTCCGGTACGTCCGCGGCGTACAGTCGTACCAGGCCGCGCGGATGCGTCACGACGGCGAGCAGCCGATCGCCGACGAGGCGATCCTGGCCGTCTACCGCCAGGCCGTGGCGGAGTTCGAGACGGCCCTGAACGAGCGGGACGCCGCGAAGTACCCGGAGGCCGCGGCCAGTTGCCGCTGGCTCATCGGGTGGTGCCGATTCTTCGAGGGGCGGTTCCTCGACGCCCGCGCGTCGTTCGAACATGCTGCCGAGCGTCTCGGTAACGAACAGGCGTCCGAAGCGCTGTGGATGGCCGTGGTGTCGCTGGACTATGCGTTGAAGAGTGACCGCGGCAACCAGGAGACACTGCGCGCCGAGATGGCCGACCTGATCGACGACGTCCTGGCCCGCTATCCGCTGAGCCGCTACACGGCGAAGCTCCGGCTCAGGCGAGCCATGCAACGCGAGCCGTCGGCCGAGGTGGTCGAGGAACTCCTGGCGATCGGCTCCGGCAGCGACGTCTACGTGGCGGCGCGGCGTCGCGCGGCGCAGATCCTCTACCAGCTGTTCCGGACGACCGCCGGCGAGGGGCGTCTCGCATACGGCAACGAGTACCTCGGCGTCGCGTTGCCGCTCCTGACCCGCCCGGACAAGGGCGACGCCCGCGCCGCGGACGTCTACGTCGCGCGGAGCCGGCGCGTCCTCGAGGTCGCCCTGACCGACGGCATCGTCCGGCTCACGGCCGCCGGACGCGTGCTGGGGGACCTGGACGGCTTGATGCGTGACGGGACGCTCGACCTTGCGCCGTGGCACGACGAGTTGAGTTGCCGTCGCGTCCAGGAGCGGTTGCTGGCGGACGACGCGCCGGTGGCGGCCGTGATGGCCGATACGCTGTGGGAAAGCAGCGGCGGCTCGGTGTGGTCGCGGCTGGCCGAGCGGGCATTGTTCCGATACGGGCTCGCGCGCTGGAAGTCGATGGACCCGGCGGCCGAAACCGCTGGTGTGTACCTGCAACTGGTTGTCGACCACGGACTGCGCGTGCTGGAGGAGTTCAAGGACCGCCCCGATGCGCTCTCGCAGACGCGGATCCTCGCGTGGCACGCCGCCGTCGCCGAAGCGATGTTGCAGGTCTGGCAACGCGCCGGTGATCCGGGGCGCGGTGCACTCGCGCTGGCGCTCTACGAACGGCTCCTGACCGTCGCGCCCAGGGACGCGCGTTTTCTTCATGCCACGGCCACCCTCGCCCAGGCACTCTCGAACAACCAGCTGGCCTTGTCCTGCTGGCGGACGCTTGCCGCCGGCACGCCCCCCCAGACCGATCGCTGGTACGAAGCGCGTTTCCACCAGATCTCGCTGCTGGCGGATATCGACCCGGCTCGGGCGCGGGCCGTCATGGACCAGCACCGGCAGCTCAACCCCGACTACGGCCCCGACCCGTGGGGCGTGCGGCTGCGGCAACTCGACCTGCGTCTTGCCGATGCCCCCGACGATGGCCGACCCCGGCGACAGGAGCCGCCGACGTGAGCGGCGATCCCTGTCTCAAGTTCCTCGGCGTCCCGGAGACGTCGGCGCCGACCGACCTGCTCGGCCTGCCACTGGGGGAGATCAACGTGGCCACGGTTGAGGCGGCGCTGCTGGACCGCATCGACATCGTCTTCAGCCACGCCGACGCGCGGGCCGACGAGGCCCGGCACGTTCGCCAGGTCCTGCGGGATGCCGCGTGGGCGGTGCTGGCCGGATTGCGGGAAACGCGGGCACCGCCGCGACGACCGCGCGACGTGCAAGCCCCGGTCGTGACGCTCACCGAGTTCGACCGTCACGTGCTTGCGGTCCTCATCGGTTGCGGCGGCTGGAATACCGAGAGCCGCATGCGCCTGGTGTCCCTTGCCGCCGACTACGCTGTTTCGGTGCAGGGCCTGCTGAGGGTGATGACGGGTCTCAGCGCGTACGCCCGTAGCGGCGGGCCGCGACTGGACGTCGCCGCGATTACCGAGGGCCTCGACGGCCCGGTCCAGCCGGCCGCGGGCGCCGCTGCGGACCAGGCGAGCGCGAAGCAATGGATCGATCGGCTTACCCCGGAACTCCGCGACAAGACGCCCCGATCGACTTTGAAGCTGGCGGTGCTCTTCGGGCTGCTGACGATCTTCTGCGGCACGATCGTCTATCGCGTCCTGTTCGTGACCGTTCCGGCTCCACCGCCGCAGGTCGACGTATCACCCCGGCCGCGTGTCGAGGCGCCCCCGGGCGCAGCCACGCCACAGCCGCCGGCACCGATCCGGCAGCGGCCGGCGTCGTTCTCGGAAACGCCGACGTTCCAGGGGCAGGCGCTCACCGCCGAGGCCGCCGCTGCGGCCGACAATTGCCCGCAACTGGTCGGCGAGATCGAACTGATCGGGCGAAAGATCGCCATCGCCGACGAGCCCTCGGAAGCCGTGTACCGCGGTTGGGACGTGTCGCTGGAGACCGCCGCGACAGGCTGGGTGCTCGTCGACCAGCGGTTGCTCGAACACATCAGCGAGGCCATTCTCGAAGGGCTCTACGCGGCGTCCGACTCGCCCAGCGTGACTGACCGGCTGCTGCTGTCCTTGACGCCCCCGTCGCGGAGGCTCGACGAGGCCGTGGACGTGTGGCGGGGTGCGTGGATCACCGCCACGCTCGCGACGGTCGCGTCGAGCCGTGGGCTGCCGCCGGCCGTCGTTCAACGCGCGCGGATCCAACTCGACTTGGCGATCGGCGGGCCGCTGCAGCCCGGCGGCGACCCGTTCCGCGCCGGCGCCGGCGCCTGGCTGGATCAAATCGCGGCGACCCTGGTTGACGCGATGGAGTTCAACCCGCAGACATACGACCTGTGGGAGTTCTGGATCGCTGCACAGCGGCGGCTCGGTCGAGGCGAACGCTTCGACGAAGCCTTGATGAACGCGATCGAGTTGATCCTGCTGACGTCCACCGACCTGGCGCGGGCCGGGCCGAGCGTCAACGTCCTGGGGCGACTGGTGAGCCTGGCCGACTTCCGGTCGAGCCCAGTCGTACGGGACCGCTTCCTGTCGATGTTCGGCGAGGATTCCGGGATCGACTCGCGGGACCTGTGGGTCATCAGCAGCCTGCTGACCAACGGCGCGGCCACGGCGTGGTTCGGCGCGGAGCTGGTTCTCGCCGAGGATGCCGACTGGATGCTCCGCCGCCGCATCGCCGATCGTATCGGCGACCGATGGCCCCCGGAGGCGACCGCCGGACGCGAGCACGTCGCGCGGGTGCGGGGGATCCCGGTCGATCCCGAACTTGCCGCCCGATGGTTGACGGTCTTCGAGCAGATCGAAGCCCTGGCGCCGAGCACGAACGACGAGGACCGCGTCGCGGCGTTGCTGACCGCTTCGCGTCTGAACGAGATTGCCGTTCGCCTCAGTGTCGGTGATGCGGACGAGGCGGCCCGGCAGCTCGACCTGCTGGAGCGCGGCGCGCCGCCGCCGGCGCCGCCGAAGTCCGCCGGCCCGTCCACGGGCTTCCGGCCGAGACCCCCGCGGGGGCCCGCTCCCGTTGGAGCGCCGGGGAGTCCCGGCGCCGGAGCCGGTCGCGATGGCGTGTGGGCCGTTGCCTACGAAGATGCGGGACGCCGGGGCGATGAACGGCTGAACCTTCTGGCGTCCCTGCGCGATGCTCCCGGCGACGATCTCGGCCCCGTGGATGCCGAGGTGTTCGTGCGCGCGGTGTACCGGGCCATGCCCGCCGAAGTTCGCACGCTCGCCAGGGAGATCCTGACCGACCGGCTCAGCGGTGGCCCGACCGTGGCGATGGAACTGCTCGATCAATTCCCAGGTACGCCCCGGACGCAGGCGACCTCGGACCTGATCCGCCGGGTCACCGGTTGGCGACTGCCCACGGCCCGGTCGGAGTCGTGGCCGGTCGACGCGCGACTGGCGCTCGTTCGCCACGTGATCGCCCTGGTCTCGCCCGCCAACACGGTGGACGAGCTGATGGAGGCCGTGCGTGACTCGTACGACAGCCGGCGGTCCTGCCTGGATTCGAACTGGATGCCGTCACAACGAGCCGCGCCGGCGGCGGCCGAACTCGCCGAGGCGTGGCGGCAGCGGGCGGTCGCCGTCACCACCCGGGTCCGTTACCGGGTGCCCGGCGACGAGGCGGAGATCCAGCGCAGGCACGCGACCAGGCTGCGTCTGGCCGAAGGCCCGCTGCAGATGTTCGTGGCCAGCCAACTGGCGCTGCTCGACCAGATGGCCTACATGGCGGTGGCCGACCAGGCGGGGCTGCGCGATCCGGCGCTCGGCGTCCTGATCGACTCGGCCCGCCGGCGAAGCCGGATGTCGCACGTACTTGCCCAGGCCGTCGAGGCCGAACGCGCGATGAACCGGCTGTGGCGTCTGCAGATCGCCGTGACCGAGCCAGGCGGCCAGTCGCGTCGTGGCAGGGGCGGCTTGTCCGCCCCTGTGATCGTGCATCGGCTTGCGAAGCACAGGGGCAGACAAGCTGCCCCTGCCACGATCACCCGGGCTGTGTTACTCGTGCTCGTTTGTGGTCTCGCGGTCCCGGGTGATGGCGCGGCCGAGCCGGGTCCGTGGACGGATCGCGTTGAGACCCTCGACCCCGCGGATCCGATGGCGTATTTCGAACTGGCCGAGGAGATCGCCGACGCCTCGGCCGGCGGGCCGCGGCGGGATCTCGCCCGTCACCTGTTCGCGTTGTCCGGCGTTCTGGACCCGCAACGCCTTGGTCGCAGCGCTTGCCTGGCGCTGGCGGACCTCGAGGCGGACCAGCACAGCAGGAGGCGACTGCTGGCCCTGGCCGCACTACTCGACGAGCGGGCCGGCGGCGGGATCGGCGGCCCGGCGGGCGAGACCAGATACTACGACCGGGCGTCGGTGCTGGCGGTCACCAACGCGCTGAGCTTCTATCGCACGGGCAATGGCGCAAAGGCCGTCACCGCGCTGCGCACGCCGTCGGCGAAGAAGATCCTCGACGCCCACGACACGATCTTCAGGGGGGGGGCGGAGCGGTTCATCGAGGAATGCCGGCTCTATCGCGGCTCGCGTCGGCCCGTGCTGGCGGAGGCGGATCGCATTCTGCAACTGAAGTTCGAAGCGGCCCTGCTCGCCGGCGACGACCGGTCGTGGTCGGGTGAACTCCTGCTCAACGGCGGCAGGCCGCTCATCGAGGTGGACCCCGATCGGCTCGAATCGTCGTTCGGCGTCGATGCAGGGCAGGCGTGCTATCGCGGCGGTCGCTGGCAGGGGTGTGAGTAGGGTGGGGGCTGTCAGCTGTCAGCTATCAGCTCACACAGAGGGGGACAGATCCTGCCTCGAAGGTCCCTCTTGCTGACAGCTGACCGCCCCCCTCACCCCACCCGGCGGGCGAGGTGGCTGAGCTTGAGCTCGACCAGGTCGACCAGGTCCTCGACGAGGCCCGCCGACTGGATCGACCAGACGCCCCACCGCGTGTCGAACGGTTCCTGCGCGAGGTCGATGCCGTCGCGAACGGAGCGTTTCATGCGCCGCTGCGGCAGTGAGCGGACGAATTCGCGGTCCAGCGGGACCGCCAGTTGCAGGTCCGACGGCGCCGGGACGAGCACCGCAAGCGGCTCATTGCTGTGCTCGACGTGGAATTCGATCGTCCATCGCCAGCAGTCGCCGTGCCATGCGAAGGACTCGGTCACGCCCTCCAGCGCTCGCACGTCGCGGAGGAGGCGGTCGAACAGCCTGGTGGCTGCTGCCGGCAGGGATTCCTTGAGCCGCTCGACCGTGGGCCGATTGAATCGGTCCTCCCATGCAGATCGTTCGTAACCCTTTGGCGATACCATGGATATGGTTCACGCCGCCCCACGCGGTATTGCATTTACATAGCGACGAGTAGAATCCTAGGCGCCGCCCGAAGGCCGGAATCTTGAACATGCCCCACCTGCTCGGCGACGTCACGGCGGTCCTGATGGCGAAGGACCCGCGGGGGGGCAGCGTAAAGACCCGCCTGGTCACCGGCGGCTGGACCGCCGTACAGGCCTCCGACGTGGCCGAGGTGATGCTCGCCTGCATCGCCCGTCGGCTCCGCGAGGCGGCCCGGAGCCTCGTCCTGGCCGTGACGCCCGACGGGGCGGGGCCGGCCCTGGCCGACCGGCTCGGTCTCGACCCGATCGACATCGTGGACCAGGGGTCGGGTGATCTCGGCCGGCGGCTCGACCGCGTGTGGCGGGCGGTTGGCACCGAGAGGGCGATCGCCTTCTTCGGGGCAGACAGCCCCGATGTGCCGGCGTCGCTGCTGTCGGCGATCCCCACTGTCCTGGCAGGCTGCGACGTCGCGGTCGGGCCGACCTCGGACGGCGGGTACTGGACGCTCGCCGCCAGAACGCACAACCCGGCGGTGCTGGAGGGCATCGACTGGGGAACCGCCCACGTGTACGATCAGACCCGACGGCAGGCCGTGGCGGCAGGCCTCGTGGTCGGGGCGCTTCCCCCATGGCATGATGTAGACCGCCCGGCGGACGTCGACGCCTTGCGGGTGCGGCTGCGTACGCTGCTCGATGGCCCGCCGAACCGGCCGGACAATACGGACCCCTTGCGTTGGATGGCCGCGCAACTCGACGGGCTGAGTTCCGTCAGGACACCGCCCGAGAACGCACCCTCATGACTGACGGCACCATGGTTCCCCCCACGCCAGAACCCGCCAATGCCTTGAACGACGTCACGGACCTCGCCGACGCGCTGATCCTGCTCGTTGACGACAACGTGCAGAACCTCGAGCTCATGGAGGCCTACCTCGAGAGCCTCCCGTGCCGCATCCAGACCGCGGTCGACGGGGTCGAGGCGTTCGACGCCATCAACAAGGAAGCGCCGGACATGGTCCTCCTGGACGTGATGATGCCGCGGATGTCCGGCTTTGAGCTGTGCCAGAAGATCAAGGCCAGCCCCGGCACACGCGACATCGTCGTGATCATGGTCACCGCGCTGCACGAGGTGGGCGACTTCGAGCGCGCGGTGGAATGTGGTACGGACGACTTCCTGACCAAGCCGGTCAACAAGCTGGAACTGCTGACCCGCGTGCGGTCGCTGCTTCGCGTGCGGCTGCTCAAGCGGCGCCTCGACCAGGTCATGTCGCTTCGCCAGCGGACGGCCCCGGACGAGCGGGATCGGCCCGAAGCCGGTCAGAAGCTGGAATGAGCGCTCCGTACGGCCCCCTCCGGGCCGACACTCGCTTTCGTACGACCCGCCGAATTCATCGGATGGCACGGTTGACGTCGCGAAGCGACGTCGGCCGTGGAGCGACGCCAACCACGGCCGACCGAGCTTCGCTCGGTCAACCGTGCCACCCAGACGCCGTGGGTCCGGGCGGACCCACAGGGACATCCGTGGAATGGGCGGCGGCGGGCAGTGTCCTACCAGCACGGGATCCTGGTGACGACGGCCGGCGTCTCCGGGGTCCTGATCC
>SMVB01016493.1_pt1 | contig 13945 bp, 13 predicted proteins | sample 2456461 | NCBI WGS metagenome assembly SMVB01 (sample SAMN11095934, study PRJNA526329) | marine sediment metagenome | biome: Marine sediment; feature: Surficial sediment; material: Deep marine sediment; isolation source: Hadal surficial sediment | place: Pacific Ocean | collected 2014-05 | depth... | reverse complement strand
GAGTATCACCCGAACCAGTGATGAAAGACTTGGCGGGTGTCCCGGCGGCCCTTGGGCCGCCGGGAACGCATACTCTCGATTAGCAACTGCCGGCGCCGATTGTAGTGCCGGCTTCAGTGCAGCTCACCGCGTTCACGCCTAGCTGCAGGCAGCGGGAAGGGCAGCACCACCACTGGACGAGATGCAGCTCGCGGCCTCTAGCATCTCATTCGAGACGGCATTGCTCAGCGAATCGGCGGCCACGATGATGCCGGCCGCGACAAAGGCGAGCAGCAGCGCATACTCGACCGAAGAAATGCCACTTTCGTCATTCCAAAGATTGCTCAGAAACTTAACCATTATTTCAACTCCCCTGATTGGTACCCAATATTGAGTTCGTCACTTCCCAAGAGGAAGCGCATGAGGACTATATGTTAGTTTTTCGATAATATCAATGAATATTGTATTATTAAAAGTAGTTAATTTTTTTGTTCTTATTATAGTTAATATTTTTTAGTTAACGATATTTGTTTACTATGTAACATCCTTAAATTCATGGGCCGCGATGGGATTTGCCGACTCGCCGCAGAGAGCGGTGCCCCGACAGGCGGGTGTCCGGTGGTGCGATCGGTCTCCGGCAGTGCGATCGGTCTCCGGCAGCAATGCGGTCGACCCGGACGCCTTTCTGAGTGGAAGCTATGAGCTCGGCACGAGGATCACCCGATTGCGGGATGATCGTCTCGGCGGGTTTCCCGACGATCCAAAGACCGCCGGGAACTCAATTTCCGTCTAGCAGTTTAAACTGCCGGAGGTGCCCTCGATGCAATTGGCGGCGGTTTCCATCTGATTGGACACCGCATTGCTCAGCGAATCGGCGGCCACGATGATGCCGGCCGCGACAAAGGCGAGCAGCAGCGCATACTCGACAGAGGAAATTCCGCTCTCGTCAATCCATAGATCGCTCAGAAACTTACGCATTCCCGCATCTCCTCGAACCGGCGCCCCGCATTGATATCGGGATTTTTTATTTGAATGGTGAAGAGGCTGTAATTTAAAATCCGATGAACATCAATAAATATTGTATTTCGAAAAATAGTTAACATGGTTTCTGTGACATAGTTAATATATAAAAATTAAGTACATTTTTTTACTATAATATATACTTAGAATATGAACTGCTATCGAATTTACCGCGCCATGGCGGCACCGGGATATCTTTTCTGCCTTTAACCTTTTGTTAAGCAATCGGGTCAACCTTGATGAATGGCCCGGATCAGCCGGGCCCGCGATTTCGATTCGCGCACCGGAAAAGCGGGGATATCTGCGATGAAAAAAATGAATTGGATAGTTGCGCCCGCCCTTGCCGCGGCCGCGATCCTGGGCGTGCCGGATATCACGGCCCAGGCTCAGACTCTGTCTCAGGTTCAGCCCCAGACCCAACAGTGCGACCAGCGTGCCCGGGTCATCGGACACCTGGCTCAGAAATACAAGGAGGCCCCGGTCGCCATCGGCGTCACGTCTAACGGCGGCATGGTCGAAGTCCTGACCACCGGAGACGGCGGCACCTGGACCATCATTCTGTCCAACCCGAACGGCACCTCTTGCCTGGTCGCCGCCGGCGAGGGTTGGCGCGCCCTGCAATTCGACAGCTCCAAATACGATCCGCAGGTGTAAAACGGACTAGCTCGCGTCGGCCTAGGACGATAAAACTCTAGAGTGCGATCGTTTCGAATTGAATCGATTTGGATAGTGAATCGCATTCTATATCATATAGTTAGGGGCTTATTCACGTCTTAGATCGTCTCGATCTAAAACGATAAGACCCTAGGATACAATATCGAGCAGCGTGCCCAACATCCGGTCCTGGGTTTTGATGGTCGCGATGTTGGCCTGAAACAGGCGCAGCGCCTTGATCTGCTCGACTATCTCCTGTTCCATCGACACATTGGGCAGCGGCACCAGGCCGTCGGGATCGGCGTCCGGATGATCGGGGTCGCGCGACATAAACGAGGCCGGCGCAATCGGCGCCGTCGTCGCCGTCACCCCGCCCAAGGCATAAGAGCTGAAGACCGTGCGCTGGGGGGCAAAGCCCTCCGGCTTGGCCAGGGCCGGGTCCGGGTGCACACCCAAACTGGATGCGTTGACCACATTATCCGCTGTAACGGCCAGGCGCTGGCTCTGGGCCTTCAGACCGGAAACCGCGATACTGAAAACTGAACTCATTCGAGGCTCTCCATGCTGCCAATCGAGACGACTGTACTCTCCTTGGGAAAATCTTACAACTAATTGTTTTTATTGATTATTTTCGTATCATTCCTAACAAATACAATGCAATCCGGAACGCCCCCATGCGCCCGCGGCAGGGCAGCCATGCATATATCGGACGGATATATACGTGGTCACGCTATGTTGGGACGATATATAATGTAAGTACAGGAACAGGGAGCGATTTATGGACGCGAAGATCCTCTGCCTCGGCACTCTCAGCCGCGGTGACGCCAGCGGTTACGAGATCAAAAAGGCCTTCGAGGAAGGCCCTCTCGGTCACATTCACGAGGCGAGCTTCGGCGCTATCTATCCGGCGCTGAACGAACTCGAGCGGCAGGGCCTGGTGACGGGCCGCGAAATGGCTCAGGAGAAGCGCCCCGACAAGAGGGTATTTACGCTCACCGAGGACGGCCACCAAGCCTTGCATCGGGCGCTGCTGAAACCGCCGGCGCGCGACAAGACCCGCTCCGACTTCCTGTTCATTCTGTTCCTCGGCCATCTGGTTGAGGCGTCTCGTCTTGCGGAACTCATCGATAGCCGCATTGCCTGGTACCGGGACTGCCTGTCCCGCATGGCAGCCTGCGATTTGAGCGCCGGCCCGCCGGGTGAGGCTTTCGTCCACGGACTTGGCCTGGCGGTCTACACCGCCACCTGTGACTATCTGATCGCGCACCGCAAGGACCTGTTGGATGCCGTCGCCGCGCAAGACCGCCCGGCCGCCGAGTAAAACCGGGGGCAGACAGATGAAACAATCCTATGTATTTGCGACGATCCTGGCCCTGGCGACGGCCGGCTGGGTTGCCTCGGGCCAATTCGGAGACGGCGGCGGCCCGAAGGCCGCCCGCAAGCCGCCGGCCGATCTCACCGCAACCCAGATCGTGCCCACGGTTCGGGTGCGCCAGTTGATCGCCGAGCCGCACCAGGCGGAAGTGATCCTGCGCGGCCGCACCGAGGCAACCAGAAAAGTCGATGTCAAAGCCGAAACCTACGGCCGTGTTGTCGAGTTGAAGATCGAAAAAGGCGACTGGGTCGAAAAGGGCGCCGTCATCGCCCGCCTTTCGCCCGAGGAGCGCCCGGCGCGCCTGGCCGAAGCCAAGGCCCTGCGCAAACAACGCAAGATCGAATACGAGGCCTCGGACCGCCTGTCCAAGAAAGGCTATCGGGCCGAGACCCAACTGGCCGCTGCCAAGGCCGCGCTGGAGGCTGCCGAGGCAGCCGTCATCCGCGCCCAGGTCGCCCTGCGCAATACGACGATCCGGGCGCCGTTCGACGGCTTGGCGGTTGCGCGCGCCGCCGAGATTGGCGATTTCATCGATAAGGGCGATCCGGTCGCACGCATCATCGATCTCGATCCCGTGCTCGCCGTCGCCCAGATCAGCGAACGGGACCGCGGCCGGGTGACGGTCGGAGCGCCGGCCCGGGTGACCCTGATCGGCGGTCGCGAAGTATCGGGAATAGTCCGCTTCGTCACGGCAGAGGCCGAGGCCACGACGCGCACCTTCCGTATCGAGATCGAGCTGCCGAACCCGAATGCCGAAATTCCCGATGGCGTCACCGCCGAGATTCGGCTGCCGCTCGGCGAGATCAAGGCACACCGGGTCTCGCCGGCGATCCTGACTCTGACCGACGATGGAACGATCGGAGTCAAGACCCTGGGGCCGGACAATCGGGTGCGCTTCCACCCGATCCAGATCATCGGCGACGGCATCGGCGGGGTCTGGCTCACCGGCCTGCCCGATCGTGTCACCCTGATCACCGTGGGCCAGGAGTTCGTCTCCGAGGGACAAACCGTGCGTCCGATCGACGAGGCGAATTTGCCACCCGCGTCCGGGAGCGGTTCGTGAACGCTTTGATCGACGCCGCGATCGACCGGGCGCGCACGGTGTTGTCGGCCCTGTTTCTGATCCTGGTCGCCGGCGCCTATGCCTATGTCACGATCCCCAAGGAAGCCGATCCGGACGTTCAGATTCCGATCCTCTACGTCAATCTCAGCCACGACGGCATCTCGCCGGCGGATGCGGAACGCTTGTTGGTCCGGCCCATGGAGCAGGAATTGCGGGATATCGAGGGCATCGACGTCATGCGATCGACGTCGTTCCTGGGCGGCGCCAGCGTGGTGCTCGAGTTCGATGCCGGCTTCGACGCCGATCTGGCACTGGCCGACGTGCGCGAAAAGGTCGATCTGGCCAAGCCCGGACTGCCCGAGAACACCGACGAGCCGACCGTCCACGAGGTCAATCTGAGTCTGTTCCCGGTGCTGGTGGTGACGCTCTCCGGCAATCTTCCTGAGCGCGCCCTGCTCGGCCTGGCCCGTGGCCTCCGCGACGATATCGAAGGTATTTCCTCTGTCCTCAAGGCGCAGATCGCCGGTAACCGGGACGAGGTCGTCGAAATCGTCATCGATCCGCTGGTCCTGGAGAGTTACGACTTGAACGCGGCCGACATCATCGACGGGATGTCGCGCTCGAACCGGGTCGTGGCGGCGGGCAGCATAGATACCGGGCGCGGCCGCTTCGCGGTTCGGCTGCCGGGCCTGTTCGAGAATTTCAACGATATCCTCGACATGCCGGTCAAAGTGACCCCGGAGGCGGTCGTGCGCGTGCGCGACATCGCCGTCCTGCGCCCGACCTTTAAGGACCCGGAGGGATTTGCGCGTATCAACGGCCGCCCGGCAATCGCGCTCGAGGTTTCCAAGCGCAGCGGCGAGAACATCATCGAGACCATCGAGCAGGTCAAGGCGACGGTCGAGCGTGCCCGCCAGGCCTGGCCAGCCGAGGTCGTGATCGCCTACAACCAGGACAAATCGACCGATATCCGCAACATGCTGGCGGACTTGCAGAACAACGTGCTCAGCGCCGTGCTCCTGGTCATGATCGTGATCGTGGCCGCTCTCGGCCTGAGGTCGGCGGGACTGGTCGGAATCTCCATTCCCGGCTCCTTCCTGGCCGGCATCCTGGTGCTTGCCGCCGCCGGCATGACGATCAATATTGTGGTGTTGTTCAGCCTGATTTTGGCGGTCGGCATGCTGGTGGACGGCTCTATCGTGGTGACCGAATACGCCGATCGCAAGATGACCGAAGGCCAGGGACGGCGGGCGGCCTATTCGCTCGCCGCCAAGCGCATGGCCTGGCCGATCATCACCGCGACCGCGACCACGCTGGCGGCGTTCCTGCCGCTGGTGTTCTGGCCCGGTATCGTCGGCGAGTTCATGAAATATCTGCCCATCACCCTGGTCGCGACGCTGTCGGCATCGCTGCTGATGGCGCTTATTTTCGTGCCGACCCTGGGCGCACTGTTCGGCGCGCCCAGCGGCGGCGTCGATCCGGACGCGGTCAAGGCAATCGCCGCCGGCGACCCCGACCACCTGCGGAACGTCAAGGGCTTCACCGGTCTTTACCTGGGCGTGCTGCGGGGCGCGCTCGCGCATACGGGCAAGGTAATCGCCGCCGCCCTCGCCGTGCTGATCGGTGCCCAGGTGGCCTATAGCCAGTACGGTCGCGGTATCGAGTTCTTTCCCACCGTCGAACCGGAGAACGCCCTGCTTCAGGTCCACGCTCGCGGCAACCTCTCGATTACGGAGCGCGATGCCCTGTTGCGTCAGGTCGAGGAGCGCATCCTGGCGTTGCATGCTGAAACTGGGGAACTGCACGCGATATACGCCCGCAGCGTCGCCTCCTCCGGCATTCAGCGGGACGAACCCGAGGATCTCATCGGCACCATCCAGATCGAATTCATCGACTGGGACCGGCGCCGCCCGGCGGATTCGATTCTGGACGACATCCGCCAACGCGCCGCGCCGTTGGCCGGGGTCACCGTGGAACCGCGCAAACCGCACGCCGGTCCGCCGGTCGGCAAGGCAATCCAGCTCGAAATCGCCTCCGATCTGCCGGAACTGATCGCGCCCGCGGCGGCGCGCATCGCAATGGCCATGGCCGAGCTGGGCGGATTCGTCGATATCGAGGACGGTCAACCGATTCCCGGAATCGAGTGGGAGCTGAAAGTCGATCGCGCCGAAGCCGCCAAGTTCGGGGCCGATGTGGCCTTGATCGGTAATTACGTGCGCATGATCACCAACGGCACCAAACTCGGCGAATACCGGCCCGATGGCAGCGACGACGAGATCGACATCGTGGCGCGCCTGCCGGCCAGGTTCCGCAACATCGAGCAGCTCGACAGCATCCGCGTGCGCACCGAACTGGGTTTGGTGCCGATATCCAATTTCGTCTCGCGCGTGGCGCGGCCCAAAGTCGGAATCCTGCGCCGCGTCGATGGGCACCGGGTCATGACGGTCCGGGCCGAGGTCGCGCCAGGGTTACTGCCCGACAACAAGGTGCGCGAGCTGCGCAGCTGGTTGGCCACCGCCGGGCTGGATCCGCGTATCGACATCGCCTTCAAAGGCGAGGACAAAGAACAGGCCGCGGCCCAGGCTTTCCTGGTCAAAGCCTTTGCGGTCGCGATTTTCCTGATGGCCATCATTCTGGTGACCCAGTTCAACTCTTTCTACAGCGCATTTTTGATTCTTAGCGCCGTGATCATGTCGACGATCGGGGTAATGATCGGCCTGCTGATCACCGATCAGCCCTTCGGCATCATCATGGCGGGCATCGGCGTCATCGCCCTCGCCGGCATCGTGGTCAACAACAACATCGTCTTGATCGATACTTTCGACCGGCTCAAGAAGACCGCCCCCTCTCCGCAGGAAGCGATCCTGCGCACCGGCGCACAACGCCTGCGGCCGGTGCTGCTGACCACCATCACCACGGTGCTGGGCCTGATGCCCATGGTCCTCGGTTTGAATGTGGACATAATCGGGCGCGAAGTTCAGTTCGGGGCGCCCTCGACCCAATGGTGGCGCCAACTGGCCACCGCAATCGCGTTCGGTCTGACCTTCGCCACGGTATTGACCCTGGTTGTGACGCCGAGCGCGCTCATGATACGCGAGAATTTCGCCGCCTGGCGCCGCCGGCGCCACGGCATCTCGCCGCTGCCCGTGGCGGCCGAGTAGCATTTTTTATCTTACTATTACTTGGTTCTCTGGGCGACGTTTTCGATCTCGCGCAGCAACGCCTTGCCGACCTGCCCGCCGTCGCCGGTGATCCGGTTTCGGAACACGTTCCGGATCGCATCGATGTGGGCCTCGATGAGATCCTTGCGGCCTTCGGTGATCTTCATTTCGGGGTCCATGGTCGCCTGGTAGAGCGACTTTCCGAACGAAGTGACCAGCCGGTAGTCGAAAGTGCCGCTCTGGCCGCGCAACTCGTGGGCGATGCGATTGATGTTGGCAATGTGTTTGGCATTGCCGTCTTCGGGCCAGCCGCCGATATCGAGCGCGGCGAGTGAATCGGACATCGACGAGACGTAGCGCTTGACCCAATCGGCATAGTCGCCCACCAGACGCTGAATCCGCGCCTGCGCGGCTTCGACGATCGCGGGATCGAAATGAATCGGCTCCCGCGATCCCGGACCGAGCTTCTCCCGGATCCGGTTGTTGAGCAGGAAATGGGTGGCGCGAACATCCTCGCGCAGCGTCCGGATTTTCGATTCGGGTTGGACGATCTGGATCTCGGACTTGGTGGTCTTGCGCCGTTCCTCAGGGAAATCGAGGTCCGCGCGCCGCCGATCCGGCCCGAAATAGCCGGGCGCGAGGATAAATTGGCGCGGCGAGTTCACCACCGCGAGAATGCGGTCGGCGACCGAGCGAGCCGAGAACGGTTTGGCCATGAACTCGGTGACCCCGGTATCGCGCGCCTGTTCGACCACGAACTGATCGGCGGCGCCCGAGATCATGATGAAGGGCACAAAGCGGTCCGGCACGTCCCGGTTGGTTCTGATCCAGTGCAGGAAAAGGTTTCCATCGACGCCATCCATCAGATAATCGGCGATGATCATATCGACGGTGCCGAGGTTGGCCGCGACGGGATCGTTCTTGCTCAGCTTCAACCGCTTGATTGCAGCCGCGCAATCCCGTTCACCCACGGTATTCCCGATTCCAAAAACCTTGACGGTATCGACCAGGATATTGCGCATGAAGGTGTTGTCGTCCACCACCATGACGCAAATTCTGTCCCAGTTCGGTTTGCGCGCCGCCACGTTAATACCAACGGTCCTAGGATTTATTCGCCGTTCGGCGCCGGTATATCACCGTCGTCCTGTGGCGCCGGCGCTGGCTCGGCATCTTGATTGGCTTGCAGGCGGCGATATTGCCGGGCGGCGAAGGGAATCGATATTGCATAGACCAGCCCGGCCAGACTTAAGGTTATCCAGGGCTCGCTAACCAGGAAGGCCACGAACGCACCAACCCCGACCATGACCAAGCCGACGTAGCTTTGGCGGACTCGAAACTGCTTGGCGGAGAAGCTGGGCACCTTGCTGACCATGAGCGCCGCGACCACTGCCAGCAGGGCGCCGTTGAGAACCGGAGACCCCAATATTTCGTCGCCCAGCTCGAAACTCATCACCATCGGAACCAGCACCAGTCCGGCGCCCCCCGGTGCCGGCACGCCGGTAAAAAAGCGATTCGCCCAGGCGGGTTTTGGCTTCTCGTCGTCCAGCGCCACGTTGAAACGCGCCAACCGCAGCGCGCTGGCCATGACGAAGACCAGGACCAGGGCCCAACCCAGCCCACCGGCGTCGCCCAGAGCCCAGAGATAGATGATAATCGCCGGGGTCACGCCGAAGCTGATAACGTCGGCCAATGAGTCGAGTTGGGCGCCGAATTCGCTGGTCGCATTCATCAGGCGCGCAATCCGCCCGTCGAGCACGTCCCCGACCATGGCGACCAACACCGCGGCGATTGCCAGTTCCCAACGCTCGAGAAATGCCAAGCGGATCGCGGTCAGGCCGGCACAAAGCGCCAGCAGCGTGACCGCGTTGGGGATCAATCGATTGACGGTGAGGCCGGGCAGCCGGCGCCGCTTGAGACCGCTCATTCGCCCTCTCCCCCGGTTCACCGCCGCACTCCGTGACGTGGGGACTCGTCGGACTCGAGATCGGCGAGTACGGTCTCGCCGCCAATGGCGCGCTGTCCCGGCACGACCAGGGCCGACACGCCCGCGGGCAGATAGACATCGGCACGGCTGCCGAAGCGGATCAGTCCGAATCGCTCCCCGGCTTCCACGCTCTGTCCCCGGCTCAGATTGCACACGATGCGCCGCGCCACCAGCCCGGCGATTTGCACGAAGGCAATATCCCTACCATCCGCGGTCGTCAAACGCACGGTCTGACGTTCGTTGTCCTCCGAGGCCTTGTCGCGCGCCGCATTGACGAAAGTGCCCTTGTGGTAGGCCAGCTCGGTGATTGTGCCCGCCGCCGGGACACGGTTGATGTGGACGTCGAAGACGTTGAGGAAGATGCTGATCCGGGTCACGGGCTCCGACCCCATGCCCAAATCCGGTGGTGGCGGCGCCGGCGCGACCGCCACGATACGCCCATCGGCGGGGCTGACCACCAAGCCCGAGCGCAGGGGAACCACCCGATCCGGATCGCGAAAAAAATAGGTGCAGAACAGGGCCAGGATAAGACCCGGCACGACAAGCGGCGGCCAGGCCAAGTATAACAGCGCCGCCACGGCCAAAGCGCCCGCGATGAACGGCCAGCCCGCGCGGTGGATCGGCACCAATACGCCGTCTAAAACGTCGCGTCGTTCATCCAAATCGAAAGCTCCCCGCAATAGTGGCGCGCCATTCCTACACACACAGCCCCTAACTAGGAAAGGGTTTACGGCCCGTTAATCGATTTGCTGTTATGCCAGTAACCGCACTGGGAACTGGAACACGGCGATGTTGAGCGAAACTCCCGAACTCGATGAACCGACAGAACTGGCGGACAACGAGCTGCCAGCCGCCACGGCATGGCATACTGACCGCTCCTTTCCGGTCGAAGTCGGCGAGATTCGAATCGACGAGCGAGGCCGGATTCGACCGCGCGACAGCTCTGTGCCGCTAAACCTCGGCTTTGCCTATCGCGGCATCCAATACCATGCCGAGGTCGAGACCACATCCGAACCGCGGGTGCGGCTTACCGCGGATCTGGGCAAGCTGCCCTACTCCATGGAAATCGGCGCGGGACGCCACCTGATCCGGTGTATCCTCAACTCGAGCGCGCGCGCCTATTACGGCCGCATCCATCTCTCCCAGGACCAGGATATTTTCCTGGAGGCGGAGTCGATACCGCCCAAACCGTTTACCCCAGCCAGCCTCATGGCGACGCTGACGGCGCTGCTGCTCGACTTCCAACCCTATTTGGATATCTTGGGACAGGTGCTTACCGAATTCCAGCGACCCAAGGCTGCCGGCACCCTCGGCCCCGTCCGATGATCCACCACACTAGTTCGTCGTAGGAACGACGAAGATCTGGCCTGGATAGATCAAATCGGGACTGCGAATTTGGTCCCGATTGGCCTGATAAATCACGGAATAACGAACCCCATCGCCATAGACGCGTCGCGAGATCCGCCACAGGCTGTTGCCCGGCTGGACGATGACCGCGTGCTCGCTGGGCAGCGCGGATAGCACCGCGGCGCGCGAGAACGGCGTCTCCACCCGCGCTGTCACTTGGCCGTCTTTGGCCAGTTGATCGATCCGTAAGGTGTGCAGGCCCGGGGATATCGATCTGGCAAGCGTCGCTTCCCAATGGCCGTTCACCGCCGCTTTGGCATGGCCCGCTGCCTGGTTGTCCAGGTAGACGACCAGGCGGCTGCCCGCTTCGGAGCGGCCGCCAACCCGGGTGCGGCCCTGGGCGTCGTAATCGACGGTTTCGAGGACCAAGGCGCCCTCGCCCAACCCGCTGCTGACCGACTCGGTCTGCTGCAGGATGCGGATCAGGCCCTCGCCGCTCCGGGACATCAGCACCGCCAAGGGCTGATCGGCCACGGCTTCCGGCGCGGCCTGGGCCACGGGTTGGGCCAGCAGTTGGGCCTGGGGCGCAGACGGCTGGGGCGCAGACGGCTCGGGCGCAGACGGCTGGGGCGCAGACGGCTGGGGCGCAGACGGCTGGGGCGCGGCGGGCTGGGGCTGGGCTGCCGCGGCCGGAGCACCGGACCCCACGGGCTGCCCGGTCGCTTCGGGCGGTTTCGGCGCCTCAGGCTCTGCCGTAGCAACCTGAGGATGCGGCACCGAGACCACCACCACAGATTCCGACATCATAATCTCGCCACCGGGCAAGCGCGACTCCAGGCTCAACTCGTAGCTGCCCGGTTCGAGCAGGGTCTCCAAAACCAACACCCATTGGCCGAAATTATCTGCCGTCACCGTACCCAGGATTCGGCTCCCGGCGCGCAACGTCACTTCGCTGCCGGGCGCTGCGCGGCCGGCGATAACCGCCGCGCCGCTGGGTTCGACCCGGACGACATCGAAACTTGGCAATATCTCGTTGATCTGAGGTATCTCTTCGATCTGAGGCGCTGGCGTAGAGGCAACGGCAGCCGCAGCCTCCGTTGCCTGAGCCGCGGCAGCTTGCGCGGCGGCGGCGGCCTGGACCGCGGCGGCCCGTGCTTCGACGGCCTGGGCCTCGGCAGCCTGGGCTTCGGCGGCAGCTTGGGCCTCGGCGGCAGCCTGTGCCTCGGCGGCCTGCACCGCGGCGGCGGCTTGGGCGGCAGCGGCCTGGGCCGCGGCAGCTTGGGCTTCAGCGGCAGCCTGGGCCGCGGCCGCGGCCTGAGCCGCGGCAGCCTGAGCCTCAGCCGCGGCTTGGATCTCGGCGGCCTGGACGGCGGCAGCCAGAGCCTCAGCGGCAGCAAGGGCCTCGGCCGCAGCGGCGGCCTGGGCCTCGGCAGCCTGGACCGCGGCAGCCTGGGCCTCAGCGGCAACCTGGGCTTCGGCGGCAGCCTGCGCCACGGCCGCGGCCTGAGCTTCGGCAGCGATAACTGCGGCAGCCTGGGCCTCGGCAGCCTGAGCTTCGGCGGCAGCTTGGGCCGCGACGGCCTGGGCCGCGGCAATCTGGGCTTCGGCGGCGGCTTTTACCTCGGTTTGAGCAGGTACCGCCGATGGGTCCGTGGCCGCATCCGGCGGCACCGCGACGGTGGCGCCGGTTGGCGCTGCCGGCGGCGATTGCGGTTCGGGGAGGGTCAGCCAAATGACGCCGACGACAGCGAGCGCGAAGACCGCGGCGACGCCGATGAGGGTACGGTTCTGTTTCAAGCTCGAATCCCCATGCTGACCTTTGCCAACCTAGTATGGGCGGTCGTCTAGCGCAATCGGCAGGGCCACCGCAATGAATCTCTTGAAACAATCGGGGCCGGCGCATGCGTTACAAAGAAACATTTAAAATTACAGTTGTTTTTCATATTAATAAACAATAACTTATGTTATTTATATAAGTAGTTACATTACTTAATATGTGGCAATACCGGATCCCGGTCCCGGCGCCGGCGGCCGGCTCAGAACAGACACCGAAATCGCCGGGCAGTCAGGCCGATCGCGCGCTACTCCGATTTGCGCCGCGCCGCGCTGGGGAGCGCCGGCAAGGCTTTGAGGTAAACCGCGATGGCGATCCGATCCGCCGCCCTCAGCCGGCTGGTCGTGTTGCGTACCACCTCGCCCATGACACCGCCAAACGCTTCGCCATCGGGCGTGAACCCGAAATCCAGCGCCAAGGTAATATCGCTCTCGCTCCACCGGGCAAGTCCTTGCTCATGGGGCGTGAGGTTGAGAGCCAGGCTCTTGCCGTCGCCGAGCCGGGCCCCGGCCATCCAGCGCGACGTATCGAGACCGCCCAGGAATTTTCTCGGCGTATGACACTCTCGGCAATGGGCAAGCGTCTCCACAAGATAGCTGCCGCGGTTCCACCTGTCGCTTTTGGTCCCGTCGGGTTGCCATCGAAACGAGTCGAAATTCAACAGCTTCCAGAACCAGAGAAGCGGGCGAATCGAATACGGAAATCCAACTTCGTGTGGCCGGCTCGTCTGAGCCACCGGCGGCTGCGCAAAAAGGTAAGCCTTGAGATCGAGCAAATCCCCGTCCGTGGCTCCGGTGTAACTGGTATAGGGGAACGCGGGATAGTAGTGCCGGCCATCCGGGCCCAAACCATCGCGCATCGCGCGCAGAAAATCACGGTCGCTCCATCGCCCGATACCATGGTCGGGGTCTGGTGTGATATTCGGCGCATAAAATGTCCCGAACGGCGTCTCGAGAGCCAGACCGCCGGCCAGCGCCGCACCGCCGGCTTTCGTGGCCCTGTGACAGCCGGCACATCCACCGGCGTCGAAAAACGTACCTGCCCCGTTCCACAGCCGCCGGATCGCTTACGGGCGCCACCCCAAGGTATGCCGGTCAAGACCGCCACGGCGGCGAGAATGCGGGCACCGGCACCAATTGACATAGCAGCCGATCCCGCTCACGCGCCGGGCCACACTTCGATCCATAATCGGAAGTCATTATTGTTTTGGGAATCGGAATTTCCCGCCTTCTTTTCGTGGCCCTTTATGGCACCCACCACAAGCCTGACCGAATTCTTTAAATTCTGTGCGAAAGACATTGATATCGTTGGTTTTTATCGCCGCAATCAATTTTTCGGCCGTGGCCGCCAGATTCGCCGCCGCAGCCTCGAATTCCGCGCGTTTCGACCAGATCTCCGGCCTCGCGCGAGTACCCTCTACATCGTCGCGGCCGGTGCCGGCAGGGAAATTCGCGACGATATTTTGGGCGTTCGTATGCCATGTCACCGCGCTCGCCATCGCGTCCATGACGTTCGGATTCTCGCCTTT
>SMVB01212958.1_pt1 | contig 13948 bp, 17 predicted proteins | sample 2456461 | NCBI WGS metagenome assembly SMVB01 (sample SAMN11095934, study PRJNA526329) | marine sediment metagenome | biome: Marine sediment; feature: Surficial sediment; material: Deep marine sediment; isolation source: Hadal surficial sediment | place: Pacific Ocean | collected 2014-05 | depth... | reverse complement strand
GGGAACATCTTGATAAATATCATCAATGCTGTCGACGCCAATGCTCGCCAGCATGTCTTTCCTGTTCTGATCGGTTAGGGGAAGGTAGCGCATTAACCAAGCCCTTCAACATATTCTTTATATTGATCTTCATTCATGAGCCCATCCAGTTCTGAAGCGTCTGCCAGCTTTATTTTATAAAACCAGCCATCGTCCATGGCAGAGGTATTTACCAGCGATGGATCATTGGCAAGGCCGTCATTGGCGGCAGTAACTTCACCGCTGACCGGTGAATAAATTTCACTGGCGGCCTTGACCGATTCCACAACTGCGGCTTCATCACCCTTGGCAAGGGTAGTTCCGGCACCGGGAAGCTCAACAAAAACAATATCGCCTAGTGAATTTTGGGCATAATCTGAAATTCCGATAGTTCCTTCATCGCCTTCCACCCGGATCCATTCATGGTCTTTTGTAAATTTTATGGTCATGGTTTTCCCTCTTTTGCTAGGCATTTAACGGTTATAGCTTTTGGTAACAAACGGCATCACCGCAACTTCCGCCGGCATAACTTTACCCCGGACCAGCAGGCCCACTTCGGTGCCCACCTCAGCATGGCTGCTTTTAACGTAGCCCATGGCCACCGGCCCGCCGACACTGGGGCCAAAGCCGCCGCTGGTGATAACCCCGATTTTGGTGCCATTTTCGTCAACAATTTCGGTGCCCTCGCGTGCCGGCGCCCGGGTCAAGGGCTGGATGCCAACCCGAAGACGCGCGGGGCCTTTTTCCAGTTCCGCTAAAATTCGCCCAGCGCCAGGAAAATCACCCGCCTCCCGCCGTGGTTTGCTGACAGTAAAGGCAATCCCGCCTTCAATTGGCGAAGTGGTTTCATCCAGGTCGTGGCCATAAAGACAAAGTCCGGCTTCGAGTCTCAACGAATCCCGGGCGCCAAGGCCAATGGCTTCCACCTCAACGAAATTCAAAAGGGTTTTGGCCAGGTCTTCAGCACCGCTGTTAGGGACAGAAATTTCAAAGCCATCTTCACCGGTATAACCAGAGCGGCTGATGAGACAATCATGGCCAGATAAATTGGCCACCCCCGCCTGCATGAATTTTAATTCCCTGGCTTCCGGCCACAGCCGAACCAGAACATCCTCAGCCTTGGGGCCCTGAAGGGCCAAAAGGGCCTGGTTTTCCAAAATTTCAAGATTTGCCTGATCGCCAAGTTTAGCCTGAATATGGTCAAAATCCTGATCTTTGCAGGCGGCATTTACCACCAGATAAAGGGTATTCTGTTCTCCCTCAAAACGGGTCGCCATCAGGTCGTCCATGATACCGCCCTGATCATTCAGGAAAAGGGTATAGCGCAAACGCCCTGGTTTCAGGCCGGCAATATTTCCGGGCACCAGCGCTTCAAAAATTTTTCCGATATCGTTTTTGGATTTTCCCCTAAGGAACGCTTGCCCCATGTGCGAAACATCAAACAACCCTGCGGCTTTCCGGGTATGAAGATGTTCCTTCATAACCCCCAAAGGGTATTGCACCGGCATGGTATACCCGGCAAAGGTCACCATCTTGCCGCCAAGCGCAACGTGCAGGTCAAAAAGCGGTGTTTTCTTTAAGTTTTGGGTTTCCATTTAAAGGGTCCCGCGATTTTTACTCAGGCCAAAGACCATCCCTGACCTTTAGCCCCCTCTGTCGCGGAACCTGAGAGAATTGACCCGGTTTAACCAGGCTTACCCCTTCGGTGAGGCCTATCGGCCTGCTTTCCAGAGCACCCACTAATTTTGCGGTCCTTAAAGCCTGAGAGTTTCCGGGGCGGTTGCTCCTTCGGCGCCGATTCGGGATCGGTCTCTCCCGCAAAAAGCCGTGTAGAGCTAAACTTGAAACCCTACACCGGGCATTCCGTTTAAACGGTAAACGGACTTCGTGATCATAGTCAGGAAAAGTACCCTGTCAACTTAAAGGTTGAGGCTAGCGTGTAACGTTAAATTTAAGCTCATCGGGGGTGAGTTCAAACCCAACAAAGATTTCATAATCATAGCGTAGTGACACTTCATTGTTGTCAAAATGCTGAACTATGGTCTCGCGCACCCCGGCGGTATCCCGACCCGGGGCAAACCTGACTTGGGTGGTGAATTTTTTCTTGGTCGTAATCATGTAGTTGTCTTTTATCACCACAATCACATAGGTGAAACTATGGACATCATTTGTCATTGCCGGGCCACGCCGGGCCTGGATGCTAAATGAAATTGTCGTATCAATGGTATTAGATTCCAGGCAGGTAAAATTCAGGTCGGCAATGGTCGCGTCCAAAATTACATTTCCATTGGTTTCCTCTGTTGAATTAAACCGGGTCAGGCTTCCGGTATGCGCGAGAACGCCCACGGCCGGGCAACCACCAACGCTGATGTATTCCAATTGTTTATTACAAGAAGACATCACCAGCCCTGTGGCCAGAATTGCAATACCAATTAAGGAAGTTTTTGATTTTTGAAACATAGGTTTTTTTGATCTTTTTTGCTGTCAATTAACGAGTTTTTTGTGTGTCCCGTCACAAAATGGGGGGGTTTTAGTGTTCTTACATCCACAAAAATATACCTCTTTGTGGTCTTCAACCAAAACCTTTACCGGGGACATTCCGGTCCCTTTATGGGTGCCATCGCAATAGGGTTGCTTGCTTGAGCGGCCACAGGCACACCACCAGTAAATCCGCCCGCCTTTAATCTCTTCTTTATATGGCGCTTTTTGGGCAACAGTGGGTTTTTCCATGGTTTGTTCCCTGATGTTTTGGTCGGGTTTTCAAAAGCCCGGCCATCATAGGGAAGGTTTCCCACGGTTACAAGCGCGAGTTAGCGGCTTTTGGCCTTTCCCTGAGTATTTTCATAAAATGCTTTGTCCTTAGGTTTGACCCCGGTACAATCATGGTGTAAAGCCCGGAAAGCTTAATATTGAAACGTTGGAAATTAACATGAAAAAACCGGTTCTTAATGTGCTTGTTGCCAACCCGCGCGGATTCTGCGCTGGGGTACAGCGGGCAATTCAAATTGTCGAAGTTGCGCTGGAAAAATTTGGCCCGCCGGTTTATGTCCGTCATGAAATTGTTCACAACCGTTATGTGGTTGAGGGCCTTGAAGATAAGGGGGCGGTTTTTGTTGATGAACTGGAAGAGGTGCCTGAAGGAGTCCCAGTGGTTTTTTCCGCCCACGGGGTTCCCAAAGCTGTTCCAGCCGAGGCCGAGCGCCGTAATTTATATTATGTTGATGCCACCTGTCCGCTGGTGAGCAAGGTTCATCGCGAAGCAGAACGCCACCACCGCGAGGGTAGCCATATTATAATGGTTGGTCACGAAGGTCACCCTGAAGTGATTGGGACCCTTGGCCAGCTTCCTGAAGGCTCTATCACCCTGGTAGAGTCCGAAGAAGATGTTCTGGCGCTTACAATAGACCCGAAACAAAAATTGGCTTTTATTACCCAAACCACCTTATCGATCGACGACACCCTGGAAATTATTGAAGCCATGAAAAAGCGCTATCCGAAAATTGAAGGGCCTAAAAAGGAAGATATTTGCTACGCCACCACCAACCGCCAGGAAGCCGTCAAGGCGATTGCGGTACGCTGTGACCGGATGCTTGTAATTGGCGCTCCGAATTCTTCAAATTCGCTGCGCCTTGTCGAGGTTTCCGAACGCAACGGCTGCCCCGGGAAACTGGTTCAACGGGCAAAGGATCTGGATTGGGACTGGCTTAAAGGCAGCAAAACGGTTGGTATCGCCGCCGGGGCCTCAGCGCCTGAAATTCTGGTTGATGAGGTGATGGAAGCCCTAAAACAACATTTCCATATTGTGCTGGAAGAAGTGACCTCGAAAAAAGAAAATGTTACCTTCAAAATGCCCGCTGCCTTGCTGAAAGAAGCCTCATAGGAAAGTTCTCAAGGCCATGAGCAAACCTTCCGTTACCATTTTCACCGATGGCGCCTGTTCGGGAAACCCGGGGCCTGGAGGCTGGGGTGCGCTACTTTTGTTTAACGGCGAAGAAAAAGAACTAACCGGCGGCGAGTTTGAGACCACCAATAACCGGATGGAATTGATAGCCGCTATCCAGGGTTTGCAGGCCTTGAAAAAACCCTGTCAGGTGCGTCTCGTTACCGATAGTAATTATGTCAAGGAAGGTATAACAACCTGGATCCATAACTGGAAAAAGAATGGCTGGCGGACTGCGGGTAGAAAGCCGGTAAAAAATGCCGACCTCTGGCAGGACCTGGATACAGCCATCGCCCGCCATGACATCACCTGGGAATGGGTTAGGGGGCACACCGGTCATCCCGAAAATGAAAGAGCCGATGCCCTGGCAAACCAGGGCATGGCCGAATTTCTTCAAGTGTGATTATTTGACGGCTTCGACCATTAACCTGGTGCCATCGATATCAACAACTTTTACAGATTCCCCCACTGCCAGGCTTTTCGGCCCGATGGCGGTCCAAAGGGTGTCCTCTACCTTGATCTTGCCCTTGCCGTTTTTAAAGGCCACTGCCACTTCACAGGTTCTGCCAATATATTGCCGGCCACGAAGATTTAAAGTGGAATTATCGGAAGGGTCTGTTTTTTCCATCAAGTATTTTTTGCCGGCATAAACCATAGCTACAGCAAAAACCGAAAATAACAGAAGTTGGAATGCCAGGCTTATGTCGGGAAAGAAAAAAGTAATACCGCTGAGCAAAAGAGCAGCAAACCCCACCCACATAAAATAAATTCCTGGGACCATAAATTCAAAGCCAATCAGGATAATTGCAATTATCATCCACCCCGAAGCGGTAAACAGAAAATCTGTGATAACGTCCATAATCTAGGCCTTTCCCTTCTTGGATTTCCCACTTGTCAGGTCCTTAACCAGTTCAGCAATGCCCCCGATTGATGCGATCAGGCCTGAGGTTTCCAATGGCATAAAGACCAGTTTTTCATTATTTGATGTGGCAAATTTGCCAATTGCTTCAACGTACTTTTGGGCGATAAAATAATTAATCGCCCGCTGGTCACCCTTGGCAATGGCATCGGACACTACTTTTGTTGCCCTTCCTTCGGCTTCGGCCAGGCGTTCACGGGCTTCGGCATCGCGAAAAGCCGCTTCCTTGCGGCCTTCGGCCTCAAGGATTGCAGCCTGTTTGGTACCTTCTGCTGCAAGAATTTCTGAAGCCCTTTGGCCCTCGGCCTTAAGGATGGTCGCACGTTTGTCGCGTTCGGCCTTCATTTGCCGCGCCATAGCATCAACAATGTCAGCCGGCGGTGAAATATCTTTCACTTCAATACGGGTAATCTTAATGCCCCAGGTTGTCGTGGCTTCATCCACCACGATCAGCAGCCGTCCATTAATTTCATCACGTTTGGAAAGCAGTTCATCAAGATCCATGGAGCCGACAACGGTACGCAAGTTGGTTGTTGTCAGGTTTAATATGGCAACCAACATATCGTTTACTTCATAAGCTGCCTTGGCGGCATCCAGCACCTGAAAAAACACGACGCCATCGACCCGGACCATAGCATTATCCTTGGTGATTACTTCCTGTGCGGGCATCAGCATGACCTGCTCTTTCATGTTTATCTTGGCGCCGATACTCTCGAAAACAGGGGTTAGGAAATGGAGGCCCGGTTGCAGGGTTCGGACATATTTTCCAAACCTCTCAACGGTTAAATTAAAGCCCTGTTCCACCATTTTTATGTATTTGAATAGTAATATTAAAACAACGATTACTAAGGCACCTGCAGCAATCAAACTTCCCATTAAATCCTCCCTCTTTAAAATTAATAAAAATATTCTACCCACTTTATGTGGTGTTCATAAGATCTGTTTTCAAGAAAAATCGCTAAATTTGGGCCAAGGTATGTTCGGCGCTGGAGACATGAAACGCGCCTGGTTCCTCAACATTTAACTGTTCGACCACGCCATCGTTCACTATCATTGAAAACCGTTGGCCGCGCAGCCCCATACCAAAACCGCGACCATCCAGGGTCAAGCCCATCGCCCTCGCGAAGTCACCATTGCCATCGGCCAACATCATGACCTTGCCATCCGCCCCTTGCGCCTTGCCCCAGGCATCCATAACAAAGACATCGTTAACCGCGGTGCACACAATCAGATCAATCCCCTTGGCAAAAAATTCATCGGCTTTTAGAATATATCCGGGCAAATGTTTTGCCGAACAGGTTGGAGTAAACGCCCCGGGAACAGAAAACAAAACCACTTTTTTACCTGCAAAAAAGGGTCCGATTTCGACTGGTTCCGGGCCTTCACCACCCATTTGAGCTAAAATGACATTATTAATTTTGTCGCCTTTTTTAATTGCCATCAGAAATTCCTTTCATATTATTTTTTAATTTTCAGGGTAATTTCCTCAAAATTTTCCCAGCCATCAACAACGGTTAAAACAACCTCTTTCCCTAATAAACTGGCGTCCTCACCCTGGACAAAAACCGGAATAATAAATTCAGCTTCGCTGGAATCTGCCAGCAATCTTTTTCGCGGCACGCCGAATTTAAACCCCTCCATATCTTCTATAATCAGGTCAGCCCCGCTCATAAGTCCAGAAGCCTTTATGCGAAGGAAAATGTTTTGAGCGCCCGGGGTCCCTAAAACCCTTTGCTCAAGGATTTGAATTTTATCTCCGCCGCCGGCAACCATGTCCGGCACCATTGCCAGAAATTGATCAATCAAACCAGCATGAATACTTAATGAAGCAAACCCGTCTGCTGCTGGAACATTTAATTCAAATGTATTTGAAACCGGTACGCACAAATCCTTGCAAACCAGGAAATTTACCTTAACCCTGATGGTGATGGGCGCCCCGGAAATTTTCGGTGTGATTAAAATCGGATAGACCACCTCATCGTGATAGCCATAGGTGTGTAAATCAAAAATTTCAAACCTATCTGGCGCTGGATACAACACCTCCACATTGGCAACATTTTCCGAGCCATCCCAATCAAACTGGGGTGGCAACCCGGCACTGCCCGGGGTGCGCCAATAGGTCTTCCAGCCGGGCTCAAGTTGGATCTGCAAGCCAAGGTAGATTGGCCCCTCTTGGTTTCCCGGGACAGATTTTACATTAGTGATCAACCGTGCTTTGGCAAAATCCCCTTCCTGCCAGGGGCTTTCCTCTTGGGCTGTGGCGGGCACATTTAAAGCGCAAATTAGCACGAAAACAAAACCGGTTTTGAGTAAACTCTGGGACATAATATTCTTATATTTCCTTTTATGGGTGATTACGACTTTTTTCCCGGCTTGGCTAATATTTCCAAAAATTTAATGGCTGGTCCCTTGCCAGAAACCTGAAAAGACTTCATGGTAGTGGAAGACTGGCAAAACCCAAAATAACAAAGTTGGGAAGTTCACGTGTTTCAATCGTTGGAAGGCAAATTGCTTTTGGCCATGCCCGGCATGAAGGATGCCCGGTTTGTTCGCAGTGTGATTTACATGTGTTCACATACCAAAGAGGGGGCAATGGGAATTGCCATTAATAAACCAACCGAAAATCTCAATTTTTCACAGTTTTTAAAACAGTTGAATATCAAGACCAAGCCGGCAAGGGAAATCCAGATTCATTCTGGTGGGCCGGTGGAATCAGGACGGGGGTTTGTTCTGCATTCTTCAGATTATGTCCAGGATTCGACCATGAAAATTTCAGATACAATTCATCTGTCGGCAACCGTAGATATTTTAAAATTGCTGGCGGCCGACACCGGTCCGAAAAATTATTTAGTGGCCTTGGGGTATGCCGGGTGGGGTGAAGGCCAAATGGAAAAAGAAATGGCGCAGAATTCGTGGCTAAGCGTTGAGGCTGAAGAGGCGGTTATTTTTGATAGCCCTATAGAAGAAAAATGGGCCCAGGCCATGGCCGGTGTTGGAATTGATGCAGCACGCCTGTCCGGGGATGCCGGGCATGCCTGATCTTTAACCCTGAAACCTTTCCTGAATTTCATCAAACCCGGGCATGCCGTTCATGTTGCCAATTCCAGCAAGTGTGACCGGGCTTTTTAAAATTTTCCTGGCAACTCTATTCAGGGCCATCTTGTCGACTGCATTGATTTTTTCCACCAGTTCAGCTGTGGGAATAACACGATCAAAAATCAGCATGTGGCGTGCCAGTTGTTCAGAACGCCCGGATGTGCTTTCCAGATTGGTCAAAAGGGCGGTTTTAAGTTGGGCTTTGGCGCGCTTCAATTCTTTTTCCGGAATATCATTGGCCAACGATTTCATTTCCCCGCCAACGACGCTCAGCAATTCATTTATGTGTTCTGATCCGGTCCCGGCGTAAATACTCAAAAGCCCGGTTTCCTTCAGCACCGCATTAAAGGCGTAAACCGAATACGACAGGCCGCGTTTTTCCCTGACTTCCTGAAACAAACGCGACGACATTCCACCGCCCAGAATGGAAGTGTATAACTGGGCAGCGAAAAAATCCGGGTCACAATAAGAAGTGCTTTCAAACCCAAGCGCGACATGCAGTTGTTCTAGATCCTTATCATCGCGAAATTCGCCGCCGCCGTATTTGGCTTTTTCTGAAATGTTTTTCGGCCCGGTTGTTAAAGCGGCAAAATATTTTTCAGCCAGTTCTTTAAACCGCTCGTGATCAACATTTCCAACCCCGACCAAAATCATATTCCCACCGTGATAATGGGCTGTCATGTAATTCTGTAAAGAGGCCCGGGTGAAAGAAGATACGCTTTCAATAGTCCCGAGGATGGGCTTGCCAAGCGCTTGGCCGGGAAAGGCGGTCATTTGTAAATGGTCGAAGATCAGATCATCGGGGGTGTCCTGAACCTGGCCGATTTCCTGAAGCACCACTTCTTGCTCGCGCTTTAATTCATCTTCAGGAAATTCCGAATTGAGCAGGATATCCGCTAGAATATCCATTGCCAATTCGACGTCTTCTTTTAAAACCCGGCTGTAATATGAGGTGTGTTCGCGTGAGGTATAGGCATTCAGGTGGCCGCCGACGTCTTCAATTTCTTCTGCTATCGCGGCCGCGGTGCGCTTTTTGGTGCCTTTGAAAACCATATGTTCGAGCAAATGGGAAATACCGTGAAATTGTTTGCTTTCATACCGGGCGCCAACATCCACCCAAACTCCCAATGACAGGGTCTCAACGTGGGGGTTGGTTTCGGTCACAACCCGAAGTCCGTTTTTAAGAGTGCTAATTTTAACGCTCATATCCCGCCTCTAACCAAGGAAAGCTTGATACCCACCCGGCATACTTTCGCTTGCTGAATTTTTCCTGACGTTGTTTAGGGCATGAACGCCCGCCATGCAAGGAAACCCTTATGACTATCACGGGATATTGAAAATAATTGGGGTTGGTTTTTGATCAATTTTTCCGGGCTTTCAGGGCAAAAACGGTAAAAACGCCAAGCAACGCCACCACCAAACCAAACCAGGTAATGGCATAGCCCAGGTGGTTATTGGGCAGGTCCACCTTGGTTTGCCCACCAATCGGAAAACCCCCCGGGTTGGGGGTAGAATCGGCATCAATAAAGACCGGGAAAGGCGTTTCCAACCCGGCAGATTCCGCCATTTGGCTGGAATTCCGGGTATACCAAACATTGGCAATAACGTCGTTTTCCGGGGTAAATGCCCCGGTTTGGCTCTCTCCCCGGAAAATTCCACAAACCTGCTGTATTCCGGACAGTTGGCCTTCGGGTCTGGTGGCAGAGTTTACTTTTTCATTCGGGACCCAGCCACGATTGATAAAAACAGTGGTCGCATTTTCGCGAATGAAAGGGGTATAGACATGATAACCGCCACTCCCGGCCAGATTTGTTGAAAAAAGAAAGAGTTCCTGATTGTGCAAAAATTCACCGGTGATGCACACCTGGCGATATTCCCAGTTCCCGTAGTCCCCGGTTTCGGGCAATTGCACGGCGCCAATATTTTCAGGAAGCGTTAAGGAGACCGCCGCCATATTGGCATCAATTTTCGCCAATAACTCGGTTTTCCATGCCAGCCGGTCAAGCTGCCAAAACCCCAGCTTTAATAAAAATCCAAGGCCGAGGACTGTAAAGACCCCGGCCAGCAATAATGAATTTTTTTGTTTCATCCGTTTATCAGATTTCAGACCCCGGAACCCCACCAGTAGATCGAGGTAAAGAGGAACAGCCAGACGACATCAACGAAATGCCAGTACCAGGCCGCCGCTTCAAACCCGAAATGCTGTTTCGGGGAAAACTGGCCTTTGTAGGCGCGGATTAGGCAAACCGTCAAAAAGATGGTGCCAACAATCACATGGAAGCCGTGAAACCCGGTCGCCATGAAAAAGGTTGAGCCATAAATGTCTCCGCTGAAACCAAAAGATGCGTGGGCATATTCATAGGCCTGGAGGCTGGTGAATGTTGTCCCCAGGACGACAGTTGCCCACAGACCTTTTTTAAGGCCATCGCGGTTGCCCTCAAGCAGCGAATGGTGCGCCCAGGTCACAGTGGTGCCCGACAGCAGCAGGATCAGCGTGTTGACAAAAGGGATATGCCAGGGATCAAAGGTTTCAATGGTAACCGGCGGCCATACCCCGCCAATAATCGGGATTGAAGATGGAAACAGGCTGGCATTGAAATAGGCCCAGAACCAGACAACGAAAAACATCACCTCGGAGGCGATAAAAAGGACCATGCCATACCTGAGCCCGATTTGGACGGTCGGGGTGTGATCCCCCCCTTCAGCCTCGGCAATGACATCGAGCCACCAGCCAATAAAGGTAAAAATCATACCTGTAACCCCGGCAAAAAATATATAAATTGCCCCCGATGCATCATGCAGGGAAAAGACGCCCCCAAAAGCCATGCCAAAGGCTGAAATGGCACCAATCAACGGCCATTTGCTGGGTTTCACCAGATGGTAATCATGATTTCCTGCACCTGACATAGAATTAGGCTCCCTTAATTATCTTCATTTTCCTTGGCGGTTTTTTCACCCATGGTCATGGCTTCGTGCGACATTTCCGGAACCTCTTCAAAAGAGGTAATATAAAACGTGTATGACAAAACAATCTCTGTCACATCGTCTAATTTGGGGTCGTCGGCAATCGCCGGGTCGACATAATAGGTGACCGTCATTTCAACCTTTTCACCGGGCTCCAGGGTTTGCTCGGTAAAACAAAAACAATCGATTTTGCTGAAATAGGGCCCTGCCTTGAAAGGCGTGACATTAAAAACTGCGGTTCCGGTAATTCTTTGATTGGTCGGGTTATAAGCGTCATAGCTGGCAATTTGCTGCTGGCCGATTTTGCTTACCTGGGTAAGCTGGGAGGGCGCAAAAACCCAGGGCATATCCCGGTGGGTATTGGCGGTGAAGCGCACCGACATGGTGCGGTCCAGAATTGGCGCTTCCGAAGCTTCGGCTTTTGTGATGGTGCCGCCGTACCCGGTGATCTGGCAAAAAATTTCGTATAGCGGAACCGCGGCATAGGCCATCCCGACCATTCCCGCGACAAGACCTGCAAGAATAAATCCGGCTCTTTTATTTTTGGCTTGTGCTGTCATCTTAAAGCCCGCTCACTTTCACATAGGTCGCCACCGCAAGCAAAATCACAAACGAAAGTAAAACAATCAACAGTGCCCGGTTCCGGCCACGCATTTTTTCATGCATTTGTGAATACCTGCGCATATCAAACACCCCCGAACAGGAAACGATCAGCCAACAGGCTGGTGAAAATTACGAATAGATAAAGAATCGAAAACAGAAACAGGCTTTTGGCGGCTTCATCGGTTTTCTTTTTAAAAAGCCCAAAAGCATGGGCGATAAACATCACCCCGGCACCGATAGCCAGGACCGCGTAAAAAACACCATTAAACCCTAAAACATAAGGGGTGAAAGAAAGCACAACGGTCAGGCTGGTATAAATCAGAATCTGAATATAGGTTTTTTCATTGCCGACCACATTGGGCAGCATTGGCAGATTTGCCGCCTGGTAATCCTTTTTACAAAGCAGCGCCACCGCCCAGAAATGCGCCGGGGTCCAGGCAAAAATAATCGCAACCAGCACCAGTGGTTCCAGCGAAATGGACCCGGTTACCGCGGTCCAGCCGACCAGCGGCGGCAATGCCCCGGCCAGACCGCCAATGACAATGTTTTGCGATGTTCGGGGTTTCAGCCACATGGTGTAAACCACCACATAAAAGAAAATTGTTCCCGCCAAAAGGCCCGCTGCAAGCCAGTTTAAAAGAAGCGCCATCATAACCACCGAGGCAATCGCGAGCGATAAGCCATAGCCAAGCACAGCGCCTTTTTCCACCCGGCCCGCCGGGATTGGCCGGTTTTTGGTGCGGGTCATGAGGGCGTCAAGCGTGGCCTCAAACCACATGTTAAGCGCGCCCGAAGCCCCGGCGGCTACGGCGGTAAAAAGAACTGCGGAGAACGCCAGAACTGGGTGCAAAGACCCCGGGGCCAACAACAGGCCGACCAGAGCGGTAAAAATTGAAAGCGACATTACCCGGGGTTTCAGAAGCGCCCAATAGTCATTGAAATCCCCAAGCCCATCAAGCGAAGGGTTGCTGGCATATTTTTTGGATATGGTTGTTGTTTCAGCCAAGGCGTTTTCCTATTTAATCCTGGGCAGTTCTTCAAATTGATGGAACGGCGGTGGCGACGGCAACGTCCACTCCAAGGTTTCAGCACCCACACCCCAAGGGTTGTCGGGACATTTTTTACCTCTTGCGAATGTGTAGATTACGATTCCCAGGAATAAAACCACTCCAACCCCGGTAATGTACGAACCGATGGAAGAAATTTGGTTCCAGTAGGCATAGGCATCCGGGTAATCAACATAGCGCCGCGGCATGCCCGCAAGCCCGAGGAAATGTTGTGGGAAAAACACTAGGTTGACGCCAAAAAAGGTAATCCAGAAATGGATCTTGCCGGCCAGTTCAGGATACTGGTGACCGCTCATTTTTCCTATCCAGTAATAAAACGCGGCAAAAATTGAAAAGACCGCCCCAAGCGACATGGTGTAATGGAAATGCGCGACAACATAATAAGTGTCGTGGAACGCGGTGTCGATGCCCGCACTGGCGAGAACAACTCCGGTGACGCCGCCAACAGTAAAGAGGAAAATAAAACCGATCGCAAAAAGCATTGGCGTTTCAAAGGTTAAAGAGCCACCCCACATAGTGGCAATCCACGAAAATATCTTTATCCCGGTTGGCACCGCAATAACCATGGTGGCAATCATGAAATAGGCTTTCAGATCAACGTCCATACCGACTGTGTACATATGGTGCGCCCAGACAATAAAGCCGATAAAGCCGATTGAGACCATGGCATAGGCCATGCCGAGATAGCCAAAAATTGGTTTTCTGGAAAAGGTTGAAATGATGTGGCTGATAAGACCAAACCCCGGCAAGATCAGAATATACACCTCCGGGTGGCCAAAAAACCAGAACAGGTGCTGGAACAAGACCGGATCCCCCCCGCCAGCAGGATTAAAGAAGGTGGTATCAAAATTCCGGTCGGTCAGCAGCATGGTGATCGCACCAGCCAAAATTGGCAACGCCAGCAGCAGCAAGAAAGCCGTTACCAAAACCGACCAGACATAAAGCGGTAATTTGTGCATGGTCATGCCCGGCGCACGCATATTAAAAATGGTGGTGATAAAATTGATCGCGCCAAGGATAGACGAGGCACCGGCCAAATGCAGGGACAGGATTGCCAGGTCCATGGACGGGCCGGCATGGCCCGAAGTTGACAGTGGTGGATAAATTGTCCAGCCGGCGCCGACTCCAACCGAGGTTCCCCCTGCCATACCTTCAAAACCCGATGGGCCAACAAATGCCGATAGCAAAAGAAGGGTGAAGGCCGGAGGAAGCAGCCAAAAACTGATATTATTCAATCTGGGGAACGCCATATCGGGCGCACCGATCATAATCGGTACAAAATAGTTGGCAAAGCCGCCGATCAGGGCCGGCATGACCAAAAAGAAAACCATGATCAGGCCG
>SMVB01161639.1_pt1 | contig 13948 bp, 16 predicted proteins | sample 2456461 | NCBI WGS metagenome assembly SMVB01 (sample SAMN11095934, study PRJNA526329) | marine sediment metagenome | biome: Marine sediment; feature: Surficial sediment; material: Deep marine sediment; isolation source: Hadal surficial sediment | place: Pacific Ocean | collected 2014-05 | depth... | reverse complement strand
GCATTATCAATGTCGACTCCGGACTGTTCGATCTTCGAATATTCAAAATTCAGCGCACTTTCCAAAGCGATGTCTTCACGCAATTGCCAGAAATGCGTGCTGAAAAACTCATAGCGATTTTCTTCAATATCCGAGTCAGAATTGAAGACGTCGATAGGCGCCAAAGAGCCATCTGCCAGCACTTCGAACAGGCGAACCTTTTTGTCAAGCGTATTTTTGGCGCCCTCGAGTCCGAGTTCAAGGTTCTGGTTGCCTGTCAGGGGCCAGCTGTAAGACGACCGTACGATTGATTCGGTCGCCAGCGAATCGCTCAACACCAGCGATTTCGATGGTACATTGCCGGGAATGGTGGACGATAGTGAAACGGATTCCGACTCGTCATTGGTCTTGTTGCTATAGATCAGGCGAGTCTTCAGAGTGCCGTTCGAGCCGATTCGATTTTCCAGGTCTCCGCCAATTTCCCAATCGAGCCCGTCTTCGCGTGACACGTTCAGGAGCTTCTCGGTATCCGGGTTGCCGACAATGGTTACTATGGTTGTTTCGGTTTCTTCCTTTTCCTTGTCTGCAAACCGGGCGTTCAGATTCAGGACATCGCCATTGTCGAATGACCAATTGCCGGATGTGTTCAGGATCAGCTGTTGCTCGAGTTCCGGGCGTTCGATATCCCGCTGCTCGAAAAGGGTATTGGTGTCCGGTGTAAAAAACTCCTCGAAACGGTCCTGGCGGCCGCCCCGGTTATACGGTCCGAGCTCGGCGCTGATGAGATAATTCAGTTTGCCGGCCGTATTGCTATAGGAAATGAGGCCGTCATACTCGGGTGACTCACCGTAAAATCCGGAGTGCGCTTGCCAGGATCCGGAGCCGCCCGACGCGTCCTCGGTAAGCACAATGTTGATGAGCGTGCCCTCGCTACGGACATCGAGGCCCGCGGTCGTGCCCCTGATCACCTCGATTCGGGCGACGATGCTTGCCTGGATTCTTTGCATTGCCGAGGTGATGTCATTCGACTTGCCGGAAATACGTTTGCCATTGATAAGGATCTGGTCTCCACTGGAGCCGAAACCGCGTTTGTCCGGTCCTCTGCCGCGGCGTCGATTGTCTGGCAGCAGCGCCGCCCCGCCCGGTACCCAGCGCAACATATCTGCAGCGGACACTATCGTATAGACCTCGAAAAAGCTGGCCTCGTAGGTAACAACGGCGCCGTCAGCAGACGTCCAGACGCCGGTTGCCAGTGCGCGTTTAGACGACTCGTTGCTGGTCTGGCTACTGGTCGGCGGATCACCCGGATCGGCGGCCGACACCAGCGGTACGGCAGCCAAAATGGCGGCCGCCATTGCTACGATGAATTGCTGTTTACCTGCCTGCACGCGGTGTCCGTCCCCTCAACGACTCAATTCTAGGCCGGGCAGCAAGGAAATGCGTGACCTGGCGCCGTACCCTGACAATTCCGGACATTTCATCTGCAACGCCCCATCCACGAAGACCCCTGCCCATCGGTTTCCCGAAAATGTTGATGGCCGCCGGCAATGGAATCCGAATATCCCAAGCCAAATGACAGGGTGCGGGCGGCTTCGTTCAAACCGCCAGGCCGGTTTGTTGCATATGCCGCAATGAGCGCCGGGGAATTTCGGAAAAGCAAGATGCCGGGGACCAGCCTGCGGCGCCGGAATTCGTTAATCGCGGTCATTCCAGGTCTTCAGCATTTCCAGGAAGGTATAGGAGGCGGACCAGGTAATGAACGTCAGTCCTGTTACTGCCTCGACACCGGTCATAAAGCGGATCGGACCCACCGCTACGATGTCGCCGAAGCCGAGCGTCGTGAACACGCTGGCGGAATAATAGATGCAATCGAAAATACCCAGGTGTTCGAAACCGACAAATTCACCGAATCCCTGCATGTTTTGCAGCCAGAAATAATTCAGGCCGAAAATCCAGATCACGACGATGTGCAGTAGCATCAGGCAAAGAATCAGCAGAATGATGCGGCGCCGATGGTGATGTATCGGCAGCATCGGCAATTTGTCACTGAGAAGTCGCAGTCACTCGTAATGCAGGATGACGCAGGCAACCACGGCAATCACCGTGACAAGGACAGTTATCCAGTGTGGCAGCGGCAGCATTGTGATTGTCAGGTTTGGTACCGACGGTAACATTATAGCTTATTGTCGGCGATAAGCTATAAAGTTACCACCGGCACCAAGTTACACAAAGAGAATGCAATGATCGATCTTTATTACTGGCCGACGCCTAACGGCAAGAAAGCATCAATCATGCTCGAAGAGTGTGAACTCGAGTACCACGCCATACCGGTCAACATAGGCCGTGGCGAGCAGTTCACGGTTGAGTTCCTTGGCATCAGCCCGAACAACCGGATACCGGCGATCATCGATCGCGAAACTGATGTTGCGGTTTTTGAATCCGGTGCCATCCTGATGTACCTGGCAGAAAAGTCGGGGAGATTCATGCCGCAGGAAATGAATGCAAGGTATGACGTGTTGCAATGGCTGTTCTGGCAAATAGGTGGGCTCGGACCAATGGCTGGTCAGCTCAGTCATTTTGTGAACTATGCGCCGGAGCCGGTCCCGTACGCTCAATCGCGCTACGAGAAAGAGTACGACCGGCTTCTGGGCGTGATGAACACGAGACTTGCAGACCGCGAGTTTCTTGGCGGGTCGTACTCGATTGCAGATATCGCGTCTTTTCCCTGGGTAATGGGCTACAAGCGATTGGGAACAAGCCTCGATGCATTTGCAAATCTCCGGCGCTGGTTCGACGAGATCAAGATGCGTCCCGCAGTACGCCGGGGCGCGGACCTTGGCGAGGACTGGGGCGAGTCGTCCGGGCTGACCGATGAGGAAGCCAGGAAAGTGCTATTCGGTCAGACCGCCGAATCGATTGCGAAGGCGCGGCGCTAGGTGAAGCTTTACGATTGTGCGACCGCACCCAGCCCCCAGCGAGTGCGAATTTTCCTGGCGGAAAAGGGCATTGATATTTCACTGGTAGCGGTCAATCTGCGCGAAGGCGAGCAGCTCGGTAAGACATTCAGAAAAATCAATCCTGATTGCACGGTGCCGGTGCTGGAGCTGGATGACGGGACAAGGATCAGCGAGATATTTGCGATCTGCCAGTATCTCGAAAGTCAGTATCCGGAGCCCGCGTTGATGGGGCGCAATTCCGTCGAGCAGGCGTTGGTTTCAATGTGGAATACCAAGATCGAGCAGAACGGCATTGCGGCGCTGGCCGAAATTCTGAGAAACCGCTCCAAAGGCATGCGGGACCGGGCACTGACGGGGCCAATTAATTTTGCGCAGATTCCGCAGCTGGTGGATCGCGGACGTATCAGGGCGGAGGCGTTTTTCGCCAGGCTGGACGATCAGCTAAAAAACGGTGCCCATGTCACCGGGAACCAGTTTTCGATGGCCGATATCACTGCGTACGTGATGGTGGAATTCGGTGAGTGGTCCAGGATTTTGATCAAAGACAGCCACGTAAATTTACAACGATGGTACGACTCAGTTTCAAAGCGGCCAAGTATGCAGGCCTGACTCCGGCAATTATTGCTCGCTGGGGCGAATTCCTGCGCCACTCCCGTAGGAGCTCGCCCCAGCGGGCGATGATTGACTATTTCGCCAAACGCTTGATGCCGTCTTTGGCCTCACTGATCCACTCACGCTGCGTCTTGCGATAGTGTCGCGGCGCGAGATCGGCGGCAGCAATTATTTCTTCAAATTCCGCCAGAGCGGCTACCTCGCTGCAGAGTTTCTCGAGCATCAGGCCGTAACGTAGTCGTGCTTCGGCACCTGCGTAATAAACCACTACCGCTTTGTATTCCGCCAGTGCTTTTTCATCGTCACCACATGCTTCGATAGCTTGCGCGTAGAGCAGATGTCCATCGGGTGACTTGAAGTCCGGGTTTTTTTTGATCAGTAAGTCCAGGGTTTTTCTTGCGTCTTCATATTGTTCATTACCAAATTGCGCACTGGCGAGACCAAGCATCAGGTTCGGATCATGTTCGTAGAGCCCGCTCAGCACACTTTCATAGTGTTCGATTGCCTCTACATTACGGCCGCTTTCGACCAGTTCGCCCGCAAGGTGACGGACTGCGTCAATGCTGCCTGATAACTTGTGCTCTCGCTGCCGTTGCCGCAAATCCGCGCCCGGATTCAGTGTTCTCGTGATGCCACGAACGGCACTCCGCGCCCGCCGGTTATTCATCAGGTCGGGCAGTAACTCAACAATGAAATAGGCAAGGCCCCCAATACCAGGCGCGATCAGGAGAATGAAGACCCAGTACATATTTCTTCCGCTGCGCAGGACATGCACAATCAGTCCGATCTGAATCAGGTAAACAAATCCCGCAAAGGCCATTAGTTTTTTACGCGCCGGGGATTGGGGTCTTTGTTCTGCTTATCAGCATCTGCAATGAACGGAAGCCGAGATATAGCAGCAGTAAAAGCTTCGATAACTCAAGTATCGAATATACGCCGTGTACAGTCGATGGCGGGGGCTCTGTGCCAGCGATTATTTGTTGTGTGCGGGCGGATAACTCCGGGAGCAACCACATCGCCTGTGACAACAGAATTAGGGCCAGAGCGCCACAGCCTGCCCACAGCTCTTTCGCAGAGCCTGCCATCCGCACGAGGATCAACAAAATGATCAGCGCCACAAACTCGGCTCTGTTCAGGGCAGCAAAAACCACCTGGCCCACATCGAGCGCGACTGGCCGTGTTATCGTCGATGCCGAAAACCTGAGCGGTGTGGCCAGTAGCGATATGCCTGCCGTCATGCCAAACCATATCAGGCAGACCCATGCCGGATTCCGAATAACGGCCGAAATACGTTTCCACGACTCAAGTTTCAGGTGCATAATTCCTCGCTGGTTTTAACTATCCGCGCAAGCTTCGCGGCCCGATACGCAGACTGAACGATATGGCGTTAGAAAAAGAATCTCAACTCGCATCAGCGGTTCTGATGATCAGGCCGGCAGGTTTCGAGAGTAATCCATTGACGGCCGCATCGAATCGTTTCCAGGGCCGCAACGAATTGCCGCCGGAGCAGCAGCAGATTGACGCCGGGGCCGAATTCGATGCTCTGGCCGCTGCGCTCGAAGCTGCGGGCATTACGGTGGTGCAGATCGATGACACCGCGGAGCCGCATACACCGGATGCCATCTTCCCCAATAACTGGGTGAGTTTTCACGCTGATGGCAGGGTCGTCCTCTACCCGATGGAGGCGCCGAACCGGCGCACGGAACGGCGGCAGGACATCATCGATACATTGGCCAGGCAATACGGCTTTCAGGTTCGAGAAATCGTCGATTTCTCACACCATGAAAAAAACGGACATTTTCTTGAAGGGACCGGCAGCCTGGTGCTCGACCGCGTCAATCGAATCGCGTATGCGTGCTTGTCGTCGCGGACCCACCTCGATGTACTCGGTGAATTCGCGCAGACGCTGGATTATGAAGTTATAGCGTTTGATGCGGTCGACAGAAACGGAGCACCGATTTATCACACGAATGTATTGATGAATATTGGTGAGAAACTGGCCGTCATCTGTGATGAGGCGATTCCGCGCGATGATCAACGCGATGCAGTCATTCAGAGCCTCGAGGGAACCGGTCACGAGGTGCTGACGCTGAATTTTGACCAAATGGAGTCATTTGCCGGCAACATGCTCGAGCTCAGAACATCGTCGGGTCAGCGCGTGATTGCGATGTCAGCCCAGGCTCGCGATTCCCTGAGCAAATCGCAATTAGAAACGATTTCTGCCAATGCGCAGATCATCAGCGTGCCCATAGAAATTATCGAGAGTGCGGCAGGTGGCAGCGTTCGTTGCATGCTCGCAGAAATTCATTTGCCGATTGCCAGTGCCGCGAATTAGCTGCACTGTCACCTTGGATTCTCGTGCATACCGGCGACGAATTCGCAGCGGTTCGCGTCCACCTGATTCCGAAACTGAGATTATCGCTTCGGGACCAGGGCAAAAGCATTGCGCGCGGAAGATTTTTTCCAGGAGAAAAGACAGGAACCACTGCAGACTGCACTGACTGATACTTTGCGTGAATTCCTCGCGACGAAGGGCATCATCGGGACCGCGGTCCTGATACGGGACATTACGTTGCCGTCATTTATCGTCGAGGCGATCGAAAAGAAGAAGGAGCGTGAGCAGGCTGTTGAAAGAGAGCGAGCAGAGTTGGAGCGCGTTCGCACTGAGTTGCAGCAGCAGGTCGCACGTGCGCACGCTGGCCGGGAAGCGGCAGTGCAGGAAGCTGAACGCAAGAGAACCCTTGCCGATGTGACGGCGTACGAGATCGAGAAGATCAATAAAGCCATCGCAAGCAATCCGGCCTATATACAATTGCAATCGCTCGAGGCGTTGAAGGCAATCTCCAAAGATCCGGCCAGCAAGATCTACTTCCTGGATGGATCGAGTCCGCGTCCGCTGCCGCATCTGGGTGATATACAAGCGATTCAATAAGGGCAGCGATAACAGGCTTCAGGCAGGACCAGCGATCATTTTTCGGGGGCCGGCATATCCAGCTTCTTTTTTGTTATCTTCTGTCATTAAAGAATAAAAACGATCGCAATTTCCCTGGAGTCCACTGCATGGGTAACACACGCGACAAGATTCTCATGTGCCCACCGGATTTCTTCACGGTCGAATACGTCATTAATCCATGGATGGCCGGGCACGCGAGTTCGCTGGATATCGAGTTGGCCAAAACGCAGTGGCAGTCATTACGGGACACGATTGGGGAATACGCGGAGATAACCGAAATTGAGCCACAACCCGGTTTGCCGGACCTGGTTTTCACGGCGAACGCTGGTGCTGTCTACGGCAACAAGGCGATCGCCAGTCATTTCATGCCGCATGAGCGGCGGCCGGAAGAGGTGCATTACAAGAAATGGTTTCGTGACAACGGTTTCGAACTATTGAATCTCGATGAAAAAATCGGCTTCGAAGGAGCCGGCGATTGCCTGTTTGACAGAGGCGGCCCGTGGTTGTGGACCGGCTATGGCTATCGCACGGAAATCGAGGCACACGCCGAGATTCAAAAGTTCTTCGATGTCGAACTGGTTTCCATCAAGCTGACCGACTCGCGTTTCTATCACATCGATACCTGCTTTTGTCCGCTGACAGACGGGTTCCTGATGTATCATCCGCCGGCATTCGATTTCGATTCCCGAATTGCAATTGAGTCCCGGATTCCGCCGCATAAAAGGATCATTGTCGATACCCTGGATGCCGGAAATTTCGCCTGCAACGCGGTCAATATCGGTGACACGGTAATCTTGAACGCCGCATCGGGTCCGCTGAATGCCAGGTTGATGCTGGCTGGTTTCAAGGTGCTGGAAGTCGGACTGTCCGAGTTTCTCAAAGCCGGCGGGTCGGCAAAGTGCCTGACACTAAAGCTTAAGGAACCGCTTGGGGACTAACAAGCAATGGGTGGCTGACGGGAATAAGAAGAATGTCCACGCCTCATCAGTATTGCATTACGCCGAAAGATCCAGGCGCGCACCTTTTTGAAGTAACGGTGACCGTTGCCAGGCCGGACCCGTCGGGCCAGATTTTCACGATCCCCGCCTGGGTGCCGGGCAGCTACATGATTCGGGATCTTGCCCGGCACTTTGTTTCGATTCGGGCAGACGCGGACGGGCAAGAGATCGGCCTGACGAAAATCGACAAGAGCAGTTGGCAGGCGGGTGCCTGCAATGCAGCCATTACGCTGACTGCCGAGATTCATGCCTATGACGTCAACGTCAGGGGCGCTCACCTTGACACCACCCACGGATTCTTTGATGGCGCCTGTGTTTTTCCTGCGGTAGTCGGACAGGAAGACCATGCCTGCGAGCTCGAAATCCGCCCACCTGCCGGCGTGGCGGGCAGCGAATGGCGTATCGCGACCTCCATGCAGGTTGTAAAAGCCGAGCAGTACGGGTTCGGTACTTTTTCTGCAGAGGATTACGCCGAGCTGATCGACCACCCGGTCGAAATGGGCGATATCCAGATCGGCGAGTTCGAAGCCGGCGGCATTCCGCATGTAATTGCCGTTCGCGGCCACGTGCACTTCGACATGGCTCGAATTTGTCACGACCTCTCAACAATTTGCACCTACCAGCTAAAGCTATTGGGAACGCCAAAGAATTTCGATCGTTATGTTTTCCTCCTGTACGTGCACCAAGACGCATACGGCGGGCTCGAACACCGATGGTCATCCAGCCTTGCGTGCAGCAGGGCTAACCTGCCCAAGCGCGGCGAGTCCGGCATTAGCCGAAAGTATCGGAAGTTTCTCACCCTGTGCAGCCACGAGTACTTTCATCTGTGGAATGTAAAACGCATGAGACCGGAGAAATTTACTCCTTATGATCTGCGAGCCGAAATACACACCGGCCTTCTTTGGGTTTTTGAGGGCATTACGTCTTACTACGACCACCTGGTGCTGGTTCGTTCCGGATTGATAACCGCGGAAAGTTATCTTGAACACATCGCACGGTCGATCACCCGGCTCACGCAAACGCGAGGAAGGTTCAGGCAGACCATCGAGGAATCGAGCTTCGATACCTGGACCCGCTTTTACCGGCAGGACGCCAATTCAAGCAACGCGATCGTCAGCTACTACACGAAGGGTTCCCTGATTGCCCTCGCACTGGACCTGACCCTGCGGAAAGAGTCGGACGGCAAGTGCACGCTGGATGATGTCATGCGGGAATGCTGGTCGCGCTACGGTGAATCAACGGAAGGCATGCCCGAGCGTGGTCTGGAGACTGTCGCGCGCGCCGTTTCAGGATTGGAGCTCGTCGATTTCTTCGAGCGATTTGTAAGAGGTACGACCGATCTCCCGTTGCGGGGACTGCTCAGGGAAATCGGCGTCAATCTTCAAATGCGCCCAGCCAATGACAGTAAGGATGTCGGTGGCAGGCCCGCGGCGGAAGATGCCAGGCCACCGCCCTGGATTGGCGCCAAACTCGTTGAGCATGCAGGCGTCAGCAAATTCAGCGTGGTGCACTCGGGGAGCCCTGCAGAAAAAGGCGGCATCGCACCGGGAGATATAGCTGTTGCCCTCGACGATTTAAAGCTCAACGCTTCAACCCTGGACTCCCGATTACGAGAACATCACGTTGGCGATGTTGTAACTATTTCGGTATTCCGGGACGAACATTTGATGAGATTCACGGTCAGGCTTGGCGCGCCGCCCGAAGACACCTGTTATCTTGAACTGGAAATCGATCCCGGCGCCGTGACAGAGAAATTACGCACGGCCTGGTTATCGGGCAACTAACAGGTTTTTCCACGATTCTTCCTGCCGTCACAGCAACGCCAGTGAGTGCTTCAGTATCTCGATCTGAAATTCTGTTTGCAGTGGTTGGATTTCACCATCCAGATGCGACGGCACTGGTCCCTCCGCAATCAAGCTGACCGATTGAACTCTCGCACACGTCACTTCGGGTGCGCTGATATGACTGCCCGTCATCAATTGTGGCAGCAAGGAAAAAATACGCAGCCGCCCGACGGGCTGAACGAAGACCAGATCGAGAAATCCGTCATCGTTCCTCGCCATGGGCGCAATCTGAAACATGCCACCTAGGGAGGCGCCGTTACAAACCTCTACGAGGGTAACGGGACCGTCGTAATCCGTGGTGTCATATCGCATCCTGACGCTTGGTGTAATTACTCCATCCCAGACACCCTGGAACACCGCAAAGAGGTAAACCAGATCGCCAAGTGGCAGACGAATATCGCGTGCAATGCGATTGATTTTTGCATCAAAGCCAATGCCGGCCCCGTTGGCAAAGTAGCGATCATTCATGCGGCCGGCATCTATGTACCGCAACGGCATGTCACTGCAAATCCGATCAGCGAGCAACCTGGTTGCATCATCCCAGTGCAATGGTATTGAACACGCTTTGGCGAAGTCGTTTCCGGTACCGAGTGGAATCACACCGAGTGCAGTTTGCGAGGCGGATCGCAGTATTCCATTAACTGCCTCGTGAACACTACCGTCGCCGCCGGCAACAATTATTCGATCCGCACCTGCGGATGCAGCCGCAAAAACTTTGCATTCAATATCGCCTGCAGCAGTGCTGTGGATTTCTTCACAGGCAACGCCGCTGTCGGCCAGCAAGCGGCAGACCGACTCAGCACGCCGGGCGGCGCGTCCCCTGCCAGCGGCCGGATTGATAAAAAGCGGAATGGGGTGTTCCTGCATTATCTGATCGACCGAAGGACTGGTGGGCTGATGCTACAATGCCCTTCTGTCTGGTACAAAATTACCCGCTTTGATAGATGTTAGAACTAAGCGTCAAGTTTCTGCTCAGTTACTTCATTGGCTCGGTGATGGGGTCGATGCTTGTCGGCCGGCTTCGGGGTGGCGTGGATATCCGCACCATGGGCAGCGGCAACGCCGGCGGAACCAACGCACTGCGCACCCAAGGCTGGAATTTCGCACTCGGGGTTTTGATCATCGATATCGGCAAAGGCGTGCTGGGCGCGGGGGTCGTGCCGGCACTCGACTTGCCGTTTGTTGCTACCGATCCCGCGCTTTCTCGAGACTGGCTAACGATGTGTTGTGCCGCTGCCGCAGTTATCGGCCATGTCTGGCCAATGTGGCATGGCTTTCGTGGCGGCAAGGGCGCCGCAACGTTGGCCGGTACTCTCGCTGTTTTGTCCCCCGATCTGATGCTCCCGGTGCTCCTTGTCTGGGCGATTGCCCTGACCTCATTCGGTTACGTCGGTTTGGCGACAATGGCTGCTGGAGCCGCCGCACCGATATACCTTGCGGCAACCCGGCTTTCCGAGGATCAGCCGCTTTTTATTTATTGCGTCGCCATGGCGCTGTATATCATTTTCAGTCATCGCTCCAATCTTAAGCGCATGCGTGATGGAACCGAATCAAGGCAGGCACGTCTGATGCTGTTTCGAAGGCAACGCTAAGCAGTGAAATGAGTTCTCTGACTGCTGACAATATTCGCGAGCCCATCAGTGGAGAATCTCGCTCCCATCTCGATATTCTCGAAGTGTTTGCCGAGATCGAATCTACGAATAGTTTTCTCCTCGGCCAGCCTTGCCCGTCGCCAGGCCGGTATCGAGTCGCACTGACTGAAAACCAGACTGCTGGCCGCGGCCGCATGGGTCGCAGCTGGTGTTCACCGCCGTCGTCCGGTCTGTGCATGTCAATGGCATTCACGTTCAGCAGCATGCCGGAGAATATTCCGAGCCTGTCTCTCGCGATCGGCATCGGTATCGTGCAAGCACTCGAACGCTTTGGAATTCGTGGTATAGGCGTGAAATGGCCCAATGACATCGTTGCGCGGGACGGCAAACTTGGTGGCGTGTTGTCAGAAGTCCGGCCTGCGAATGCGCAGGGTGTAACAGTCGTCGTCGGAATCGGTCTGAACATGGACCTCGAAAACACGGACGCCGAATTCAGGATCGCGAGTCGCCTCGGCCGGGTGATTGATCTGGCCTCCTGTTGTGATGAATTGCCTTCCCGTTCTGCTATATCGGCAGCACTTATTGAGTGTCTCTTTGACACAATGGTTCGTTTCGAGGCCGATGGATTCTCGCCGTTCTATGCAATGTGGCAGCGATACGATTGGCTGCGCGGCCTTGAGGTCACGATCGAAACGCTCGATGGGCTGGTCGAGGGAGTTGCCGACGGCGTCGATACCGATGGCGCGCTACTCCTCAATATCAAAGGCGAGCGGAGGCGTTTCACTTCAGGCAGTGTGATCCTCAACGGGCGAGCGGATGGCGTTCAGTGACTGATCGCCGGGCGTTGCTGTTTGACGTTGGCAACACGCGTTTGAAATGGGGCGTGCTGGAGAATGATCGAATCGTGCGCAGCGGCAGTATCGACCGTGACAAACTCAAGAGGCAGGGATTCGCGCCGCTAACGACCCGCCTGCCGGCAAACGTGGATTACGTATTGGTGAGTAATGTTGCCGGTCCGGCGTTCGCTGCCCGCCTTGCCGGCGTAATCGGCATCCATTGTGACACCGACGTTCACTTTGCCCGATCCGAGAAAGAAGCCTACGGCGTCAAAAGCGGTTACCGTCAGCCAAGACGCCTTGGCGTCGACCGTTGGGTCGCTTTGGTCGGTGCGCGTGCACAGACCAGCTCCGCGGTTTGTGTCGTTGATGCAGGAACGGCAGTAACAATCGACGCGATGGACAATACCGGTCAGCACCTGGGCGGCCAGATTATCCCGGGACCCAGGCTGATGGCCGCTGCGCTTTGCAAGGATACAAGCGGCATAGGGTTGCCCACGGGAATTCCCAGGGACCCCGGTTCCGGCATGGGATTGTTTGCCAGGAATACCGGCGACGCAGTACATAGCGGCACACTGGGTGCCGCGTGCGGCGCAATCGAACGGGCTTCGAAGACTATGCGCTCTGCCGGCCTGCGGCCCAAAATCGTATTGACCGGAGGAGACGCGTCGCGCATCCTAAAGCAGCTTGATTGTAATGTCCTACATCGGCCGCATCTGGTTCTGCAGGGTCTGGCGCACATGGTGCAAAGCAAGACATGAGAAATATCTTAATGCTCCTGGTGTTGGCAAACGTCCTTTATTTTTTGTGGGACCGTTTCGTCGCAGAGCCGGACCAGTCCGGCGTGGACGTTATTGACGAAAGCCAGCTCGGGCCGCCGCTGGCGGTCTCGAAGACCAGGGTCGCGGAGGCTGCGACGAGCGTCGGTGCTGTCCTGGGTTCCGGAAAACCTTCGGATCTGGCCGCGGTTGTCGGCAGGTCCTGCATCAGCATTTTCTTCAAGATGAAAGCAGAAGCAGACGGCGCGGTCGCCGGCTACCGAAGCGAAGGTATGCGGGCCAGCGTGCGCAGCACACAGGGACAGGTCTTCGTTGGGAACTGGGTGCAGATCAGGAACATACCGAATCTCAAAATCGGTGCCGCGATGGTTCAAAAACTTCAGTCGGGTGGGATCACGGACACTTACCTGATGGATGATGAGAACGGTCAATTCAAAATTTCATTGGGTCTTTTCGGCGATATGAGCCGCGCGGAAAAGATCGAGTTGCAGGCGAAGTCGCTTGGTCTACCGGCGGACATCACCCCGCGAACGCGGGATGCGACGATTTTCTACGTCGATATCGGCCTGCCGCCGGGCAGAGGCGCAGGCGCCATGATCGAAAAATACGGTGAAGCGCGCGTATTGCTGCGCGAAAAAGGGACCTGCCCAAGATCAAATTGAATTCGGGGGACAGTTTAGTTAATTGCTGAAGCCGGCGATTTCGGGGACGGTCAACTCAATTGAAAATCAGACTTGGCAATTAAGTAAACTGACCCCAGAATGCGCAGTCAGGGATGGCAGCGACAATTTTAATATAGCCGGTATAGCTCAGCTGGTAGAGCAGGGGTTTTGTAAACCTCAGGTCGGGAGTTCGAATCTCTCTGCCGGCACCAAAAAAATTGGGCCCCTTTGGGGCCCGGTTCATTGATGAAATTGCTGAGTGCCTTTCAGTTCAGGCGGGCTTCGCAGTCTCGGCCTGCTCCGACGCTGCCCGTGATGCCTGGCGACGCAGGAAAACAACCACGCCGAAAATAGTGCTTATAAGGCCGCAGGCGATATACAGTGATGCTCCGGGGGCAGTGACACCGATATAGAGAGTCCCGGAAAGGAAAAGTATTCCACCCAGGATGTAATTATAAGGCAGGCTTTCATAAAGCGGTGCAGGCAACCACATGGCAAATCCCGCTGCATTGATCGTCCCTCAGGCTAATCAGTATGCAGGAAGCGGAACACTGAGTCGTCCACGCGTGTCACAACTTCCGGGCATGCGGTTCCTGCGGCACGGTAGATTGTGAGCCGGTTCACACGGCCAGAAACCGCTCATTCAGATTGATGCGGTAATTACAAGTCTCTATCCTCTTGCATCTGCGCTGCCTGAGAAGCGAATGAAACCATGGAGTAAGCATGCAGTTATCCG
>SMVB01002561.1_pt1 | contig 13949 bp, 9 predicted proteins | sample 2456461 | NCBI WGS metagenome assembly SMVB01 (sample SAMN11095934, study PRJNA526329) | marine sediment metagenome | biome: Marine sediment; feature: Surficial sediment; material: Deep marine sediment; isolation source: Hadal surficial sediment | place: Pacific Ocean | collected 2014-05 | depth 0-1... | reverse complement strand
TGACATTGATCAGATAGTCATATTTGGATCGGGCATATCGAGTCTGTGCCAGGAATAGTGACTGCCGAGCATTAAGGACATCAACCGTAGTACGGGTGCCAACTTCGTAACCTGCTTCAGTGGCTTCCAGAGCGGTCTGGTTAGAGTCCTCAGACCGAGCTAATGCCTGTACCCGTGCAATTTCTGCAATAACCCCAAGATAGGCATCACGGGTTTCACGCTCTGTTTGCCGAGCAACTTTCTCAAAATTTTCTTTTGCCGCCCGATGCAGGTACACATTTTGCTGAACCTGGGAGGAGACACTACCACCTGAATAAATAGGTAAGCGAAACTGAAGCCCTATTTGCTTTGAGTCCGATTCAAGGTCGCTTTGTACGTCGATGCCGAGAGGGGGGACATTTTTGTTTGTCAAATCAGTATCTCTTGAGCCCATAGAGGCATCCAGACTCAGTGTTGGCCAATGACCACCTCTGGAAATTTTTACATTGTCACGCGTGATTTCGGCACCTATCTTTGCAGACTCCAGGGCAGCATTTTGTTGCAAGGAAATATCAACCCAGTCCTGTTCAATCTGGGGGTCTGGTGGAATGAGAGGGAATGACTCGCCGGGAGCCGCCAGAGTTTCTGGGTAATCGCCGGTAATTTCGCGCAGACCTTCTTTGGCTGTTGCTAAGGCTCTTCGTGCTGCAATTTCGAGTGCAATTGCATCATCATAACCAGCCTGTGCTTCCTTGACATCAGTGATGGCAATTAAGCCAACTTCAAAGCGACGCTCTGCCTGTTCCAGTTGTCTGCCTATGGCTTTTTTAGCTGCCTGTTCTGACCCTAGCTGATCCTGTGCAGCGAGCACATTGAAATAGGTTTCGGTTACCCGAACCATCAGGTTTTGCTGAGCAGCCTGGAAGTCAACTTGTGCCTGGGCGACTTCTTTGTCTGCCTTTTTTAGACGGCGCCATGTCTCCGTGTTGAGAAGTGATTGCGATATAGAAAAATTCCAGGTTGTGGTATCTGATGTAGTATCCGTACGACCTGATGGCCTGCCGCCAACTACGGTTCGGCCCTCTGCTTCACTATGTTGTAGCCCAGCACTCAAATCGACCTGTGGCAACCAAACAGAACGAGCCAGTGGCTTGGCCTCCATTTTAGCCATCATATTCGCTTCGGCTTCATGGATAGCGGGATCACTGCGCTGTGCCTGTTTGTATATTTCCCACAGGCTTTCAGAGCTGGCATTAAGAGAGATAAGCAGGCTGATTAATACAGCTGCAGATTTAGTTATTTTGGTCATCCATGTATCCGTGGTATTTAGTCGTTGCTTGCTGAATCTGGTCAGCCGATCGTTCTGGGGGATTTTGCTAGGCTGCTGATGATACTAGAAGTTGCGAGCTTTGCGGGGACTGCATGACGATCTCTTAAACGTTGACTTATAGCAAGCCGATAGTATCAAGTGCAGGGGTTGGAATAGTCGTAGAGCCTACTGCAGTTATGCCTGTACGAGCGCCTTCAAATTTTGGGAATACTGCTGTCCACCAGATCTGACCATGCATGGATACCGCCGGTCAGGTTAAATACTTTGGCGTAGCCCTGCCGGGCCAGAAAATCGGCGACCTGGGCACTGCGCCCACCCGAGCGGCACATGCAGATGATGGTTTGCATTTTATCAATTTCATTCAGTCGTGTCGGAATCTCGCCCATGGGCAGGTGTAATGCTCCGGCCACCGCAGCCGCATCAACTTCCAGCAACTCGCGTACATCGAGGAGGATGGTCTGATCGGGCTGGTCAACCAGCAATTGGGCCGCATCGGGTGCAGAGATTTCATCCATACGTATGTTCGCTAATCAGAATTTAAATTCTTCCGGCGTTGCAACGTTCTCAAGGCTTTGCACCACTGTTTCAAACAATATCTCTCGTTTGTATGAATTCTCATCGCGGCTTACAAGTTCGACTTCCATCGCCGGAGCCTCACCTGTGATCATGACCAGCTTGCCGCCGGGTTGCAGCCATTCAGGTAATCGTGCATCAAAGATCGGCATGGAGCCGGCCACGAGGATACGATCGAACCGGGATGATGCATGAAAATCATTATAGTCCTCGGTTCGCAGTTCCACGTTGTGTATCTGTTCATCGGCTAGTTTTGCGGCTGCAATTTCTACCAGTTCACGATGTATATCGATACTGATGACTTGCCCGCCTAATCGGGCGACACAGGCGGTCAAAAAACCGCTGCCGGTTCCGATCACAAGCACCTTGTTATCCTGCCTGATATCCAGGTTTTGCAGCATGCGTCCCTCAATAACGGGTTTAAGCATGGTCTGGTCGCAGGGAAGTGGAATAGCCGTGTCAGCAAATGCAAGTTCACGGAACTGCTCTGGCACAAAGCGCTCGCGGGGGACACTGGCAAGTGTCTCCAGTACCCGATTATCAGAAACATCCCAGGGGCGAATCTGGTGATAAATCATTCGCTGGCGCGCGTGTTCGAGTTGCATATGAGGTGTCCGTTATTTGAAGCGGCAGATTTTAGGCTGTTTATGTATCGATTACTGTAAGGGTATTGCGAAAAGGGCGCAAAGATTACTGTATTTGCAGCGCCAGACAAGGATCTTATGTCTATTAGTTTTTGCGGGGCTTCAAGCCTTATGCGACGGGCGTTTCAGCTCGTCCTTAATCTGTCGGTATCCTCATGTTAGGGCCCCTGCCGCCTGATAGGCTAAACCGGATTATGGTTAAAGGCTCCATCGTGGGCGGGATTCATGCGGTATTCTGTCGAGGCGCTACAAAAGTGGCGTCACAAGCCTTGCAGCATAAGGATATATGTGAGGGCTTAAGATAATAATGAACTATCTAAACAGTGCAGGATGCATAAATCAATTTCAGTATCGATCATGTGTGATGCAGCACGCTTATGTGCCCGCATTTGTGTGCCTGTCGTATTGTGGGTGCAACCGTGACTGAATTCCTGCCTTTAATCGGAGCAGGGCTCGCGGGGCTGGCACTCATCCTGATTATGGGCTGCATTTGGTTGTGGCGAGCACTGCATCATTATCGAAATCACGTCAGTCAGTTGCGTAAAGAGATTGTGCAGGTTGCAGCTGATTCAACTTTTGACCGCCGGGTTGGTGGCTTTGCGAATAATAAAGAGCTCGATGAACTTGGTAATTGCTTTAACCAGTTATTCGAAGCAATGCACACCAGGGATGTGCAGGCCAAAAAACGTGAGGAAGTATTCAAAGACCTTGCGAATACCATGCCCGAGATTGTGCTCGTACATGACGAAAAAGTAATCTTTGCGAACCGTGAAGCAGGCAATTTGCTGGGCATTGAACCTGAAGACCTGGTGGGAGCCGACGTTACGGATCTTATTCGCCCTGCCTACCGCAGGCGGGCTGCGGCGATTATTGAGCAACAGCTGGCAGGTAAAACAGGTGGTGTCCGCTACGAATTACAGCTGATAGATGGCGAAGAACGAACTCGCTGGGCCGAGGCCACAGGTATGCGCATGCGCTACCGGGGTAAAACTGTCATTGTGACGGTGGTTCGTGATGTCAGTTATCGCAAAAGTGTCGAGGCCACCCTTAGCAGGGGGCGTGATCAGGCGCAGATTACACTGGAATCCCTTAGTGAAGGCCTGATAACCGCTGATATCAGTGGCAATATTGACTATATAAATGCGGCCGCTGTGGCGTTAACAGGTGCCAGCCCGGATCAGGCGATTGGTATGCCATTCGGCGATATCGTGAAGCTGGTGGACGAAGGTGATAATCGGGACCTTGGCGACCCGGTCAGCCGGACGCTGGCTATGCGCAAGCCAGTCAGCATGGGACGCCGGGCATTACTGATGCCGGTAAACGGTGGTGTTGAGGTTTCTATTGAGGCTACTGCTTCGCCTATCTTTAATCCTGATGGAGAGCTGTCCGGAGCCGTACTTATCATGCGTGACGTAGGTGAGTTACGCGGCCTGACACGTGAAATGAGTTATCAGGCTTCTCATGACGCGTTGACCGGGCTGGTAAATCGCCGGGAATTTGAACGCCAGGTTGATGGCGCCCTGGAAAGTACCCAGTCAGAGGGAGATCATCATGTGCTGTGTTACATGGATCTTGATCGATTCAAGGCCGTAAATGATACTTGTGGCCACCTGGCTGGTGACAATATGCTGCGAGAGGTTGCAGCGTTATTGCGCGAACAGGTGCGTGATTCAGATATTGTGGCCCGGCTTGGTGGTGATGAGTTTGCATTGCTGCTGGTGGGTTGTCCGCTGGATAAGGCACGTCAGATAGCAGACGATGTTTGTACCGCTGTGCGCAACTACCACTTTGTCTGGCAGGACCGGATATTTGATGTGGGCATCAGCATAGGGCTGGTTGAGCTGAATCAGCAAAGCACCTCAATTGAGGACGTACTTAGCGCCGCTGATTCTGCGTGCTATGTGGCCAAGCAGGAAGGCAGGGGTCGGGTACATCTCTATTCGGCTCGGGATGAAGAAGCTGCGCGACAAAGAGGTGAAATTCACTGGTTGCGTAAGCTGCAGACGGCGATTCGTGATGAGCGCTTCACCTTGCTGGAGCAACCGATTATCTCCGTTGCCGGGCGTATCCCACGTGGCCCGGCGGTTGAGATTTTTCTGCGCCTGGACGATGAAGAAGATGGCCTGATTTCACCCTATGAGTTCATGCGCGCTGCAGAGCGCTATCAACTCAGTGGTGCGATTGATCGTTGGGTCGTGCAGGCCACACTGGCTTTCGTTGCCAGTGGTGCTATCCGTTTGCCGGATGAACGCAGCGTTGCGATCAATCTTTTTGGCCAGTCCCTGGCCGATGATGATTTCCTGGATTTCGTCGTTAGCGCACTTGATCACAGTCGGGTTGACCCTGAAAAAATCTGTTTTGAAGTAACTGAGCGGGCGGTGTTACATGACCTGGATCATTCGCGGCGTTTTATCGGGGTACTGCATGGCATGGGTTGTTCGTTTGCTCTGGACGACTTTGGCAGTGATGTAGGCTCTCTGGCCAGCCTTAAGGGCCTGGACATCGACTTTCTGAAACTTGATGGTATCTACACCCGGGATCTGGCATCTGACAGTGTTAGCCAGGAAGTTGTGAGTTCGGTAACACGCCTGGCACGTGCGGTAGGTTTTAAGGTGATAGCCGAGCAGGTTGAGGATCAGGCCAGCTTTGATGGTTTACGTGACCTGGGTGTGAACTTTATCCAGGGCAATTATGTCGAGGAACCGCGACCTTTGGGTTCACATCTTAGTTAATCCCGCTGTTTAAAGCTCCCAGAAAGTATTCTGTAGCTGTTAGCGAATGCCGAACAGCCAGCGCTGCTTCGCTTTACCTGGGGGTCGGGACTCTCCTGGCCGCTGTCGCGGCCAGGCAAGCACCAACCCCGACGAACTTACAAGCAGTCTAACCAAATATTGCTGGTTGAATTTGCAGTTAGTCAGGGCTTTGGGCGGGGAACAGTTTGGCAGGAATAAAGCGGACCGCAGGGAGCCATCCTGTCAAACTGTTCCCCGGCCGAAGACCGGGCTAATGCAACGTCAGCTTGATGCTCCCGGCATGAAATTTGCTGCGTAAGGGGTTCTTGAATTACGAGTGCAGCATCACTTTACCTAGGGTTGATGTATTCAGTTTCAAGAAAGTAATCTGTAGCTGTTAGTGAATGTTGTACCGCCATGTTCGCATCGCTTTACCTGGGGGTCGGGACATGCCTGGCCGCTGTCGCGGCCAGGCAAGCACCAACCCCGACGTTGTCTGGAGGCAGGAGATTTTGGGGCATAAAAAAGCTCCGCAATGCGGGGCTTTTTCGTGTTGCTTTTACTGCTTATTCGCCGGTAAACCAGTGGTTTACCGGCATAAATTCCGAGGAGGTTTTTCAGGCTGATTTCATGCGGCCTGATCTACGAATCCTGCGGATTCTCCGAAATAAATTCCGGCGATAACCTTCCAGGCAGCTAATCGCTGCCTGGAAGGTTGCCGTCATTTAAAGCCGCTCGTCATTTACAGCAGCGGCACCATCAGCAAAGCCACAATGTTGATAATTTTGATCAACGGGTTAATGGCCGGGCCGGCGGTGTCTTTGTAGGGGTCGCCTACGGTGTCACCGGTGATTGCTGCTTTATGGGCATCGGTGCCCTTGCCGCCGCAGTGGCCGTCTTCGATGTATTTTTTGGCATTATCCCAGGCACCGCCACCGACGGTCATTGAAATAGCGAGGAAGATACCCGTGATTATCGTGCCGATCAGCATGCCACCCAATGCCAGCGCACCGCCGTTTTCACCAAAGGCCAGATTAGCAACGATCACCAGTGCCACGGGGACCAGTACGGGCAGCAGCGAAGGAATTATCATTTCCTTAATGGCTTCTTTGGTTAGCAGGCTTACGCAAAGTGAGTAGTCCGGCTTGCCGGTGCCGTCCATGATGCCGGGAATTTCGCGGAACTGGCGGCGTACTTCTTCAACCACCTTGCCGCCCGCGCGACCCACAGCTTCCATGGCCATGGCGCTAAACAGGTAGGGCACCATGCCGCCAATAAAGAGTCCGATAATCACAGCCGGATCGTTCAGACTGAAGTCCAGGTCTTTACCCAGCTTCTCGAGATTCGCGGAGTAGTCAGCGAACAGCACGAGTGCTGCCAGACCGGCAGAACCAATGGCATAACCTTTGGTGACAGCCTTGGTCGTATTGCCAACCGCATCAAGAGGGTCGGTAATATTACGAATCTTCTCATCGAGTTTGGCCATCTCGGCGATACCACCGGCGTTATCCGTAATCGGACCGAAGGCATCGAGTGCTACGATCATGCCGGTCATGGACAGCATGGCGGTTGCTGCAATCGCGATGCCGTAAAGTCCGGCGAGTTCATTGGCCCCCCAGATGCTGATGCAAACAGCGATAACCGGAGCTGCTGTCGATTTCATTGCCACGCCGAGGCCAGCAATAATATTGGTGGCATCACCCGTAATCGATGCCTTAGCAATATTCTGCACCGGCTTGTATTCGGTGCTGGTGTAGTACTCCGTAATCCACATCAGGACGAATGTCAGTACCAGCCCTATCAGTGAAGCGAAGAAGAGGTTCATGGCAGTAAACTCATCACTTACGTCCGTCATCATGGCTGTCGTGATAAAGTAGAACGCGATTGCAGCGAGTACGCCTGAGACAATTACGCCTTTATAAAGTGCGCCCATGACACTGCCGCCGTCTTTCACCTTGACGAAAAAGGTGCCGATGATTGAGGCGACAATAGATGCGCTACCCAGTACCAGCGGATACAGTGCGCCCGCTTCAGCATAGTCACCGAGCAGCAGGCTGCCGAGTAGCATGGTCGCTATCAGGGTCACAGCATAAGTTTCGAACAGATCAGCAGCCATGCCCGCACAGTCACCCACGTTATCGCCTACGTTGTCAGCAATAACGGCCGGATTGCGCGGATCATCCTCAGGGATGCCAGCCTCGACTTTACCTACCAGATCGGCGCCTACATCGGCGCCTTTTGTGAAGATGCCGCCACCAAGTCGGGCAAATATTGAGATCAGCGAACCCCCGAAGGCCACGCCCACTAACGCATGCAATGTTTCCTCCAGCGGCATGCCAGTGGAGGACAGAACCCAGAAATAACCGGCGACACCCAGCAAACCGAGGCCAACCACGAGCATGCCGGTGATCGCACCGCCGCGAAATGCTACGTCCATTGCCTGGCTCAGGCCTTCATGAGCGGCTTGTGCCGTACGCACATTCGCGCGTACCGAGATGTTCATGCCGATAAAACCGGTTGCACCCGATAACACAGCGCCGATAACAAATCCTATTGCGGTTGGTGTACCTAAGAATATCCAGAGGGCTGCGGTGAGTACGACGCCGACTATGCTGATCGCCGTGTACTGCTTGTTCAGATAAGCGCTCGCGCCTTCTTGAATAGCGCCCGCGATTTCCTGCATGCGTTCGTTGCCGGCGGGTTTGCCGAGGATCCATTTGGCGGATAGAGCACCATAGATAAGCGCAATAAAAGCAGCAGCTACACTAAGTGGAAATGCCTGTTCCATTAACATCAATAAACTCCCCCGAGGAGAATAAAAAAATTCACGAGCCGTCAAATAACGGTCGCACGAAATAAGTCAGATAACCTGATTCTGGTCATATGCGGGTTGCCCCGCGCGGGTTGGTATGACCCTGACCGCCGGACAAGCTACCTTAGCCGAAAATCCTTGTCCAGCTTGCGCTTTACCGGCACATTCTTTAATTCCACGTAAATCGGCAAGCCATCCTTGTAGGGCGGGTAATCTTCACCCTTGATAAGTGGCTCCAGGTAACGCCTGCACGCCGCCGTGATGCCGAAGCCGTCTTTAGTGATATAGCTTTTCGGCATCATTTTTTCGCGGTTGGCGACCCGGCTCAGCGGTGCTTTGCCGATGGTCCATCGGTAGGGTTTGTCAGATTTGCGGACAATGGTCGGCATGACAGAGTTTTCGCCGGCCAGGGCCATTTCGACCGCAGCCTTGCCAACCGCATAGGCTTGTTCTACGTCGGTTTTTGAGGCTATATGCCGCGCAGAGCGTTGCAGGTAATCAGCAATTGCATAGTGGTATTTGAGGCCCAGCTCGTTTTTAACCATCTGCGCGACCACCTGGGCTACACCGCCCAGTTGTTTGTGCCCGAATGCATCCGTGGTGCCGGCATCCGCCAGGAAAGTGCCATCCTTGTAGGCAGCGCCTTCGCTGACAACCACAACACAGTATTCATTGTCCCGAACACAGTCTTTAACGCGCTTCAGAAACGCGCGCTTGTTGAACGCGACCTCCGGAAACAGAATGATATGGGGCGCATCATCAGGCGTTTTGCCCGCAAGGCCACTCGCGGCTGCTATCCAGCCTGCATGCCGCCCCATGACCTCAAGTACAAACACCTTCGTCGAGGTACGGGCCATTGATGCCACATCGAGCGCGGCTTCCTGCGTAGATATAGCGACGTATTTCGCGACCGAGCCAAAGCCTGGACAGGTATCGGTAATGGGCAGATCGTTATCGACGGTCTTGGGTATATGAATGGCCTGTACCGGGTAGCCCATTTTTTTGGACAACTGCGAAACTTTGTAGCAGGTATCCGCCGAATCGCCGCCACCGTTGTAGAAGAAGTAACCGATATTATGGGCTTTGAATACTTCTATCAGCCGTTCGTATTCGGCACGATTTTCTTCCAGGCCCTTAAGCTTAAAGCGGGCTGAACCGAATGCACCGCCCGGGGTGTGACGCAGACCCGCAATAGTTTTTGCAGTCTCGCGGCTGGTGTCTATCAGGTCTTCAGTCAGTGCGCCGATAATGCCGTTGCGCCCGGCATAAAGTTTGCCGATTTTATCTTTATGTTTACGGGCAGTTTCGATAACTCCGCAGGCGCTGGCGTTAATGACGGCGGTGACTCCGCCTGACTGGGCGTAAAATGCGTTCTTTTTGAGGGACATATATATTATTATTTCTTTAAGGTGCGGGCGAATATTGCCCCAGCCAGAGCCACGGAGCAACTCCCAGGGTGCGCAGACTGACCCCGGTTTGACCTCTTTGGGTTGAGGCGTTAGCGTACGCGGCGTTATTGGCCGGGCAGCAGCAGAATATTGTTCCGGACCCGTGTTGATCCACAAGACATAAAACCAAGATAGTATTTTTTATTATGAGAATCGTTTTTCTGGGGGCGCCCGGATCGGGTAAAGGCACGCAGGCACAGAAATTGATGGCAGATTTTGGTCTGCAACAGATATCCACTGGTGATTTATTGCGTGGTGCAGTTGCGGCGGGTACTGAGCTGGGGCAGCGGGCCAAGGCCGCAATGGATGCGGGCGAACTGGTTGCTGACGATATTGTGCTGGGCATTATTGCTGAGCGACTCGCACAGAATGATTGCCGACAAGGCTTTATCCTCGATGGCTACCCACGCAACCTGCAGCAGGCCAGGGATTTGCAGCCGGTATTGGATGAGATTGGCCAGAGTCTCGATGCAGCTGTGCTGCTAAACGTAGATCTCGATATATTGATGCAACGGTTGACAGGCAGGCGCACCTGCTCAAAGACCGGCAAACTCCTCAATATTTATTTTTCACCGCAGGAAGAACTCGATGCGGTAACGGTTGCCGGCGGCGAACTGATCCAGCGTGCCGATGACAATGAAGCAATCATCGCTAATCGTTTACGGGTTTACCGTCAGCAGACCGAACCGCTCGTTGATTTTTATCGTGCTGCGGGGCTGCTCAAAACCGTGGCAGGCGAGGGTGAGATAGACGAGATTTATGCTCGCCTCAAGGCAACACTAAACCTGGCCTGAGTTTTTCAACCCGTCCCCTCTTGGTTGATGTTTTGTTGTAACTCCTGGCCTATTGCTTCATAGCGCCAGCCCTGCAGTACTCGTGGATGGGCAGAATTACGGATCAATGCACTGATATCGCGCTTGCTCGCGAGTATTTCAGCCGCAATCCCGAGTTTTTCTGCCTGGGCGCGAACCAGTCTGGATAGTTTTTTGCTTAATAGCTTTTCTTTGTCAATATCGAAGCTTTGCTGCTGCAGGTTCATGTTGCCTTGTGCGAACGCATCGTTAGCTGCACCCAGTATATTAATCAGTTTGCGGCCCTGGCTGCGGGCCAGTGATGCCGGCAGTTCACCAAGCCTGTTGAGTGCTGCTTCGTTGGTAGGATTTTCAATTACCAGTTGCAGTAAAGCCTTGTCACCCATTATCCATTGACGCGGTTTATTGCTGGTGACGGCACGAGTCTCGCGCCACGTGGCGAGAGCCCGGGCTCTCGCCTGTTGAGCTGCCGGCATGAATGGAATACTTTTGATACGCTGCCATGCATCGGCTGGCTCGGGTTTGTAAAGGCTGATCTGGCAAAGTTCCGTACTGTCTTCAACAGCCCATTCGTAGCGGCCGAGTTCGTGCAAGCGCTGTTCCATAATCTGGAACATCTTTGGCAGATGCAGGACATCTGCGGCTGCATATCTGAGCTGTGCTTCGGACAGGGGTCGACGTGACCAGTCTGTGCGCGTCTGGTCTTTGCTGATCTCAACATTAAGGAGGTCGGCAGCCAGTCCTGCATAACCAATTTGTGCCGGGTATCCGAGTAGTCCGGCACATATCTGGGTGTCGGCCAGCTTGCGGATAATGGCTCCTTCTGTAAACCACATGACTTCCATATCCTGTTTGCCTGAGTGCAGAATACTGGTGCGATCCGGGTCAAACAGCAGTTCCCAGAGTGGTTGCATATCGAGGCCCGCGAGGGGATCTACACAGGCAGTCAGATCGCCCGCACGTATTTGCAGCAAGCCGAGTTGGGGGGCATAGGTATTGGTACGGACAAATTCCGTATCAATGGCTATTTGCTGATGGGTGGCTATTTCGGTACAGACCCGATCGAGGTCTGGTTGCCGCATGATTAACAAGGGCAGGTCATTAGGGGTTGGCATAGGGCGAGAGTGTAGTGGATCATGACACCTGGTCACACGTATCTGGTAAATTTTAGCAATGCACAATCTGCAGACATTTGTTCAACCATTCTGGCAAATCGCAATATTTCGGGCAGGGCCTGATTCGCTGCCTGATTCGCGCCCATTGCTGGTAGTGGTTTTAGTGGTTTATATCGCTATTGAGGCGGTGACGATATTAGCCTTGAAGTCGAGTCATGCGTTACCATCCATGCTGCTGGTTGATGTTGGGTTTCTGGTTTTGTGGTGCGCGGGTCTGCTGCGGTTATTTGGGTTCGGGGCCCGTTTGCAGCAGACATTGAGTGCTTTATTTGGCACAGGGGCCATATTAATGCTGCTGTCATTTCCGCTAAGGGCGTGGCCGGTATTCGGAATTCCGATAGATATCCCATTTCTCAGGTTTCTGGTTTCACTGGTAATCCTTCTTTGGACTGTCGCAGTTTATGCGCATATATTTTCCAAGGCGATTTCAAGGTCACTGGGGGTTGGACTCACGTTCACGCTAATTTATTTCCTGGCAATATTGCAATTCGCGGCCCAGTGGCCACAGGCATAACTAATGCACATACACATACTTGGAATTTGTGGAACCTTTATGGGTGGTATCGCAGCGATTGCGCGCGCGGCCGGTCATGAGGTAACCGGCAGTGATCGTGCGGTGTACCCGCCCATGAGCGATCAGTTGCGAAATCTCGGCATTGAACTGATGGATGGATTCGGCCTTGAACAACTCGAACTGAAACCGGATCTCGTTGTGGTTGGTAACGTCATGAGCCGGGGTATGCCCATCATTGAAGAACTGCTTAATCGTGGCATGGCTTATACGTCAGGACCCGCATGGCTGGCTGAGCATGTGTTGCAGGATCAATGGGTTATCGCTGTTTCGGGCACCCATGGCAAGACCACAACTGCCAGTATGACTGCCTGGTTGTTAGAGGCGGCGGGTCTGGAGCCCGGGTTTCTTATTGGTGGTGTCCCTGCAAACTTTGCAACCACCGCGCGTCTTGGCGGCGGCAAATTTTTTGTCATAGAAGCCGATGAATACGATACGGCATTTTTTGATAAGCGTGCGAAGTTCATGCATTACGGCCCGCGTACATTGATTATTAATAATCTTGAGTTTGATCATGCTGATATTTACGCAGATATGGATGCGATACTCTGGCAGTTTCACCAGATGCTCCGCATTCTGCCGGGTAATGGTCAACTCATCGTTAACGCGAATGAGCCTGAGATCGAACGGTTAATTGAGATGGGGTGCTGGACGCCGATTGAGCGCTATAGTAGCGTCGCAAACACATCGGCAGATGTTGTTTTGTCCGGGATCAATGGTGTCCTGGAGATTGTCCGGGATGGCCAGAAAATGCGCTCCGGAGAGTTGGCTTTGCCAGGGCGGCATAATCTTGAAAATGCAACTGCCGCCGTTCTGGCCGCACACCATGTCGGGGTGGATATAGAGCAGTCTGTGCAGGCTTTACAGGAATTTCGCGGGGTTAAACGCCGGTTAGAGCACCTTGGAACTTTTGCAGGTGTACGAGTCTATGATGATTTTGCTCACCATCCCACGGCGATACGGCGCACAGTGGATGCTTTGCGGGAGACTACCTCCGGCCGGGTGCTGGTCGTGCTTGAGCCGCGTTCCAACAGCATGAAGCTGGGCGTGCACCGTGCCGGCCTGATGGAATCCCTTGCCGACGCTGATAAGGTCTGGGCCTACCAGCCAGCCGATTTGCCATGGCGGCTGGAAGATGTTCTGGCCGCATTGCCGGGTGCCAGTGTGTATTCTGATATCTCGGTTATCGTCAGTGAACTGGAGCAGGAAGTTCGCGCGGGTGATGATGTGGTCATTATGAGTAACGGTGGTTTTGGTGGCATACAGCAACTTGTTTGCGACAGTCTGAACCAGCGCTAAAGTATTGTCTTGGGTAACATTGACCTGTCTGTGCGGCCCGCGCATGATGAACTCAATCCAGTTTGATCAGCACGTAACCCGGTGCCCGCATCGTGACCACCAAAGCCGTGCCATTGTTTCCTTTGCAGACTGTTCTGTTTCCGGGCGGTCCCTTGCCGTTACGGGTTTTCGAGCCTCGTTATCTGGATATGATTAGCCGTTGTATGAAAGACGGTGAGCCTTTCGGTGTAGTAATGCTGTCAGATGGCGTTGAAGTGGGCGGGCAGCAGCAGATTAAAACAAAGAATACCGGCACCCTGGCGACAATTTGTGACTGGTATCAGGGTAATGATGGTTTGCTGGGGATTACCGCACTGGGCGTAGAAAAATTCAGGTTGCTGGCTACGCGGCGTCAGGATAGCGGCCTGAATGTGGCTGAAATTGAAATTCTACAACCCGAGCCCGTAATTTCCCTTCCATCACACTACAAGTTGATGGCTGATTTGCTGCGAGCGGTTATTGATGATCTTGGGCGCCTTTATGAGACTATCGAAAAACACTACGACGATGCATCATGGGTGGGCTTCAGGTTTGC
>SMVB01210177.1_pt1 | contig 13952 bp, 9 predicted proteins | sample 2456461 | NCBI WGS metagenome assembly SMVB01 (sample SAMN11095934, study PRJNA526329) | marine sediment metagenome | biome: Marine sediment; feature: Surficial sediment; material: Deep marine sediment; isolation source: Hadal surficial sediment | place: Pacific Ocean | collected 2014-05 | depth 0-1... | reverse complement strand
TGGCGATAATGGCGTTCTTGAAGCCGGCGGCCTCGAACGCGGGCTGCCACATCTCGATCCCCTTGTGGACCCAGGGCCGCCACTTCTCCGGGACCCCGCGGCCGACGTAGAACACGATCGGCTTCTTCGGGTCGGAGACGGCGAGGCTCGGGTCCTGTTTCTCGAGCCGCCAGCGCGTGACGTAGCGGATCGTCTCGACCTCGTGCTCGTCGCCGCCGTAGTCCTCGAACGAGACGGAGAAGAACCCGACGCGGTCGTCGCGCACGCGCGGGGTCATCGGCTCCTCGGGGAGCTTCACCATGCTGTGGTGCAGCAGTACCGTCACGGCGCTCTGGCTGCGGTCGCGCCGGGGTCCCGTGCGCGGGCGGCGCCGCGGGGAGGGCGAGCTGCTGGACTCCCGCTTGTCCGACAGCTTGTAGGTCATGAGGACCTTCGTCTCGATGTTCTCGGGGAACGCTTTCACGCTCTCGATGAAGGTGCGGTCCTTGTCCACGCCCGAGGCGTCGAGTCGGCGCTTGGCGCTGAACTCCGCGAGGTCATTGGTGAAGAGGCCGGTGACCTCGATCACGGGGGCCTTGTCCTTGCCCCATGCCTTGATATGGAACACCGCGATGATCGGCGCTAGCGAAGTCGCCTTGACCGAGTACCGGACCGAGTCGTTCTCGTCGCCACGGATCTGGTACTTGATGTCGCGCAGGAGCACGTCGTCGCCGCGCAGCTCCCAACGCACGACGCGATTGCCCACGCTCGTCCCGCCATACCCGAAGCCCGCTTGCGTCTCGGCGATCTGGGTGACCCAGAGCATGTCGAGACCGAGAGCGTCCTCCGGGATCTCGAAGAACACCTTGTCGTCGCCGCGGTGGACGAGAAACAGGCCCACGGACGTCTCGAAGTCCTCTTTCACGACCTCGTCGTAGGGCTTGATGGCGTCCTTCTTGTCCGACTTGTCGGAACGTTCGTCGCGGTCGCCGTCACCGTCTCGACTGCGACCTCCCGGCCCGTCCTGGGCGATCGCCGCGGTCACCAGTGAGCAGGAGAGAACGGCGAGCAGCGTCGTGAGTATGCGTCGCATTGCGGGATCCTTCGCGTCGGTCGACGGCAGGCAGGGGACGGGGCGGCGGCGAGCCGCCCAACGGGCCGGACTCGGAACCACCTGAATACGCACGAGGATATCAACCGAGTTGCGTTTACGCTTCCTGAGCGCAACGCCTCGTCCTGGGGGAGTCGTCCGCCATGAGGCTGGACCTGCTCGAGCCCGAGTGGGAACGCGTCCCATTGGGAGCCGTCGACGCTGGCGAGCAGCGCCGGCGCCCCCGGTTCGGGCGGACGCGCGCCGGACGGGCAGGCCCACTACCCGAGTCCACCGCCTCACTCCCGGCGGCGCAGGATGAGGAGCGTGTCGTACTGGGCGTCCGAGAGCCGGCAGCACTCGTCCGCGTCGTAGCGGAAGTCGTAGGTCGCCACGTGCTCCAGCGCGGGTACGGACCGGAGCAGTCGCCGAACCTGGGAAGCGTCGTAGGTGCGGAAGTTCCAGGTCGTCTCCGAGCGCTTCCGGACGCCGCCCTCGTCGATGACGAGTCGCGCGCGAACCTGTTCGAGCCGGCGCCGCCGGTCCGCCGGCCAGCCCTGGATGTTGCAGACGACGCGCGTGTCACCGCGCTGCGCGACCCACCGCTCGCGCGTCCTGCCGGTCGCGGCGTAGTCGGTGAGGTGAAACCCGAGCGCGTAGACGCCACCCGGCTTCAGGGCCCGCGCGATGCACTCGAGGTGAGCGCGCGCGGCCTTCTCCGTGAGCAGGTACTTGAACGTGCTGACGAAGCAGTGGGCGAGATCGAAGCGGCCGCGCGTGTGGAAGTCCGCCATGTCGTTCCGGCGCAACGTCCCCACGAGACCCGCCGAATCCAGCCGCTCGCGGGCGTAGGCGAGCATCGGCTGCGAGCGGTCGTCGCCCGTCACGCTCCAGCCGCGCCGCGCGAGCTCGACGAGCAGTCGGCCGCTCCCGCAGGCGGGCTCGAGCACGCGCTTTCCGCGCGTTCCGGCGTATCGCTCGTAGATCGCCGCGAGGAAGTCCGCCTCCTTCGAAGTGTCGACGTCGAAGACGATGTCGTAGTACTTCGGCGTCTCGTACCAGTCGAGCGTCTCGAATCGCGTGGCGGCGGTCGGGGACGTCATGGCGGTCATTCCGGGAGCGAGGTGGGGGAGTAGACCCGTGCGGCGGGGACGTGCACGAACCGGTCCTCCTCGGCGATCCAGGCCGTCAACCGCTTGCCCCAGACGCACCCCGTGTCGAGGCCGCGCGCGAGCGGGCGCTCGACCCGTCCCATGCGCGCCCAGTGTCCGAACACGACCCTGCGCGTCTCGCCCGGACGCCGCTGCCAGTGCTCGAACCACGGCTCGAAGGGCGCGTCGGGGGGCGGCCAGTCGGTTGCCGGCCGCGTGCCGTCCGCCGTGCAGTAACGGACGCGCGTGGCGAAGTCCGTGCGCGCGTCGGGCCGGAGGGGATCGGCCCCGGCGAGCTCCGCCAGCGGATCGTCCCACGCCGGGTGCAGCGCCGCGTGTACTTGCAGGAGGCCCGGAAGGACGCGCACGAACGGCTGTCCGGCGAGCCAGGCGAGCAGCTCGTCGCGGTCCTCGGCGGCGAGCACCGCGTCGAGCGTGTCGCGCTCCCGGAGCGCGCGGGTCCCGTCCGCGACGCGCAGGAGGTGCAGGTCGTGATTGCCGAGTACGGAGAGCGCGCCCACCCGGCGCGCGAGCCGCAGGACCCCGAGTGAGTCGGGCCCGCGGTTCACGAGGTCGCCGACGGGGTGCAGCGCGTCGCGCGCGGGGTCGAAGCGGACGGCCTCGAGCAGCCGCTCGAGCTCGTCGCGGCAACCCTGCACGTCGCCGACGAAGATCCGGCGCTCCGGGGTCGTCATCGATCCTCGTCCTTGGGGTCCTCGTCGCCGCCCGCGTAGCCCATCTGGATGAGGGTGTCGAGGCCGCTCGCGCCGACGCCGACCCGGTGCGCGGGAGCGTATTCGCGTTGGGCCCCGATCCGCTCCGCGAGCTCCGCGCGCATGGCCTCCGCGCGCTCCGCCTCCTGAGCGGCGATGTCGAACTGCTCGCCCGGGTCGGTCGTGACGTGGAAGAGGCGGACGCCCGCCGCGCCCGCGCTCTCGCGCCAGTGCAGCACCCAGGCGCCGTTCCGCAGCCCCTCGAGCGTCTGCCCGCGCGTCCCTTCCCAGTGGCCTTTCGCGGTCTGGAAGACGACGGCCGCGTGCTCCTCCGCGTCCGCGAGGAGGAACCGTCCGTCGCCCATGCCCGGGAGCTCCGCCCCGCCGAGCCGCGCGAGCGTCGGCGCGAGGTGGCGGTTCGAGACGGCGCCCGGGACGCGCACGCCGCGCCTTATGCCCGGGCCCGCCAGGATGAGCGGCACGTCGACGAGCTCCGAGTAGATCGAGTGCCCGTGTCCGAGGCGGCCGTGGTCGAGGAGCTCTTCACCGTGGTCGGACGTGAATGCGATCACGGTGTTCTCGTCGAGGCCGAGCTCGCGGAGCGCCTCGAGGAGCACGCCCACCCAGCGGTCGCCCGTCGCCACGCTGGCGTCGTAGAGGTCCCCGAGCCACGCCTGGTGCGCGGGCGGGACGACGGCGTCGAGGGACTCGCCCTCGTTCTGCGCGAGCCGCGCGGTGTACAGATCCATGCCCCGCGCGGGGAAATCGTCGGGCGGCGCGAGCCCGAGGCGCGCCAGCTCCGCGGGGTGCGGGCGGTGGGGCGTGTGCGGATCGACGAGGTGCAGGTAGAGGAAGAAGCGCGCTCCCGCGTGGCCCTCGATCCACCGCACGACGGCGGGCATCACCTCGTCGGACATGCGGAACGCCCCGCGGTCGTGCTCGAAGAATTCGAAGCCCTGGTCGAAGTAGCGCTCCCGCGCGATCAGCGGGTTGCAGGAGAACGCGGCGGTCGTGTAGCCGCGCGCCTGCAGCACTTCCGCGAGGGTCGCGTGCGAGAGGTTCAGCGTGCACGAGTCGTTGTTCGTCACGCCGTGCGCGTCCGCCGAGAGGCCCGTGAGGATCGATGCCGTCGACGGCCAGGTCCAGCTCGCCGTCGCGAGCGCGTTCTCGAACAGGGTCCCGCGGCGCGCGAGCCGGTCGATGTTGGGCGTCGTCTCACGGCCGTAGCCGTAGCACGACAGGTGGTCCTTGCGCAGCGTGTCCATCACGATGAGCACGATGTTGGGCGTGTCGCGTGTGGCGCGCGTGCGCCGCCGCTCGATGCTGCGTTCCAGTACGAGCCCGCCGTAGCCGACTTTCAGCGCCTCGGGCGGCACGGCGAGCCCGGGATCGCCGGCGGGGATGCTCGTGTACAGGGTGATGACGTCGCCGGGCGCGACCGCCAGCCCTTCGTCTCCGCCCACATGGTGCCACACCCATGCGCTGGGGTCCCATGTGTCCGCGGTCCCCGGTGCCTCGCTCACGACGCGCTCCTCGAACACGGTCCTCCCGTTCTTCTCGACGCGGAAGTCGATCGTGACGCGCGCGATGCCCGCGGGCATGCGCCCGCGCACCGACTTGTCGACGCCGGCCGCGGCGCGTAGCACGCACTCGCCGTCCTCGGGCCGCACGCGCAACTCGACCGTGCACGGTGGGGGCATCCAGAGCGCCGGCTTGTCGGCCGAATCGGTGTGCTGCTGTACGGCGGGCGTGATCACCGCCAGGCGCGGACCCATGGCCTGGTTCCGGGCGCGCACCGTCCACCCCTCGTCGGCGAGGTAGTCACGTTGCACGCCGCGCAGCGTGAACGTGGGTGGGTCCTGGGCGACGCGCCATGCGAGCGCGGCGGGCCCCAGCACGGGTACGAGGACCGCGAGCACGAACCCGACCGGGCCCGACACGAGCGCCCTGAGCGGGTGGCGTCCGAGCGCGACGGCCATCAGCCCGCGGAGCGCGACGGCGAGGATGCCCGCCAGCGCTCCGAGCACGAGGAGGTCGTCGAGCGCGAGGGCCGCTTGGAAGCGGACGATCTCACCGGCGGGTGCGAGCGGCCAGCCCGAGAGCGTCGAGAGGAAGAGCAGGGCCGAGAAGGCGGCGAGCGCGCGGCGCCCCGTCGTCGCCGCGTTGTGGGCGAGCGCCCCGGCGAGCAGGCCGACGATCGCGCACTCGAGCAGCAACTGCGGCGCGCGCCCGGCCAGGTTCCAGCGCTCCAGCGCGATCTCCGCGGAAGTCGCATCGGGGATCCGGCGGCTGGCGAGCGCGAGCAGAACTCCGGCGCGCAGGAGCGCGAGCACGCCGGCCGCCCACAGACCGAGCGGGACCCACGCGAGGAGGTTCGCGCGGTCCTCGGCTCGCTCGCGAGGCTCGGGGGATGACTCGGTCAATGAGATGGCATCCTAGCGGGGGTCCGGAACCAGGATCATCCCCGAAGGAAGACTCTTTGCCTGCGCTGCGGCGGCGAGGCGTCTTCCTTCGGGGACGATCCTGGTCCCGCACCCCCGGCACAGTCCAGAATGGCGGGATGAGCCCGGTCGAACCAGCCGCCGAAGCCCCGCTAACGATCCGCCGCGCGTCGGGCATCGGCGTCCTCACCGCGATCGTCGTCGTCGGGCTGGCGGTCCCCACCTATTACCTGTGGGTCGTCCCGCGCCTCAAGCAGGAGGCCGACCGCCTGCGCGTCGAGGCGCCCGGGGAGCCGGTCGAACGCCTGGGCGTGTGGTTCCGGTTCGGGCAACCGCAGATCCACACAGCGCTCGTGCGCGCGCGCTTCTCCGCGGCACGTCCCTGGTACGTGACCCACGTGGTGCAGGCGGCGGAGGCGGGCGAGCCCCCCACGATCTACGGCATCGATTTCACGGACCTGCCCGTCGACGTGGTGCAGCACGTGGGCCTCGAGGTGCGCGTCGTCCTCCCGGCGCCGACGGTGTTGGCGCACGACGTGCTCGTGGGGGACAAGGCGCTCGGGGTGCCCGTCTACGCCGCCGGGGCGGAGGTGCCCGATCCGCGGCTCATCGCGAAGCTGCGGCTCGAGCGCTACTTCGAGGGCATGGCGGAGGCGGTCGCGAAGGACATCCCCACCGCGTACCTCGTCGTCGTGATCGGTGGGCTCCGCTAGCGGGCGGCGGGTGCCCGCATGCGTCTCCTCCTGAAGAGCCTCCCCGTCGTCGTCCTCCTCGTCGCCGCGGTCGACACGGTGCTCGTCCGGCGGGGGCTGGCGCACCGGCCGGTCGCAGCTGCGCTCTACGGCGAGAGCGTGCTGATCTGGCTCTGCTTCGGGCTGCTCGCGCTGCTCCCCGCCCTCCTGACCGCGCGCCTGCTCGCACGCCGCGCCGCAAGGAGCGCCACGAGGAGCGCCACGAGGAGCGCGAGCATGCCCCCGTGGAGCTGCAGCGCGCTCGCGCTGCTCTGCTGGACGATTGTGCCTGTCCTCGCGCACGCCGTGCTCGAGCGGTACACGTCCGTCGGCGCCGACGTCTCGGGCCTGGCGCGCGCGCGCCCCTGGTTCGAGGTGGCCGGAGTCGTGCTCGCGCTCGCCCTCTTCGCGTGGCTGCTCGTCGCGCCGCTCGCGCGCGTGCCGGGCCGCATCGCCGCGGCCGTCGTGACGGTCCCGGCGCTCCTCGCGGGCCTCTGCCTGCCCGGCTCGTTCGATGGCGACCTCCGGGCGGGCGCCACCGCGCCCGCGGGCGCTCCCAACCTCCTGCTCCTCGTGTGGGACACGGCGCGCGCGTTCAGCCTCTCGCCGTGGGGCTACGAGCGCGAGACGGCGCCGCACCTGGCACGGTTCGCCGAGGACGCGCTCCTCTTCGAGGAGGCGCGCTCGGTCTCCTGCTTCACGCTGACCTCGCACGTCTCGATGCTCACGGGCACGTACCCGTCGCACCATGGCGCGCGGCTCACGCGCATGACCTACGACCCCCGCGCGACGCCCTCGATCGCGCGCATCCTCAGGGCGGCCGGCTACCGCACGGGCGGGTTCGTCGGCACGGGCGTCCTGCGCGCGCGGACCGGCATGGCCGACGGCTTCGAGACGTACGACGACCGCGTCGATCCGCGCGTCTGCGACACGCGGGCCTGGAAGCTCGTGCACGACGTCCAGGTCGTGCTCGCGAAGTTCGTCCCAGCCCTCCGTGGCAACGGCAACCCACACTGGATCGAGGACTTCCAGCGCCCGGCGGACGAGGTGCTCGACGCCGCGCTCGCGTGGATCGCCGTGGACGATCCGCGGCCGTGGTTCTGCCTCGTCAACCTGTACGACGTGCACCTGCCGTACCTGCCGGGCGCCGACGGCAGGGCGCGGTTCGTGCGCCCCTACGACGGCCCGATCGACGGCTACCTCTTCCGGAGCGATGCCTACGAACGCGCACCGGGTGTGCCCTACGGCGCGCGTCTCACGATGGAGGACGAGCGCCACCTCTCCGATCTCTACGACGCGGAGATGTGGGCGCTCGACGAGCGCGTCGGCCGCTTCCTCGCCGAGCCGGTGGTCGCCGGCGGGCACACGGCCGTCCTCATCACCTCCGACCACGGCGAGGCCTTCGGCGAGGGTGGCGTCTACGAGCACAACGACATCACCGAGCCTCAGGTGCGCGTGCCGTTCCTGCTCAAGCTTCCGAGCTCGGACGCGCGAGCGGTGGGGCGCGTCCCCGGCCGGGTGTCCGGCGTCGACGTGGCGCCGACGCTCCTCGCCCTCGCGGGGGTACCCGTCCCCGAGCACATGACGGGGCTCGCCCTGACCGCGGAACCGCCGCCCGAGGGCCGGGTGGTGATCGTCGAGGACCGCGACAAGCTCTCGCAAGCGCACGCGCACTACGCCGTGTACGACGGCCGCTGGAAGCTCGTGCGCACGGGGGTGGGGGCGACGGCGCGCTTCTCCCTGTTCGACCTCGAGGCCGACCCGGGCGGGCTCGTGGACGTGGCGCCGGAGCACCCGGGGCCCGTGGACGAGCTCGCGGAGCTGCTCACGCGGACCCAGTCGGCCTGGGGTGGCGAGCGCGAGGGCTGGCGCGCGGCGCCGGGGGCCGCGGCCCACCTGAAGGCGCTCGGGTACGGCGGCGCTTCCCGAGAGGAGGAGTGAGCGGCATCGGGGACCGCCGCACGGGACGAGTGCGGGCTCGAGAAGCCGTGCTGAGCCTTGCCGCAGGACCCCACGGCGTGTACAACCTTCCGCTCGACACCCCGGGGTCCCGCCCCGGACCCCCTGCGAGGCTCATCCGATGGCTCACTCCCAGTTCAAGGCCGGCGGCCCGACCCGCGGGCGCCGGCGCGTCCGCAAGATCGGCATGGGCTCCGGCAAGGTCCACGCCAAGATCCGCGCCCGCAGGAAGCGCTGATAGCCGCTTCCGGGGCGTGACGCCGCTCGCGGGAATCGCCCCCAGTCGCGCGAGAACCGCGTCCGCAGGGAGCAGCGGGCGGCGATGAGCCTCGCCTGGGCCGGGCTCGCGGCGGTGTTCGCCGCCCTCTCCTGGGCCGTGGCTTCGCTCCTGTTCGGGCGGATCCTACGGGGCGACGATGCGCGCCGGAGGGTCACCGCGCCCGCCGCGAACCTGTTCAAGAACCTGCTCGCCGGCCTCGTCTTTCTCGGCTGCTGGGCGATCGTGCGGGAGCCCGCGCCGGAGGGTGAGGCGCTCGCCTGGCTCTTCTGGAGCGGCGTGGCCGGGTTCGCCGTCGGGGACAGCCTCTACTTCGCTGCGATCCCGCGTTGCGGCGCCCAGACCGCCTCCATGGTGGGCCTGCTCAACGTGCCGATCGCCGCGCTGCTCGCGTACCTCGTCCTCGGAGAGGAGCTCGCCCCCGGCGTCGTCGGCTTCATGCTCTTGACGCTCCTCGGCGTCACGCTCGTGATCCTCGATCCCGTCGCCGCTCGCCGCACCGCGCACGGATCGGACCGCCGCGGAACGGCGCGGGGCGTCGTCTTCGCGCTCATTGCGGCGCTCGTCTACGCGAGCGCGATCCTCGCTGGACACGCTGGGTTCGGCGATGGGGGCGTGCTGCCGGCGACCGTCGTTCGACTCGCGGGCGGCGTGGCCGGCGGGCTCGTGATCGCGATCTTCGCTGGGCTCCTCGGCCTCGGCGCGGGTTCCGGGCGGACGAGCGTCGCGCGCGAGCTGGCCGACATCGTGCGTCCGATCAGGACACCGGGCGTTTGGAGACGGCTCGGCCTCGCCGCTCTGTTCGGGTCCGTGCTCGGGCTCCTGCCCTTTCACTACGCCCTGCGCGAGCTGCCCGGCGGCCTCAGTCCGGTGTTGTTCTCGACGACGCCCTTGTTCCTGCTGCCGCTCGGCTTCCTCTTCGGCGAACGCCACGGCGCGCGCGGCATCGTCGGGACGCTGATCGGCTTCGCGGGCGTGGCGGGGATCGTGGTCTCGCTCGGGCAGTCGCCGGCCGGCTCGAAGCGGTCCGAGCTCACCGTGAAGCACGTTGCGAGCCCCGCCGGGCATCGCAGCATGGGGGCCTTTCTCACGCCCACACCGGACGGCGGCGCGATGCTCTCGTGGCTCGAGCGCGAGGATCGCGCCGCGACGCTCCTGTGCGCGGATTGGAACGGGAGGGGCTGGACGACGCCGGTGGCCATCGCGCGCGGCGACGACTGGTTCGTGAACTGGGCCGACTTCCCCGCCGTCGCAGCCGGGGCGCGAGGCGCGCGCATCGCCGCCTGGCTGGCGAAGAACGGTCCTGGGACCTTCGCGTACGGTGTGCACCACTCGTGCTCGCGCGATGGCGGCGCGACCTGGGACGCGCCGCGCATCCTGCACACGGACAGGTCGGAGACCGAGCACGGGTTCGTGTCGCTCACCGCCCTGCCGGGTGGCGAGTTCGCCGCCGTCTGGCTCGACGGGCGCAATACGGGGGCGGGCAGCGGCGGGGCGATGGCGCTCTTCACCGCGGTCGTCGGCGAAGCTGGGGCCGCAGGCGGAGAGATTCAGCTCGACGAGCGTGTCTGCGACTGTTGCCAGACGAGCGCGGTGCTCGCGGGCGACGGGACGCTCGTCGTCGCCTACCGCGATCGATCGGCGGACGAGGTGCGCGACATCGCCGTCGTGCGCGGGCGGCCGGGCTCGCCCGGCACCTGGTCGGAGCCGCGGACGGTGAACGACGACGGGTGGAAGATCGCGGGCTGCCCGGTGAACGGGCCGGCCCTCGCCGCGCGGGGCACCGACGTCGCGCTCGCGTGGTTCACGGTCGGAGCGGAGGACGAGCCGCGCGTCCTGGTCGCGCTCTCGCACGACGCCGGCCTCACGTTCGGCTCGCCGATGCGCATCGGGTTCGGTCGCCCCCTGGGGCGCGTCGACGTGGTCTACCTCGCGGACGGTGCGCTGCTCGTCTCGTGGCTCGAGGCGACGGACGGGGCGGCGGAGTGGCGCGTCAGGACGCTCGGTGCGCGCGGCGTCCTGGGAGCGGTCGCCACGATCGCCGAGGTCGGCGCGGATCGCGCGAGCGGATTCCTGCGCATGGCGCCCGTGCGTGGCGGCGCGCTCGCGGCCTTCACCGACGACGCCACGGAGACGGTGCGCATCGCCCGCCTGGTGATCGGAGAGGACGAATGAGGCCCGTCGATCGAGCGACGGGCCTCGGGGGGCCGGCGAGACGCCGCTGCCGTCGCGTCCTCCCCAGGGCGCGCGGTTCCGCGCGGCGTGGCATCGCCCTCTCGGTCGGCTCGAGTGTTAGCAGCCCGTTGAAGAAGGGCCGTAGCGAGACAAAGCCATCTTCGTCGCAGCAAGGAGGATGAAGTCGAGACGGCGGAGACGGCCCAGTGGGGCCGTCGAGCGCGGATCGACGAGTCCGACGCAGCTGCGGCGGAGAGGGCGAAGTCGCAGTAGGGCGTTCTTCAACTGCTAGGGGAGAAGGTCGCTCAAGGACGTCGCGGCGGCGAGAACACCGAACGCGACGCTGATCTCGAGCGTACGGCAGAGCAGGTGAGCCAGGAATCGCATACACATGGCATTTCTCCTCGAGCCCGCTGGGGTGAGATCGGCCTTGGGCTCTTGCAAACAACTCCGCAGGGTGGGCGCGAAATCGGCGCGCGGCGCCGGAACCGATTCCGGGATAGGGCCCTAAGTCGGGCTGTCCAGCGGACTTGGGCGCACGTCCCGCGCTTGCGATTCCGCTGCGCCGGCGGGCAGCACGCAGAGCGCGAGCCCGGGGAGGATCAGCCACGCGAGGTGGCCGGATGGGGCGGAGCCAAGCCACTCGAGCCGTCCCGTCGCGGCGAGCACCATGATGGCGTCGTAGCCGACGTGCACGATGATCGCGGGGATGACGCTGCGCGAGCGCAGGGCGATCACGGCGAAGAGCGCGCCCAGGGTGAACGTCGGGACGATACGGTAGATCGACGCGTGGATCGCCGCGAAGAGGAATGCCTGCCACAGGACCGTCTTCGCCGGAGAGAGATCGCGCTTCATGCCCGACATGAGCGCGCCGCGGAACAGGAGCTCCTCCATGATGCCGGGGGAGAGCGCGAGCAGGAAGAGCAGCTTCCACGTGCCGAGCGCCGCGATGCCCGCGATGAGCTCGCTGCCCTCGAGCGCGCCTTCGGGCATGGGCAGCAGCTCTTGTTGTAGGGGCAGGAACCAGAGCGCGAGGCGGGCGAGCCCCGGGGCGAGCAGCATCGCGCCGATCACGTATCGCCAGCGCGGCATCGCGATTCCCAGCTCGCGCACCCACGGCTCCTTCGTGCGTCGCGCCGTCCCCGTCGCGACGAGGACGATGAGCGCGGGCACCATGACCCAGAACACGAGCACCGTGCCCAGCTCGAACCGCCAACCGGTGAGCATGCTGCCGAGGATGTAGTTCACGAGCACGGCGATGAAGCCCCACCGTATCGCGTGGCGCGACACGGTGTGCCGCTGGGCGAGCTCGGCCTCCGTGTCCTTCGTACCCAGGATTTTTTCCGCGTCGAGGATGTTCGCCACGTGGGAAAGCGCCAGCCACGCCCAGCCCACGTGACTGAGGATCATCGCGAGGAGAGGGATGAGGCGCAGGTCACCGCGCAGAGCGTCGCGCAGCGCGAGCGCGGGCCCGGCCATCGGCACCATCGCGAGCAGGACGTCCATCTCGACCGACGGGATCATCGCGATCGACGTCGGTACGAGGGCCGCGAGCATGACGGGGAAGATCGTCATCTGCCCCTCGCGAAAAGTCCGTGCGCGCCCGCAGACGAGGCACAGGACCGCGCACAGCAGCACCGCGCCGGGGAGGTAGACGAAGCCGCTGAGGATGCGCAGAGCGCTCACGCCGCCGCCGCCCTCGAGGTCGGGAAGCTGGCCGAGGCCCTGCGCGAGGCAGAAGAACATGCTGGCGAAGTTCACGGCGAGCGTGACGAGCGCCGTCGCGAGCACGGCCAGGAATTTGCCCCAGGCGATGTGCTCGGCGAGGACGGGCTGGACGAGCAGCGTCTCGAGCGTGCCGGATTCCCTCTCTCCCGCGAAGATCGCGAGCGCTGCGTACGAGCCGCCCGTCATCAGGATGAGGATGGCGATCAGGGGCAGCAGCTTGCCGAGCGCCGCGCCGCTCGCGTCCTCGGCGCTCGCGACGTCGACGGACGTGATGTGGAGGCCGCGCGCGGGGTCCGTGCCCAGGAGCTCGGTGCGCAGCGTCTCGGCGAGCTCGTCCTCCAGCTCCGCGATCGCGGACTCGGCGCGCTCCTTGGCCTCCCGCGCACTGTCATCCTTCACGTCGAAGTAGAGGTGGAAGGACGTGCGCGTCCGCACGACTTCGTCGGGTTCAGCCGTGACGAGCAGGTGACCCGATCCGCCGATGAGCTCGACGACGGTGTCGCGGATGCGCTCCCGGTCCAGCTCGGGGTCCTTCGGGATGACCTCCGCGAGCAAGGTGAGCGGCTCGGCGTCGACGTCGAACAGCGCGATAGGAGTGCGCTGCAGGAGCAGGTCGCGGAACCGTTGCGCGATACTCCCATCGGCGCGGGCGAGGTCGAGCGCGATGCTCACCTCGCGTGCAGCGAGCGTGTCGCGCGAGAGCTCCTCGAGCTTGTCCTGGCTGAGGAACATGAGCGGGTAGAGGAGCGCCGGGAGCAGCACGGCGGAGAACAGCGCGCGCCGGTCGCGGACGAGCTGGCGCAGCTCGCTGCCCAGCACGGCGCGCACGATCCGATAGGCGCCGCCGCGCCGCGGGGCGACGGCGCTCACGCGGGCGCCCTCCCGGCGGCCTCGAGCTCTTCACTCGCTCGCCGGACGAGCTCCTTGAACACGTCTTCGAGCCAGCTCTCGCCGGTCCGGGCCCGGAGCTCGTCCAGGGTCCCGACCGCCAGCATGCGCCCGTCGAAGATGATCCCGATGCGGTCGCAGAGGCGCTCGGCCTCCGAGAGGATGTGCGTGCTGAACAGGACGCAGGTGCCCGCGCTCCGGCGCGACTCGATGAACTCGATCATCGCGCTGGACGCGATGATGTCGAGCCCGGTCGTGGGCTCGTCGAGGATGAGCACGGGCGGATCGTGCAGCACGGCGCGCGCGATCGACACGCGCTGCTTCTGGCCCGTCGAGAGCCCTTCGCAGCGGCCATCCGCGAACTCGTGCAGGTCGAAGGTATCGATCAATTCCGCGATGCGCGCCTCCAGCGCATCCTCTTCCATGCCGTGCAGCCGCCCGAAGTACCGCAGCAATTCGCGCGCGGTGAGCCGCGGATACAGCCCGGTCGTGCTGGAGAGGAAGCCGATGCGGCGCCGCACCTCGAGTGGATCGTCGGCGACGTCGATGCCCGCGATCTCGGCCCTGCCCGCGGTCGGCGCCAGGATCGTGGCGAGCATGCGCAACGTCGTCGTCTTGCCCGCGCCGTTCGGACCGAGCAGGCCGTAGATCTCGCCCGCGCGACAGTCGAGATCGAGGCCGGCGACCGCGCGCACGTCACCGCGTTGCGGATCGTGGAAGACCTTCTCCAGGCCCACGGCGTGGATCGCGATACCCTTGGACAGGGTGGGTGCCTGGGTGGGGTCCATGATTAGCGAGGCTTCGCCCCAGACCGACGAGG
>SMVB01080137.1_pt1 | contig 13957 bp, 11 predicted proteins | sample 2456461 | NCBI WGS metagenome assembly SMVB01 (sample SAMN11095934, study PRJNA526329) | marine sediment metagenome | biome: Marine sediment; feature: Surficial sediment; material: Deep marine sediment; isolation source: Hadal surficial sediment | place: Pacific Ocean | collected 2014-05 | depth... | reverse complement strand
GCCAGTGAACCCACGCCGCCTCCCGCACCCGTGGCCAAGCCTGCCGCCCCGGAACCGGAGCCTGAAACCCTGGTAATCGCGGCGCCCGAACCTGAGCCCATGGTGGCGGCAGCTCCAGATCCCGCACCCGAGCCCGTGCCGCAGGCCCCGGCGACACCGCCGGCGGCGGCCGGCGGCGCCTATAGTGCGTGGCTGATCTCGTTCAAAAACGCAGCCGAGGCGCGCAGCTATTTGGCGGCCGCCCAAGCCAAACATCCGGAGATTTTCGCCGCGGCGCCGGGCGCGGTCTCGGCGGCCAGTCCGGGGCAGGGCCGAACTTACCACCGGGTGCTGGCCAGCGGCCTGGCAAGCCCCGCGGCGGTGCGCGACCTCTGCCAACGCCTGCGCGCCGCCGAACCCGGGGCATTCTGCAAAGTCTTGGCGAACTGAGCTCACCGCCATGGCGCCGTCCGGCATGAAACAACGCATCGCCGAGCGGGGCCCGCAGTTCGGCTGCTGGATCCAGATGTTCAGCCCGATCGCTGCCGAGGTGGTGGTCCAGGCCGGCTAGGGTTTTGCGCTCATCGTTTTGGAGCACGGTCCCGGTTCCTATCTGGATGCGGTTGCAGTGATACAGGCGATCCAGGGCCGGGACTGCGCGGCGCCGAGTACATCCAAAGCGCCGGTGAGGAACTGTTGGTCATGCGCCAGATCGAAAGCGCCGAGGCGGTCGAAAACGTCACCGCCATTGCCGGTACCGAGGGTGTCGATATGCTGTTTGTGGGGCCTTTCGATCTCTCGGCCAACCTCGGTCACGTCGGCGAACCCGACCATCCGGAGGTGCGCGCCGCCATCGCCCGGGTCGCGGCCGGCTACGAGCTGATCGTTGTGGACGCCGACGTACTTTTGTTGCGCGACGGGGCGCAAGCGAGCCTGGCCAAGCTGCGCGCCGAATTCTAGCATATGGGGGGTCAGAAACAGGGAAGGGCGCCGTCATGGAACTTCGCAAGACCGTGATCGTAAAGGAAACCATCGAGGCCAACGATTTCGGCGCGGTCTGCGGACCGATCGTCCGGGTCGCCGCGCTCGCGGTCATTCGCAATCCCTTCGCCGGAATGCAGGCCGATGATCTGACGGCGCTGTTCGACCTGGGCGGCGAACTGGGTGCCCGCCTGATGGACGATCTGGTGGCATGGCTCGGGGGCCCGGCGGTCAGTTACGGCAAGGCGGCGATCGTCGGGGTCGCCGGCGAGATGGAGCACGGCGGCGCCATGACCCATCCCAAGCTGGGCAAGCCGATGCGCGCGGCAGTCGGCGGCGGCAAGTCGCTGATCCCCTCCAACGTCAAGGTGGCGGCGCCCGGCACGCCCATCGATCTGCCGCTCGGTCACAAGGACGTGGCCTGGTCTTTCGACCACTTCGATACCATGACCGTGATGGTCCCCGACGCGCCGCGCCCCGACGAGATCGTGCTGTGCATGGCGGTGGCCGACGGCGGCCGGCCCGACCCGCGCTGCGGCGGCGGCCCGATCACGGATTGATATCGAGACTTTTCGCGGGGCGCGATTGTGTGACAATGCGCCATGTCCGATGAACTCCTGACCGTGGCCGAGATGGCCCGTGCCGATAAGGCGGCGATCGCCGCCGGCGTGACCGGTGCGGAGCTTATGGAGGCCGCCGGGCGCGCGGTGGCCGAGGCGATTCTCGCCCGCCATCCAGCCGAACGCCAAGCCGGCCCGGTGCTGGTGCTCTGCGGGCCAGGCAACAACGGCGGCGACGGATTCGTGGCGGCCCGGCACTTGGCTGCCGCCGGCTGGCCGGTTCGGCTCGCGCTGCTGGGCGCGCGGGAGCGGCTCGCCGGCGATGCCGCCCATCACGCCGCGCTCTGGGACGGAGCGATCGAGGAACTGGTGGCGGACCGCGCGGAAGCCCTGCTGTCAGGCGCCGGAGTGGTCGTCGATGCGCTGTTCGGCGCCGGGCTGTCGCGGCCCCTGGAGGGCGCCGCGCGCCGAATGGTCGAGGCCCTCGCATCCTCTCCGGCCGTCGTGGTTGCGGTCGATGTGCCGAGCGGCGTCTCCGGCGATAACGGCGCGGTCCTGGGCGCCGCCGCGGTCCAGGCTGCGCTCACGGTCACCTTCTTTCGCAAGAAGCCCGGCCATCTATTGCTGCCTGGGCGGCAACTTTGCGGAGAGGTGGTGGTCGCCGATATCGGCATTCCGGACCGGGTGCTGGCCGAGATCGCACCCCGGACCTTCGAGAACCGGCCCCGGCTCTGGGGCGAGGGGTATCCTTGGCGCAGGCTCGGCGATCACAAGTACGATTTTGGACATGCGCTGGTGCTGGGCGGCGCGACCATGACCGGCGCCGGGCGGCTGGCGGCGCGGGCGGCGCTGCGGGCCGGCGCCGGGCTGGTCACCGTGGCTTGTCCGCCGGAGGCCTTGCCGATCTATGCGCTCTCGACACCTAGCGCGATCACCGCAGCGGTCGCGAATGAGGCGGAATTCGCAAACCTGCTGGCCGATGAGCGCAAGAACGCGGTGCTGCTCGGCCCGGGCAACGGCGTGGGCGGCGAGACCCGCGAGCGCACTCTGGCGGCCCTCGACACGGGCCTAGGGACAGGCAGGGCGGTGGTCGTGGACGCAGATGCCTTGACCGTGTTCCAGGACCGGCCGGAAGCGCTGTTCGAGGCAATATCGGGACCCTGCGTCCTGACCCCGCACGAGGGCGAGTTCCAGCGTCTGTTCCCGGACCTGGAGGGCGACAAGCTGTCGCGCGCCCGTGCGGCCGCGGCCCGCAGCGGCGCGGTGGTGCTGCTCAAGGGCGCCGACAGCGTGATCGCCGCGCCGGATGGGCGGGCCGCGATCAATGCCAATGCCCCGGCAGCCTTGGCCACGGCCGGCAGCGGAGACGTACTTGCAGGCCTGGTGGTCGGATTATTGGCGCAAGGAATGGCGCCGTTCGAAGCCGCTTGTGCCGCGGTCTGGCTGCATGGCGAGGCCGGCGCGGTCTGTGGCCCGGGGCTGATCGCCGAGGATCTGAGCGAGGTTTTGCCCGGAATTCTCCGCAATCTCGGAGAATTTTTACGCCGATGATTCAACCGCGCGCGGGTAAAGTCTGGAATCCCGGTAGTTTAAATCGTTAACCGCTGTTTAAGCGGTCATGCGGCATACTCCCAACCGTAATAAGCGCATTCCCGGGGGAGAGCGATTTGAACGAGCCGGGACCTAGTGAAAGGTATTCATGATGTTTGCGCAGCAGATAAGTCAGTGGTTCAGTTCCGGCGTTCGCAGGAAAGAAATCACGATTGGTGGCGTGTTCCGGAATATCCGCCAGGGTAACATTATCGAGACCGCCCGGGTGCTCGATATCGTGCCCGATTCCTTGGGTGTTCCGCACGTACATTTCACGGTTTCCCTGGGCAGCGCCTACCAAAACTGCTTCGAGGAGCAACGCACCTTGGGGCTGGCCACCTTCGCCGAGAAATTCCCGAGCGCCCTGCCGGCCTGACGCCGGCTACGGACCTTCGGTATTATCGGTCGGATCCAATGGATCGGCCGCCGCCGAAGGCATTCCGGACTGAATCCCCTCGATTTGCGCCCAAGCTCGTGAAATAGTGCGGCAATCTGCCGCGCCGTTCGGAGCATTTTGGCAATGAGTAAATCCTCGGCAGCGCAACCGGAAGCCGGCCGGCCCAGTCCAGTGGCCGAGCGGTTCGCCTGCCTGTGCGAATTGGAACGCAAGGTCCTGTGGCTGTCCAGTTGGACCATTCACAACGCCAACCATCTGCGCCCCAGCCGCGACGGCCTCAAGGTCGGCGGCCACCAGGCCTCCAGCGCCTCCCTGGCGACGCTGATGACGGCGCTTTATTTCAACGTGCTCCGGCCCCAGGACCGGGTCGCGGTCAAGCCTCACGCGAGCCCGGTGTTTCACGCCATCCAATATCTCCTGGGCCGGCAGAGCCGGGACCAGTTGGAGCGCTTCCGCGCCTATGGCGGCGCCCAGTCCTATCCCTCGCGCACCAAGGATGGGGACGATGTCGACTTCTCGACCGGCTCGGTCGGGCTCGGCGTCGCCATGACCACCTTTGCCAGCCTCGCTCAGGACTATTTGCGGCTCAAGGGTTGGGCGCCGGAGGGCCTGCCCGAGGGCCGCATGGTGGCACTGGTGGGCGATGCCGAACTCGACGAGGGCAACGTCTACGAGGCCCTGTTCGAAGGCTGGAAGCACGATCTGCGCAATGTTTGGTGGGTCATCGACTACAACCGGCAAAGCCTGGACGCCGTGGTGTCGGACCGGCTGTTCGGGCGCTTCGACCAGATGTTCACGAACTTCGGCTGGCGGGTCGTGACCATCAAGTACGGCAAGCGCCTGGAGGCGGTCTTCGCGCGCCCGGGCGGGGCGGCCTTGCGGCAGTGGATCGACGACTGCCCGAATTCGCTATATTCGGCGCTGGTGTTCAAGGGCGGTGCGGCCTGGCGCAAGCAGTTGGAAGCCGATATTGGCGCCGAACCCGGGGTCGCCGCCCTCCTTGCCGATCGCGACGATCCGGCCCTGGCCGCACTGATGACCAATCTGGGCGGCCACGATATGGCGGCCGTTCTGGAGGCCTTTCATGCCATCGAGGACGACCGGCCGACGTGTTTCATCGCCTACACTATCAAGGGGTTGGGGTTGCCCTTCGCCGGCCACAAGGACAATCACGCCGGGCTCATGAACCCGGACCAGATGGCGGAATTTCAGCGCCGCAACCAAATTCCCGAGGGCGCGGAATGGGACCGCTTTGCCGGTCTCGACCTGCCCGAGGCGACGCTGCGGGATTTCCTCGACGCCGTCCCCTTCGCCGCCCAGGGCACCCGGCGCTACGCCGCCGCGCCGGTCGCCGTGCCCCGGAATTTCCCCCGGCCCACCGCCCCCAATTCCAACGGTGGGACCCTATCGACTCAAGACGGGTTCGGCCGAATCATGACCGAGTTGGCGCGCGGCGATGGCGCTCTGGCCGAACGTATCGTCACGACTTCGCCCGACGTCACGGTCTCGACCAACCTGGGCGGCTGGGTCAACCGGCGCGGCATTTTCGACCGCCACCCGCGAGAGGACGTGTTCAAGGAGCAGAAGGTGGTCTCGGCCCAGCGCTGGAGCATGTCGCCCGCGGGCCAGCATATCGAGCTGGGTATCGCCGAAAACAACCTGTTCATCCTGCTCGCTGCGCTCGGGCTGTCCCACAGCCTGTTCGGCACCCGCCTGCTGCCGGTCGGCACGCTTTATGACCCTTTCATCCAGCGTGGCCTGGATGCGCTGAACTACGCTTGCTACCAGGACGCCCGATTTATTGTGGTCGGGACCCCCTCGGGGATCACGCTGGGGCCGGAAGGCGGCGCCCACCAGTCGATCTCGACACCGCTCATCGGCATGGCCCAGGACGGCCTGGCCAGTTTCGAGCCGGCCTACGTGGACGAACTCTCGGCGATCATGGCCTGGGCCTTCGATTACATGCAGCGCGATGACCGGGGGCCGACCGGTTCCGGGACTGCCTGGCTGCGCGATGCCGCCGGCGGCTCGATCTACCTGCGGCTCTCGACCCGGCCCCTGGCCCAGCCGCCGCGCGAACTCTCGGCTGCCCGCGCCGAAGAAGTGATCGCGGGCGGCTACTGGCTGCGGCCGCCGGCGCCTGGCGCGGAGCTGGCCATCGTCTATTGCGGCGCGGTCGCCGCCGAGGCGCTGGCCGCGCACCGGGAGATTCTGGACGATCTGCCCGGCGCCGGCCTGTTGGCGGTGACCTCGGCCGATCGGCTCAACGCCGGCTGGCACGCCGCCGAACAGGCGCGCCGGAGCGGGCCGGCGGAGGGAAGCCGGGATAACCTAGCGGCGATCGAACGCCTGCTTGGCCCACTCGCGCCCGATGCGGCCCTGATTACGGTGATCGATGGCCACCCAGCCACACTGTCCTGGCTCGGGGCCGTGCGCGGCCATAGCGTTCAGGCGCTCGGGGTCGAGCATTTCGGGCAGTCGGGCGACCTGGCCGATCTCTACCGCCACTACCATATAGATACGGAGGCGATCCTCGATGCTTGCGCCGCGGCTTGCCTGTCCCGGGTCCGCTAGTGGATAGAATCTAACATATGGTACCCATACGACGGCTTCCCGAGTTCACCCGGCCCAGAGTTCACTTAGCACGGCGCGCGTTCCGTGCGGTGATGCTGTCGCATCACAAGCGGGATGCAACGCAGCCGGTGAGCTCGGGAAGCCGCCCTCCGGGTCCCGCATCCCGGTTTCTCGGGGCGTCGAAGGCCCTCGACGATGCGAATGCATCGCCCGCGGGCCTGTTCCTGCCGAGAAACCGGGATACGGGATCGTAGGGGTACCATCTGTTAGATTCTATCCACTAGGCGCGTTGAAGCTCTTTCGAGCGCGGCGAATCGGGCGGATATCTGCGGGCTTGCGTGCTCCGGCGCTATGTTATAAACGGGCGAGCCGCAGGGTGCGCGCCAGCGCGGCGCGGCAGTGAGCGCGGCGGTAAGGCGTGGGCCTGGCGCGCGGGCGTGGCGGAATTGGTAGACGCGCTGGCTTTAGGTGCCAGTGGAGCAATCCGTGGGGGTTCGAGTCCCTTCGCCCGCACCACGCACCGGGAAAACGCGTTCAGGTGGCTCTCGCGAGCAAATCTGGGTGACGATCGAGGAACAGGATGCGACTCCAACCGAGAATAGAAAGGCCGGACCGCCGATGCAGGTGACCGAGACCAATTCAGAGGGCTTGAAGCGGGCCTTCAAAGTTCAGCTCGAAGCGCGCGAAATCGACGAAAAATTGACCGGCCGCCTAAGGAAGCTGGGCAACAGTGTCAAAGTGCCCGGATTCCGTCCCGGCAAGGTGCCGATTAAGATTCTCAAGCAGCGCTTCGGGAAATCGGTCCTGGGAGAGGTTTTGGAGCACGCGGTTACCGACAGCTCGAACCAGGCGCTCAGCGAACGCGGCCTGCGCCCGGCCATGCAGCCCAAGATTGAGATCACGTCCTTCGACGAGGGCAAGGACCTGGAATATACGATCGAACTGGAGCTGCTGCCCGACGTCCAGCCGATGGATTTTTCGCAGATAGAGCTCGAGCGCACGGTGATCGAGGTCGCCGAGGAGGCGGTCGAGGAGGCCATTGCCGACCTGGCCAAGTCGCACAAGAATACGAAACCGCTGGAGACACAGCGCAAGTCCCGTAGCGGCGATGTTCTGGTGATCGATTTCGAAGGGACGGTCGATGGCGAGGCTTTCCCCGGCATGGCCGGCAAAGACCACCACCTGGAACTCGGCTCGAGCAGCTTCGTTGCCGGCTTCGAGGAGCAGTTGATCGGCGTCGAGGTCGGCGATGCGCTGGAGGTCAAGGTTACCTTTCCCGAGGAGTATGTGAACGATCGCCTGGCCGGCCAGGACGCGATCTTCAAGGTCACCGTCAAGGACATGCTCGAATCGGCCCCCAGGGTGATCGACGACGAGCTCGCCACGACCCTGGGCGAAACCGACCTGGCGACGCTCAAAGAGCGCGTGCGGGAGCGGATCTCGGCCGAGTACAAGGACTTAGGCCGCTCGCGCCTCAAGCGGCAGTTGCTCGACCGCCTGGCCGACGGGCACGATTTTCCGGTCCCCGAGGGCATGGTCGATACCGAATTCGACGCGATCTGGAAGCAGATCGAGCAAGACACAGAGGCCGGCAAGCTCGATCCGGAGGATGCCGATAAAGACGAGGACGATCTCAAAAAAGAATACCGGGACATCGCGGAACGCCGGGTCCGCTTGGGCCTGCTGATCTCGGAGGTCGGCCGCATCAACGAAATCGAAGTCACCGAGGATGAGGCCAACATGGCGCTCTACCGCGAGGCGCATCAGTATCCGGGCAAGGAGCGCGAGGTTTTCGAGTTCTACTCGAAGTCCCCCGAGGCCATGGCCAACCTGCGCGCGCCGATCTTCGAGGACAAGGTGGTGGATTTCATCATCGACTTGGCCAAGGTGACGGAGCGTAGCCTGACGGTAGAAAAATTGCGCGAGGAGATGGAGGCGGAGGCTGAGTCGAAGAGTGGCGGCGAGGCCAAGCCGAAGAAAAAACCGGCCAAGAAACAGGTGGCCAAGGAACAGGCGGCCAAGGAACAGGCGGCCGAGAAAAAGGCGAAGAAGTCCGACACAGACACGGAACCGAAAAAGAAGCCAGCCAAGAAGGCTGCCAAGAAGGATCCCTGAGCCGGACCGCACGATTTTATCCACTAGGGTCTTATCGTCTTAGATCGAACCGCTCTAAGACGTGAATAAGCCCCTACCTTATGAGTTAGAGGGCGATTCTCGCTTCAAATCGATTCGATTCGAAACGGTCGCACTCTAGGGAAAAGACCGAACTCATGACCGATGCACGCGACACCTACATGAACACCTTGGTCCCGATGGTGGTCGAACAGACCAATCGGGGCGAACGCGCCTACGACATTTTTTCGCGCCTGCTGAAGGAGCGGATCGTCTTTCTGACCGGCCCGATCCACGACATGGTGGCCAGCCTGATTTGTGCGCAGTTGCTCTATCTGGAATCGGAGCACCCGAACAAAGATATCGCTTTTTACATCAACTCGCCCGGTGGGGTGGTGACGTCGGGCTTGGCGATCTACGACACCATGCAGTATATCCGGCCGGAAATCTCCACGGTCTGTATCGGCCAGGCCGCCTCGGCGGGCTCGCTGTTGCTCATGGCGGGCGCCAAGGAAAAGCGCTACGCACTGCCGAACGCGAAGATCATGGTGCACCAGCCTTCCGGCGGCTACGAGGGCCAGGCGACCGATATCGAAATTCACGCGCGCGAAATCCTCAGCACCCGGGCCCGGCTCAACCAGATTTACGCCGACCATACCGGTCAGGATTTGAAGGTGATCGAAGCGGCCATGGAGCGGGACAATTTCATGTTGCCCGACGAGGCCAAAGCCTTCGGCCTGATCGATCACGTGGTGAGTAAACGTCCGCCTTCGCTCGGCGATCAAGACGAGGATAAATCGGATGACGGCGAAAAAAGTTAGACCAAGCAGCCCATGTTAACCAAATCGTAACATGTGTTAATCGATAAAGGCACCTGACCCAAAGGGCGATAAGCACTGCATTAAGACATTGTTGAGTACAATCTCCTACTGTGGAGATCGCCCGAGAAAGGGGTTGCCGCAATGCTGGAAACGGCGTTGAATTCAGCCGATTTTAGCGTTGTGTGGCTGCGGTGCGTATGTCTAACATGAACTAGATAAATCCGGGTTCGAGGCGGTTTAAAGTATGACAAAGTCTAGCGGAAGCGACTCGAAGAATACCCTGTACTGCTCTTTCTGCGGCAAAAGCCAACATGAAGTGCGCAAGCTGATTGCGGGACCGACTGTGTTCATCTGCGACGAATGCGTCGAGCTGTGCATGGACATCATCCGCGAGGAACACAAAACCACGCTGGTCAAGTCCCGCGATGGAGTGCCGACGCCGATCGATATTTGCACCGTGCTCGACGACTACGTGATCGGCCAGGTGCATGCCAAGCGCGTGCTCTCGGTCGCGGTCCACAATCATTACAAACGCCTGGCCCACGACGCCAAGGCGTCCGATGTGGAACTGGCCAAGTCCAACATTCTGCTGATCGGACCGACCGGTTGCGGCAAGACTCTGCTAGCCCAGACTCTGGCGCGGATCCTGGACGTGCCCTTCACCATGGCCGACGCCACGACGCTGACCGAAGCGGGTTATGTCGGCGAGGACGTGGAGAACATCATCCTCAAGCTGCTGCAGTCGGCGGACTACAACGTCGAGCGTGCGCAACGCGGCATCGTCTATATCGATGAGGTCGATAAGATCAGCCGCAAGTCCGACAACCCCTCGATCACCCGCGACGTTTCGGGTGAGGGCGTGCAGCAGGCGCTTCTCAAGATCATGGAGGGCACGGTTGCCTCGGTGCCGCCCCAGGGCGGACGCAAGCACCCGCAGCAGGAGTTCCTGCAGGTCGATACCACCAACATCCTGTTCGTCTGCGGCGGCGCCTTCGCCGGGCTCGACAAGATCATCTCCCAGCGCGACCGTGGCACGTCGATCGGCTTCGGCGCCGATGTGCGTGCGCCGGAAGAGCGCGGCACGGGCGAGATCCTCAAGGATGTGGAGCCCGAGGATCTGCTAAAATTCGGTTTGATCCCCGAATTCGTCGGCCGCCTTCCGGTGGTTGCGACGCTGGACGACCTGGACGAGAAGGCGCTGGTCGAGATCCTGACCAAGCCCAAAAATGCCCTGGTCAAACAATACCAGCGCCTGTTCGAGATGGAGGACGTGAGCCTCGATTTCACCGAAGAGGCCTTCACAGCCATTTCCAAGAGGGCGACGGCCCGCAAGACCGGCGCCCGGGGACTGCGCTCCATTATGGAGGCCATTCTGCTGGAGCCCATGTTCGAGTTGCCTGGCCTCGATGGGGTCGAAGAGATCGTCATCAACCGGGAAGTGGTCGAAGGCCGGGCGCAGCCGCTCTATATCTATACCGACAGGCGCGAGGACCTGGAATCCAGCGCTTGATGTCAGGAGCGTCGGGGCAGTTGTTGACGCCAGGCTTGAACTTTCCCTCGAGGCTCCCGATTTGATGCTCAGTGGATGGCACCGCCGCGGCGGCTGCCGGTCCGGATCTGGCGCCGCAGGTTGGCGCCGACCATAAGCAGCCGAAGAGGTACCATGCTCGAAATCCCGGGTGGCAATCTATATCCAGTCCTACCGCTCCGCGACATCGTGGTGTTCCCCCACATGATCGTGCCGCTCTTCGTTGGCCGCGAGAAATCCGTGCGCGCCCTCGAGGACGTCATGAAAGACGACAAGCAGATCCTCTTGGTGACCCAGAAGAATGCGGCCCAGGACGATCCGACTCCCGTTGATATTTACACCGTGGGTACGATCGGAACGGTGCTGCAACTGCTCAAGCTGCCCGACGGCACCGTCAAGGTGTTGGTCGAGGGCAGCCAGCGCGCGGCCATCACGAAGTTCACCGATCGGGAGGATTTCTTCCAGGCCCATGCCGAGTTGATCGAAGATGCGGCCGGCGACGATCGCGAGATCGAGGCGCTGGTGCGTACGGTGATCTCGCAGTTCGAACAGTACATCAAGCTCAACAAGAAGATCCCGCCCGAGGTCCTGGTCTCGATCAACCAGATCGACGAGGCCAGCAAGCTCGCCGACACCATTGCCTCCCATCTCTCGCTTAAGATTCCGGAGAAGCAGGAGTTGCTGGAGTGCCGGACGGTGAGCGAGCGCCTGGAAAAGGTCTACAGCTTCATGGAGGGCGAAATCGGCGTTCTCCAGGTCGAAAAACGCATCCGCAACCGCGTCAAGCGGCAGATGGAGAAGACTCAGCGCGAGTACTATCTCAACGAACAGCTCAAGGCGATCCAAAAGGAGCTTGGCGAAGGCGAGGACGGCCACGACGAATTGGCCGAGCTCGAGGAGAAGCTGACCAAGACCAAGCTGACCAAGGAAGCGCGCGAAAAGGGCGTGAGCGAACTCAAGAAACTGCGTTCCATGAGCCCGATGTCGGCCGAGGCCACGGTGGTGCGCAACTACCTGGACTGGCTGTTGGGCATCCCGTGGAAGAAACCATCGCGAGTCAAGAAGGACATTAATCACGCCGAGAAGGTGCTCCACGCCGATCACTACGGCTTGGACAAGGTCAAGGAGCGTATCCTCGAGTACCTCGCGGTGCAGCAACGCACGCGCAAGGTCAAGGGACCGATCCTGTGCCTGGTTGGCCCTCCCGGCGTCGGCAAGACCTCGCTCGGCAAGTCGATCGCCCGGGCCACGGGGCGCAACTTCGTGAGGATGAGCTTAGGTGGCGTGCGCGACGAGGCCGAGATTCGTGGCCATCGCCGCACCTATATCGGCTCGATGCCCGGCAAGATCATCCAGTGCATGAAAAAAGCGAAGACCTCTAACCCGCTGTTTCTGCTAGATGAAATCGACAAACTGGGTGCGGACTGGCGCGGTGATCCGTCCTCGGCATTGCTTGAGGTCCTGGACCCGGAGCAGAACCACACCTTCAGCGACCATTATCTGGAAGTCGATTACGACCTTTCGGACGTGATGTTCGTGACCACGGCGAACACGCTGCGCCTGCCGCAACCCTTGCTCGACCGCATGGAAGTGATCCGGATCCCGGGTTACACCGAGGACGAGAAGATCCAGATCGCCCGCCGGCACTTGATCGACAAGCAGATGAAGAACCACGCCATCAAGAAGGACGAGTGGTCGATCTCGGATCGTGCCCTGCGTGATTTGATCGGGCTTTATACCCGGGAGGCCGGTGTGCGCAATTTGGAGCGCGAAATTGCCAGCCTGATCCGCAAGGCGGTCAAGGACATCGCGGTCGGCAAGTCCAAACATTTGCACCTGACCCGGCGCAACCTGGAAAAGTATGCGGGCGTGCCGCGCTATCGTCACAGCGAGACCGAGCAGGAAGATATGGTCGGCGTCACAACCGGACTGGCCTGGACCGAAGTCGGTGGCGAATTGCTGACGATCGAGGCGGTGACCGTGCCCGGCAAGGGCAAAGTGATCTCGACCGGCAAGCTCGGCGATGTCATGAAGGAATCGATCCAGGCTGCCGAGTCTTACGTCAAGAGCCGGGCGCTGATTTTCGGCATCGAGCCACACCAGTTCGAGAAAAAAGATATCCATGTGCACGTGCCCGAGGGCGCGACGCCGAAGGATGGGCCTTCGGCCGGTGTCGGCATGGTGACCAGCATCGTCTCGTCGCTGACCGGCATCCCGGTACGCCACGATATCGCAATGACTGGCGAGGTGACGTTGCGCGGGCGGGTGCTCCCCATCGGCGGCCTTAAGGAGAAGTTGCTGGCCGCCTTGCGCGCCGGGGTCAAGACCGTATTGATTCCAAAAGAAAATGAGAAGGACTTGGCAGATATTCCGGACAACGTACTGCGTGGACTTGAGATTATTTCGAGCCACTCGGTCGATGAGATCCTGCGCCATGCGCTGGTCCGGGAGCTGACGCCGATCGACTGGGTCGATCCTTCCGAAGTCGAGGCCGCGCGTTCGGCGCAAGAGAATGACTCGCGCGGCGGTGTCATCACGCACTAGATGCGGCGTATTTCCGATCCATTCCACTGGCTCGACGCCGCGAATCGTGCCAATCTCGCGCATCGGAATCTTTGCGAAAGCCAGGGATTCGCTGTGTTCTCACGTTGACGTGGGACTGTGCCGCGCTCTACAATCGCCGCGTCTTCACAAGGGCTTTTCCATTTTCCACCATCCTGTTTTCGTTCACCGAGGGGGGTTTATGAAGTGAACAAGAATGAACTCATAACTATCGTTGCCAGCAAGACCGATCTGTCCAAGGCAGATGCCGCCGCTGCCGTCGATGGTGTTTTCGATGCGATCTCCGAGACTCTCACCGGCGGCGGTGAAGTTCGCCTCGTCGGATTTGGGACATTCAGCATTACCCATCGCCGCGCCACCGAGGGGCGTAATCCTCGCACTGGCGAGAAGATTCAGATCCCCGCTTCGAAGCAGCCTAAATTCAAGGCCGGTAAAGGCCTCAAGGACGCGGTCAACAAGTAACGCAGTCGTACGAAATTACCGTGCTCCACGGCCGCCCCGCGTTGACAGTGGGGCGGCCGTCGCCTTTTATGGCCTCGGGCGATGGTTCGTGAGTGGCCGGGCGGTTAGCTCAGCTGGAAGAGCGCTTCGTTTACACCGAAGGGGTCGGCGGTTCGAGCCCGTCACCGCCCACCACGATTCCGGCATCAACCCCGGTGATTGCGAATAACCTGCCTGGCCGGCCCGGATACCAGGTGGAGATCTGCGGTTCCAGCCCGCTTGACACCTTGGGGGGGGCTGGAGTACATGACGGCGGTCCGCGGCGCCAAGTCCGGGCCATTTCCGGGGGGTGTAGCTCAGTTGGTTAGAGCGCCGGCCTGTCACGCCGGAGGCCGCGGGTTCGAGTCCCGTC
>SMVB01074839.1_pt1 | contig 13957 bp, 9 predicted proteins | sample 2456461 | NCBI WGS metagenome assembly SMVB01 (sample SAMN11095934, study PRJNA526329) | marine sediment metagenome | biome: Marine sediment; feature: Surficial sediment; material: Deep marine sediment; isolation source: Hadal surficial sediment | place: Pacific Ocean | collected 2014-05 | depth 0-1... | reverse complement strand
GGAGAAAAGGGGTCGGTGACAACTGGTAATCATTTGCATTTAAGATCTTGATTCACATTGACGGATGGACTTCCTTAAATTTAGCAAGCGAGTGGGAGAAGTATTAGATCGTAAGCCAGGGCATTACTCCCATAGTCGCCCGATTAAATTGAATAAATTGATCTAAACGATTCTCATTTGTCACCGACCCCTTTTCGTGGGCAAGTTGGCATGTTCAAAACGGCACTCCAATGCACGTTTTACAAGAGTTAGGAGGATGGTCAGATATTCGGATGGTGCAACGATATGCGCACCTGGCGCCGGAACATTTGTCGAGTTTTGCGGAGACTTTGTGTAAGCCATAAGTGGTTGCTACATTTTCGGCTACACATGAATTTGACGGGCAAAAAAGCAGTCACCTCTTTTCGAGATAACTGCTTGATTTTGAGTCACTTTATGTGGCGCACCCGGCAGAATTCGAATCTGCGACCCCCTAGTTCGTAGCCAGGTACTCTATCCAGCTGAGCTACGGGTGCGTGAGGGGGCGTATTATAGCGAAATTGCTTGATTTTCATAGACGTAATTAGTTCTTGTCGACGATTCCCTGTCGTTATTTTTGAGCATCTGTAATACCATTCTCCGTCATGAAAAAACTTTATATATTGCTGTTACTTCTTTGCCCCTCCAGTGGGTTTGCCGACCTTAATGATGCATTGGCAGACTTTGATGCGGGGAACTTTGAATCAGCTCTAGGTGGTTTTACCGAACTGGCGGATCAGGGCAATTACATCGCCCAGTTCAACCTGGGGCTTATGTATTCGCGGGGCTTGGGGACTGAGCCGGATTTTGAGCGAGCCTTGTTGCTTTATCGCCAATCTGCCCAACAAGGAGTGCCAGAGGCTGCTTACTATATTGGGAATATGTATGACAAAGGTATAGGCACCGAGGTCAACTCAGATGAGGCATTTTACTGGTACGAGCAGGCGGCGGAACAAGGATTTATACCGGCTCAGTATGCCCTAGCCACCATTTATTTTGATGGACAAAACAGGGAATTAGACTATCAACAAGCCAGGATCTGGTACCAATACGCGGCGAATAAGGGTCACGCTGAATCACAATACTTACTGGGCGTGATTCATGCTGAGGCTATGGGTGTGCCAAAGGATATGGACAAAGCATTTCGCTGGTTTAGTCTGGCCGCTGACCAGGACAATGCTGATTCTCAATACAACCTTGGGTCTATGTACATCAGCGGTGAGGGAATTGAGCAGGACTACACTGAAGCTCTCAAGTGGTTCAAAAGTGCTGCCTATTTGGGCACGGCACAAGCTCAAACCAGCGTTGGAATAATGTATGCGGCGGGCCAGGGAGCTGAGCAGAATTACGCAGAAGCAATCCGTTGGTTTTTGTTGGCAGCAGAGAATGGCGATCCGTCATCCTATACATTACTGGGTAATTTTTACCTTAATGGTTACGGTGTCGAACTAGACAAAGTTGAAGCGCTAAAGTGGTATAAAATTGCCGCTGACGGATTGCAAATTTCAGCCGAGCGGCTGGTTGATCAGTTAATAGCTGAGCTCAGCGAGGAAGAAATAGTACGAGGGGAGTTATTATCCTCCCAGTGGTTAGAGCAACACTAGATTGATTAACAATATGAATAAATTGAATATCTCTGTTGCACTACTAATTCTTACCGTTTCAACAACAGTCTTGGCCGACTATGAAGCGGGTGTTGCCGCCGCTCAAAATGGTGATTATGTTACCGCCTTACGAGAATTCACGGTCTCCGCCGAAGAAGGTCTGGACCTGGCACAATACAATCTGGCAATCCTGTACTTTTCTGGACAGGGTGTGGAACAGAATTTCGAGGAGGCGTTCCGCTGGACCGTCGCTGCCGCCGAACAGGGGCACATCGCAGCTCAGTTCAACCTGGGCGCACTTTACTACGAAGGACAAGGCACTAAACAAGATCGCCAAACCGCGTTTGAGTGGTATAAAGAAGCAGGCGAAGCTGACTACGCGCCGGCGCAATTTAATCTTGCGGAGATGTACTATTTGGGTAGTGGCGTGAAAAAGGATTTAGTGTACGCCCATGCCTGGGTCAAGAGAGCATTAGAAAACGAATATTCATTTGCCGAAGAACTGCTTAATAATATTGAAGACGATTTAAGTAGCAGTCAACTAAGCGAAGCCCGCCGTCTTTTTGCCCGGATGAAGATCGGTTTATAGCATGATTTTACCACCCCTAGACCTGACCGGGAAATTTCGAATCAGTGAATCTTATAGAGATTTGTTCAGCTAAGGCACCCTACTCTTAGACCTGCAAGCTACTAATGCCGAAGACGTCTGCAAAAAGGATGAGTCTAGGGACGCCAGACAATTACCTGATCAACCTGCTCAGAAATACCCGCCCTGATTGCCCTACCGTCTCGGATAAGCACGTAATAATCGTTAGGTTCAGCATTCCCAACGTCGTAGGTTCCAGTCTGGTAATAACCATATTCGATAGGTATCCCGGAATTTGGTATGGCCCTGACCCAGTTTCTGCGACAGGGAGCATCAAAAGTAATCCGGGCATTAGGATCCCCAAGCTTTGACGAAATAGCCGCTTGCGCAAGGGACTGACATTCGGCGGCTGTAATTGCATTTCCGTAATCAGCATAGATCACCTGACCTGCTGTCGGAACTGTGTTGCAACTGGTTAAAAACAACAAACTGGTGAGCACTGCAACAATCCGCACATTCATTCCTTAATTCTCCGTCAAAGGGACGAGAGTCAAAATACTCCCTTAAATATTGGATGTCTAACCGCTTATCTTGAGGAAGCATTATTTTATCGTTTAGAACTGATAGACGCGGAAAAGTGTAGCGTTTATTCTTCTCCAGCGACTATCGACAACAGGAGGATCGAGTGAGCAAATCATCCGATAAAGAACTTGGCATGAATCGACGCATCAGTCGTCGAGACTTTATAAATGGTATAGCTATACCTGTTGGGGGGTCGCTGATTCTGCCGCGGTGGACCGGTGCTTTAGCTCAGGGTGCGGCGCCTTCTGATTATTATCCTCCTACCCGACTCGGTCTACGCGGCAGTCACGATGGTTCTTGGGAAATTGCTCATCAGATGCGTGATCAGCGCGGTTGGGATTTGTCGTCGGCAACTGAGACTGGCGAGGTATATGATCTGGTCATTGTTGGAGGTGGCTTAAGCGGATTATCTGCCGCACTGTTCTTTATTGAGCACGCCGGGCGCGATGCTCGCGTTCTTATACTGGATAACCACGATGATTTTGGTGGTCACGCCAAGCGCAACGAATTCTCTTACGGTGGCCGGACCATGGTCTTGAATGGCGGTACCTTGAACATCGAATCGCCAGAGCGTTATAACGCGCCATCAAGAGCAATTCTCGACACCATCGGCGTTGATCTCGACAGATTCCTCAGTGACAACGCTGAAAGCAGAGGTATGTATAGACGAATGGGGCTGGAGTCGTCTTATTTCTTTGATACTGAAACCTGGGGAGAAGATAAATTAGTCAAGCGAGGTGCGGGACGCGGTTACTCAGACGAGTTTCTGGCACAGACCCCACTTTCGTTAAAGGCCAGGGAAGATTTAAAGCGACTTTACAGCGGCGAATTACCTGACTATATGCCGGGCTTATCCTCGGATCAGAAAAAACAGCGATTGGCAAAAATCAGTTACACCGACTTCATGTTGAATACAGTCAAGGTTGATCCGCAAGTCATGTGGTTCTACATGAGCTCTGGCAAGGGAAGTTTCGCCGTTGGTGCCGACGCCTTACCGGCATTGTTTGCCTGGCAAACCGGTCAACCAGGATTCAGTGGTATGAATCTTGATCCAACAGCCGAAGGCATGTTGGCGGATCTACCCGGTGGGCATCACGGGCGACAACTTCCTGGAGGAGGCTCAGTACACTTTCCAGATGGCAACGCTACGGTTGCCAGGCTAATGGTGAGGTGGCTAATACCCGAAGCTGTTCCAGGCTCAACCCAGGAAGACGTGGGGATGGCACGGGTTGACTATGGTTTATTGGACAGAGCAAATCAATCCGCCCGTATTCGCCTCAACAGCACCGTCGTGAACGTGCAACACCAAGGGGGCAACACTAATGGAAACGTACAAGTAAGTTATGTAAACGGAGGAAGGACCCAACAAGTAACTGGGCGCGCCTGCGTAATGGCTTGTTGGAATACCGTCATTCCCTATCTGGTGCCGGAGTTACCTCAGCCGCAGAAAGACGCGTTAGCGTTTGGCGTAAAAGGACCATTGGTCTATACCAGCGTGGCGATAAGAAACTGGACAGCTTTTGAGAAGCTTGGTATTAGTCGAGTCACCACTCCCACCATGTATCACAGCCGTATGGCGTTGGATGAAGCGGTGAGCCTCGGAGATTTACGTCACGCCGAATCTCCGGAAGAACCCATAATACTCAGCCTGGCCCGTTATCCCGGATCACCTGGCAGGCCGCGCAAAGAGCAGCATCTAATCGGACGCCGCGATTTACTCAACACCACTTTCGATACTTTTGAACGAAGCCTGCGCGACCAGTTAGGGCGCATATTACAAGATGGTGGCTTCGATCCGTCACGTGACATAGTAGGAATTGCTGTGAATCGATGGCCACACGGCTACTCCTATACCTATAACAGTCTCTACGACCCGATGGAGTGGGTATTTACCTCCACAGAAGAGCGTCCCTGTGTGATTGCTCGACAACCCCACGGCAATATTTCCATCGCTAACGCCGACGCCGCAGCAAGCCCGCACACAGATGCGGCGATACTCGAAGCGCATAGGGCGGTGCAGGAAGTGATTAGATTGTTTTAACAAGGGATCGGTTATTGTCTGGAGACGAACCGCTTATTTGTTTGCCAATGAATCTGGTATAGCTGAAATACCATCTGCAGTGTCACCGTTGATGTCAGCCAGGTCCGCTATGTAGCTACTCTCTAGTTCCGCATCGGGTGCCATGATTGACACCACATACCCGACAATCAAGGCAAGTAAGAAAGACGGCGGCAGAGTTTCAAGGGCAGTGAAATAGGGTCCTATTCCGTCAATACCTTGAATTACAAATTTAAAAATCAAGGTCATCAAAAAGCCGGTTAACATTGAAGCAATAGCCGCTTTTTCGGTAAATTTAGTCCAGAACAGTGACAGAATCATCATCGGGCAAAAAGTGGCAGCGATTCCCGCCCAACCAAAAATTACAAACCAGAATATAGTTCGCTCTGGCGATATCACCGACACGGTCAGGGCAAGCGCTAAGGCCGAAGCGGCCAATACCACCGTTATAATCCGACAAAGTTTCGCCGCGTGAGCATCAGTAAGCTGCGGATTGAATATTTTCTCATAGAAATCATGGGTGATGGCGGCGGCGGCCATCACTAACAAAGAAGATACCGTAGACATGATCGCCGATAGAACTGCGGCCACGTATAAACCGACAATCAACGGCGGAAAGGCATATTCAACTAATTCCGGTAACACGTTTTGCGCGCCGTTTCCTAACACCAAATCCGGCTCTACACCTTGCTGAGTGAAAATAAAACGGCCTAATACACCAATACTCACAGCCGAAATATCCACTAATATAGTGAACAATACAGCTACCCACCTGCCTCGATTTATCTGCTGCTCGTTCTTAATCGCCATGAGTCTGGCAAATACCTGAGGCGACCCCAAAAAGCCAAGACCTATGAACATCATGCCCAACACCAGCATCAAATTCATCAGAGAAAAGCCACCAGAGCCCCAAAAATTGACCAATCCTGGTTCAATTGCCTGAAGCCCTACATAGATACTGTCATTGTTTGCTAGCGTTAAGAAAACCACCAGGGGTAGGAACACTAGGCAGAGCAACATCACTGCTCCTTGGAACATGTCAGTCCAGGCAGAGGCGAGAAACCCCCCGGCAACACAATAAAGTACAACAACTACAAAACCGACTACAGCACCCAGGTGATAGTCCCAGGAGAGAAACCGCTCAAATGCTGAACCGGTTGCATCGATTTGTGCACTGATATAAATAAGCACGAACACCGACAATACGATCGAGGACACTACCCTGAGCAGGTTGTCTTTACAGCGGAAGCGACTGGCCAGGTAGTCGATGACGGTAATGGAATCGTACTTATCGGTAAGTTTCTTAAATCGATTTGCCATGACAAACCAGCAAATTGCAACGCCAATAACTTCACCTACTACTACCCAATAGGCGCTAAACCCAACCATGGCGCCCATACCAGTCAAGCCTAGAAGTAACCAGGCAGATTCTCCAGTCGCCTGAGCCGAAAAAGCCGCTACCCAGAAGCTGAGGGATTTACCTCCAATGACGAAGTCCCTCATAGTCTTGACACGTCTGGAAGCAAGATAGCCCAAAAAAAGCAAGATCATGAAGTAGATAGTAATCATGATGTACTTCTCAATCATTTTTGCTTCCCCAGCTAATAGAGTCGGACTATTAAGTGTGCACTAATTGCATAACAGCTGTTGGATAATACCCTCGATAGGCAGACTATTCATCCGCTACGATGTATTTGGGCAAACTCCAGCGCCTTATTTTTCGCCATTGTGAGTTGCAACCCTGTCAGTCTTCAATGTTAGGCTAGCTCCGTGTTCATGCTTTGCTCTTGCATGGACCAGGCGCTATAGTAACCGCTTGAGAATTCATCAGAATTAAAACCGTTAAACCGGCAAAAAATAAAAAATCGGAGACCATTATGGCTAGGTTCTCACGTCGAAAATTCATTGGCTCCAGCACTGCCTTAGCGGCTGCTGGACTTGGCTTATCAACCAAAGGGGCACTGGCGGCCGAATCAACTGTTTTAGATGGATCAGTAGCACCCGATTACATCATCACCAATGCCCGGGTCTTTACGGTAGATAATAATAATCCGCGCGCTGAAGCCTTTGCCGTTAAGAGCGATCGGTTCATGGCGGTAGGTTCTAATTCAGATATTCGTAACCTGGCCACTTCTCAAACCGAAATAATAGACGCTGAAGGCATGACGGTAACCCCAGGGTTTATCGATGCTCACACCCATGCCTCCAGTGCGGGTGTTAACGAGTTGGTGCATGTGAATGTGGACTTGCGCTCAATTGCAGAAATCAAAAATGTCCTGCTGGAGCGAGCCAACATTACGCCTCAAGGTGAATGGATTCGCGGCTTTAAGTACGATGACACCAAGCTCGCGGAAGGGCGCCCGATAAACCGCTTTGATATAGACGAAGTAGTACCCAATCATCCAGTCGTGGTGGGTCATCGAGGTGGTCACACCGGTGTCTATAACAGCATGGCTTTAGCACTGGCTGGCGTTACCTCTGAGACGCCTGATCCCGACGATGGGAGATTCTATCGAGAAAATGGAGTGCTCACCGGCCTGGTAGCCGAACGCGCACGGGATGTGTTCAGAGGTATGATACCCAACGACTCCAATCGGCAACAACGTCAAGAAGGGGTTAAATTGATTTCGGAATTAATGACCGCAGCAGGCCTTACTTCGGTACACCAGACCGGCGGCGGGCAAAACGACATGATTGCATTTCAAGATGCCAGAGAAGCTGGTGAAATGCGCTTCCGTATGTATTTGTTTCCCCGCGGGCAACTTTTTAATGACCTAGTTGAATCAGGCATTCGAACTGGTTTTGGTGATGAAGTATTTCGCATTGGGGCGGTAAAATTTTCCGCCGACGGGTCAGCCTCTGAACGTACTATGCGCATGAGTACACCCTATGAGGGACGAGAGGATGACTATGGCATTTTGACCATGAGTCAGGAGGAAATCCATGAATCGGTGGAAAACGCACATCGTAATGATTTTCAAATTGGTATTCACGCCAATGGTGACGTAACCATCGAAATGGTACTCAATGCCTACGAACGTGTGCAGACGCTTTGGCCACGGCCGGATACCCGTCACCGCATTGAACATTGCTCGCTGGTCAATCCACGTATTCTGCAGCGTATAAAAGACCTTGGTGTGATACCTGCGCCTTTTTACACTTATGTTCATTACCATGGTAATAAATGGGTTGATTACGGACCGGAAAAAATGCAGTGGATGTTTGCCCATAAATCATTCCTTGATTACGGCATACCTGTAGCGCCCGCTTCAGATTACACGCCAGGGCCCTTTGAACCACTAATGGCTTTACAAAGCATGGTTACCCGAAAAGATTTTGACGGTCGCATCTGGGGACCTAATCAAATTATCGGCTTGGATGATGCTATACGTATATGTACCTACAATGGTGCCTATGCTTCTTTCGAAGAAAACATCAAGGGAACCATTACGGCTGGAAAACTGGCGGATTTTGTAATACTGGCCGACGACCCACACGATGTTGATCCTGACCACATCAAGGAAATAGAAATTGTGCGCACTGTAGTAGGTGGTCGAACTATGTACGGCGCGTGACTACCCGACTCTGACAGTCATCATCGACCCATACTGAACCGTTTATTCAATCCAAGTATAAACGTTGTTAATTTGTAGATTAGCCCTGTCATTTTGACGCTTTGCAATTCAATCCACCATCAGTCACTTCTGGCCGACGATTTGTCTAGACATTATCTTATTGAGTGACATTTGACTCTCCAGTAAGCCTCATCACATTTAACCCTGTATTTATAGGATAAATTCGTCAAGTCTATTGAAATCGAAAGACTTTGGGCGAGTTCTAATCGCCTGAATTATTCAATTGCTTTAGGATATATAAACCAAACGATTTAAATTTTCCTGTATTGTTGCGAAAATCACAGGTCATCCCTGGTGATTTATTACTGTGCCTATATGGTTCTTTCGCACTGACACATCCCCCGAATTTGGTATCAAGTAGTGCAAATCCTTGGGCTTTCTGATTTGTAAGGCCTAAGCTCCTTTGGAGATCGGGTGTTGTATGCCCTACCTGAGCAACCCGAAAGATCCAATCCGAAAAATAAAAACTAGGAGCAAGAACATGAAGACTTTAGTAGCAGCAATTCTTTTACTTTTTTCATCATCTTTAATGGCCCAGGTCGCTTCCGTCAATGTATTTGAGCCTCTTCCAGGCAAGGGTGGCTTGACTGCCCAATATTTCCAAGAGGCCAAAGCTATACAGGAAGCCATGGGGGCAACTGTCGCAATCAGTAACGATTTTAAAGGAATCTACCGCTACGCCCTGCTTTTTGACAACTGGCAAGCCTACGGCGAATTCGCGCAAGCTCTATTTGTTAACGAAGCATGGGGAGCATTCCTGACAAAAATTTCAAACAACCCATCTGCTGTACAGATTGATAATTTGCAGTTAGATCTGGTAGCTCCCGGAACACTCAGCGGAGTACAAGGACCTGGTGCAGTTACAGACGTATTTGTATGGGAACTTACAACTGGCACCATGGCTGATTTGCTAGAAGGCGCAATGACCGCCAAAGAGATTCATGAGCGCGCAGGAGCAAGCGTTGTTATTTATACAGCGGGAGCCTTGGGAAGGATGTATTACCTCATGCAGTATCCAGACCTTTCAACATGGGGCAGGCTTAGAGATACACCAAATCCAGAATTCGCTGCATTTATGGCAGAGATTAATGCCAACGCCGTTAATGGTGACACTGGCGCTGCCATAATCCTGCAGGACACATTGATCGGTCTTTAGGTATAGATGCAAAACAAGGATGTCATTGAGACACTCACGATATTTTTCAAAATATCGTGAGCACTCTCATTTGTCGAAAGAAACATTTCTGAAGAAATTTCTTCATGGATGTCTGTATTCAGCCAATGCGGGAAGCATTTACCGGATAAGCTTTACGTTTTTACTTAATGACCACCCATTCATGTGTTGCTGACAAGTCCCTTTCAACGCTTTGTGAACGGAATTATCATCGGTACCTTGTCGCAATAGTCAACATAAGCCTGACCCAAAAATTTCTTCAGATCCCTCTCTTCGAATTGGATGGCTAGTAATATATAGATGGTTGTTACGACGGCAAATAAAAAGTGAGCAACTGTCATTGTAGGAGTACTCCAAAATGCAAAGAACCACCCCATATAAAGTGGATGCCTTATCAACTTGTAAGGTCCCGGGGTCGCAAATGGCAAATGGGTGTATTCTTTACCTCTGAAGAACAACCACACCTGTCTCAGGCCAAATAAATCAAAGTGGTCAATGAGAAACGTAGAAACCAACACCAACACCCAGCCGAAACCAAACATGCCATACAGGATCGCCACGGCCGTTGGGTTTTCCACATTCCAGATAGTTCCGCCAATTGGCTCCCATAATGCAAAGAGCAAAATTAGAGCCGCGCTGGAAAACAAAACATAAGTACTTCGCTCAACCGGTTCGGGCACGATTTTCGTCCAAGCCTTTTTAAAACCCGGTCGGGCCATAATGCTGTGTTGTAAAGCGAATATAGACAACAACATTAGGTTTGTTGCTATGGCTATGCCAAGGCCAGCTTCCGCGCCTGAATCCAGTGTCTTAGGAACAACAAGATTCCCTACAAAGCCTATGGCATAGAGAAAACTTATCAAAAAAATGACATAGCAAATCACACCGTAAAGCAAAGCTAGAGTTCTCATGGATAGCGCCCTCTTTTTCTTATTGTGTTACAGATCATTCCAATTCAATAAAGCATTGTAGACAAACCCGTGGTCGTGCAAGTTAATGTGCCTGTGCATAGGATTCCAACTAAAAAGGACTATGCGGCCTTCGCCAAGGGGCTTGCTGACAAGCGCCGGTTCACCATCGATCAAATCAGCTCCACGCACAATACCACCCGATAGCACCAACGGTGGATCCGCTTCTGAATCAGCTTGCTCCTCGCCTTCTGCCGTATTGGTATCTTCATCCTCTGAATCATCATCCATTTTCTTTGTCCCGAACTGCATTGGAGAATACTCACGATCATAATCAGGAAGGGAGAATATCGGCGCATTTCCTCGAAAGACATGAGTGATTTCATCGTAACCATAAACCAGTGGTGAACTCCGATCAGTAATCTTTGTCGTCATAATGGAGCCAGGTGTATTCATTTCTCCTGAGCCGATCTTTCTAATTCCTCTTAGAATTCCTGAGTCGGTTACTATTACTCCAGCCGAACCCAGTGTGACTAAGGTGCCTCCTTGTCGCACGAACTCTTCAAAAGCGGCCATACCCTCAAATCCCATGCCGCCGGTAATGTCGTCGGAGCTCAAAATATGTCCAATATTTGGCGACTTATCACTTGTTATATAGGGAAGTGGCGACCATTTCGGATCGATACCTCCAATGATAGAGGCAAGAGAAGTACCACCACTCATATGTGGCACCAGGATAACGTCAAAGTCATCGAGGAAATCCCCTTCCCTGGCTCTGTCTTTAGAAAAAAGTGTGTAAGGAATCTTTGCCTGATCCAGAGAGTAACGAACCCAGCCTGCATTCTGTGTTGAGGTCCAGGATTGATAAATACCAAGACGCGGTAAGTCCAGATCATGGGTGGCTACTTCGGGCATGCTGATAAGATTTTGCACTTCAAGCCGGGTCTGGGCGAGTACGTTTCGAACCAGTTCAGTACGAGGACGATTGAGCTCACCCATTTCGATTAAAAAACTGCCTGCCGGATAAGTCACGTCGTCGACCTGGAATGATACTTCTGCAACCTGCACTGCGACATCTCCCAATGCAAATCGTGCAGGGCCCAGCTCCCTCTGCCCTTTATTTGGAATCACCCAAACTTCCGCCTGTTCCGGAAGAGCGGTTGGCGTTAGAAATTCATCTTCCGCGGTAAGCATCACGGCAGCGTGGTCTAACACCATCTCGTCATCGATGGCTTCTACTTCAACCCCGTAGATCAGGCCGAAAGTCCAGGACACATCATCATAGGGTGGTACTTCCACATCGCTGGGGAAATCCTGCTTCTCCAGCAAAGTCTTGGCCAGTGGACCGTAGGGCTGGTTCAGCTTGACCAGAATATCTCCAGACTTGACCTCGACATCCCCATACTCGCCATCACTGCTCGCTCGCTGCATCTCGATGGCATGACGATGCAATACACCGACCATGTAGTTTGCCGAGTCGGGATCGCTCTGTTTCTGAGAAATAACATAGGCATAAGGTGCTTCTTCAGTACCCTGCTCTAACGCATCTACACCTTTCTGGTAGTAGTTGGACAGAAACATCCTGCTATTCTTTGCAACCATCTCTAAAGAGGCAATCACACCACTTTGCATGTAGTTAGTATTATTGCGCATTGACCAGGTAAATTTTTCTGGAGGAGGAGCAGGCCGATACCACTGACGACTGGTGACATCCGCACCGGCAAATTCGGATTCACTAATATCTCGTTCCATGGTTTCAGCACTACCGTTACCGAATGTTTCATAAAATCTGCCCATGCTATTATGATTATTGGTTGCCCATAGCATGTAGCCCGGATACCAACCGGTGTAATACCCCCAGGTCCAGACGCCCTCCAAACCCAACCCGCGAAGCCGGGAAATTTCGTAATTTGCCAGTAACTGCCATTCTCCGATCGTAATCGGACTCACGCCTTCGTTATATGGCCCCGTGCCACCCGCCACATAGAGTAATGGTACGGATTCATGCAAATCCAGGCTGATGGTGGGTTTCCATTCATAGACACCGTTAACATAGTTTTGTGTTATGGGTTGAGTGATAGAAATACCGTCACGGTTATTGTCATGATAAGTATAGCGCCCCCAGAACGGCACACTGCGAGGTGGCATGTCAAAGTATTCGGTATAGCCTTTGGTAATGTTCTTATACCAGTCAACCTGCCTCGCTCTGCCATCCACTTCGAACACAGGTGTAATCAGAGTGATGACATTACGGCGGATCGTGGCAAAAGGTTCCCTTGTTTCCACTGCTAGACGGTATGCCAGTTCCATAACCATCTCAGGCGGCCCCAATTCGGGAGAATGTAAACCTGCCGTTATCCAAAATATGGGAAGTGCCAGGTCTATTAGTTCTTCGGCTGCCGCACGGTCAGTTTCTCGTGGGTCAGACAGTGCAGCAAGATAGGATTTATAATCTTCGATTCTGGCTAAATGTTCCGGTTCTGCGATCGCCACTATCAGCATGTCACGCCCTTCGAAGCTCTGACCCAACTGAAATATTTCCACTCGATCAGACGCCGCCGCTAAGGCATCGAAGTAGCCATAAATTTCCTCAACCTGTGTCAGCTCTCCCGGCGTACCAATGGTGTAACCCAATACATCTCTCGGGCTCGGAACTGTTGGATGCTCAGGGAGAACGTCCACCCAGCGGGTGAGGAAGTCCTCATCCGTAGTAGCTTCTCTAATCAAGTCCGTAGCGACACTATCGATTACCAAGTCACCTATTCTGTCCTGGGCATTTCCTGCATTCTGCGCCATCGGTGCAAGGCACAGGATTAGTCCTAATACTTTCTTGTTCATACACGATTCCTCTCGTCGATATTGACAAGTTAAGCTATTTGATCGAAAGATATCAACAAAAACTATTTGTATCCTGCGACCCTCTTCCAACACGTAAAACCACGCAGCCTGAACGATCGATGGTTTTTGCCGGAACTAAATGTATTAAGAGATTGAAAAAACTGTTAACTGCCGCGACTGAGAAGGTGAAAATAATCACTACGCACCCGAACTGCTGTTGGCATAGATAGGCAGCCGTTGACTGTCTAAGTTACTGTGGTATTCGAGCAGGAAAGCCCTCACTCGACCCCATTGCTTCGAATAAAAATCCCACTCAAAGTCTGAAGTATCTCCCCAAACAGATCGCTAGTTCAGTAACATAGGGGATAGGCGTGTCTTACACATAACAGGGTGGGGATGCCCTTCCCTGTTACGTGCTGTCAAGGGATGATCATGGTGTCTTCGACCGACACCGAGTGGCACTGTGGTTAGGCGGCAGACCGCGCCCCTCCAGGGTGCCCTCTCTGCGAAAAATGCCCTGGACAGCGGTCATTTTTCTACGCTCGGCGCTTGT
>SMVB01219948.1_pt1 | contig 13958 bp, 13 predicted proteins | sample 2456461 | NCBI WGS metagenome assembly SMVB01 (sample SAMN11095934, study PRJNA526329) | marine sediment metagenome | biome: Marine sediment; feature: Surficial sediment; material: Deep marine sediment; isolation source: Hadal surficial sediment | place: Pacific Ocean | collected 2014-05 | depth... | reverse complement strand
TGCAAACCGAAGATCTGGTGGATGAAGCGCGCGCTTATTCGGATCCATTGGCACTACCCGTAAAGTTAGGGGCGATTCCCACCATCGCACCATACGTGATGGGTGATTACGCCTCTAAAATAAGAGATGGTTTCAAGGGTATCCAGCTTTACATCCGGGAAAACACAACAGCAAACCTGATTGCTGAGTTACTTGATAACAAGTTGGATATAGCGCTTCTTGCACTTCCATACGATGCCGGTCTGGTAGAGACCCAGGTGGTTTACAGGGAAGGCTTTCACCTTGCATTCCATCGCGATTCGTCAATCATCAGCTCTCCCGATTCAAAGAAGTTTGATTTTGACATGCTACCGGATGAAAGCCTGTTGCTGCTTGATGACGGCCATTGCCTTCGAGATCATGCACTTGCCGGGTGCCGCCTGAAGAATCACAAAAAGATACACACATTCGGCTCTAACAGCCTACAGATGTTGGTGCAAATGGTCGAAAACGACCTTGGTATAACCTTGTTGCCAGACATGGCGCTAAAGGCTGGAATTCTTGCAGGCTCAAATATCGTCACGCTGAAACTCCCAACCAATCGGTTTTATCGGGACGTAGGGTTTGCCTGGCGAAAGGGAAACTATCGTGATCCCTTGCTGCAGGAGATCATGGAAACGCTTCCCCACTGATGGGTGGAAACTTTGACAAATTTACAAAACTAGTGAACCTCAATGGAAGGATACCTTGCAGATCGGGTATTCTGAATAGGATGATTGGATTCTTTATGGTACGTAAAGACCAGGGAAAATTTGGTCCTGTCAGTCTGGTTTCGACCCGCCGCATGGAACAATCGGCTGTGAAAAAAAAGCACATCGCCCCTGTTTAAAATTAACGTTCTTGACTGTGCAATCAGGGCCTGGTTCTCTTCCAGATCAGGCCGTAGAAAAAGCGCTGCATCAAACCTGCCGGCTTCAATCTTCTCAACATGAGTACCGGATATGACGCGCAAGCATCCATTGTCGGCAGTTTCATTACCCAGCGCTAACCAGACACTGATCAAGTTCTCCTGATCAAAAGACCAGTATCGGTTGTCCTGATGCCAGAAGGTTTCACTGCTGTAGCCAGGCCGCTTGGTCATGATGCAGTTGTGATGGCACTGGGATAACTTAACTGTTTTAGCGTCGAATAAGTTTCGCAGGGTTGAGCCAATTTCTACCGAAGTCGCCCAGCGTCGAAAAACCTCATGCCGACTATAGGCTTGCAACAATCGCCTGGAGGTATCGGCGCCATCCGCGGTGCGATTCACAGGCGAACCGGGATACTGGACATCGACCTCGTATTCAATAGGGGCTAATTTTTGCCGGAGATGATCCTCAGCGACAAGGCGTAAATCATTGCACTGTGCTGCACCGGCAAAATTCCTGCGCACCAGAAATCCGTCACGACGAAACGCTGCGAGTTCAATATCATCCAGTTTTAGTGCATTCATTTTTCATTTTCCGATTCGAATCCGGCAGCTCGCATTTCCCAGGAGTCTGTAATCGACTCGCGGTAATTCGCCAGGGCATCCCTACTCTGGGCCCTGTTTATCTGCAACAAACACCTGGCTGATTTAGTCCGGAGATGGGCATCTGGCTCTTTCAACAAGGGCACGACCATCGCCTCTACCTGTTGCGGGCGTGTCAGTACAAATGAGACGCAAAAGTTTTGTACAAGTTGTCTGCGCCTGACCTTGTCGGTTCCAAGCGTGATCTCGGCCTCATAATAATCCCAGGCCTCTTTACCCGGAAACAAGGTAAGTGCTGTCGCTGCCCGGGCCCGAATAAAATTCACCTGGTTTTCATCTTCTGCGATCTCTATCAACGATCTGGCGGCGGCCCCACCTAACGGATAAAATGCTTCCTCCTGGAGCTGCCACTCATAACCCTGAAGCAGGCTGAGGACCGCCTCATCGCTTGCTTGTGATTCAAGGGCTAACGCTGAAATAAAAAAACAACAGAGAAAAAAATATCGACTCACAACAACTTTACACGGGTCCGGTAGTAGGGACTTAATTATACGCTTTATCAATCGCTACTGTACCGTTACACTTTTTGCCAGATTACGGGGTTTGTCCGGGTTAACGTCTGCTTGCACGGCTAAACCATCCACGTTCTTAGAACATGGACTTGTCTTTGCCTCCACAAAAGGGGCGCGCGTAGCCAGCCCTCGTAGAAGGCTGGTAGTGGAGTCATCCCCATCTTGATTTACTTGCCGAGATACAACGCTTGTTGCCGCTTTTCCACCTTTTCCTCATGCAGCAAATACATGCGTATCATCTGAACATACAGCCGCCAGCTACGTCGCTATCTACCCGCCTAAATGCGCCATGATTTCATTGGTTAAAGGCGACTACCCGACTGCCGTTATACTCGATTCAAAAGCGATTGCACTTGTCATGCAAATATCCTTTGATACCCTCTGGCACTAGTTGTGACAGGCATTGCGCATCTGGTTTTGATAGCGCACACTGCCATTAGATGATCCAAGAATTATATCGGGAATCCTGAGCATGGCTAAAACGAACATTTCTGAATTCATGATTGAAAATCCGGTTTCTGTGAGTCCTAAAATGAATGTATATGAAGCTGCTCACGAAATACTCACTAACCAGGTTTCCGGTGTCACCGTTGTCGACGAGGATGGAAAATTAGTGGGTATGCTCTCGGAACTGGACTGTCTGCAAGCAATGGTAACCAGTGTTTACAATGGTGCAGACGCAGGTGGCGCGCTGGTGAGTGACATCATGACCGTAGATGTTGAAGTGAATGACCCGGAAGATGAAATACTTGCCGTCGCCACCTCAATGCTCGATCACAAGCACCGAAGAAGACCCGTTGTGAAAGACGGCATACTCCAGGGCCAGTTGACCTGCCGGCAAATTTTAAAGGTCGTCACGGATTTTGCTGACGGAAACCATGCGGATGATCTAAAAATCTGATCATCGCAATCTTCATTGCGCCGACTCGCGACCCTCTTTCGGGCATCCGGTGCTAACCATCCCCCAGATATCGCTGCTTCAGATGCCGAATGAAAAAACCTGCATCCAATGGCTCACCGGTGGCACCCTTCATTAGCTCATCAGATGACAAAAATTTACCCTTGCTATGTACGTTAGTTCGTAACCAGTTTAACAAGGGCGCAAAGTTACCTTCCCTGATTTCATCTGGTATCCCGGGGTGTTGCAATTTTGCCGCATTGAACAACTGGGCAGCCATCATTGCTCCCAGCGAATAGGTCGGAAAGTAGCCGAATAATGCCGATGGCCAATGGACATCCTGCAAGCATCCATCTTTGTAATTGTCCCTTGTTCGCAGTGAAAAGTATTGCTGCATCTTGCCATCCCAGATTTCTGGCAGATCTTTTACACCAATTCCACCTTCGATCAATTCCTTTTCAATTTCGTATCTCAAGATCACATGAAGTGGATAGGTCACTTCATCCGCATCCACACGAATAAAACTCCGCTCAACCCTGGTATACAATCGATGCAGATTATCAACGCTCCAGGCAGGATCATTACTCTCGCCGCCAAGAAATATTTTCTGAGCGATAGGCGTCATAAACTGCAAAAACTCAACAGACCGGCAGGCCTGCATCTCCATCAGCAAAGACTGACTTTCATGCGTTCCAGCACTAAGGGCACTGCCTACCGGCTGGTTAAGCCAGTCTCCAGGCAAACCCTGCTCGTACATGGCATGGCCGGTTTCGTGAATCACGCCCATCAGTGACTGCACAAAATTGTTCTCAAAGTACCGTGTGGTAATGCGGACATCTTCCGGTACACCACCGCAGAACGGATGATGGCTAGTATCAAGACGGCCGTGGTTAAAATCGAAGCCAAGCGTCCCCATAATAGACAGACCCAATTCCCTCTGTTTCTCCACGGGAAAATGTTCACCCATTGGGATGACAGGTGATGATTTTTGCAAATCTATTACTTCATCAATAAATCCAGGCAGAAAACTCGTCAGCCCTGCAAAAATTTCATCGAGCTTTTCGCTGGTCATACCAGGTTCATAGACATCAAGCATCGCATCGTAGGCTGACACCCCTGTTGAGTCTGCCCTCATAGCAGCCTCCTCACGAACCAGATGCACAACTTCCTCCAGAAGGGGTTGCATGCCAGCCCAATTGTTATCGGCTCGAAACTGGCGCCAGGCCTGTTCACAGCGGGAGGAAGTACGCTTCAGATCACCAACCAGTGTCCCTGTTAAACATGTTGCCTCGCGATGTGCTCGCGCCATCTCCCTGGTGTTGGCAGCCTCATTCCCGGTCAAATTCTCACTGGAAACCCTATCCAGCCATTCTCCGACCCTGGTTTCAGTCTTGAGTTCATGTATCAGGATACCTAAAGTTGCAAGCGCTTCCCCTCTCGCTTCTCCCCCGCCCAACGGCATCATTGAGGCCTCATCCCAATAACCAATTGACTGGACATGCTCCAGATCAGATATTTTTTTGAAATGATCGTACAATTTTTGATAGGTGCTCATTAGTTATCCCTGAATATAAACCAGCATTGCCCGGACAGACCGATTGTGAAGACCCAGTTTCAAGCCAGATCCATCATAACTGCTCCGGTGGCTTCCAGCACGACTAATGCGTATATGCCATGTATCTGCTTTCCATGGCAAACAACGGGGATTGATGCATGGCGCCAAAATAAAATATGGTATCGCACTTTTTTTACCTGCGACTCACTGCCTGCTCGCCAGACTTTATGGGGGAGTTATGGTCAGTTTCTGAACTGGAAAGACTCGCTTCGCGTGCAATAAAAGTCACCCTTATTCGAGATGGTTTCGGCGTGCCTGACATCGACGCAAAGACAGATGCGAATGCCGGTTTTGGCTTGCTGAGGCCCAGGCAGAAGACAACTTTAATCATGTTGAAGCAACTAAATACGGGCGACGGGCCATCCAGGGGAGGGGCCAATCGGTTATGCACTAGCCTTGATTAATTCAGGTGGGAAGAATCATTGAATCGACGTACCGTAATATGACCGGAATCCATCACGATGTGACTGATTGAACCATTATCAGCGCCATTGAAGGCAAACGGCATCGCACCAGAGGCATTAGCTATGATATGACCAATCACCCCTCCATGAACCACCGCCACAACAAGCTGGTCTGGATGCGCATTGGCAATTTTTTCCAGTCCTCTCTGGACCCTTGTTTTTAGTTTTTCAAGGGATTCAGCACCGGGGATAACGTCCCAGCGCTGTTCCTCCCGCATTTTCAGAATTAGAGGATGATTCTCGTAGGCCTTAATCCGAAACACCCCACCTTCCCACTCCCCGAGGTGAACTTCCCTTAAATCCGGTTCGACTATTGGTACGAGCCCGAGATGCTTGCACAAGGGAGCGGCTGTTTGCTGGGTTCGGCGCAAGCTGGTGACATAAACAGCGTCGATTGATAAATGTCTCAGCCGCTCGCCTACCTTTTCAGCCTGCTCCCTGCCAACTTCAGCTAACGCCGGATCACCCTGCCCATCCACTAGCGGAAATGGTTCATCATGGGTTGCAGGCTGGGATTCACCGTGCCTCACCAACAGTATTTCTGTGGCGCCCGGTGGTCTTTCAAATTTGTGTTGTCTATATGTTTTTTTCGGTTGATCGTTTAACGTCTGGTCGTTCAATGTCTTTTCTCGCTTCCTGGGTCCCGAGGTCTAAAGGTATTTCGGGTTAGTAATGAATTTAATCTGCATGATAACCAAAAATCGACCCTGATGGACTCCCGGCTAGAATGATAGCGGCTGGCTTTTACAAAATCATTTTCAGTGATTTGATCAGCCAGCGGGTGGAATCTGACGTCCGGGCGAGGTTTCTTTCTGTTCAGAACCTGGTTGGCCGAGTATCGATAGCAATGGTCATACCAATTATCGGATTCTATGCTGATATCTATTCTATTGAACAGACCTTCGCGTTGATTGGCATCGTTGGTCTGTGTTCCGGTCTCCCGGTGATCTGGATGTTAAGGCGTTACAAAATCCTGTAAGGAGGCACCGAAAACGTTAACGGCGCCTCCTCAATCCTGGCTTGATGTATTGTTACATGGTGGTATCTAAAAGATACAGGCTCGCAGCAGATAGCCCTTTTACTTCAGGCATGGAATTTTTTGATGCATTCTTGTGGTCAATCATCACCAGGGCCAGGCTTTCACTTTCACCGCGTTTTGCAATTCCTTCAATACCATTCTTGTAAAAGACGACATATGCGGTGGCCCTTGCCTTGCTCCGGCTTCCGATACCTTTGGATTCACCTTTATAGTTAACTCGCTCTGTTAACTCGACAGCCAGTTGCTCCCAGCGATTATCAGGGAACGACTTCTTGCCTTTGACACGATTAAATTCAAAAGAGTCACCTCTCGTTTGTTTACCATATATCTGGTAAAAACCATCATATTCGGCGCTGAGAATCGCATCAGCCATACCAGGTGACAACTGATCCCGAATTGCTTTTGATATAACTTTATTGTCGCTAACTGTTTTTCCACTGTCAGCCGTTGCCCAGGAAGGCGCTGATATCAACAGTAAAATTGTTATTAGTAATGTTCTCATGACCCGTCTCCTTGAAATCACACTTTTAAATAGGTAACAGCATTTGCTGTACATACTCATATGACGAGCCATCTTATGAAAAGGTTTGAAACAATTCGGGTTTTTGAGGTTAAACGATGCTCAGATGAGACGAACCGAGTCAATGTGATTGAACCTGCTTGTCTTCAGGAGCTTGCGGTGGACTTTTGCTCCTCCCTTACCTGCCGAAGAATACCGAGACCAAGCACCGCCATGATGATAGAAACCAGCGGATTCAAATAATTGAGGAACGCATAGGGTAAATAATCCAGCACGGGGACACCCAGCGTCGCCGCATAGAAAGCACCGGCGGTGGTCCAGGGAATAAGGCCGGTCGTTAGGGTGGAACCTTCCTCCACGGAGCGGGAAAGCATACTCTTTGTGAGACCAGCTGCCTGGTAGGACTTGCCAAACAGCTGGCAGTTCAGAATGATGCTGATGTAAGCTTCACCCATCGCAACATTCCCCGCGAACCCCGAAAATATCGTTAACGCGATCAAGGACGCTGCTCCCCTGATCCGCGTGATCACACCTGCAAGCAACACCTCGAGAAACCCTGATTTATGCAGGATACCGCCCATGGCCAGTGCCATGATCGACAACAACAAAGTCCAGCTCATACTACTGATCCCACCACGGCCTAAGAGTTGGTCAATGCTCTCGATACCGGTCGACCCTTTCTGGTTACTCCAGAGAGAATTCGCAACCGTCACAAAATCTGTCCCCTGATAGATTATCGCGATCATCGCCGCTGCCAGAATGCTCAGGCTCATACTGACCTGCGGGGAGTACTTTCTTACACTCAGCACCACCATTATCAAGAGAGGAATGAGCGTCACCAGCGGATTAAGGTTATAACCCGACTCAATCGCGGCCTGAATCAATTTGATTTCAGATTCAGGCAGGTGGTTACCTGAATACCTTGCTCCCAGGAACAACATGATGAAGATAACCAGCACCAGTGTCGGTAGGGTTGTGTAAAGCATGGATTTGATGTGACTAAAAAGATCAGTCTCTGCACTCATCGCCGCAAGATTCGTCGTATCCGAAATGGGAGAAAGCTTGTCACCGAACGTGGCGCCGGAGATGACCATCCCGGCGACAATTGGCAATGGCAATTCCATCACCGTGCCTATTCCCATAAACACGACACCAAGCGTGCCAACGGTTCCCCAGGAAGTCCCAGTGACGACCGACATCAAACAACACAACAACAAACCAGTTATCAGAAACGTGGACGGCTCCAATACAGCAAGCCCATAGTAAATCAACGTTGTAATTGTTCCACTCTGCATAAAACTGGCGATAACCATGCCAATCAGGATGAAGATATAAATCGCCGGTAGTGCCCGGGTGATGGCATCATTCATCATGGACTGGATGGCGACATAGGAATGTCCAAGCAAGCTGGCATTGAGCGTTACCCAGCAGAGGCAAAGGAAAATAATACTATGCAGGCTGATGCCGAAAACAAAAAGGCCAGTGGAAATCAGTAGAACAACGACACAGAAACAAATCAGTGCATGTACGAAAGAGGGTGTTCTGATCATGGAAGTTATCTGGTTTTCCTGCAGCACTGGCTTAGGGTGTTGAGTTACAAGATCGGGTTTAAGACCGGGTTACAGAACTTTGCAGGCTGCTTTTTCAAGAACATACCGCGATTCATCTCCTTGATGAATTAAAACACATGTGGAACCGTTGATCACCAATTCGAATCGATCCGGCAATTCTGTCGATCGACCACTATCAATTCTACCTTGAATATCGCGCCGCTGTGTTCTCTCTATGATCAGGGAACTCGATGCCATCAACGCATCATCGGCCAGCATCACTTCCGAACCGTTCAGAGCTTCTGAAATTACATTCACCAATTCGGCGCGGCTGGCTGCAGTCGACACTTTAAGAACAGCAGGCAGGTCACTGGCCTGCAATCGGGAATGGCAGGAAGCTAATATTACCACGGCGGCGAGTGTCAACATTCTGACCATGATCTTATTGGCTCATCATTCTATTTTGCAACCAGAAAGGTTTGGCGACATAACCATCTATGGCGGAAAGATCTGGCGGTGAACCCGCCACGGAGGCACGGCTATGACCTAACCCACCTGGTATGGGGCAACCGCCATCAACCCTGTAACCGAGTGCGGCAGCGAACCTGGCTTCTTCCGGATCGCCCAATTGGTGAGTAAAATCATCCGCAACAGAACAACCCGGTATTGCTGTACCTTCTGTTTGGCTAATATTTTCAGGTGAGAATCCATCTGTGTAGTCGCCAAATCCTTTCGCGTTGGCACCCTTGAACTGGATGGTGAACCAGGTTGTTCCGCAATTATCGAAGGCAAAGAAACCATAGGGTTTTCCGCAGGTTGTTGACCCGACCTGGATAACCTCAATATCGACACCCCGTAATCCATTGATGATCGATTCGCTGGCCGAGCATGTGCCTGGCCCTGTTAGTACAAAAACCCTCGAGAGATTCAAGGAAGGCAGGGGAAAACCAGATTGCGCCGAAAATCCCAGCGCCGTGGATCGAAACAAAGATGGCGTTAGTAGTTCACCAGTGACAGGGTTAAAAGTCTGGTGCTTGGCATTGAAGATAAGTTCCTCGAAGGTTCGACCGGTTGTTGTTGCAGAACCGGCAATCATAAAACCGAGTTCATTGGCGATATCCAAAAAACCGCCGCCATTGTACCGAAGATCAAGCACGAGATCTGTTATACCGGCAGTAGCAAGTTGATTGCTCGCATTAATCAATTCCAGTTCTGCCGTTGCAATGTGGTCGTTAAATAACATGTAGCCGACCTTGCCGGATGCTGTATCAACCGTACTGACATTCTGTACCGGAACCGATGTGATACTGGAAGAAACCAGCGTGATCGTCCGCGGTTCCGCAGAACCCTGGTCCAGGATTGAAAACTCATGTGATTCACCTATACCGGACGGAAATAACCCGGCATTGATGGTGTCAACATCAGCAGTCGAATCGGCATTGACCAGATCTACACCATCGACGGTAAGGATACTGGCGCCACGGAGCAATCCGGTTGATTCATTAATAGCTGAGGCGCCGGGTTCCGTATAAGCGACAACCACACTGCGCGGAGGTGTGACTTCCAGGATGGCAAAGGTCACACCATAACCGACTGATACACCTGATTGAGATAGCACCTGAAATTCTGCGGTGGAAATCGAAAAATGAAATTTGTCTTTATCGGCGCCTGATGGTGTTATCTGGAAGGTTTTCAACAAATCAAAATAGTCGGCTATCGTACCCGCATGGGTTTGCGGATTCACATCGCTGATTTCATCGAACCAGAGATAAAGATTATTACTCCAGGAGCGAAGCCAGTTCTTCTCATCCGCAGCCGTACCCGGGATATCCGGAAACGATACTCCCGTAAGAGGATCGATACCGGTGCGCGGTACAGCGCACAATGCCCGGAAGTTTGATGAAGACAAAAATTCACCGGATACAAAATTATCGGTTGCGACCGGTACAAATGCCACCGGTACAGCGGATGAAGAACCACCTCCTCCACCTCCTCCACCTCCGCAACCAGCCAAGAGAAAGAGGACCAGCGAAGTGGTCTGTATTGATCGCTTACAGGACAATTAAACACCCCTACCTTTTGCAGCTACACTCGACATCAACCGAAGAGATTTACGTTAATAAGACCCGGGTCAATCCAAATCAGGTTCAGTCTAGCTTATCATCCCGGCTATTCATGTGAATATTTTTAAGGCTTCCTGAAAGCGTTAACCAAAAGAGCAATCATCCTGGAAACCACAGCTTCAGCAGGTATAGTGCGCGCTTTCGGCAGATAACCTACAATTGCAAGTCGAAACCAGACCGGAGTGAATCATGAGTTGGAAGAAGGAAATTTCTGAACTGCATCATCGAAGCGATCTTGCTGAGAAGATGGGTGGTGCGGAGAAGGTTGCCAGGCAACATGAGTTCGGCAAGCTAACCATCCGGCAGCGCCTGGACCGGATTATCGATGACGGCAGTTTTCATGAAATAGGCAAGCTCGCCGGTGTCGCTGACTATGACGAAGATGGTCAGCTAACAGGGTTCACGCCTTCCAATTTTGTATTTGGCACGGCAGAAATTGATGGCAGACCGGTCATCATTTCCGGCGATGATTTTACCGTCCGGGGTGGATCTGCAGATGCATCAATTGCCGGGAAACGGTTTCAAGCCGAGGGGCTGGCTAACGAACTCCGCTTGCCGCATATCCGCCTGGTGGATGGCATGGGCGGTGGTGGGTCGGTTAAAACCATCGAAACGGCGGGTAGAACTTATATTCCCCGGATTGCCGGTTGGGAAACGATTGTCAATCATCTCGGTATTGCTCCTTCCGTTTCCCTCGCCCTGGGCTCTGTCGCGGGCATCGGTGCAGCGAGAGTTACAACCTCCCACTATTCTGTGATTGTAAAGGACACCGCACAAATGATGATCGCGGGTCCTGCGCTGGTTGGTTGGGCGAGTCTGGGTGATGTGACCAAGGAAGAGCTGGGAGCCAGTAAAATCCATACTCGTAACGGCGCAATCGACGATGAAGCAGAGTCAGAGGAAGAGGCCTTCAGCATGGCAAAACGGTTTCTCTCCTATTTACCCGGTAACGTGGATGAGATTCCGGAACAAACGCCCTGTGACGATCCCGTTGATCGCAAAGAAGAAATGCTCGTCGACGTTGTGCCCAAAGACGCCCGGAAAGTATACAAAATGCGGCCAATCATTGAAGCAATCGTTGACAAGGAGTCCTTCTTCGAGATTGGGCGAAAATGGGGAAAGTCCATCATCACCGGTTTTGCCCGGTTAAACGGTATTCCTGTGGCAATCTTTGCCGAGGATCCAAGGGTCTACGGTGGCGCCTGGACTGCAGATGCATCCCGCAAGCTCACTCGCCATTGTGATCTGGCATCGACTTTCCACCTGCCGCTGATCCACCTGGTGGATTGCCCGGGTTTCCTGATTGGTAAAAAATCAGAGGAAGAAGCAACCATCAGGTTTGGCTCTTCGGCTCTTGCAGCATTAGGGCAAAGCACTGTGCCCTTTTGCAGTGTCGTCATCCGCAAGGCATTCGGTGTTGCTGGTGCTGCCAATACGAAACCTGGCAGCCATCATTTCAGGTTTGCCTGGCCTTCCGGCGATTGGGGTTCACTACCTATTGAAGGCGGTATTGAGGTAGCATACAAGGCTGAACTGGCTGCAGCCGAAGATCCGGATAAACACCTTGCTGAAATCAAAGAGAGATTAAACAGGGTCAGGTCTCCATTTCGTTCCGCCGAGTTTTTTGAGATTGAGGAAATTATTGACCCGAGAGACACCCGGCCGAATCTTTGTCGCTGGGCGAAACTCGCATACAGATCACTAAAACCGGGTCCAACTGCCTTCAGTTACAGACCCTAGAAAAAACACAAGACCCCAGGAGGGAATCACCATGAAACTATGCACAACGATCCTGTTACTCATACTAAGTCCAGCTATTCTGGCGACTGAATTCAACTGTACGAACGGTTCAGCAGAGCGATCTGTCAAAGTCGTCTATACCCAGGAAAATTCACCCGTCCCCTGCCAGGTCGTGTACGAGAAAAAAGATACCGGTGCAGTTGAATATCCCTGGAATGCGAATAACCAGGTGGGCTACTGCGAAGAAAAAGCAGAATACCTGGCTGAGCGACTCCGTGGATTTGGCTGGCAATGCGTTGCACCCACATCAACTGACGAATAACGTGGGCGGCGGGCCAGTATTCTAGAGTCTACCCTTCTTTAATTCCAGCTTGCCCTTCACCAGGTTGATCCGGAGCAGGTCACTCGCACCTTCTACCAAACGCAGTGACCTAACCTGCCTGTAAAGTCGCTCCAGGGGATGTCCACGTACCAAAGCCTGCCCACCCACAAGCTGAACTGCCATATCAATGACGCGCCCGGCAGTTTCGGTACAGAAGACTTTAGTTGCAATTGTTTCATTGACAATATTTTCACCAGATTCCACCAGGCGTGCCGTTCGATACAACGCACTCCGGGCCACATAAGTATCAATTCTCATGTCCGCATAACGCATTCGTACCCCTTCACGCTCACCCAATGGCGAACCTGATCTATGCGGAGCTAATAAGTGCTGCTCAACAAAATCAATCGCCCACATGCACATCCCTGTCGCCTGTGCAGATATCATCATCCTGACATTGCCAATATTTCCCAGTGCCCGCGGCATGCCTTCCCCGATTTTTCCAATCACATTGGTCATGGGAACCCTAACATTTTCAAACAATATCGAAACATGACCTCCTCCTTCCATTGAAGAAAATTCCCGGCCAATATTCACGCCCCCGGCAGAGCGATCGATGACGATCATCGCCGTTCCAGCCTTACTTCCGTCTTCATGTTCAACGTTGATCAGTGCGGACACGAAATCTGCAGTGGCGCCGCCGGTAACATAAGACTTCTGCCCATTTACAATGATTGATTCACCATGAATCTTTCCCCAGGATGGCCTTTTCGCTGTATCGGGTTCAGTGAAAGCAAAGGCTCCTTTTTTCTCACCCCGCATAACGGGATCAAGATAGTTGGACTTCATCTGCCCGGTTGCGGCATGCAATACTCCAGGACCAGGACCAAAAATATAGGACGCTAACCTGGAATTACTAGCCGACCAGGTTTCCCTCAGCATCGTGAGTTCCAACGATCCGGCAGGATTACCGCCATATTCAGATGGTTGGGTCTTGTAGAAAAAACCTGCCTTCTTTGAAGCTTCGCGAACGGCTTCCTGGATTTGATGTGGCACCTTATCCTGGTCACCAATCTTTTCCTCCAGGGGAAGTAACTCATTTTCAACAAATTGTTCAGCATCTTTCCTGGTCGCGATCAATTCTTTGGGGAGGTTTTCTGGCATGTTCTGTATCCAATTTGTAGCTTGATTAATCAAATCACCTTGGGTGTAATCAAGCAAGGCAAATCCCTGGTGATATGAATTCCCAAAAACGCACCATTGCAGCATTTTACCTTACCGGTGGACTCCAGGCGCTAATTCCAATCTACCCACTCTACGCCATCATGATGGGGCAAAAGAAAATAGAAGGTGCGTCAAGGACGACAATCACCTCTACCATCGGTCTTGGCGACGCTATCGGTGCAATCATCTGGTTTATGGTATTCGCGGTAATGGCAGAATCATCGAACATGAGCACCGCAGCAGGGGGATTTGGGCTGCTAACAATCATCCTCTGTTGCGTTTTCCTGGTACTGGGAAGATTCTGGAAGATTAGCCATCACAGCCACACTGCATCATGAGTGCCGAGCGGTGATGATGGCAAATCCCATCGCGGCGATGTAACTGACATTCGCAAAATCGGAC
>SMVB01070975.1_pt1 | contig 13958 bp, 12 predicted proteins | sample 2456461 | NCBI WGS metagenome assembly SMVB01 (sample SAMN11095934, study PRJNA526329) | marine sediment metagenome | biome: Marine sediment; feature: Surficial sediment; material: Deep marine sediment; isolation source: Hadal surficial sediment | place: Pacific Ocean | collected 2014-05 | depth... | reverse complement strand
GGGCGATCGCGCACTTTCACTCGCGTCTGCGTGACGAGAATCTCACCCAGGAACGGCGAAGTGAAGCCTTGAAATTTCTCGTACATTTCATTGTCGACCTGCACCAGCCACTGCACGTCGGACGTCGGGCAGATCGCGGCGGCACCAGTACAGAGGTTTTTCTCGGCGACGAGCGAACCAACCTGCATCGATTCTGGGATACGGATGCGATTCGCGAAGATGAACTGCCGGCTGCACGCTATGCGCGCAATATCATGCCCATGGTGATGTTACTGGCCGCCAGGCACCAGCCGAGCCCACCCCGCCAATGGGCGGCGGAAGGACTGTCGCTCAGGACCATTATTTATGCATTCGATCCGGAGACGCGCCGGCTCGACGAGGATTATCTGCAGATCGCGAACGATCTAGTGAAGTTGCGCTTGATTCAGGCAGGGTTGCGCTTAGCCGATCAACTTAACGAGATATTCTGTCCCGCAAGCACCTCACTCAGTCCGTAACGCTTCCAATGGCTCTAATGCAGCCGCACGGTGCGCCGGAAGGACGCCTGCGATCAAGCCGATGATTACCGCGATAGTCTCGGCAAGCACCACATAGACCGGCGCGATTTGAGCCGGCATTGCAGGAATGGTCAGATGAACAACTGCAACGATACCCAGGCCGACGAGCAGGCCTGCGATACCGCCTAATCCCGCGAGCAGGACGGCCTCGCCGAGGAATAGTTGCAAGATGTGACGCCGCTTTGCGCCTATCGCACGCAGTAGTCCGATCTCCGGGGTACGCTCACGTACTGCGATCGTCATGATCGTGAATATGCCGACGCCGCCAACTAGCAGGGAGATGCCGCCCAGCACGGCGATTCCAAAGGTCAAGACACCGATGATGGACCCCAGCACGTCCAGCATCTGTTGCTGGTCGATGATCGTAAAATCTTCGCCACCGTGGCGTGCGAGCAGAATTCGCTTGATGCCAGCGATGACTTCATCGACAGGTGCGCGCTCATCATAGAGAATATCGATCTCGTGCAGGCCCTCGCGGTTGAATAAAGCGAGGCCACTGGCGGCGGGTATATAAACGGTGTCATCGAGGTCGATACCCAGCATATCGCCCTTGGGTTCCATCACGCCGACTACCCTGTAACGATCGCCGCCGATTCGAATTCTGTCATTAAGCGGATTCGCTGAGCCGTACAGCTCCGAGTACACCCGCGCACCCAGGACAGCGACGGCGCGAGGCCTCTCCAAATCGTCGTTAGGCAGAAAACTGCCGCGAGAAACGTGAAACTTAAACGCCTGATCAAACTGGGGACCTACGGCAAAAACATTAACCGTGCGTTCTCGGCCGCGCGCCTTGACCGATGCGGCACCGGAGACAGCGGGAACGGAATGCAGCACATAGGGGGCCCGTTTTAACGCCTCCGCATCCTGCAGGCTCAACGGCCGGACCGAGTTCAACACGCCGGCGGAGATGCCGAATGTGCTCGCTTTACCAGGCTGTACCGCGATCGTGTTGGTACCGAACTGAGTGAATTGCTCGACGATGTATAGATTGATCCCTGCGCCGATCGATGTCAGCAAAACGACCGCTGTAACGCCAATACCGAGTCCCAAAGCTGTCAAGGCGCTACGCATGCGCTGCGCCAGCACCGATTGGGCGGTAAAACGAATGACGTCCCTGAGTAACATTTGTTAGCGACCCGCGAGCGCGAGCACCGCATCCAGACGCGCGGCTCTGCGAGCCGGCAGAATACTGAATAACAGCCCGCTGGTGACCGCGACCCCCACAGCTGCCACCATCGCCCAGGTCGGCGCGCTAAAATCGAGGATCGGAAACACGGTCCCCAGCAATCTTGTTCCGGCGTTGCCCAGGATTAGACCCAACAGCGCGCCGAACAAGGACAGGAATACCGCCTCAGCAAGAAACAGCGCGACGATATGACGTTCCTTAGCACCCAACGCTTTGAGCAAGCCGATCTCCTTCGTCCGCTGGCTGACGGCCACGAGCATTACATTCATGATCAGCACGCCCGCGACGACCAGGCTGATGGAGGCGATGCCGGCCAGACCCATCGTGATCATGTCGAAGATCGACTCGAATGTGGCGAGCACCGCATCCTGCGTGACGACGGTTATATCTTCCTCGCCTTGATGCCGGGCTTTGATGATCTCGATGATATCGCGTCGCGCGGCGTCCATAGAATCTTGGCTGACCGCTTCTGTCAGGATTCGGAAAACGCCGGGTGCGTTGAACAGTTGCTGCGCGCTGGCGATCGGGAGGATAACCAACTCGTCGGTATCGAACGGGCCGGTAATGCCGCCCTGAGTCAACACGCCTATCACCCTGCAGCGCGTGTCGCCGATTCGTAGCCACTGTCCGAGCGGATTCGTATTGTCGAAAAACTCATCACGGACCACACTGCCCATCACGCACACGGGCGTGGCGATGTCCATATCGATGTCAGGAAGGAAACGACCAAGCTGCATCGTCCAATGTTGAACATCCAGCATTTCGGTCGTCGTACCGAGGACAGTAATTTCTCTCTCCCGCGCGCGCCAGGACGCGTTGCCGCTGCCGACGATGATGGGCGCGACCTGCGCGATGTGTGCGCTTCGTTCTATGGCCATCGCGTCTTCCAGCGTTAGATCACGGGCTGTCGCGCCGATAATCGTGCCGGTTCCGCCGGCGCCGGCGGTTTCCGCTTTACCAGGCAGCACCACGATCAAATGAGTGCCCAACGCGGCGAACTCTCCGGTGACGTAGCGGCGCGCTCCCTCACCCACCCCGGTCAGCAGCACCACGGCAGCGACACCGATCGAAACCGCCAACAGCAGCATCGTGGTTCGCAGCGGGTAACGGTGAATCGACTGGAAGGCCAAGCGAGCGGTATCGACGGGTCTCATCGCGATAATCTGCCGTCATCCGTGACGATCTTCCCGTCCCGGAGCGATATATGCCGCTGAGCCCGTCGACCGATATCGGGGTCGTGGGTAACAACCATCAGACTGATTCCGTTCCGGTTCAACTGCTCGATGAGTTCGATGACGTCTTCACTGGACCGCGAGTCCAGATTGCCGGTCGGCTCATCGGCCAGCAATAGCCCGGGATTCATTACTATGGCGCGACCGATCGCAACGCGTTGACGTTCGCCGCCGGACAGTTGATCCGGTCGATGATCCAGCCGGGTAGCGAGTCCGACCGAGTCGAGCACTTCGCGCGCTCGATCCCGGCGTGCGGCGACCGGCGCACCCGCGAGCAGCAGCGGTAACTCCACGTTCTCGAGTGCGCTCAGGCGCGGAATCAAGTGGAAGGCTTGAAAGATAAAGCCGATATGCTGCTGCCGCTGCTCGGCCAGTGCGTTGTCATCCAGACTGGAAACATCGGCGCCGTTGAGCCAATAGGTGCCAAGATTCGGCCTGTCCAGGAGGCCGAGGATATTCAACAGTGTGGATTTGCCGGAGCCTGATGGACCCATGATCGAAATGTATTCGCCGGGCTTGATCTCGAGATCGACATGATCCAGAGCGTGTACGACCTGGTCGCCTACCTGAAAGTCGCGGCAGATGTTCTCTAGCCGCATCATCGGTCAGTCGGACCGAGCGGCAGCACCATCCTCGACGCCTTCACGATCAATGGAGCTGACTATGCGTTCGCCGGCGCTTAGGCCCCGGGTAATGGCGGTGTACTCCCAGTTTGAGATGCCGGGCTCGATCTCGCGAAGCTCGAGTCGGCCGGTAGCCTCGTCATAGACGTAGACCTGGTTCCCATCAACGATCACGGAGGTTGGTACACGAACGACATCGTCTTCGCTGGCGAGAAGAATTTCTACGTCAGCGCTGTAGCCGGGCAGCAATGCGGCCTTGTCCGGGTCATCGATCTCCGCCTCGATTTCGACAGTGCGCGCCTGTTTCTCGATATCCAGCACATAGGGCGCCACACGCCGCACATGCCCAGAAAAAGTTCTGTCCGAAAATGCGTCCAAGCTGATACGCGCAGGCAAGCCTTCGCGCACGGCTGGGGCGTCCACCTCGTCGATTGGCGCGCTGATGTAGAGACAGCTCGAGTCGATCAAATCGACGGTCGGTGGAGTAGGGATGCCGACCGGAGAAGGCGTCACGAATTCTCCGAGTTCGCCATTGATCTCGGCGATGATGCCTGCGAACGGCGCAACGAGCCGAGTTCGCTCCAGCGCCGCTTCGGTGACCTCTATGCGCGCCGCGGCCACCAGGGCATTATCGTGAGCGGTTGTGCAGCCGGCGGCACTCGATTCGGCGATGCCGACCGCGCGGTCCGTGTCTTCTTCTGAAGCGAGTCCATCCTCGAGGAGCATCGTCAGGCGGTTCGCTTCACGCCGGGCGAAATCGGCGATGACGCAGGCTTCTCCGGCACGGGACTGAGCAGCCGTCGCCTCCCGTTGCGCGAGCCTGATCTCGGCTTTTAGATCTTCATTCCAAAGTTCCAACAGCAGCTCGCCTTGTTCGACAAGGTCACCATTTGCAACCGAGAGCACTACGATTTGTCCGCCCGTCGCCGGGGACAACCCGGCCCGCCGGCAGGCCTCCACCGTCCCGGCCCGTGTATTGCTGATGGTAGAAGATACCGGACCGCGCGCGACAGTAATCAGACTGACCGAGACCGGATCCGGACGAGTAAGAAACCAGCCTGCAGCGATCACGGCGATTGTGAGCCCGGTGATAATGCCGAATCGCTTCATGGTGTTGAGGTTACGCTGCTCCGGCCAGATAGCGTTCTACGTCCAGGGCCGCCATGCAACCCGAGCCGGCCGACGTGACCGCCTGCCGATAGATGGGGTCGGCGACATCACCGGCTGCAAAAACACCCTCGACACTGGTTCCGGTGGCGTAGTCGCCGTCCGCTTGGTTAACGACGATATAACCGCCGTCCATTTTCAATTGATCTTCGAATATCCCGGTATTCGGCGTGTGGCCGATGGCGATGAAGACGCCTTGCACCGGAATTTCCTGCGTTGCATCACCTTGTGCGGCCTTAATCCGAATTGTGGTGACGCCAGCGTCGTCACCGAGTACCTCGTCGAGCACGTGATTCCACTGTATGTCGACGTTGCCGTCCTTGGTCTTGTCGAGTAGTCGCTTGCTCAAGATTTTTTCGGCACGGAATTCATCTCTGCGATGGACTATCGTGACCTTCGAAGCGATATTGGAGAGATACAATGCCTCTTCCACCGCGGTATTGCCGCCGCCGATCACAGCGACAGCCTGTGCTTTGAAGAAGAAGCCATCACAAGTGGCGCACGCAGATACGCCGCGTCCCTTATAGGCTTCCTCCGAGTCCAGGCCCAGGTATTTGGCGGTGGCGCCAGTGCTGATGATAAGCGCATCGCAGGTGTACTCGCCGCTGTCGCCGGTGAGGCGAAACGGCTGCTGTGCCAGCTCTACAGTATTGATTTGATCGTATAACAAGCGTGTACCGAACTTTTCCGCGTGACGTTTCATGCGCTCCATGAGTTCCGGTCCCTGGACTCCGTCGTCATCGCCCGGCCAGTTGTCCACATCCGTCGTCGTCGTCATCTGACCACCGACTTCTATACCTGTAATAATGACGGGATCCAGCGCGGCCCGCGCCGCATACACGGCTGCCGTATACCCTGCAGGGCCGGATCCCAAAATAATCAATCGATGGTGTTCTGTGGCCACGAAGCCTCCTTGCGCCGGTATGGTAGTAGAGCAGAGCCTAGAAGTCAGTCTGCAGTTGCACGGGGTCTTCAATTTGGGCAAGCTGCCCTTGTTTCAATGGTGGCACCCCGCAATCTCGCCGCCCCTAGTGTACCTCTAGGAGCACCGGTTCATGGCCAGCAGTTATCTCTTCACCTCCGAGTCGGTATCGGAAGGACACCCCGACAAGATGTGTGACCAGATCTCCGATGCCATACTTGACGCCGCTATCAAGGCCGACCCCTCGGCTCGGGTTGCTTGTGAAACACTCACGAAGACCGACTTAGTTCTGGTCGCTGGAGAGATTAGTACGACGGCGCACGTGGACATAGAGAAGCTTGTGCGCCAGGTGGTGCTGGATATCGGCTACGACAGTTTGGACGTTGGCTTCGACGGTAGCAGCTGCAGATTCATCAACGAGTTGGGGGAGCAATCGCCGGATATCGCCCAGGGCGTGAACAGAGGTGCACCGGAGGAGCAGGGGGCGGGCGACCAAGGGTTGATGTTTGGCTATGCGAGTAATGAAACCGACACGCTGATGCCGGCCCCGATCATGTACGCGCATCGACTCGTGGAGCGACAGGCAGAAGTCAGGAAGTCGGGAGAACTCGCATGGCTGCGCCCCGATGCCAAAAGCCAGGTGACGTTCCGCTACGAAGACGATCGGCCTGTGTCGATAGATGCAGTGGTGTTATCGACCCAGCACGATCCGGACATCTCGCAGAATGACCTGCAGGAAGCCGTCATGGAGAGCATCATCAAACCGGTACTGCCTGAGAAGTGGCTGAGTGCTGATACGAAGTACCACATCAATCCGACCGGTCGCTTCGTAATCGGCGGGCCCGCCGGAGACTGTGGCCTGACAGGACGCAAGATTATCGTCGACACCTATGGTGGTATGGCTCGCCACGGCGGCGGTGCGTTTTCAGGCAAGGATCCCTCCAAGGTAGACCGCTCCGCAGCCTATGCTGCCCGCTATGTCGCCAAGAATATCGTCGCTGCTGGATTGGCAGATCGATGTGAGATTCAAGTGTCCTATGCGATCGGCGTAGCGGCACCAACCTCGGTCATGGTTCAAACGTTCGGCACCAACAAGATCTCCGAGGGCCGAATCAGCACACTCGTGCGAGAGCATTTCGATCTCAGGCCCTATGGCATACTGCAGATGCTCGATCTGCTCCGCCCGATCTATCGAAAGACTGCGGTTTACGGTCACTTCGGCCGCAGCGATGCCGATTTCACCTGGGAGTGCACTGTAAAGGCGGAAGCGTTGAAAGTAGACGCGGCCGCGTAGCCTCAGCCTATCCCGCCAGCAAGGATTTTTTATGTCTGCCCTGATCTGTGGGTCGATCGCCTACGATACTATTATGGTGTTCGAAGATTCGTTCAAGAATCATATTCTGCCGGATCAGATTCATATCCTGAACGTCGCGTTCTTGGTTCCCAAGATGCGTCGCGAGTTCGGCGGCTGCGCCATGAATATTGCCTACAATCTGAAATTACTCGGCCAGGACCCCTTGCCGATGGCGACAGCCGGCAAGGACTTCGCTCCGTATCGCGATTGGCTGGAGCGTCAAGGCATTCGTCAGGATTACATTCGGGTCGTTGATAATGTATTTACAGCTCAGGCATTTATCACTACGGATCTGGATGCCAACCAGATAACAGTTTTCCACCCGGGCGCAATGAACGAGTCGCATCTGAATCGTGTCAGCGACGCCCAGGATGTCACCATCGGTATCGTGTCGCCGGATGGGCGTGACGGGATGCTGGCGCACGCCACGCAATTCGCGGCGGCTGAGATACCATTCATCTTCGACCCCGGCCAAGGGTTGCAGATGTTCGACGGCGATGAGTTACGACAGTTCGTAGAACAGGCGACATGGGTCACGGTCAACGACTATGAGTGGCAGGTATTGAAAGAACGTACGGGTTGGGATGTCGGTGACTTCAAACAACGCTTGAAAGGCTTGATCGTGACCCGTGGTGCGAAAGGCTCCATGATCTATACGCCGGCAACAGATCTTGAAATTCCAGCCGCCAAGCCCGCCACCGTGAGCGACCCGACGGGTTGTGGCGATGCTTACCGCGCCGGACTGCTGTTCGGGCTCATGGCCGGCTACGACTGGTCAACCGTGGGCCGCGTCGCAAGTCTGCTGGGTGCGATTAAGATAGAATGCCACGGAACCCAGAACCACCGCTTCACCAGGGAAGAGTTTCAGAAGCGATTTCAGGCCAGCTTCGGTGAGCCTTTAACGGAGTAACAGATTATGACCGATAAGGTTGTGGCCATTGACTCGGCGAACAACGATTACGTCGTCACCGATATTGGCCTGGCCCAGTTCGGCCGCAGGGAGATCGCGCTCGCAGAGCACGAGATGCCGGGACTCATGGCGACACGCGAGGAATTCCGGGAGAGTCAGCCGTTGCAAGATGCTCGCATCGCCGGCTCTCTGCACATGACCATCCAAACTGCGGTGCTGATCGAGACGCTCGAAGCCTTGGGCGCCGAGGTACGCTGGGCGAGCTGCAACATTTTCTCGACTCAGGATCATGCCGCAGCGGCGATTGCCGCGAACGGCACGCCGGTGTTCGCCGTCAAGGGCGAGACGTTGGAGGAATACTGGGATTATATCGACCGGATCTTCGACTGGTCGGGTGGCATTGGCCCGAATATCATCCTCGACGATGGTGGTGATGCGACGTTATTCGTCCATCTGGGGCATCGGGCTGAGGATGATGCATCGGTCCTCGATAAGACACCGGAGACCGAGGAAGAGGGCGTGCTGCTCGCGCAACTGAAAAAGTCGTTGCAGCGTGACTCACAACGTTTTCATCGGTTGGTCGAGAATATCCGCGGCGTGACCGAAGAGACGACGACAGGCGTTCATCGGCTCTACCAGATGCTGGAGCGAGGCGAGTTGTTGTTTCCCGCGATCAACGTCAATGATTCGGTGACCAAGTCGAAGTTCGATAACCTATATGGTTGCCGCCACTCGCTCGTGGACGGAATTCTTCGCGCCACCGATGTCATGCTAGCGGGCAAGGTGGCCGTCGTGGCTGGTTACGGCGATGTTGGCAAGGGCTGTTGTCAATCACTGAAGGCCCAATCCGCACGCGTCGTTGTTACGGAGATCGATCCGATCTGCGCATTGCAGGCGGCCATGGAAGGCTTCGAAGTCATGACGATGGCCGAGGCCGCAAAGATTGGTGATGTGTTCGTCACCACAACCGGTTGTGTGGACGTGATTACCGAAGCACACATGAAGCAAATGAAGCACAACGCTATCGTCTGTAATATCGGTCACTTCGATAACGAGATCGAGATCGACAAGATGCGTCAGTACGAGTGGGAGGAGATAAAGCCCCAGGTTCATAAGATCACTTTTCCTGGCGGTAGGAGCATCATTCTCCTTGCCGAGGGTCGACTCGTAAATCTCGGCTGTGCGACGGGTCATCCGAGTTTCGTGATGTCGAATAGTTTTACAAATCAAACGCTCGCTCAGATCGAATTATTCAATCATCCGGAGAGGTATCCTCTGGGTGTATATACGCTACCCAAACACCTGGATGAGAAAGTCGCACGACTACATCTCGAGAAACTCGGCGTGCGTTTGGAAGAACTTTCCCAGCGGCAGGCTGACTATCTGGGTATCGCGGTCGAAGGCCCCTATAAGTCGGAGCATTACCGCTACTAGCTGGCGGCGGCGATCAGCCTATCGAGGGCCGTGTTCGCATGCGTCAGCGCTCTCGAGTCGGCGAGAAACCGGCGCGCGAAGTTGAAACCGAGACCAATACCGTGAAACTCGAACGCGAATTGCCGCGTATCCAATCCTTCACGAAAGTTTCCCTCCGCAACGGCCTTCTGGCACATTTGGCGGATACGATCGATCCAGATCTCCTGATGATCAACGAGAAAATCGCGTAGTTCACCGGGCCGCTCGGCGAGTTCGATCGAAGCGAACAACAACGGACAACCGCCAGGACGCTCGTCCGCATCGATCCAGGCGAGCCAGCGTGAAAATAGGCTCCGCAGCCTCGCCTCACCGGTCGGTTCTCGTTGTGCGGGGCCGAGCACGCTTCGGGCTAGCTGCTCTGCGGCAGTTTCTAGCACTGCCCGTTGCAGCGCTGCTTTGGAGCCGAAGTGCCCGAACAGGCCGCTCTTCGACATGCCGGTAACGCCGGCCAGGCGAGCGATGCTCATGCCGGCAAGCCCGTGCACGCCTGCGATCGCAACAGCGTGATCGAGGATTGCGGCTCGAGTTTGCGCGCCCTTATTCATTCTTGGAACTATGCGAACGTTCGTGCGATTTTAGCACAGGCATAATACATAATCCCGTGGCGTTCGCCATAGGCGGCAGGCTAGCGATCTTAACGGCGCCTCGGCGGCAGAGGCCGTTGCCCTGAGTCTTCGGAGCCAGGTAAGCTCCGCATTCATCGGCACTTGATCTCAATAAGAAGAAGCTGTGCGCCTATTGATCCTATTTGGCGGGCCGGCACTGGCCCTAGCGCTGGGCTTAAGTCTGGCTAACTCCGGGCAGCCGTCGGACGTCTGTTGGACAGCGGGAATCACGTTGCTGTGCGCGATCTGGTGGGTCGCCGAGACGATCCCGATTCCAGCGACGGCGATGCTGCCGCTGGCGGTGTTCCCGCTGGTCGGTGTCCTGACCCCCGATCAAGTGGGTCAAGCGTATGGCAACCCGTTGATCCTGCTTTATGTCGGCGGTTTCATGCTCTCGATGGCGATGGAGAAAAGCGGTGCCCATCGTCGCCTTGCGCTCGGCATGGTGAAACTCTTCGGTGGCGATGGTCGAGGCCTGGTCTTCGGCTTCATGGCCGCGGCGGCTCTGCTGAGCATGTGGATTTCTAATACGGCCACGAGTCTGATGCTGTTACCGATCGCCTTGGCGACGCTCGAAAACACCAACGACGAGCGGTTGAAAATCGCGCTGCTGCTGGGCGTCGCCTTTGCCTGTAATGTCGGTGGAATCGGCACGCCCATCGGTACCCCGCCGAACCTGATTTTCATGCAGGTGTATCAGGACACCACGGGGACGGCGCTCGGATTCATCGACTGGATGCGTTGGGGTATCCCGGTGGTAATCTTGTTCGTGCCGCTGATTGGAATTTGGTTGACTCGACACCTGTCGGCAGGCGAGACGCTTGCGCTGCCCGCCGTGGGCGCGTGGCGCACCGAGGAGCGGCGTACGCTGATCGTGTTCGGTTGCACCGCAGCGGCCTGGATTACCCGCAACGACCCGTTCGGCGGTTGGAGCACGTGGCTCGATTTACCACAGGCCAATGACGCCAGCGTCGCGCTCTTGGCGGCCGTCATTATGTTCCTTGTACCGAACGGCAAGGGCGAACGTCTGCTGGACTGGGAGAGCGCAGTTCGTATCCCGTGGGGAATTCTGATTCTGTTCGGTGGTGGCATCTGTATCGCCAGTGCGTTCGTTAGTTCGGGCATTAGCCAAATCATCGGCGAAGCACTTGCAGCTCTCAGTGGTGTCCACATTCTGATTCTTCTCGGCGCGATCTGTTTGAGCGTGACCTTTCTGACCGAGATCACGAGTAACACGGCGACGACCGCGCTGCTCATGCCCGTTCTCGCGGCAGCCGGCGTGGGCGCCGCGATAGATCCCCGGTTGCTGATGGTACCTGCAGCCATGAGCGCCAGTTGTGCGTTCATGCTGCCCGTCGCGACAGGCCCCAATGCCGTCATCTTCTCGTCCGGACTCGTTCCGATCAAGGCGATGGTCCGAGAAGGCTTCATTCTGAATCTAATCGGCGCCGTGGTGATTACGACGGTCTGTTATTTCGTGCTCTAGGCTGGGCGCTGCCGACCAATGACGGTTTTCGAAATCAGCGCGTTTTTGATCGGGCTATCGGCGTTGTTCGGTTATCTCAATCACCAGTTCTTACGCGTTCCGCATACCATCGGTCTCGTGTTGATGGCGCTGGCTGCATCGGTAACGGTGATCATTATCGATCTCATCATGCCGGACGCCCAGGTTAGCCGGCTCATCACCGATGTCCTCGATCAGATCGATTTCCATGAAGCTCTGATGCATGGGATGTTGAGTTTTCTATTATTTGCAGGCGCATTGCATGTGGATCTCACGGCCTTTCGCAGCCGCCTCTGCGCCATCGGGGTCCTGGCGACATTGGGTACGATGATTTCAACCTTCGCGGTCGCGACGGGCATCTGGCTTCTATTCGATCTGTTCAACTCGGACCTACCGTTTCTCTGGGCCCTGGTGTTTGGTGCGCTGATTAGTCCGACCGATCCCGTCGCAGTATTGGGCTTGTTCAGGTCCGTGACGGTGCCGGAAACGCTGCAGGCGAAAATGGCGGGCGAGTCGCTGTTCAATGACGGTGTCGGTGTGGTTGTTTTCACGGTCGTTGTGAGCATCGCGGTCGCAAGCTCTACAGGCGCTGCTGCGCTCGGAGTCGCCGAAGTCGCCGAACTGTTTGTTACCGAGGTCTTCGGCGGAGCCCTGCTGGGCATCGTTGCGGGTTATGTTGGTTATCGTGCCATGTATCACATCGACGAACACAACCTAGAGGTGCTTATCACGCTGGCTCTAGTCATGGTGGCTTATGCGGTGGCGATTCGTTTACATCTGAGTGGGCCGATAGCAATGGTGATCGCGGGTCTCTTTATCGGCGACAAAGGCATGAAGTATGCGGTCAGCGACAATACCCGCGATCATCTGCAAAAATTCTGGTCGTTGCTGGATGAGATTTTGAACTCTGCGCTGTTTCTGTTAATCGGTCTCGAGGTGTTGGTGATTGCGCGTGCCGATACGCACGTAGCGTTGGCGATCTTGGCGATTCCGCTGACGCTGGCAGCCCGATGGTTGAGTATCTATATTCCGATTCGTCTGCTCAGCCGGTGGGAGACGTTCACCACGGGTGCGGTACCAGTGCTCGTATGGGGAGGTTTACGCGGCGGCATAGCAGTCGCGTTGGCGCTGTCTCTACCCGCCAACGAGTACAAAGGAACGATTTTGACTTTGACCTACGCTGCAGTGCTGTTCTCGATCGTGGTACAGGGGCTAAGCATCAAGGCACTGGTTAAGCGCGTGATCCCCGAGTCGAGCGGATAACCGGGACCCTGTCTGCCAAAGAAGCAGCCCCCACCGGAGCGGGCGGGGTGTGCCGCGCTGTCTCCAAAAACTGGCTAGGTGAGTCGTTCAGAATCGCCAGGAGAGGTCGATTCGGAAGGTATCCAGGCTCGCGTCCTCCGTTGCGCTACTCGTGTCCACTTCGAGCACGCCATAGCTGCCGCGCAGGCTCATCTCATTCCTGAGGTCCCAACGTATGCCGACCGCAGCGGAGTAAGACGTCCTGGTCTCCGAGTACGTGTCGAAGAAACTCTGGCAAATATAGCCCCACCACGGATCCCACCAGCAGCCCGTGGTCGGTGGGCCGTCGACGATGTTCGAATCAATATAGGTCCAGCCGACGCCTGCTTCGATGAATGGAGTCAGCGCACCGTCCAGGAAGTAGAACACGCCCTTGACGTGCAACGTGTTGATATCGAGACTTGCGCTGATCGTATCGGGTTGACCGGTATCTTCGCGGATGCGGGTCGCGTCGTAACTGGGATTGCTCCAAGTCCAGTCAGCCAGTACCGCTAGCCGATTCGTGAAGTTGTAGCCTCCGGTGAATCCCCACCCGACATCGCTGCCTACTTCCAGCTTGGCTCCGTTTTCTCCGCTCAAGGACTCGGAGGTCATGTCGGCTATCAAGAACCCCGCCTCCCACGTGCCGGCCCTATCCCGCACCATCTGGGCGGAGGCAAGCGATGAAAAACAGAACAGGACGATCGCTGGACTTACGATGCGCATTCGAGTTTCCTCTACTGGAGATGGCTGACCGGAAAAAGAAGTATATATGATAGCCTCGTCGGTATTGTTGACTTCACAGCCACGATCCGCTTCTTTACAATGAGCTTACGCGAACCGCTGTTGGAGTCTTCCGATGCATCGCTCTGGTATTGTCACGATCTTCTTGCTGTCGGGCGTAATGCAACCCGCCCTCGCGCAAGATCGAGCGGTCGAGCGGCCGCTTTTCGCCACGGACTCGACGTTGGAGCTAACGATCGAGGGGCCGTTCGAACGGCTCACTCGCGAGCGCCATGCGAAACCCGAACTGGACGGTATCGTGCGTTACACCGACGCCCAGGGGCAAGAAGTGGTCTTGGACGTCGGACTCTCGCCGCGAGGAAACTCGCGCCTGGACATCTGCAGTTTTCCGCCGTTCTGG
>SMVB01406758.1_pt1 | contig 13960 bp, 12 predicted proteins | sample 2456461 | NCBI WGS metagenome assembly SMVB01 (sample SAMN11095934, study PRJNA526329) | marine sediment metagenome | biome: Marine sediment; feature: Surficial sediment; material: Deep marine sediment; isolation source: Hadal surficial sediment | place: Pacific Ocean | collected 2014-05 | depth... | reverse complement strand
GGGCTGCTTGCGCCCTCTCGCTGGCCTCCGTCCCCGGCGCCAGCTCAACCACCTTGCCCAGGTGCCGCCGCGCCGCCGGGACCTGAGACAGATCGCGGTACGTCAACCCGAGCTCGAGGTGCGCCGCGACGTTCAACTCGTCGAGCTCGACCACCTTGATGAACGCCGCAATGGCCTCCTGAATGCGATCAAGCTCCCGCAGCACTTTGCCGAGCTGGAGGTGAACCGGCGCGTACAACTGATCGGTATCGGCAACTGCGGCGGCGGCGGTGGAGAGATGCTCGAGCGCCGCCGTCGGGTTACCCACCTCGAGGTAGACGTTGCCCAGGTTCAAGCGCACGCGGGCCTTGGACACGGGTGGATACACCGGATCGCGCAACGCCGTGAGAAACTCGCGCAACGCCCCGTCGAGGTCACCCTCCGTGTAGCGCAGCAAACCAAGGTAGTTGCGCGCCTCAGAGAGCCCTGGATTTCGGGACAGCGCCTTCATCAAGGATTCCTCGGCCTTGCCGAACTGGTGGGTCAGGAACTCCGCCACGCCGAGCCACATATAGGTCTCGCCGTTCTCCGGGTAGAGGTCGACCGACCGCTCGAGCAAGGGAATCGCCTCGTAGGGCTGGTTGTCCTCGATGTAGAGGATCGCCAGCATTTGCAGGTCACGCGGGTCGACGTCGTCCGGATTCTGCGGCGGAGCCAAGAGCCCGGCGGGTCCGAGCATCCCGCCGGCCGCGCTCGCGGTGCCGATGGTGATCGCCGATACGCAGAGAAACACAGTCCAGCACAGAGCATGCCTTGAGTAATGCATGGGCCAGATCGTAGCACGCCAGATGCCATTCCCGAGAGGGGTTGAGGCCGCATATCTCAACGCCACTCGGTGTCGTGCAGGCACGAAGAAGGGCGTTGAGGTATGCGGGCCGGCTACTCTTCGACCAAAGCCCGGGCCATCAGATCCTCGATCGCCGCCCGCGGCGGCTTATCCTCGTGCAGGATCGCGTAGACCTCGTCGGTGATCGGCATCTGCACACCCAGCCGGCGACCCAGATGGGACGCGGCCGCGGTCGTCTCGACGCCTTCGGCGACCATCTGCATGTTGCCGACGATGTCGTCGAGGCTGCGGCCCTTGCCGAGCTCGACGCCGACGTGGCGGTTTCGACTCAACTTTCCGGTGCAGGTCAGCACCAGGTCGCCGAGACCGGCCAACCCCATCAAAGTGGCCGGCATCGCGCCGCGGGCGACCGCCAAAGCGGTCAACTCCTTGAGGCCCCGGGTGATCAGGGCGGCGCGCGAGTTGGTGCCGAAACCGAGCCCGTCGGCGATCCCGGTGGCGATGGCGATGACGTTCTTGAGCGCCCCGCCGTGCTCGACGCCGATGATGTCGGCGTTGCGGTAGGCCCGCAACGGGCCGTGGCTCAGGCAGGTCTGGACCCTCTCGGCCGCCGCCAGGTCGACGCACGCCACGGTTACCGCTGTCGGGTGCCCTTCGACGAGCTCGGCCGCAAACGAGGGGCCTGACAGAGCCACGATCGAGTGTTGCGTCCCGCCGGTGTAGTCGGCGAGCACCTCGCTCATCCGCAGCCCGGTGTCGTCCTCCAGGCCCTTGGTCGCCGAAACCAGGCGCGCCCCGGGCGGGAAGGCGGAGCCGATCTCGTCCCAGACCGAGCGCAGGTAACGCGACGGGATGGCGCTGATCACCAGGTCGGCCTCTGCCATGCTCGCTTCGGCGTCGGCACTGATGACAAGAGATGCCGGCAGCTCGCAGCCCGGCAGATAGTCGGCATTCTCGCGGCTGCGGCTCATGGCATCGGCGGCCACCTGCCGCCGCGCCCACAAGGTGACATCGTGGCCGCCCGCGCAGGCATGAACCGCCAGAGCGGTGCCCCACGATCCGGCGCCGAGGACCGCGATCGTCCACCGATCTCGGGGCTCCACATTGGTTGCAGCCGCGCCCACCATCACCTCCGTCCGATCGCTGCAATGCTCATGATCGTACCCCTGCGTCCGATCGCCGCGATGCTCATGATCGTGCCCCTCCGAGCTTCGCTTCCTCGCCCCGCATGAGGCGTCCGATATTCTCCCGGTGCCGCCAGAAGATGAGGAGCGCCGCCAGCGCCGCGGCCGCGACCGAGTAGCCGGGCTCGCCGCGCCACCACGCGGTGAGCACCAACGCCGTCGCAGCGAGCAAAGACGCCAGCGACATCATACGGCCGGCCGCGAGAGCAACCACCAAGACGCCGATCCCGACCGCCGTCGGCACGGGTAGGAGCAGGCCGAACGCCCCCAACAGCGTGGCAACCCCTTTGCCGCCGCGCAAACCGAGCCACGGCGTATAGCAATGCCCGAGCACGGCGCCCAGAGCGCCTGCCGCGGCCCAAGCCGGCTGCGGGTTGGCCAACACGGTGGCGCCCACATACGCGGCGAGGAAGGTGCCGACGGCGCCCTTCGTAGCATCGAGAAAAAGGGTGACGACGCCGCCACCGACACCGAGCGCCCGGCTGACGTTGGTGGCGCCGATGTTGCCGCTGCCGGTTTGGCGAACGTCGTCGCCGGTCTTCAGGCGCACGATCAGGTAGCCGAAGGGAATACTGCCGACGGCGAAGCCGATCAACACACCCCCGACGATCGGAATGATGTCGTTGCGAGCCGCCTGGAACAGATCAATCATCGGCGCCATCGTCCGATCCGGCGAGCCGCCGGCGCACGAGGCCCAGCACGGCGCCGACCGCGGCGGCGCGCACGGCGGCGCGGTCACCCTCGAAGTCCCAGCGCCGCGAGACGGTCGCGCGATGGTCGGCAACGGCCCCGAAAACGCGTCCCACGGCGTCGTCGGGGCCGTGTTCGGGGTCCGGGCCGGCGGAGGGGCCGGCCCAGCCGGTCACCGCGACGCCGTAGGTCGCCCCCGATCGGGCGCTGATCGCCGCGGCGAGCGCTTCGGTCGTGGTCGCGGAAACCGTGCCGTGCTCCGCGAGAAACTCGGGATCGATGCCGGCGAGCTCGACCTTCGCTGCGGCGGTGTACACCACAACGCCGCCCCAAAAGAAGTCGGAAGAGCCGGGTACGAGCGTCAGCGTCGCCGCAACCAGGCCGGCTGTGCAGCTTTCCGCCGTGGCGACGGTCTCGCCCCGCTCGACCAGGATGCCACCCACCTCTTCGGCGAGGCGGCGGAGGTCGTTCGCGGTCGGGTGGCTCACATCCCCGACGCCCAGAGGATCGCGCGGACCGTCACCTGGGTGTAGATCGCGGCGACGACGTCATCGGCCATGATGCCGACGCCGCCGTGCAGACTCTCGAAGCGGCGCGCCGGAAAGGGCTTCCAGATATCGAAGATGCGGAAAAAGAAAAACGCCAGGACCCAACCCGCAACGCCCTGGATCGCCACCATCGACAGCCACATCGCCGCCCACTCATCGACGACGACCGCCGACGGGTCGTCGCCCCCCAATCCCTGCGCCGCGATCTCGGCCGCGATCGTGCCGAGCACCGTCAACACGATGCCGGCGGCGAGCTGCCACTTCCAATCGAGGGGTGCGAGCAGCGGGATGAATGACACCAGGCCGAGCAACGCCCCCCAGGTGCCGGGCGCGGGCCAGAGAAAACCGGCGCCGAAGCCGGTCGCCAGCAGGCGGGAGGCCTGCTCCAGCGGGCTCCGGGTCACGGCGTGAGCCGTCCCAGCAACCTCGGGAAAGGGATCGTCTCGCGCAGGTGCGGCACACCGGTGATCCAGGCGACGACGCGCTCGAGCCCCATGCCGAAGCCCGAGTGCGGCACCGAGCCATAGCGCCGCAGGTCGAGGTACCACTGGTAGTGCTCCTCGTCGAGGCCGTGCTCGCGGATGCGGGACAGCAGCAGGTCGTAGTCATCGATTCGCTGGCTGCCGCCGACGATCTCGCCGTATCCCTCGGGCGCGATCATGTCCATGGCGAGCGCCAGCTCGGGACGCTCCGGGTCGGGCTCCATGTAGAACGCCTTGATCGCGGTCGGGAATCGATGCACCAGCACGGGCCGGTCGAAGGCCTCCGAGATGATCGTCTCGTGGCCGCCGCCGAAGTCCGAGCCCCATTCAAAATCCTCGCCCGCCTGTTTCAGAATCTCGACCGCCTCATCGTAGTGGATGCGCGGAAACGGTTTCACGACGCGCTCCAGCGCCGTGGTGTCGCGCTCGAGGACCTCGAGCTCGTCCTTGCACTCCACCAGTGCCGTCTGCACCACGTGCGAGATGAAATCCTCCGCCAACTCCATGGCGTCATCGAGGGTCGCGTAGGCAACCTCCGGCTCCAGCATCCAGAACTCGATGAGGTGCCGGCGGGTCTTGGACTTTTCGGCGCGGAAGGTCGGCCCGAAGCAGTAGACGCGACCGTGCGCCACGCAGGCCGGCTCCAGATAGAGCTGCCCGCTCTGCGTCAGAAACGCGGTCTCGCCGAAGTAGTCGGTGGAAAACAGCGTCGTCGTTCCCTCGACCGACGTCGGCGTCAGGATCGGGCTGTCGATGAGCACGAAGCCGCGGTCGTGATAGTACGACCGGCAAATGTGGACCACCTTGCTGCGCACCCGCAGAAGCGCGTGCTGGCGCTTCGAGCGCAGCCATAAGTGCCGATGATCCATCAGAAATTCGATCCCGTGCTCCTTCGGGCTGATGGGATACTCGGCCGCCATGTGGACGACCTCGACACGCTCGGCACCGAGCTCGAAGCCGCTCGGGGCGCGGGCGTCGGCACGTACCGTGCCGGTCACGATCACCGATGACTCCTGCGTAACTTCCCCGATCAGATCCCACGAGGCGTCGTCGACGTCCTGGGGCGTGGCCACCGCCTGCACCGTGCCGGTGCCGTCGCGTAGCTGCAGAAAAGCGATCTTGCCGCTCGACCGCTTCTTGTACAGCCAGCCGCGCACGGTGACCGTTTTGCCCTCGTACTCGCCGAGGTCTTCAATGTAGATCGGTTCAGCCATGATGACGAGCGATCGTACCATCAGCTGCCCTGGCCGGGTGCTGACCACAACGACGACAGTCAACGCGAGCGTTCGCGTTCTTGACATGTCGCCTCTCCTTTCTGAGAGGTTGAGTTGGACATATCAAGAACCGGGGCGCGGCCGGCGCGCGGACAGGATCAAGGGGTACTTACCGCAGGACGGTTTCGGCGCAGGTAATCAACGACTCTGGCTAGCTGTTCTATCCGCCCCAGGTCGCCACTTTGCTGGGTGGCGAAGGAAACACCGCCGCGCTACCTAGCCGCTTCGATCTTCTGGAGAATCTCCAGCGACTGGCGACCGGGCCGCGATGGCAGATCGGCGAGATCCTGGAATACTTCGATCGCTTCCGGAGTCCGACCCCTGCGGAGCAGGAGATTCCCAAGATACCAGAGGCAAGACGATGCAACGTCATCTTCGGTACGGGCCGTCGCCGCACCCTCCTCGAGAAGCCTTCCCGTGCGAGCGCTGTCGTCTCCGACGAGATAGCGGGCGATCCCCAAGTACGCCGCCACGAGTCGTGACAACGGGTCATCTTGACGGAGTTGTTCGAGGTCGCGCACTGCCGCTGCGTAGTCGCCAGCGGCGAGTTTTTCGCCAGCGGCTAGCAGTCGCGGTTCTATCGGGGCCACACCTGGAATATTGCCCATCGGCGTGGGGCTCCCGAGGTGGAATCGGACAATGAAGACAGGTATCGGTTCGGTTGTGGCCAGCGCGGCGAGCTGTTCTTCAACCCCGGGTTCATCGACGACGAACGTTTGCAGAAGGACGGCGAGAGCTGCCAAGAGAATGACGCTGGCCGCCACCGCCGCGATCCACATGTGTTTGGCAGTCTCCGCCCTCCCCCGCGATGCTGCCCGAGTCGTCAGCATCAGCATTCCCGCCAACTTGTCGCCGCACTCGGAGCAGGTACGACAATGCTGGAGGAGAAGCTTCTCCCCCTCCGGGCCGTGACCTCGAACGAACGACCTCAGATCGTCCAGCGTGAAATGGCCGCCACTCATCCCGTAGAGCTTCCTGCACGCGCCCATGAACCGTTGCAGCCGAGACTCCTTGGACGCCGGCGATCTCCCGGAGCATGAGCCCCGGGTCTCTCAATAGATACAACCCAATTGCCGCTCGAGTTTTCAGTTCCATCTTCTCGAGGGCGGTGCCGTTCGCTCCGTATGAGATCGAGAAATGGAGTACGAATGGACAGCTGGAGCGAGTCTTGCGGCGCGAGGCTGCTTGGTTTCCCGCCCGAACCGAGGAATTTGGGCCGACAGTCAGAGCCATTCGAGAGGGTGGGGACGGTTATCTGTGGGTTTCCATAGTCGTCCCCAGCGACAAATGGAGTGTCGATCGGATTCAAGGCCCGATGGACCTCCGGAAATGCTTGACACAGTGGTCGAGGTGCTCGATCCGCGCACCGGACGCTTAGTCAGTTCCCTCAGGACCGATCACGTATTTTTCTGGTGGGCGGGAGACATGTTGTACAGCTACGGAGAGGAGGACGACGGAAACCTGTTTATCGACGTTTGGAGATTGAGCAATGACGAATTGCCGAGTCGCTGCACTTGGCCTTGGACTCGCCGTGGCGCTTATGACGGCGAGTACCATTGTTGTCGCTGCGCCGATGGCGTCAGCGGACCTCATGGCATCGAAGCTCCCGAGGAGCATCGTAGAGGTCCGCGGCGCCTGATTCGCTGACTGTGGCAGCCCGCCGGCGCCGACACTCCTGGCGCCGCGTTCCCGTGCCGCGAACAACCTCAGAGACGGTCGAAAGCAGCAAGCTCGGCCAGCAGGTCGTCCCACCCGAGCCCGGCGATGGCGCGCTTTGCGTGGCCCCACGTGCGACGCGCAAAGGTGGCGTACTCGTGTCGACCGGCGACGCTCACCTGGTAGCCGAAGGTTCCGAGCGCCTTGAGGGAACGCTGCGCCGCGGTCAGCGCGAGCCCCTGACGAGCGTCGGCGGGTAGCGAAGCCGGCTCCCGCGGCACATCCGCCACCGCGCTGGTCCCGATGCTGGTTCTAGCGCCGGCCCAGAAGGTCTCGATCGCCGCCGCCCTCGCGGTGCTCGGCACGTCGCGGTAGTCGTCCCCCAGCAAGGACACCAGGTCGTAGAACAGCGGCCCTTCCATGGCGTCCTGGAAGTCCACGACCATCAGCTCGCCGCCGACCAAGAGGTTGCGTGAGTGGTAGTCGCGGTGGCACATGCGGCGCGGTAGCTGCGCCACGGCGGCGGCGAGGCGCTCGAAGGCGTCGTCGCGACGCGGCGATGGCTCGGCCCCGAGCCAGCCGCGCAGGGCGTGCTCCTCGCTGAACGCCAGCTCGTTTCGCAAGCGCTCGGCATCCAATCGCCAGTCCGGGTTCGGACCTTGCTCTTCGAGACCGTGAGCCTGCAACGCCAGGATCACCCGTGTTGCCTCGATGTAGCGGTCGGTCAGTTCAGCGGTCTCGGCGTGCTCGGAGAGAAGCAGGTCACCACCGTCTTCGACGATCAAGGCCCGCGTCGTGGCGCCGTAGATCCGCGGCACTCGGACACCGGCAGCCAGAAACCAGCGCGCGGCACGCTCGTACCCGGCAACGGCGTCGGCATCGTCGCTTTCGTAGAGAACCAAGACGACCGCTGCCGGCGTCGGGCTCCGGGTCCGGGCCGGGGTCGCCCCGGGGTGCGGCGTGACCCTCTCGGCGTCCGAGATACGCCTCCCGGGGTCCCGGATGCCCCTATCGTGATCCGGCGTGATCCTGTAGAAGCGTCGAAGCGAAGCATGCAGACGCAGGCGCACGGCACCCCGCACGGGCCACGGGAACGGCAAACCGTCGATGCCAGCCACGTCGCGCAACTCATTCCACGCGTTGCCGCGCTCCGCACTCATCCCGTCTGCCCGACCGCCTCGGGCGCGATGACCTCGTCGACACGCCGCGCACCGGCTGGAACCACGGCATCTTCGAGAACGATGCAGCGCTCGACATGCGCTCCCGTACCGATCCAGGCGCGTTTCATCAGCACGCTGTCTCGCACCGTTGCACCGTAGCCGACGTAGGCGCGCTTGCCCGCGATCACGCCTTCGATCAGCGACGCTTCTTCCAATTCGACCTGCTGGTCGAGCATGAACGGGGGACGCATCCCGGCGCGCGACCGGCCCACCGGCGCGCGCACGTAGCCGCCCGGCGCGATCCGCCGGTAGCCCTTGAAGGCGAGCGGGAAGTCCTCGCGTCGCAGGGCTTCGAGCTGGCAGGAGAGATAACGCGCCGGCGTTCCGATCTCATACCAGCTACCGGGAACCACGACGCCGTGCAACGGCAATCGCTCTTCGAGCAAACGACCGTAGATCGGATCGACGAGGCCGCAAAACCTGTCCTCGGGAACCAGCTCCAGGACCTCGCGCTCGACGATATGGATGCCCGTAAAGCACCCCGCGACGGCATCGTCGGCGCTGGGCGCGGCGGCGCCATCGGCACCCGACGTCGCCACACGATCGGCCCCGGGCGCGGTCCCCAGGCCCGGGATATGGGTGACGGCGCCGGCGCCGTCGATCTCGATGCCGGGGTACTCACGGCCGCCCGGCCCGGCGTGGAGCGCCATCGTCGCCAACGCCCCCGAAGCGCAGTGGTGTTGCCACAGGGAACCCGGGGCGATCGTCGTCGCCACGTCGCCGTTGACGATGAGCACGCGGGCACCGAGGCGGTCGAGCACCTTGCGGGGCCCGCCGGCGGTGCCCAGGAGCGGCTCCTCGACGCTGAAATGAAGATCGATGCCGAATTGATTCTCTCGGTAGCGTGTCCGTACGCCATCCGCGTGGTGGTGCAGGTTGATGACCGCCCGGGTGAAGCCGCAACGACGCAGCCAATCGAGCGTGTAGTCGAGTAACGGGCGGTTCAGGAAGGGCACGACCGCCTTCGCACGGGTCGAGGTCAGCGGTTCGAGGCGAGTGCCGTAGCCCGCCGCGAGGACCATCGCGGTGCAGTTCTCGGCCAACGCTCCCCTGGCCCGCATGTCTCAACGCCCTCCTGTTGCGGGCGCGGAGAAGCACGTTGAGAACTCCGAGCTGCCCTCGATTTCATCCTCGATCGGCATCGCGCGCTCGATGGTAGCAGGCAGTGACCTGCCAGCCCGGACTTCCCCATGGTTTAGCGGATCTCGAAGAACACGCCGAGATAGCGCTCGTCGGCGCCGCCGAGCAGATCCGCCGGCGCCACGCCACGGGTGGCGAAGAGCCGGACATGATACGCGTAGCCGTCGCCGTCGCGACGGCCGCGGCCGATTTCCAGGCGTGCCCGCTGGTTCGCCCCGGGCTGTGCCGGGCCGCTGAGGGTGCCTCCCTGCACCGAGGCCGCTACCTCTCCGCGAACCAGAACGCGCAGCGACACCTCCATCGTGTCGAGCGACTCGGTGGTAGTAAGAACAAAATCAACGACGGTGCCGGCCGTCGCCCAGACACCCCCGGCCTCGGCCCACGCCACTTCCGGGAGCTCCTCAGCGACCCACACGACGGGGCCCGCGTCCATCGTCGTCGGCCGATGGCGGTCGGAACGGGGCCAGGCGCCGTGGTGCAGGAGCACGAAGGCGCAGCTCACGGTGACCACGGCGGTCGCCGCCCGCCAACCCGCACGCCGGATCGGGTCCGGTGTCTCGCGGGTGGCAAGGCTGCCGACGCGCTGGGGCTCAGGCTCGAGCTCATGTTCGGCGTCGGACTCGGGAGTCGGCACGCGCGCCGCAATGATCGCCACATCGGCGGCCCGCATCCCGTGACGCCACAGAAGTACGCCGAGCGCGCCGACCACCAACGTCCACGCAGAGGTCACCGCCCAGTTCGGCTGCTCGACGTTTACCCACTGCGGAAAAAGCCGCCACCAGCCCGAGCCGTACGGCGTGTAGTTTTGCAGCAGCCGCGAGGCCAGGACCGGGTAGTCGTGCGGCAAGAGCTGCGGCTGGGCGGCGTACGCCAGCGTCAACATCGTCGATAGAGCGAGCAGCGCGCCGCGCAGGACAGCGTACCCTCGAGCGGTGGAAACGAGGGCCAAACCCACACCCAGGGCCGGGCCGAGCGCCCACAAAACCGCCATCAACGGCCGCACCGGGGGGCCTTGCCCACCGAGTTGCTGCGACAGCGCGTAGGGCCCGACGTACGACGCGACGACCAGCGCCAGCATCACGACCAGGCCGCGCTCGCGCCTCCAGAGCCAACCGAGCCCGACGCTCGCCAGGAGGAAATGCGGGCCGTAGGCCAGCAAGCCGTCCTTCTGGTCGAGCAGGTACCCGATCGCGGTAGCGACCGCCCCCGGCCACGCGGCGACGTAGGCGCTCCAATCACCCCCCAGAGCCGGGGCACCGGCCTGCGGCCCGGCGCCGAGGTAGACGGCCATCGGCGAGATCGACCCGTACAGCGCCCAGGTAAACAGCGCGTGCAACAGAAGCCCACCGGCCAGGGGGACGCCCGATCGCCACGCCCGGCTGACGCGGGCGGCCGGCGCCGCACACCAGATGCCGGCGAGAAACACCGTCCCGGCAAGCGGTATGTATTTCACCCCGAGCCACGGGAGAGCGGCGAGCGCCAGGCCGCACCAGATCTCCGCGGCGTGGCCCGCGGCGTCCGTCTCCCTCGCCACCCCAAGCCCGGACTTCTCGACGGGTGGCTGCTGCGCGCGCGCTGTGGCACGCGAAGACTCCGTAGCACCTGGTAGGGGTGCGCGACGCACGAGCTCGCGGAAGGCGAACAGGGCGAGCAACATGGCGGGCACTTCCGGAAAGATGAACAGAGGCGCGAAGAGCAGTGGCGCCAGCAGCGTCGTGGCAGCGGTACCGTACGCCGCCGCGCGGGCGGAGACAGTCTCCTCGATGAAACCGTACAGCACCCACGCGAACAGCCCGTACAGCAGCGCCAGCACGGCCCGCGGCAGGGCGACCATGGCCTCGGGCCCGAGCCGCTGACCCACCGCGTAGGCCGGGGCAAGGAGCACCGGGAGACCGAGACCGTGCATCGAGTACCGCGTCCCCTCGCCCAATCCGGGCTTGTAGTGGGGCGACAGCGCCGCCGGATGGTACGGGGCGTGCACCCGCCGGCGGTAGTCGTCGGCCAGATCGATGTCGCCGTCGCCGACCAACGAGTGGGCCACGATCAGGTAGTGGGGCTCGTCACCGCTGGGCGGGCTGGCGCCGATCACCAGAGCCAGCGCGACGGTCGCGCAACCGCCGGCCAACAGCAACCGCAGACCAACACCGCGCTCTGCCGGCGCGGGCACCACCACGCTCCAGCGCCGCACGACCAACAACCCGCCGACGGCAAGGCCGAGCGACGCCAACGGCGGTGCCGTCGGCCAGAAAAAAAAGGCATCGAGCAGGGGCGCGACCGACGGCGCCGCCGCCCCCCAAAGAAACGGCGTCACGGCGATGCCGACCACATCCGGCGACACCTCGTAACGCCGCGCGACAAACCGCGAGATCGTCCATCGCGCCGCCGCCAGAACGAGGGCCAGAGCCGCAGCAGCGATCCAGAAGCCGGGCGAGCCGAAGTACGCGGCGGCAGACGCAACCGGGCTGCCGAAACCGGAGCCGGGCGGAATACCACCGTGAACGAACCAGACAGCGAGGCCGAGCCCGCCCGCCAGAGGTGCCGCTTTCGCGCCGTTGGTCAGAACTCGAGAATCTCGCTGTTCTTGCGTTCCGCGAGCTCGTCGATACGTTTGACGTAGTCGTCGGTGAGCTCTTGGACGTCTTTGTAGCCGCGGTGCTCGTCGTCCTCGCTGATTTCCTTGTCGCTCTGCAGCTTCTTGATCTTGTCGTTGGCCTCGCGGCGGATATTGCGAACCGCCGTTTTACCGTGCTCCGCGGCTCGGCCGACGGCTTTGGTGAGCTCAACGCGGCGCTCTTCGGTGAGCTCCGGGACGGGGAGCCGGATCACGGCGCCGTCATTGCTCGGATTCAGCCCCAGCTCGGCCTGATGGATCGCTCGCTCGACCGCCTCCATCGTCGATTTATCGTACGGCTGAATAACCAGGAGGTTGGCTTCCGGCGCCGTCAGGCTGGCGAGCTGGTTGAGCGGCGTCGGGGCGCCATAGTAGTCGACCACGATATCATCGAGTATCGAGATGCTGGCACGGCCGGTGCGCAGCGTATTGAACTCGTGCGTCACCGACCCGATCGACGCCTCCATGTGCTGCTTCGCGTCGCGCAGGGCGTCGTCCACCATGGTGCCTGACTCCTTCGTTGCATCCCCGAGCGCTCCGTCCCGGGATCTACGAGTTGTCTACGCGCTGATCACCGATCCGATCTTCTCGCCGAGGACCGCCTTGATCATATTGCCCTGCTTGCGCAGGTTGAAGATGAGGATCGGAAGATTGTTGTCCATGCAGGTCGTGATCGCCGTCGCGTCCATGACCCGGAGCCGCTGCTCGAGGACCTTGAGATAGGTGATCTTGTCGATCCGTTCGGCCTCGGGATCGGTCTCCGGGTCGGCGGTGTAGAGGCCACCGACCTTGGTCCCCTTCATCAGGATCTCGGCGTGGATTTCCATGGCGCGCAGCGCTGCCGCCGTGTCGGTGGAAAAATACGGGTTGCCGGTACCGGCGGCGAAGATCACGAGACGGCCCTTCTCGATGTGACGGATGGCGCGTCGCCGGATGAGAGGCTCGGCCACCTGGTGGATCTCGATGGCCGACATCACGCGGGTTTCGACGCCGCGCTTCTCGAGCGCGTCCTGCAGCGCCAGGCTGTTGATCACGGTGGCCAACATGCCCATGTGGTCGGCCGTGACGCGGTCCATGTCGAGGGCGTCGGCGCGAATGCCTCGGAAGATGTTGCCGCCGCCGATGACCACGCCGAGCTCGACCCCGAGGGCGTGGATCTCGGCGATCTCGTCGGCGACGGCCAATACCACGTCGGGATCGATGCCGAATCCCTTGTCGCCCATCAGGGCTTCGCCGGAAAGCTTTAGAAGTACCCGCTTGTATTTCGGCCCGTCGCTCACCGCGACATCCTAACCGGTAGAAATGAGCTGGGTATCCGACTCACCGACCGCGAAGCGCACAAAGCGGCCGACGACAATGTTCTCGCCGAGGCGGTGAATGGCTTCGGCCAGCAGGTCGCTGACGGTCTGGTCGGGATTCTTCACGAAGGCCTGCTCGTAGAGCACCGTCTCAGAAAGGTAGCGCTCGAGCTTGCCGTCGACGATTTTCTCGATGATCTCGGCCGGCTTCCCGGCGGCTTCCGCCTGCGACTGATAGACCTCGCGCTCGTCCGCCAGGACGGCCTGGTCGACGTCCTCACGCTTGATCGCCGTCGGGTTGGAGGCGGCGATGTGCATGGCAATGTCGCGTGCCAGGGCGATGAAATCGTCGGACTTGGCGACGAAATCGGTCTCGCAATTGAGCTCGAGCATGACGGCGATCTTGCCGCCGAGGTGGACGTAGGCTTCGATCAGACCTTCGCTTGCCTCGCGGCTCGCCTTCTTGGCGACCTTCGCCTTGCCCATCTTGCGCAGGACCGTGATCGCTTCATCGACATTGCCCGAGGCTTCCTGCAGCGCTTGCTTGCAGTCCATGATGCCGACGCCGGTTCGTTCGCGCAGTTCTTTGACCTGACTCGCACTGATGCTCATTTGCTGGCTTCCCAAGTCGACGTTCCCGATGCGGGACCGCCGGTGGCTTGCAGATGACGGTGCTCGACGGCGCCGTCGTTATTCCTTGGATTCCATTGCCGCCTCGTCGCCATCAGCGTCCTTGGCATCGCTATCGGCTTCGGTGGCCGCCTCGGCGTCCTTGGCACCCTTAGCGCTCTTGGCTTCCTTGGTGCTCTTGGCTGCCTTGGCGACCTTGGCAACCTTGGCTTCCTTGGCTTCCTTGGCGCCTTTCGCTGGCTTGGTGCCCTTGGCTTCCTCGGTGCCCTTGGTTTCTTTGGCGTCCGTGGTGGCCTTGGCTTCGGTGGCTTCAGCGCCAGGCGCCGCGACTCCCTGCTCCACCGACTTGTCCTTGGCCGGCTCCTCCTTGGCCGCGTCTCCGCCCGCGGCCTTGGACTTCG
>SMVB01222119.1_pt1 | contig 13960 bp, 15 predicted proteins | sample 2456461 | NCBI WGS metagenome assembly SMVB01 (sample SAMN11095934, study PRJNA526329) | marine sediment metagenome | biome: Marine sediment; feature: Surficial sediment; material: Deep marine sediment; isolation source: Hadal surficial sediment | place: Pacific Ocean | collected 2014-05 | depth... | reverse complement strand
TTTTGATTGGCAAGGTCACCAAAATCAGTTTTGTTTCCCTGGCGTTCCTCCTTGCCCTTAATACCACCGGGATTGATTTAACCGCGCTTGCGGTCTTTGGCGGCGCGTTGGGTGTTGGTATTGGTTTTGGCATGCAAAAGGTCGTTTCCAATTTTATCTCAGGGGTAATTCTTTTAATGGATCGATCAATCAAACCCGGCGATGTCATCCAGATTCAGGATACTTATGGCTCGATCAACAAGCTGGCGGCGCGTTATACCTCTGTCATTACCAGGGATGGTACTGAATACCTGATTCCAAACGAGGACATGATCACCCAGCCGGTGATAAACTGGTCGCACACCAACCGTGCTGTCCGGCGCCGGATACCGATTAGTGTCTCCTATAAATCAGATCTTGATTTGGCCCGGAAAATCATGATCAATGCTGCGAAAAAACACGAACGCACTCTGGACGAAATGGACCCTCGGGCACTTATTAAAGGGTTTGGTGACAACGGGGTCGAACTTGAGCTGCGGTTTTGGATCAATGATCCGCAAAACGGCATTGCTAATATTAACAGCGACGTAATGGGTACTATCTGGAAAAAGTTCCACGAAGCCGGAATTGAATTCCCTTACCCGCAACGGGTGGTTCATATTGTGAATGATGAGCCGAGAAAGGCACCAAAAAAATTGGCGCGAAAGAAAAAATAGATTAATCCTTTTCCCGCTCAATAGCGCGCCAGCCAATATCCTTGCGATAAAATCCGTTTTTCCAATCAATTTTTGCTATCGCCTGGTAAGCCAGATCACGGGCCTTTGTTACGGTATTTCCGCGCGCGGTTATATTTAAAACCCGCCCCCCGATGGCAACGATCCTGCCATCTTTTATGGCGGTTCCGGCGTGAAAAATATGAATATTTTCTCCGCTACTTGCGTCTTTCAGTCCCTGGATAGGGGTTCCTTTTTCGTAATGCCCCGGATATCCCTTGGCGGCCATCACCACTGCCATCGCCACTTGGTCGTGCCAGTCGAGTGAAATTTGATCCAATGTGCCCTCAATTGATGCCAAAAGGGCAGGAACCAGATCGGAAACAAGACGGAACAAAATCACCTGGCATTCCGGGTCCCCAAACCGGCAATTAAATTCTATCAATTCCGGCCCTTTTTCGGTGATCATTAAACCTGCATATAAAACACCTTTGAATGCCGCCCCTTCCGCGGTCATCGCTTTAACCGTAGGTATCATAATTTCATCCATCACCCGGGAACACATCTCTTCGGTCATCACTGGCGCGGGGGAATACGCCCCCATGCCGCCGGTATTGGGCCCTTCATCGCCCTCGAAGGCGCGCTTGTGGTCTTGCGACGTTGCCAGTGGCAGGACCGTCTCACCATCTACCAGGGCAATAAAACTTGCCTCTTCCCCGACCAGAAATTCTTCAATTACAACACTGTTGCCAGCCTCGCCAAACTGTCCGCCGAAAATGTCCCTGGTTGCCTTTTGCGCATCATCCAAAGTTTTGGCGATGATCACCCCTTTACCGGCGGCCAGCCCGTCTGCCTTGATCACAATCGGGGCGCCAACCTGTTCAAGATAGGCTAGGGCTTCGGGAAGCGAATGGCATCTTTTGTATCCAGCCGTGGGAATGTTGTATTTGGCGCAAATATCCTTGGTGAACCCTTTTGAGCCTTCCAATTGCGCGGCCTTGGCCGAAGGGCCGAAGGCCTTGATACCAGCACCTGTCAGTTTATCCACCAGGCCCGCGACCAACGGAACTTCGGGGCCAACGACCACAAGGCCGATAGCATGGTCTTTACAAAAATTAATGACCTCATTGGCGTTGCTGGCATTCAGGTCGACGCATGTGGCCTCGTCCGCAATACCGCCATTGCCCGGCGCGCAAAACAATTCGTCAACCAAATCGGATTTTCGGATGGCCCAGCAGAGAGCATGTTCACGGCCGCCAGAGCCAATCACAAGTACATTCATTTCCCGCCCCTTCTGTTTGAGACCTTCGTTCTAGCAAAACGCCGCCCGCCATAAAAGCGCAATGTTCATGTTGCCGGGACGCTTCTGGTTTGGCATGCTGTAACCTTAAGGATTGGGGTGGAAAACAACGTGACGGATAAAAAAGTAAATATCCCTGAATTTAGCGTCAGCGAGCTGTCGCTGGCCCTTAAACGCATGGTCGAAGACACCTTTTCCTATGTCCGGGTCCGCGGCGAAATTTCCGGCCTGATGCGTGCCGCCTCGGGCCACGTTTATTTATCCCTGAAAGACGAAAATGCTGTCCTCGAAGCGGTCTGCTGGAAAGGGGTAGCCGCCAAACTTCCCTTTGTCCCTGAGGATGGCTTGGAAGTGGTTTGCGAGGGCAAGCTCAGCACCTATCCGCAACGCTCTAAATATCAACTGGTGATCAGCCGCATGGAACCAGCGGGCGAGGGGGCCTTGATGGCGCTTTTGGAAGAGCGTAAGAAAAAGCTAGCGGCGGAAGGCCTTTTTTCCCCTGAACGCAAAAAATCCCTCCCCTATATTCCATCGACCATCGGGGTGATTACATCGCCCACCGGGGCGGTAATCCAGGATATTCTGCATCGTTTAAATGATCGTTTTCCACGCCATGTCATTGTCTGGCCAGTCCAGGTTCAGGGTAGGGAAGCAGCCGGCCAGATTGCCCGGGCAATTGCGGGGTTTAACGCCCTCAAACCAGGCGAAAGGATTACCAGGCCTGATCTTTTGATCGTTGCCCGTGGCGGCGGCAGCCTTGAAGATTTATGGGCCTTCAATGAAGAGATAGTTGTCCGTGCCGCGGCGGCAAGTGAAATTCCGTTGATTTCTGCGGTTGGCCATGAAACCGATACCACGCTGATAGATTTCGCCTCTGACCACCGGGCGCCCACCCCAACGGCTGCGGCGGAGGCTGCGGTTCCGGTCAGGTCTGACTTACAATTTAAGACCGCTGACCTGACCCAGCGTTTGGAAGCCGCCCGGCGGCGATTTTTTAAAGGATTGCACGACAAACTGGCCGGCCTTGAACGCGGCCTACCCTCGCCTAGGGATATTTTGGGGTTGGCAACCCAGCGCCTTGATGATTTGAATATCCGCCTGCCAAGAGGGCTGGCATCGTTTTTGCAGGGTCAGGCACTTAAATTGCAGCGCCTTGCCGGTGGCCTTACCGTCCTGACCATTCGCCAAAGCGTGCATTTAAAGATGAGCCGGTTTGAGGACTATTCCAGACGCCTTGAGATGGCTTTCGTTACCACATCCCAGGCCAGGGTTTCCAAACTGTCTTCGCTAGGCCGGGTCTTTGAAAGCCTGGGGTATCATTCCATTTTAAAGCGCGGCTTTGCGGTAATCCGTGACTCTGGAGGAAAGGCGGTGACATTTGCTAAAAATATTGGGCCCGGGGCCGCCCTTGACATTGAATTTAAAGACGGGCATGTGCCTGTCGTGGCCTCTGGCAGCGAACCTCCGGCAAAAAATAAGGCCCTTGGTCACAGAAAAGCCAAACCTTCGAAAAAAGATCAAGGGAGCCTGTTTTGATAGGTTTTAAAAAAGAAGCCCAAGTCAGGTATGAGGACGGAAATTTTGAGGTCCTGAGTGGTGGTGATTATGTTTTGTGCGGGGTAACCAGGAAACGAATTCCCATCAATCAATTGAAATATTGGTCGGTGGAGCGCCAGGAGGCCTACGCCACCCCCGAGGCAGCCATGAAAAGGCATAAGGAAATAAGCGAATGACAACCAAAAGTTTAGCTCCATTTATTTTTAAGTGGCTGTCATTTTGCGTCGGCTTTGGTTTGCTCATATTATTGCCAAATCATTCTCACGCGCTGGAGCTTCACGGTGCCCTGAAACAAGGCGGACTGATTTTGGGACAAGACCAGCCGGGCGCACAGGTTTTCCTCGATGGCGAGCCAATTAAGGTAGATAGCCAAGGGCGTTTTGTTTTTGGCTTTGCCCGGGATGCCGGACCTGAAGCAAATTTGAAAATTATCTATAACGACGGAAAAACCCTGGAGCAGACGTTAAAAATTGCGAAACAAGTATACCAAATAGAACGGATTGATGGCTTACCACAAAAAACTGTAACAATTCCCGAGGAGGAAAAAATACGTCGCGCAAAAGAAACCGCGATGGTGCGGGAGGCGCGTAAAGGGGTGACCGAGGCCACCGATTGGGTGGCTGGATTTATGCTCCCTGCCGAGGGCCGTATCAGCGGTGTTTACGGCTCGCAAAGAATCCTGAACGGCGAACCGCGTTGGCCCCATTTCGGCCTTGATATTGCAGCACCTTTGATGACCCCGGTGAAGGCGCCGGCAAGCGGGGTGGTGACGCTGGCTGAGAGGGAATTCCTGCTTGAAGGCGGCATTATAATTATTGACCATGGTTTCGGGCTGACATCGACCCTGATGCACTTGGCCGAAATCAATGTCTCGGTTGGCCAACAGGTAAAGATGGGAGAAGTTATTGCTGGTCTTGGGGCCACCGGGCGGGCTTCGGGCCCCCACGTGGATTGGCGTATTAATTGGCGATCAGTTCGCCTCGACCCGGCGCTGGCGCTTGAGGCCGGAACCCTGGTAAAAGAATAGGATTTTGTGAAGATGAATTTTAAATCTTTGGTTTTTGGTCTCACCCTGACGGCGTTTCTATTTCCAGCTTTTGGTTCTGGCGCAACAGCAGGTGAGTTAAAACTTGAGGGCGAGCTTGCCTTTTTTTCCGACCGGGTTTTCCGGGGGATTTCGCGCTCTGGCGGCGAGGTCGCCGGGTATGGAATTCTTGACCTGGTCCACGAAAATGGCCTTTACGGCGGAGTCTTTATCGCAAATTTTGATGATCCTTTCGGACACGACTTTGAGACTGAATTTTATCTTGGTTATACCACCACGCGCGGGGCCTATGATTTTAACCTGGCGCTTTCCTACGATAGCTTTCACGGCAGTGGGGATTCCACCGGGTATTATGAGGTTCGCGGTTCAATCTCGCGCGATTTTGGCCTGGCTTACTTGACCGGTGGTTTTGCTGTTACGCCTGATAACCGTGAATTTGGCGGTGGCCGTTCGATCTATACCTACACCAGTGCAGAATTTCCGGTCCCGCTTCAGAACTTGCCTCCGATGTCGATCGAAATAGGTATTGGTTATGAAGACTTTGAAGGCGGGTTTAACAAATGGGATTGGAACGTCGGGCTTTTTGTCGATTTGATCGGTCTTGAATGGGGGGTCCAGTACAAGGATACCAACCTCAATAATTTCCCGAATGCTGGCGCTAAAGCAATTTTTACAATCAGGAAGTATTTTTAGGTTTTCGCCCCTGCATTCGTTCTAGAATTTCAGGCAAAAGGGCAGGGGTTGTTGCCACGATTTCTGCTAATCGGGTATTTTCCTGATTATAAACAAAAGCCTTCCCCTCACCATCACAACACATGCCACCGGCCTCGGTTACGATTAGGTCGGCTGCTGCTACATCCCATTCGCTTTTGGGACGGGCCGAGATGGCGGCATCAAAGTTTCCGGCGGCTACGCTGGCAATCCGCAGAGCAAATGATTGGTATTTCCCAAAGGTCATTTCCGGCCAGGGGGTTTGCCACCGTTTCACATTTTTAAAGTATCCGGCATCGCCCTGCAGTTTCATCCCCGGGATCCCTGCGGTCGTGCCAACCTGGATCTGTTTTTCGTTTAGGAAAGCCCCCCGATTTTTTATGGCCGAAAAATATTCATCCCGCGCTGGAGCGAACAAAACACTTAAAATCGGCCGGTCACCTTCCAGCAGGGCAACGCAAATTGAAAAATCCTTAGCGCCTTTGATAAAGGCCCGGGTACCGTCAATAGGATCAACCACCCAAACAAATTTTTTGTCCAACCGGGAGGAATCGTCCGTGCTTTCTTCTGACAGCCAGCCATAATCCGGGCGGGCCTCCATCAAGGTCTTTTTCAGTAGATCATTAACCGCCAGATCAATTTCACTAACCGGTTCAACACCTCGTTTTAACCAAGTTTTCAGATTGGTTTTACCCAACCCCGCCAGGGCCAGGGCGCCGGCTTCAAGAACCGCATTTTTTAGCAGTGAAAAATCTTTTTTTTCAGAATATGTCCGGGTCATGTGCCGGCAACCGTCATGGCCCCCAGCAGCAGGGAAGGGGCGTTAACCGCGCCCTTAAATTCCAGGTCAGACGCCGGGGCAAGGTTTAAAAACATATCTTTAAGATTTCCGGCGATTGTTACCTCATTTACCGGATAGGCAACCTCGCCCTTCTCAATCCAAAAGCCGGTGGCGCCGCGGCTATAATCGCCGGTAACCAAATTCACCCCCATACCAATCAATTCGGTCACCAGAAAACCTGTGCCAACATTCTTGATCATGTCGTTTAGGGAAACTTCCCCATTCTCCATGTAAAAATTTGTCGGCGATGGGTGGGGAACCCCAGCCAGGGAACGCGAGGCATGGCCGGTTGTCTTTAAGCCGAGTTCCCGCGCGGACGGGCAATCAAGCAGCCAGGATTTTAATGCCCCACTTTTAATAAAATGTCTTTTTTCCGTGGCAACCCCTTCGCCATCAAAGGGCCGGGACGCCAACCCTCTTATTCGCAAGGGGTCATCAATGATATTTATGCCCTTGGCAAAAACAGGCATGTCCATGGTTTCCTTTAAAAAAGTGACACCCCGGGCCACCTGGGCGCCATTGATAGCGCCAGAAAAATGGCCCAGCAGGCTGGCCGCGGCTCGTTTTTCAAAAATAACCGGCACCGTTTGCGTGGATACTTTTTTCGGGTTTAATCTCTTGATTGTGCGTTCTGCGGCACTGTGACCAATTTTTTCCGCGGGCTCCAAGTCTTGAAAATACCGGCTGACCGAATAATCGTAATCCCGTTCCATGCCATCATCTTTTCCAGCAATGACCACGGCAGAAATTTGAAAACTTGAAGAAGATGTGCTGCCCTGAAATCCGGTAGACGTCAGATGGCTCTTGGTGGCTTTATTCCAACTGGCTTCGGCGCCCTCAGAATTGCTGATGGCTTTTTCTTCAAAAGCCGCAGCCTCAGCCTTAAGCGCCAGATCCCTTAGAGCTTCGGTTTTCGGGGTGGTGGGATCAAAGATTTGCAGGTCTCTGGCCGGCCCTGTGAGCAATTCCTCTTTGCAAGCCAGGCCGCAATAAGGATCCTCCGGTGAAATTTTTGCAATGGCTGCCGCCTGTTCAACCAGCTTTTCAAGCGCGCCCTGAGAGAGGTCAGAGGTTGAAAGTGATGTTTGCCGGTGGCCGTAAAACGCCCGCAGGCCCAAGGCTGTTTCGGCGGGCCTTTCAACCTGTTCCAGCTTGCCATTGCGAACCGTGACCGAAACACCGTCAAGATTTACAAAAACCGCCTCAGCCGCATCGCACCCGGCTTTCAGGGTTTCCTGGATGACCTTATCCAGCAGGTCAAAGGGTTGGTTTTCTTCTGCCATAGGAGGGATATTTAGTGTCCAAAAATTATTTCCATTGTGTCGGGGTTTGATTAGCACATTTTTATCGCTTGGATATAAAAAAGACCCCCGCTTTTAACGGCGGGGGCCTTGAGGAGGGTGCAAGGGAATTGAATAAATCAATTCTTACTTATGTATTTTTGGGAAAGCAGACTGTTACCCAAACTATGGGCCTTCCCAAGCGTGACCAATGGCCACATACCCCTACAATATTATGGGCCGGGCCAAACAACTGGAAATCATATTTTTGTGATAAAGATTGGTTTTGGGTGGAGCCAAGGTTTTGCTTGTATCATTTCTTAGGCCCGGAAGGTTTGCCGCTGCCGGGAAGCCCCAATTTTGGCCATTTGTTGGTAACAAGATCAACAATATCTTCACTCATTTTAATTTTGGTTCCCCACTCACGGGTGGTCTCGGACCCGATTTTTGTTGTCGCATCCAAGCCCATTTTGCCGCCAAGCCCGGATTGTGGTGAGGCGAAATCAAGATAATCGATAGGTGTATTTTCCACCAGCGTGACATCGCGAACCGGGTCCATCCGGGTCGAGATTGCCCAGATCACATCTTCCCAGCTTCTAATATTGATGTCGTCATCAACAACAATCACAAACTTGGTGTAAATAAACTGTCGCAGATACGACCAGATGCCCATCATGATCCGCTTGGCTTGACCGGGATAAGATTTTTTAATGCTGACCACCGCTACCCGGTACGAACAGCCTTCGGGCGGGAGCCAGAAATCCTGAATTTCGGGAAACTGGTTTTGTAAAAGCGGGACAAAAATTTCGTTTAGAGCCTCACCAAGTATGCTTGGTTCATCCGGCGGTCGCCCGGTGTAGGTCGAAAGATAGATCGGATTTTTGCGCATAGTGATGGCTGAAATGGTAAAAACCGGAAATTGCTCCACCGAATTGTAATACCCGGTGTGGTCACCATAAGGCCCCTCATCGCGGTAATCGTCTAATGACACATGCCCTTCAAGAACAATTTCCGCGGTGGCCGGAACCTTCAAAGGGATGGTTTTACAATCGACCAATTCCACCCTTTTTTTCCGTAACAGGCCGGCAAAATGGTATTCAGACATGGTATCGGGCACCGGGGTGACAGCCGCCAGGATTGTTGCCGGATCTGCCCCGATTACGGCAGCAACCGGCATTGGGTCACGCTTTTTGCTTTGCCAGTCACGCAAGTGCTGGGCCCCGCCACGGTGTTTTAACCATCGCATCAGGGTTTTGTTTTTGCCAAGTTTTTGCATCCGGTAAATGCCAAGGTTAAAATCTTCCTTGCGCGCACCCGACCCTTTGGTCACCACCAGCGGCCAGGTAATGAGGGGTGCCGGTTCGCCCGGCCAGCAGGTCTGAATTGGCAAGCTATCAAGGTTGATGTCTTTTCCGGTAAAAACAACCTCTTGAACCGGGGCCTTTTTCAATGTCTTGGGTCGCATGGCCAAAACATCCTTGGCCAGGGGTAACAACTTCAATGCCCCTTTCATGCTTTCCGGCGGGTTGGGTTTTTGCAGAAAAGCCAAAGCCTCGCCAATGGCACGCAGGCCTTCCGGTTTGGTATTCAGGGCGCGGGCAATACGCTCTACACTACCGAAAAGATTTACCAGAACTGGCATCGTTGATTTTTTACCGGTTTCATCCACCACATTTTCAAACAGAATTGCCGGACCGCGGTCAGCGATAATCCGGGTTTGGATTTCAGTCATTTCTAATTCGGTTGAAACCGGTTCAGAGACACGCACCAAATCACCCGTCGCTTCAAGGGCGTCGATGAAATCTCGCAAAGATGTGAAAGCCTGGGCCATGGCTAAAATACAATTATTTTGCAGGCGACAATGCTTAGGAAAACAATAACGCCAACATACATATTGGACTGGAAGGTTTTTAGGCAATTGTCGCCATCATCGATATTCAGCGTGGAAATCTGGTTTTTAAAGTGAAAGAAAACCGCAATCACCCCTAAATAATAGACCCGGTTCAGGTCATTTTCTATACCCGCTAAAATAAAAAAACCTAAGGATAACCCGTAAAACAAAAATAACCACGCCTTGGTATTTTCACCAAATTTCAATGCTGTGGATTTGACGCCAACAAGAATATCATCATTTTTGTCCATATGGGCGTAGATCGTATCATAGCCGAGAGTCCAGAAAATGCCGGCGAGGTAAAGATAAAGCGCGTCCAGGCTCAGGCCGCCGGCAACAGCGGCCCAGCCCATCAGAACTCCCCAGTTAAATGTCAGCCCCAAAAACAGTTGAGGCCAATACGTCACGCGTTTCATGAAGGGATAAATGCCAACCAATATCAGCGAGAAAAAACCCAATAGAATGGTAAATAAATTAAGCTGCTGCAGAACCAATAGTCCAAGAAGGCTGAGAAGCCCTAAAAACATAATGCCTTCACGCAAAGACAATTGCCCACTGGCCAAGGGTCTTTTTGCCGTCCGTTCAACCTGCTTGTCAATATCACGATCGACAATATCATTAAAGGCGCACCCGGCGCTGCGCATGGCAAATGCCCCAATCGTAAAAAGAACCAGAAGTAGAAAATCAGGGTAGTCGCCAAAGGGCGTTGCCAGGGAAATTCCCCAGAAGCACGGCCAAAGCAACAGCCAGGCACCAATAGGCCGGTCCAGGCGGCCAAGTTTCAACAGCGGACGCAAGCCTTCGGGCGCCCACCGGTCTACCCAGTTACTGGTCGTGGCATCGGCGATAACCCGGCTATTTGCCATTCCTTTTGGAACCCCTCTTTTTAGTTCAGCCAGCTGTTTTTCAAAATCTGCTGTTTGAATATGACTTTAAACTTAAGTAACATGGATGTCATCCGGGGGTTTTACCTTTTTCTTGAATAATATGGACCACTTTATGAACCACCCAGTTGCCAAAATTCGTATTTTTGTTGCCAACCCTTTAGAGGTGGGGGGCACGGTCACCTTGACTGGGCTCAAAGCCCATTATGTTGCTACTGTCATGCGCCAGAAGATTGGCGCGCACCTTTTGCTTTTTAACGGTGTTGACGGGGAATGGCTTTGCCGCATTGAAACCGCGAACAAAAAAGAAGTGCTTTTGGCGGTGAAGAAAAATACCCGGAAACAGGCGCCAGAACCAGATTTGTGGTTGGTCTTTGCGCCTATCAAAAAAGGCCGGATAGATTATTTGGCCGAAAAAGCCACCGAACTTGGGGTGTCCAGGTTGATCCCTGTCAAAACCGAAAGAACCGTTGTCTCGCGTGTCAAAACCAGTCGCCTTCTGGCCAATGCCCAAGTAGCGGCAGAACAATGCGAACGGCTAACCGTCCCAACAGTTTCTGAAATGGAAAGTCTGGAAAGCCTGCTGGCCAACTGGCCTGTGGGCCGCAATCTTCTTTTTTGCGACGAACAAAAGGAAGACCCGTCTATTCTGGAAGCGTTAAAAGCCCAAAATCCCGAAGCTCCCTGGGGTATTTTAATTGGCCCTGAGGACGGCTTTAGTGAACATGAACGCAACCTAATCCGCTCTTTTCGCTATTGCATTCCAGCTTCAATAGGGCCACGTGTGTTAAGGGCTGATACCGCTGCCTTTGCCGCCATTAGCCTTTGGCAAGCGGCGATTGGTGATTGGGTTTAGGGGTGAATGTGGAAAAAAATCCTTATATAGAAAAAAAAGAGCAAATGATCGAGACGCTGGCCTCGGGAGTCAAATCAAGGGAGGAATGGCGGATTGGTACCGAGCATGAAAAATTTTGTTTTGACCTGGAAACCAAAACCCCACTGCCCTACGCCGGCAAAAAAAGCATAGTCGCGGTCCTGAACGGGTTTCAAAAATTTGGCTGGAACGGGGTCTTTGAAAACGAAAACATCATCGCTTTGGAAAAAGATGGTGCTTCGGTCTCATTAGAGCCCGCCGGCCAGCTTGAGCTTTCCGGTGCCCCTGTGAAAACCATCCACGAAACCTGTGATGAGGTGACTTCACACCTTTATCAGGCCAAGGAAATTGGCGAAAACCTGGGGGTTGGATTTTTGGGCCTTGGGTTTCACCCAACCCTTCGCCGCGAAGATGCCCCGATCATGCCCAAGGGGCGGTATGGCATCATGCTCGACTATATGCCCAAAGTCGGCACCCTTGGCCTTGATATGATGCTGAGAACAACCACGGTTCAGGTCAACCTGGATTTTTCCAGTGAGTCTGACATGGTGAAAAAATTCCGGGTCGCGCTGGCATTGCAGCCGCTGGCGACAGCGCTTTTTGCCAACTCACCTTTTTCGGAAGGAAAGCCGAACGGGTATAAATCCTATCGCAGCCACATCTGGCAGCACACCGACCCCGCCCGTTCAGGCATGTTGCCTTTTGTTTTCGAGGATGGTTTCGGATTTGAACGGTATGTCGATTATGCCTTGAGCGTTCCCATGTATTTTGTTTTTCGCGATGGTTACATCAACGCAGCGGGCCAATCATTTAATGATTTTCTAGATGGCAAACTTCCGGCCTATCCCGGACACCGGCCAAGACTTTCTGATTGGACCGATCACCTGACGACAATTTTCCCGGAAGTTCGCTTGAAAAATTATCTGGAAATGCGTGGCGCCGATGGCGGCGCATGGTCACGGTTGTGTGCTTTGCCTGCCCTATGGGCCGGACTATTGTACGACCAGACATCCCTGGATGCAGCCTGGGATCTGGTGAAAAACTGGTCTACCGTTGAGATGCAGGAAATGCGAAACCGGGTCCCTGAGCTGGCCTTTGAAACCCCTTGGGGGGATAGGACTTTTCTGGAATTAGCCAGGGAAGTCTTGGCGATTTCCGATCAGGGTTTGAAAAATAGAAACTGTCTTTCCCAAGGCGGTGAAACCGAGCAGGGCTTTTTGCAAATCCTCAAATCAGGGGTCGAAAAAGGCCAAAGCCCGGCGGATGAAATTTTAGAAGCCTATAATGGCCGATGGAATCAAAATATTACGAAAATCTTTGATGAGTTAAGTTATTAGTTTATCCACAATTCAATATTTTTTTGCCTTATAAAATATCAAACTATTTACTAATATAGTAATTAAATAATAATAATTGTAAATTATTTGCAATATTTGTTTAAATATCATTTGCTTGTTTGACCTGATCCGGACAAATTTAGTACATTTGGTAGGTTCAGCGAATCGTGGATTAGAGGCAGATGTTGTGCTCACGAAAGCTGGCGACACAATATCTATGAAAAATGTCTGCCTCGTTAATAGATACTGTAAACAACAACCTTACCTTAGGGGGGTAATATGGTAGACGATCTCATTAAAGGCGCTTTGCTAGGTGTCTTCGGATATTTCTGGTACTGGCTGGCAACCGCTGCACCTTACATTGGAAACGGTGAAATGAATGTTGGTTCTGGCTATATGTTCTTCACAATCGTGGCAGCAGCGCTGCTCGCTGGCAAATAGGGGAGATACAGAAATGTTTGATGGAATTTTAAATAACGCCAAAGGCTCACTTAACATGGTGGTCATGTTCTTTGTGGCTGGTCTTGTTGCCAGTCTTATCTTTAACTTCGTCGATACCGGCGGGTTCGATATTGAAGGTACGATAAGATTTGCTGTTAAAGCCGCTGTAGCGGGTTTTGCAACTGCCTTGGTTATGGGAGCCGCCAAAGGCTAATTCGGAATAAATTTCGAAAGCTTTCAAAATTCAATTGGGCGCAGAAGGGTTTTCTGTGCCCAATTTTTTATAGTATTTAAGGGTTAAATTGACTCATTAAGCGAATCTCTATACCCTCCAATTTTCCTGGGGGGGAGCAATCATCGAAACTTGTTTAACACTCTCCCTTTAACAACAATCTTACCTAGGGGGGTAATATGGTAGACGATCTCATTAAAGGCGCTTTGCTAGGTGTCTTTGGATTTTTCTGGTACTGGCTGGCAACCGCCGCACCTTACGTTGGCAACGGCACTGAAACTGTCAGTGGTGCCTACATGTTCTTCACAATCGTGGCAGCAGCGCTGCTCGCTAGCAAATAGAGGAGATACTGGAAATGTTTGATAGCATTATAAATAACGCAAAAGGCTCACTTAACATGGTCGTCATGTTCTTTGTGGCTGGCCTTGTTGGAAGAACTCTTGGAACCTTTATTATAGGGGACGGAGATTTTAATATTGAGGTAATCCTGATGTTTGCTGTAAGCGCTGCCATAGCTGGTTTTGCTACTGCTTTGGTTATGGGAGCTGCCAAAGGTTAATTCGGAATAATCTTTAGATTTAAACGCGGGGTCTCAAACCCCGCGTTTTTTTATGAACCAGTGCCGCCAACGGTCAGGCCATCGACCAGAAGGGTCGGCTGGCCAACGCCAACGGGAATGGATTGCCCTTCCTTGCCGCAGGTGCCAACCCCGGGATCAAATTCCAGGTCATTGCCGACCATGGTGACTTTTTTCAAAACCTCGGCGCCGGTGCCAATAAGGGTTGCCCCTTTAAGGGGCTCACCAACTTTTCCATCCCTGACCCGGTAGGCTTCGGTGCAGGAAAAAACAAATTTGCCATTGGTGATATCAACCT